>Ga0154994_101_pt1 | contig 19459 bp, 14 predicted proteins | sample RifCSPhighO2_01_FD_105962 | JGI IMG/M metagenome (GOLD analysis project Ga0154994, IMG submission 105962) | Candidatus Kaiserbacteria bacterium RIFCSPHIGHO2_01_FULL_54_36b | reverse complement strand
TTCTCCGTTCCCCGCTTCGGTGTCCGGTCCCGGCGGAACCAAACCGGTGCTGGTCAGCGACTGGAGGGGCGATCCGCCCACCCCGGAGAGCGTGGTCAATGGATTTCAGAAAGCCAAGCTTTGCGAGAAGGATCAGGACTGCGAGTGCAGTTATGTCAAAGCCAATTACGCCAGCGGAGACAGGTTTTTCAACCCGAGTTCCAATCCCTTCGAGGGTCTTTGTCAGGGAGGAACCAAAGACGGAACGATCTGCGCCACCAACAACGACTGCAAGGGCGAGGAGGAAACGGATATCGGCACTTGTCAGCGGCTTGATAGGAAAGATAGCGTTTTCGGACTTCCCGGCTACTGTCTCGAACGCGACTTGGCCACACCCTTGAATGGCCAACAGTTTGACGTTGGCGACCTGCCATCCCGCGCCTGCAATACCTGGCTCCCCGTCGACCGCCTGGCCGGCTCTGCCGACATCTACAACAATTTCGCGTCCGCCGGCTTCAATCCTGGTGGAAATGTGTATGCCTGTGCGGTACCGGAGGTGTATAAGGTCGCTGGTTTATACGGTGATCCAAATCACAAACAGACAAGCACTCGAAACATCGAAGGGAAGGAATACACAGTCACAAACGGGTGTTGGGAATACGATGGTGACCAGACAGACCTGACGCTTGTTCATGGCGATTCAGAAGAAGACCTTGAGATTTATGGTGCGGGCCTTTCGGAAGAAGAGGCAGCTGCTTGTTTGTTAGGAAATCCTATTGCGTGCGTTGGTGGGGATGATTCCCCCGACGATAAACATCCATCAAAGTATTACTGCACGAAAGACGACGGCTTTATGATTCTTGCTCGAAGGACACAAGATTGTGGTGTTGGCGATGAAGACGTTAAATTCGTTTGCGTTCCAAAGAATTCAGTCCACATGGCCCTTCCCGATCGGCCTGCCTGTAAGCCGTCGGACGCAGGTGGGGCGTTGAGCGATGCATTTAAAGAGAGCGGTACGCGCCTTAGGGGCTCTTATCTTACTACGCTCCAAGAGGAAAACCCAAGCATTTGGATCGTGGCCGGTGGTGATGGAAGGCTGTCTGCCGACACCGACCTTCTCTCTGGTCCATTCTCCGATCGCGGTAATGTTTTCGATGTCTTCGTTGATTGCCAGACGCTCGATGCTGAAGTGCCGAATGATGGAAGTTCAAGTGGAGAAAATTTAAGAAACACTGGCCCAATATACTTCGGCTGCCAAGATGTTCTCCAGGTCGCCAAAGCCGGGGAAAATCCGAAAGCTGTCACTGGCAATATCGGAAACGGGCGCGTCGCCCCGCCGGCATCCGGAATAATCACCACGGATCCATTGATTCCTACCATTGAATACAATTGGCATGCTCCGCCGCCGCCGTATGGTATCGCTAATACCAATGATATTTTTCGAGTCACCGACAGTATTGATGCGCCAATCCAGCTTCCTTATTGCCCGGGTAGTATCGCGACATTGCCAAAGGCCGCCGCTGATCCGGGCGCGGATACGCCTTCCTGCGTTCAACCGACAACTACCACTCGTGTAAAGTGTGCGGGGACAGGTGGTTCATGCGATCCCGCTAATTATCAAGACTGCATAGAGAAGGTCATTGATGACAATCTATGTGGCGAAAACACCATCCCCATCATTGGCTGGTGTAATATCGAAGGTTTTCGTAATGGGGGCGGCCTTTGTGCTACTGGCGCTTTTAGTGATGATGAATGTCCCTATAGATGCATACCTCTTAATTCGTTCCATAACGATGAGGATTTCGGCGATATCCGACAATCTTGTGATGAAGAATTTGAACAGATTGCGAGTGAGCGGGAAGGAAAGAAGTACATTCGTATCAACCCAAACGAGGTAATAGTCGATAACGACACGAGATTAAGCAATTCTCGCTTCAATGATTGTGTGGTCGAAACTCCAGCCGACACTGAAGCCTTCTATGGTTTCCCGGATCATTTCAGCGCTCGACCGTATATTGACATTCGCGTAAGCAAAGACAGGGATGATCTTGAAAATGAGCAATGTGATAGCATAGGAAATTGCCGCGATTATGGCGCCGATGAACCTGTGTCTCCGCGTGGTTTGTTAACTAGAATGCAAGAACGCTTGGGTCAACTCTTCACCAAGGTCTACGACGCCTTCCGATATGTGCCGCGGAGCGGCAACACGGCCGGGGATTATGTCGAACAAGATCCTTCGGACTTGGTTTACTCCGACCGCGCGGCGGAGTTGGGGACTGGCGGGCCGACGCTGGCCGCTGTCGGGGGCTGTTTCGACGGCTCGCGGTGTATCGAAGGGGCGCGGGATAATTTGACGGTGAACGGTCAGTCGGCTGGAGACGTTGTCGGCGGAGGACAACTAGGAGTCGAACTCAAGTTCTACGCTTATGCCGACAACAACCAGATGCCGATTCGGCAGATTGTGGTTGATTGGGGCGATGGCACGGTGGACGGGCCATTCCCGGGCTCATACAAAAACCACCGCGGATTCCGTCGGGCTGCGGCCGGGCATGAGTCGCTCTGCGACAACTCCAACTTCGGCACCTCGCAAGATGCCTGCGACGACTCATCGCCATTTGTGTACGCCTACACTTATACTTGCAACTCTGACGCCTCGGGCAACGGCGTCTGTCCGGCCGACGCCAGCGCCTGCTCCCTCGCCGACGGCAACCGCGATGGGGTATTAGACTGCGTCTACACCCCACGAGTGCAGGTCAAGGATAACTGGGGGTTTTGTAATGGGGTGTGTAATCTGGACGCGGCTGATGAAAGTTGTTATGATAATTCTGATAGAGCCGCTGGTGGGATTGGTGTCAATGAATGTTTTTCAGATTTTGTAACGGCTGCAAATAATGGAATTACTCCCTGGACTGCCTACTCCGGCCGTATCGTCGTCAGTCCATAACAATCTCGTCATTGCGAGGAGCGTAGAGACGAAGCAATCCCGCCTTACTTGGTGGGATTCTTCCTTTCTGCGTAATCCGTGCTTATCCGCGTAATCAGCGCAAACAAAAAAAGCCGGGTCGTACTTTTCAGTACTTCCCGGCCGATCCACGCGAAGGGGGGATTCGCGTGAAACTCCTAGTCGCGGGTGCAGGTTGTGGTGATCTTTCCGTTCAGACTGGAATATTCCAGGGAGCGGCCGTCGTCGGTGACAGCGCCGATTTCCTGTTGGCTTCCCAGCCAGAGAGCGTTAGCATCCACTCTCATGTTGACGAAAAGGCCATCAAGACCCACCATCCAGATTCCGAAGGATTCAGGCCTCTCATCCACCTCCATCTCCACGCACCTCGTTTCCGGATCCCGATCGCACGTCCAGCAGTCGGAACCGCCGGGCTGCCACTCGCCGAATTCGTCGACGTACGGGAGCTTGTTGGCGTCCCCGAGGTTTCTCCCCGCGAGGATCTCGACCGCACCAGGTCCTTCGACCTCGACCGGAATGGTGATGTACCCCCACCCGTACGGGTCGTCGACGTCGAGGTCGATCACGTGTCCGATGCTGCATCGGACAGTCGCCGGAGTCACTTCGCCGGTGAACTCGCCGTTCACCAGGATCCGCGCTCCTTCGACCAGAGACGTCACCTGAACTTCGATCGTGTCTCCGTCTCCGTCGCCATCCGCGTCGGTGTCGCCGTCGCCGTCGGAATCCGTGTCCGAATCCGAGTCGGCGTCCGAGTCCGCGTCACCGTCGGTCACGGTGTCGTCGTCCCCGTTTCCGCACCCAAGATGTGAAAGAACCATTCCCAGGGCCCCGAGGGCCCCGATGAGCCAAGCGTAATTCCGCATGACACTTCCCTCCGGCCCCTAAGGGCCTCTTCAGTTTAAACAGGGATTCTTCGGGGGCCCATCCCCCGAAAGATCATCCCAGCTCTATTTAAACCCTATGCCAAAAAAACTCCCCTGTCAAGTGGAAAAAGTGTGGCACATCCTACGTCTCTAAGAGACGTAGTTTCGGCATTAAAAGCACGATTATCACTTTTGAGCCGACCGTTCAACCTGCCTGCCCTGCCTGCCGGCAGGCAGGCGGCAGGCAGGAAAGTGATACACACTTTTTCTCGGAGTCAGACTCCGACAGATGCCGATTCGCCAGGTTGTACTGGACTGGGGTGATGGAACAGTGGACGGGCCATTTCCTGGTTCATATAAGAATCATCGAGGGTTTAGGAGTTCCAACAATCGCGGGTTTTTTTAAATCAAAAAATACCGCTAACGCTTCTGCGTAGCGGCGGCGGACTGGTTGGGCTTCTCGGTTTCGTCATCTGTCTGGGAACACGGTTTGAGCACTCCCATTCGAATAAGGAAATCAGCTGCCTCTTCCAGCCAACGAAAGGTCATCTCCAGTGTCCACTCCTCTTGGCCCGGTTTGTTCTTCTCGGTCACGATTACCTCCGATCGCTCAACATCCTCTCCAGCATCAGGATGTCAATTGTGTCGTGGTCTCGCGGCGGCTGGATTTGTCTTTTCATGCGGAGCAAGTGTTCGATTGAAGCGACACGGATCTCGAAGTCGCTGTCACATCGCAGGATGCTTGCGGCATGGAGCTCTTCGAAGGGGATTGGTTCACTGATGAACACATCGATCTGTCTGTATGGACTCGACGGGTCACAGAACGTGAACACCTGTGCTCCCTTCTCTTCTCTCCAGAATCTTCTTTTTTCTGGATCGGCGAGTTCCACTGCCGGAATTGGCAGGCGCGGGCGATAACCAAGCCTCGACACCAGCTCGACGAACCGAAGCACGTTTTCGATTTGGAGAGAGATGATGATGTCGATGTCCGCGGTGAAGCGCCGAAAACCTTGTAGAACAATCGCTAGGCCGCCACAGAGCACGTAGGAGACACCTGAATGTTGTAGTTCTCGAAAGAACGTCGCGTAGTATGCGTCCACCTTTCCCTCCTCACTGCGACCCTATCGTGTTTTCCATTTTGAGTCAATGGGTATGAGTGCAATTGTGTGTGTTGGGTCAAGACATGTGGCACGGTTTTAAGATGTGTCAGCACTCTCTGACATAAAAGTATTGATCCGCGAATCTAAAGGGGTACGCTGGGGTTAGAAATGATAGAGAACTAACCTTAAGTCTTATGCTTATTTATTCAGGAGATACCTTCTTAATTCTCGCCATCGCCGGGCTCATCACCGCCTTCATATTCGCGTTTTCCACCATCTCTGATTCCGAAAGATTTCCAGAGGATTAAGCCCCATCTGTCAGCACTTCCTGACACCCTTTTCTTGACATTCCCTCAACCACGCCATACGTTTAAATCAGGATAACAACATTATGAAGTTTCCAGGCAAAAATGGGCTTAATATCCTTCCTCTTATTGCTATTTTTGTAGTGATTGTTATTGCTTTATTAAAACCCAAAGCTCCGATCTCGAATACCAATGTAGGTTTTGAAGTGAATGCACCAATTAAGGATCAAACTACGAACACCAATGGTATACGTTCTCCGCGATCTCGTGAATTTATTAGCGGGATAGAAGTTTCTGCTGATATTTTGAAGTACAAGGATCCTGAATTTCAGATCTCGTTCGAGTATCCGAGGAGTTTCGGTGACATCGAACGACAATTCTATGATTACACAACAGGGCTAACTAAGATCGTTGAAACTCCGGGCGGACCGGTGGAGGAGACGGGGAAAGCATTGGTTTTGTTTGGAACTAATCCGCAGATGGGTTTCATTTTCGAGCTTGTTTCCTCAGACTATCCATTCGGAAGCGAAGGTTTTCCGGTGCCATACAAAGGCGATTTCAATCTGACTAAAATCTGTTCGGGAGAAGAATCAGTTACTGGCTTTCGAAAATGTTTGACTATCGACGGTGAACAAGTGTTGATCACACGCGAGTTTGATTATGCCGGTGGCTCATGGACTCGAGCATATCGCAATGCAAGAGTGTTCGGTTTTCACGGTTTGAGTGTGATGGTTTCATCCTCTGGTCAAGATGAAACCGATGTTAATCTGCTTAACAATATAATAAAAACACTGGTTTTGGAGTGATGGACGACCCGATCAATGAGAGCAAACAGATGCTTTCATCCGTCGGTTGGTCCGACGAGAACAGAACCTTGAAAACTCAAAAGGAGTGGCGAAATGAATTCGAATCGAAAGATTGGATCCATTTGTGCTGCGTCACTTTTTGCCGTTCTACTGGGTTGCAACGAAGGCGAAGAGACTGATGTCAGTCACAGGTCCATAGGTGGAAACGAAGCTTGTGAAGCTGAAATTGCTTATGATTTCGTATATCCCGTAAAGGGGACCTCGTTTCTGTTGTCCGATTTCAGCTCCGTCGATCCACGAGAAGATGGTTGGTATGTCTGGAATTGTTACGGAAACATCTGTTCAGACTGTCAATGTGTCGTCTCTGCGGGTTGTGTGGAGGAGATCCATCCGGGAGAGGATTGGAATCTCGTGAAGGATCGATATGATCCTCAAGCGGTAGAATGTGCAGCGAGTGCTGATGTGGGGGAAAGGGTCATCGCTGCGGCAAACGGCACTGTCGAAGCTGTTCGGAATCTCGGTGGGCTTTTTTGGGCAATAGTGATCCGTCATGACTTGCCCAAGGATGTCGACATTACTCCTTATCTCTACAATGGGTCAACCATCCCCGAGCTGGAGAAGCGAGTAAGGAGCGTCTACACGCTCTATCTGCATGTCGACAACGTTCTCATCCGCGAAGGAGATTGTGTCCGGAAGGGAGCGGAGATCGCTCAGATTGCAAATCTAGCAAGCGGACCGCACTTGCATTTTGAAGTGAATCGTCCATCTCCGGATTACATCGCTGCTCTCGGTAACAACCCACCAACTATCGCTGCTACGAGTACGGGTTACTACACCGATCATCAGTCGATGGTTGATTTCGGTCACATCAGTGCGTCGAAGTTCATTCGAGATCACAGATTGACGTGGCATCCTCCGGGAACCGTTGTTTCGACCACAGATGGACTCTTCGTCCTCGACCGCGAAAATGGGCATGTCGTCCGGCGGCCAATCACAATCAATCAGTATACCGCCTGGAGGTGGTCGTCTGTTGGGTTGGCTGATATATCGAGAGGTGAAGTTGACTGTTACGATGTTGGTTCACCGATCGAAGATCCTCCCCAGTATGAACTCTACAGAACCACGACGAACTCGACCGTCTATCGAGTTAATCTCGATTCACAGTTTCGCGAGCCATTCATCACGGCTGAAGTTCTCTACTCGTGGGGTTACGATTTCGTAGATGTCGCGGTTTACGACCCGTTTAACCCCGCTCACTGGTGGACGCTTATGAACTAGGGGAGTTATCCCGTAGGCGATCTCATTAGATTGAGAGACGGTGCTGTGTTTAGGACGGTCTCTGATGCACCCGTCTACGCCGTCTCAGAGGGGCACGCACGTCATATCGTTGACCAGCCGTTGTTTTTCAACATCGGTTATCGAGATGATCTAGTGCTCTGGGTCGGTGACGGAACTGAAGACGAAGTCACACTGGGCATAGAATCGGAGATCGATTTCGACACCATCCATCAATGCGAAAACGGTAGGAAGGAGCGATCTACGTCAGACTGCGTCAGCTGTTCTGAAGCTACTGAACCGGGCCATGGTGGTGAGTGTCATGATCTTGATTCCGACGGCTATGATGATCAAGTTTGCGGCGGCACCGATTGCGACGACACGCGAGCCAGCGTTCACCCGAACGCGCCCGAGATCTGCGACGAGCGGGACAACAACTGCATGAACGGAGTGGACGAGCAGACCGACTTCGACTGGGACGACCAGAACTGCGGTGAGTGCGGAGAGGTCTGCGGGGGCGAGTATCACTGTGTCGATGGGGACTGTGAGATCAATGGTTGCTCGGAAACCGAGCAGTGCGACGATGGCGTCCTGTGCACCAACGACTCATGCCAATGGAACAACACCTGCCGAAACAATCCTCTGGACACAAACTGCCCAGACGGTGAGTACTGCAACCAGTCCCTCGACTGTGTGGATACCTCGGTTTGCATCGATGACCAGGACTGTGATGATGGGGAGTTCACCTGTACCGACGACTCCTGCCAAAACGGCCTCTGCCACAACACTCCGAATGACAACCACTGTGACTGGGGTCACTACTGCGATCCGCTAACCGCCAACTGCGCCTACTCGGATTCAGACGGGGACGGCACGGTGGATGTGGAGGACTGTGCTCCATATAACCCGAATCGAAAGCCGGGAGCTACCGAAGTCTGCAACAACCATGATGATGACTGCGATGGTCTCGTCGATGAGGACTTCAACCTTCAAATCGACGATCAACATTGTGGTCACTGTGGAATCTCCTGTGCAATAGGTTGGTACTGCTCGAATGGTGGTTGTTTCCAAGAATGCGTTCCTTCACCAGAGATCTGTAACGGACTCGACGACGACTGCGACAACGCTACCGACGAGAATCTCGGACAAACCACCTGTGGAGTCGGCGCCTGCTCTCGCACTGTCACCAACTGTCTAAACAGCGTTCCCCAAGTCTGTGTCCCGGGCAATCCGGCGGCAGAAACCTGCAACAATGTGGACGACGACTGCAACGGGGACATCGACCACTACACCATCACCTGTGAGACCGCCTGCGGACAAGGCAATCAGTGCTGTCGTTTCGGGCTGTGGGACTCGTGTACCGCTCCTCTACCCGCGAATGAGATCTGTGACGGGTTCGACAACGACTGCAACGGTGTCGTCGACGACGGGATCGTCTGCATCGCCGGGGGTGGATGCAACCCTGTCCCCGAGACCTGCAATGGGTCAGATGATGACTGCGATGGTGCACGAGACGAGAACCTTGGTTCCACTGCCTGCGGGGTGGGCGCCTGCAGACGGACAGTCCAGAACTGCGTTGGGGGAGTTCCCCAAGTCTGTGTCCCGGGCAATCCGGCGGCAGAAACCTGCAACAATGTGGACGACGACTGCAACAACATCGCGGACGAGAACCTCACGAGAGATTGCAGTACCGCCTGTGAGAACGGTACCCAGACCTGTGGCAACGGCCTCTGGGGAACCTGTTCAGCCAGACAGCCCTCCATCGAATCCTGCAACGGGATCGATGATGACTGCGACACTTTCACCGACGAAGGCGGCGTCTGCGGCGGCTGCGGTCTTCCAAACACTGTCACAGTCGAGGTCGACTCTGGAGTGAATGGAGCTCACACCATCTGGACCGATCTCGAAGGCGCGGGTCCGGACTGCAGCCCAGAGTGGGAGGAGTCCACCGACAATGACGCACCCTACACCTGGACCTACCAAGGAGACACCGGCCCTCGGATCGTATCCGCCACGTCTCCCAACGGCGTGTATTATGTAACCACCCAAGGCGCTCGAGGTGTGGGGGACTGTGCGACAGCTGCCGGCTGGACCTTCCTCATCACGGTAAACGGGGTGAACGTCCCGGTGCCTGCCTACGAACCGGGAAATCCAGTGGACGTGATCGAAGCAGGCGCGGCTGCCCTCGCTCACGAAGAGACTGGCTGGTGCAACGCCATGATCTGTCTCGGAAACAATCCCTGCGAGGCCAACTGTCTGGACGGCCTCGACAACGACGGGGACAACCTCACCGACTGCCTCGACTGGGACTGTCACTGGTTCTGGAGCAACGGTGCCTGTCCCTAGTTCCTTCCTAAACACTCACAAACTCAAGAGCGGTCTCCTCTGCACGCGCAGACGGTATCCGCTCGTTTTTTATTTCTTCTAATAAAAAAACACCGCTAGCGCTTCTGCGCAGAAAAAACCGAAGTTGCACTTCCTCCGGTTCGGATTTGATGGCAATCTCTCGCTCGGAGCTTAGCTCCGAGATTTTTCAATAAAAAAATCCCACGGTGTCTAGCAGCGTGGGTTCCTAACTGCGGTTCATGAGTGTTCCGATGCGCTCTCTCCAGTCTTCTGGCAAGCGGGGTTCTTCTTCTTTGGGATCAACCCCCATCCTCCAGAAAAACCTGGCCATTTCCTCGATGGCCTGGAGACAAGCGCGCGGCGTCTCGTTGTGCCAGAGTTCTTCCGGCACGCACTTGGGGCGCTCCATTTACCCCTTCCTTTCAGCGACGATCTTTTCAAGGATCAGGATGTCCAGAGCATCCTTTACTCTTGGGGGCTGGATTTGGCGTTTCATCTCCAGCAATGCTTCGTATGATGCTGTTGGAATTTCTACATCATCAAGCATCACCGGAATGGCCTCGCGGGCAAGTATGTCGAACGGTATTGGCAAGCTCAAGAACACGTCGACCGACAGGAAGGGGAGATTCGCAAGTACAAAAGTGAACACCTTGGCGTCTTTTTCTGTTTGCCATTGAACTCGCTTTTCTGGATCAGCAAGTTCATTTGCATTCACCGGAACTTTTGGAATCCATCCGAGTTCTTTGAGCACGTCCAAGAAACAAGACAGATTCTCTATCGAGAGATCTACCGCGAGATCGGCATCGAATGTGTCCCGCTTGATGTGTCGAAGAACGAGCGCCATTCCACCGCACAACACGTATCTGACGCCTTTTTGTGAAAGAGCGCGCAGCAGCCGTTCGTAAACTGGTTGATCTTCCAACGCGTCCTCCTTTATTGCAATCTATGAGTTTTTTTCGTTTTTGTCAATGATCATCATTCTATACTGAGATGTAGAAAAAGTCTTTGCGAGCCCCAACCTGCCTGCCGCCTGCCTGCCGGCAGGCAGGAAAGTGATAATTTCTTTTTTTCAAAAACAAAAGCCTCGCGAAAGCGAGACCTCTGTCTGTTCTCAACCTAATGCGAGAAACAGGATTATCACCTAATCGTAGTATAACAAACCTTTTTACTCTGTCAATAGCTTGTATCACGCCACCACATATTGCACTCCTCCGGGTTCTGTTCGATTAAGAATTGTATCGGCGATTTGAGGTCAAGGGCCCAATGAGGTCTCTCTCCGTTGTACCAGAGCAGCCACTCGATGAGTTTGCGGTTGAAAACATCAGGATTCAGAAGTTCGGTCTCGTGGTAATCAACAAACTCCTCCTGGATGGTGCGGTTGAACCGCTCGTCGTGGGCGTTCATCTTTGGGGTCCTGGGATAGGTATGCCAGTGGGTCTGGTGGAGACGTCGGAGTTCCTCGTCGAAGTGCTTCATGAACTCGCTGCCATTGTCGGTGAGCACGTGTTCGAGACGATGGGGGAAGAGCAAGGTGACGAGATCAAAGAACTCCTTGGCAGCGAGCGAGGCATGGCTCCTCGTCGCCCAGGCGAGGGAGAAGCGGGAATAGACGTCCGTGAAGGTAATCACATATCGCCAGAGCGCCGTGGACGAACCGCTCGACCGTATCAAAGGCGCCGCAATGGCAGAGAGTGCGTGGCGACGAAGTTCTTGGGTTTTCTGGCTTTCTTGACTCTTTTTCGAGGAACAAGCTGACCGTTGTGTCGAACTTTAATCGGGAAGATCCTCATCCTGTCTGGGGCATCGGCAATGATCCTGGCGACCGTGCGTGCCTGCGGGAGCCGGACTCCGGAGAGCAGTGGGTTCCGAGCAAGGAGCACCGCCACTTTGTCCGGGCCGAGATTCGGGTGTTCGGCGCGAAGCCGACGAATCAGGGAGGTGACCACGGTTGGCCACTCTAAGAGCCCGGACACACCTGGGCCTTTTGGACTTCTCATTCAACGCTTCCAGAGAGCCGCTCCCCTTCTTCTGTTGGCTTTTCCAGAGGTACAGGGTTCTCCGTTTGACTCCGAAAGCCTCGACCGTGGCTTCGAGCCCGTGTTTCTGCCAGAAGGCGAGGATGCGGGCTTTCCTCTTGGCTTTGTCGGTGACCATACGGCTCCAGCGTATGGCATAGTCGTGGAGCCTGACAAAGCCTTTGACTCCGTACGATAGGCGTTGAACTTGCATATTCCTTGGGTCTCCAAGGAGTGCAAGATGTATCTTAACTTATGCAGGTCATGTATCACGCTGTCAACGGGAAATGAATTTTTCCGGTTCGCTCTTTTAAGCGGCCACGAGTGTGGGGATGCGCCATCTGGAAAAAACGGAAGAAGGGGGGGTTCCACTTTGGTCCGATCGGACCAAAGTGAAGTTATTTGAAAGATAAAAAAATCCCACGGTGTCTAGCAGCGTGGGTTCCTAACTACGAAACAAATGGAAGTTGCACTTCCTCCAGTTAGGAAGTGCAACTTCCGAAGGTTTCCGAATGTGTTATCATCATTTTGTATGAAACAGGCAACGGTTGGTGATGTCTTGCGAGTGTTTTGGCGGCACACCTCGCGCTACCGAGGATGGGCTTTTTTGATTCAAACCTTCTCGTCTCTAAGAGACGAAAGAGACGAATTAAAAACACTCCGGTGGGGTACCGGAGTGTTTTTGTGGCGTCAGCTATTCGACGACTGTATTGAGGTCAACTGATGTGGCTTCAGTTGTAATCTCATCTCCTTCCGGTAAGGCTTCTATCTCTTCCGTCGAGATTTCCGTCGTGTCGTCAATGTTCAGGTTGTGACGGCGGAGTGAAGCCAGGTCGCGGATTTTGTGCCGTAAGCCTCGCGCGTCGAGGATGTAGATATCTGGTTTCCCGATGGCCTTTATCAGCCGCTTGCGGGTTTCCTTTTTGGCGCGCAGTTTAAGCCGACTGGTAACATCCTCACGAAGACGGCGTTCATGTGTGGCGCTAACGTCAATATCCTCATCAAAGACCGTTTCGTCCGTAACCGAGTCAGACTCTGTGTAATTGCCGAGTTCAGCATCGGTCACCTCTTCAACATCCCGGAACTCCCAACCAAAGCGGTGGAACACGCCTTCAGCGGCGATCACTCGTCGTTTGCCGTCAGGAGTGAGGAGCCACACCGCCTTGGAGTTCCTTACTTTCACCAGACGGTGCCGCGCGGCATGCTTGCGGTAATCACTGGGGTTAAGACCATCAATCGAGGTGATTGGTTCACCGGTTGGAAAATTGTCCAACCGCCCCGGCTTGACTAACTTCACCAAGTAGTTGGAGTTGAAAGCGCTGAAGAATTTAACGGTTTGTATCTCGTGCTTGGTTCCAGCTTTTTTAATTGCGTAGACCTTGTCGTCATCCACCTGATGAAAGACAACCCAGGCACGCTTTAGTTTTGCCCGGCGAATGAGGGGTTTGTCCGTGGGCAGGGCCACCACATTTTCCTCTTCCACAGCTTCGTCGACTGGCGTTACGGTCGCTTGGGCGTGGAGGAGAGCTGGCAGCATACTCACTGCCATGGACACGGAGACAGCCGCGGCGCCTCCGGTTAATAACCACTTGTATCGAGTTTTGCTCATACGAAGTGAGATTAAATAAATAATGAATAAATTTATTTTAAGATATCACATATTTTGAAAAAGTTATACACATGGACCTCCGCAAAATTCAAATTCGTAACGACCTGTCTGCCGTAAGGTAAGCAGGAACAATTTCGCTCTTTTTTATTTTTTTGGTTGCTAACAAAATGTGCCGATCGGCACAAAAAATTAGCATCCTTTCTTCCTGATAAATCCAGGAGCCGATCTCTGAAAAATAACCGAACAAAAAACTCGGCTTCACGAGGGAAGCCGAGCGGGTATCGGGGTTTGTGATTTTTACCCTCGGTCGCTCCCGAGGAGAAGCCGAGGCGGATTTCCGACGAGGAATGTCGAAGTCCGCTGCCTGCCAGAGACGACTTGAGAGTCGTCTTTTTTGATTGGGTGGCAGTTGAGAACAACCGGCGCCGTCTCGAGCGCTGGCCGGTAGCCGGGTGACTTTTGGTAAACCCGGGCGGCGTAGGAGACGGAATAGATGCCGGATGCTGTTCGGGCCGCTTCCCGTAGAGTCAAGTCGCTTGCGGGCGCGTTCCCATTTTGCATTCGACCTCCGTCCATCGCGAGCCAGATGGTCGTTGTCGCCGCAACAGCGCCAAATACCATCAGAAAATCCACGAGATTGTTCCAGGCCATCTTCCCGCGCCTTTCCGTTCCGCCATCCAGTTGGCGAAACCGCGGAGGATAGCAATTTCAGAGGCCTATGTCAAGGGTCTGCATATTTTTGCGCGTTTTTTCGATGTGGATAACTAGCTCAAAAAAGTGTAAAGCCGGCTTGGACAATTTGTGATCACTGACAATTTTTTAGGCCATTTCGGCCCTTCGTCTTTTTTTGTCAATCTTTACTGACAAAAATCGCTTCCATTCTGGTCGGTGACGGCTATGATGATTGCAGAGTGCGCGGTCTGATCAGCAGGTGATCTCGTAGCGAGCTCGAGGTCATGGCTGAATCAAACCGGGATGATCTTTTAAAACCGATGGTGATGGCGTCAGCGTCGGGCCCGTGCAGCGTCCCGCGCGGCGACTCTTGCTTCACTCGTGTCGCAGTGAGTTAGATCGTTCGGTGATCCCGGACCGGCTCTCTACGAAACGGTCTCGCAGGATCGCGCGCAACCTAAAACCAGCCTTCGGGCTGGTTGGTCGGACGACAGGCCGGCGGAGTCGGTTTGATGATGCAGTTGCATCCGCGCTTCGTTGATCTTCTGCACGCGCACCCGTTGACGCTCATCAGAAAGGAGAAAGTCATGCGTTGGTTGTTGTTCGGTGTGTGCGCTCTTCTTGGTTGCCGCGAGAATCAAGATGAGCCGTGGTCTGAAATTCGGGAGGTGAATGAGGTTCCGGAGACGCCGGGGGTTGTGGAGCGGCTTCCGGATCCCGAAGAGGCGCCCGAGTGCGATTCGGGGTTTGCCACAAAAGTGGTCATCGCCGCCGCGCCCGAGGGTCGCCGACTTCCGTTGGCCAAGCAGGACCAGACCATGGATGAATCGGCTCGGCTTCGTGCCGTTGCTTGGCATGAGGATGAAGGCGGGGATCCGCTGGAGTCGTTCGTATCATTCGAATGGGAGATAGCCGACGAGGGTGTCGCCTTCCTTCTTCCATACGGAGCATACGGACAGGGAGCCATGGTCTGGGGGCGGCAAGATCGTTTCGATGTCGCGGGCGGTGAGGACCCGGAAACCACGGTCACGGTGTGCGCGGTCAACGATTGTCGAGATGCCTGCAGTGGCTGCGAATCGCGAGTCTGTTTCGAACAGCTTCGGATCGTCGGGGTCCCCAACCTCGAAGGACGATGGACCGTGACGGCCGATACCGCGCCATTCCCGTTCAATGTGGATGTATTCCAAGACGGGGAACAGCTCCTAACCTTGGCCGCCGGTATCGACGCGATGGTGTCAGGGGAAACGGTTCGATTCACTCTGGGAGAGGAGGTGTACACAGGCACAATCGCCGAGTCGCGCGACAGAGTGGAAGGGCTCATCACGCGAAAGGAGGATGAGCGGGCCCACCTTACCTGGTCAGCAGTCCGAGTGCCGGACATCTAGGTCAGTCTTCGGCGGGGGCGGTGATCCTGCGCTACGGCAGGGACACGCGCCGCCTCCGCCCAACTTTTTTTCAGAATATCCTTGACGGACGAGGAGGATAGTGTACGGTTGAGGTAGAAAGGATTATTCAAAATTTCAAATATATGAGAACAACATTAATCATTCTCGGAGTAGTAGCGCTGGTTTTAGCCGTGTTCTTTGTCGCGCGTCCCAAGCAGGCGCCGGTGGGGGAGGAGAGGAAATACGAAGTCAGTGATGTCTTCACCCAGAAGTACACTGATCCCAAGCTTGGATTTAGCTTTAAATATCCCGCGGGTTGGGGGACAAGCGATTCTAGCCAGAATCAGCTTTCGATTCTTGTTACCGAGTTTGGAAAAGCGCCGGAAACACTAGGACCGAATGATCTGGCGACCGGTTTCACTAAAACAGATTTGGATAAATTACAGAGCGATCTTAAGAACGGACGACTTGGTACCGGAGAAAAAATGGTGACTGCAAATGGAAATCCTGTGTTTATTTCCTCCGAGTATGACGTTCCATCCGGTCAATTTCTTGCAGAGGCGAAGTTCTTTGCGGGTAAGGATTTAGTCGAGATATGGACAACGCTGCCCGTTTCCGGAGCGCCATTTTCTTGGCCAAGCGACCGTGCGCAGGTTGATGCAGTCCAAAAACAGCTTCAGGCGGGTGAAGTCGGCCCCGATGTGAAAAAAGTTCAGGATACTTTCGAGAGTATTGTAAAAACGATCACGCTTTCCGAAACTATTCTTTCAGCGGAATGTACAGCTCAACCAACAATCCTGGAAAATGGCAGGAAATCTTACCCGATCGATGAGCAATACGAGCACCTTCCATGGCTTGGACAATTGTTCACGGCTGATGATTGCGGCGCGGAACGTGTGGAATTGATTGCTCCAGACGGATATTACGCGCGAGGTTCGAAAGTTTGGGCGAAGGGAGCACCGTCTGTTGGGCTTCGCGAAGCTTTGACTTCTGCCGGATACCACTGCGACGCGGGAGTTTCCGATGAGTTGTGTTCAGTTTGGCGTATTGACACGCCAGCGCTGGTATCCAAATTTTTGAAACTCAAAACTTTCTCGACTGAAATTGAATCGGACGATTGTATCAACTGCGGCTAATTCCGCGGTCTGAAGGAAGGGGCACAGTAGCTCGCCCTTTTCCTCCAGACACAGATCATCTGATCATTGACAAAACGTTGTATCAGTCTGGTGATGCAACTTCAAAAAATGGAGTGCAGTCATGCGCGCGCGAAAGTTGTTGGTTGATCTCCTTTACCTCACTTGGGTGGCTTCTCTTTCTGTGGGTTGCTCTGGGTTGAAGCCGGAAGACATTTGTTCCGGCGAGGATTGCTCCGACGTGGTGGTCGAGGATGACCACACCACCCTTGCTTTCTCGAACGAGGATGATGGCGACGATGAGGATAACGGCGCCGGCGAGTGTACCATCGGGACTGCTACCGCCTTTGTCCACCCCATCGGAGATCCTTTCGACATGACGGGCACGCGTATCACCCAAGGGTTCAACACGAGCGAAGACGAAGGGTTCTGCATCGTCGCTCGGAGGTTCCGTGGCGACATTCCGACGTCTGATGCCTGTCGCGCCGCTGGCGGAAGGTGGTATCTCGGACATACCGGAACCGACATCGCGATCGCGGCTGGGAATCCGGTTCGCGCAGTCGCGGTAGGGATGGTGACTGCGGCGGGTTATTTCGGCGGACATGGGTGGTTGGTTCGCATCCGCTCGATGCTCGAGGGTGGCGCCGAGTTCTACCATCAGTACGGACACATGTGCGATTCGCCCAACACCAACTGCCTCACCGTCGAGGTGGGGGATTGCGTGGAATTGGGCCAGCAAATCGGCGAGGTCGGATCCACGGGGAATTCCAGCGGACCGCACCTGCACTTCGAGATCAAGTTTCTCGATTCAGCCGGGCCCGGGTATCTCATGGATGACCCCAACGATCAGATCGGGTTCTACGAGGATGGAATCGCCTTCATCGAAAGTCGGCCGATTCTCTCGCGCTGGCATCCGTGGGGCACCCTCTACAAGGTGGGTGGTCATCCGGAGATCAAGCGCGTTGTCGATACGGAGCTTCGGTGGATCACGGAGTGGCAGACCTTCGTTGACGAACGTCACGAAATCGGTCGGGTGGTTGTGGGACCGCGGGAGTACGAACTCTGCTACAACAACGGTAGCGACATCGAGAGCGCGACGGGTCTCCGCTTAGCGCGTTGCAATGGAGAAGTCTGGTTGGCAACCGATGAATCGCGCGATAGGAGATTGATCAATCCCGTTGAGGGAAGCGAGAACTTTCGCGCGCTCATCGCCTCGTGGGGCTTCACTTCAAATGATGTGGTGGACGACGCCCGTGTGTGCAGGGAGTATGCCGAGTCAACGGGCTTGATGCTGCGTGGAGGGGTACTGGTTAAGGAAGCGGATCGTTCCGATGTCTACTACACGACACCCGGGGGTGAGGCATGGCCAGTCAATTCGATGGATATCCTCTACGCGCTCGGGTACCAAGGGAGGAATCTGGATCCGCGGGATATCCTTGTCATTCCTTCTGGTTCGATCGAAAATCTGATTGGAATGGTGCGGAGGGACCGTCCAATCACCCAGGATGATCTGCCCATCTGCTACACTCGGGGGTTGGCCTACGGCCCGCCGCCCGAGGAAGGCGAAGGGGGAGTTGACTTCCCGGATGTCGAAGAAGCCGTCTGCATTCCGAACGATGAGTCCTGCAACGGGACAGATGACGACTGCGATGGGCTGGTCGACGAGGACGAGGTTTGCGGGGAGACTTGCGATCCATCGCCCGAGGTGTGCGACGAGTTGGACAATGACTGCGATGGCCGCGCAGACAACGGTTTCAGCTTGGGCTGGGACGAAGAGAACTGCGGAGAATGTGGGCGTGAGTGTTCACTGGATGAGACCTGTGTGAACGGGGAGTGCGCGGACGAGTGCATTCCCACCGGGCCGGAACTGTGCAACGAGTGGGACGATGATTGTGATGGGGCGGCGGACGAGGGTTTCGATCTCGATGCCGATCCTGACAACTGCGGAGAGTGTCGCAACCGGTGCGCAGTGAATGAGGAATGCCATCAGGGTTCGTGCCGGTCTCGGGCATTTCCTGAATCCTGCGACAATCAGGACAACGACTACGACGGAGTGGTGGACAACTACTCCATTTCCTGCGAGTCGCGATGTGGGATTGGAACACAGCGGTGTGTGACCGGAAACTGGGAGGAGTGCAACGCTCCTCTCCCGAGCGCCGAGATCTGCAATTCCGTCGATGATGACTGCGATGGAGTGGTGGACGAAGGAGGGATCTGCGGGCAGCAGTGTCAGGCGTTTCCGGAAGTGTGCGACGGCCTGGACAATGACTGCAACGGCGTGGTGGACAACGGAGTACTGAACGCCTGCGGCCGGTGCGGTGCAGTTCCAGCCGAAGTCTGCGATGGCGTGGACAACGATTGCGACGGAGTGGTCGACAACGGCGTCTTGAACGCCTGCGGCGGATGCGGCGCGGTTCCAATCGAATCCTGCAACGGGATCGACGATGATTGCGACGGGATCGTGGACGACGGGGTTCTGAATGCCTGTGGGTGGTGTGGACCGGTTCCGGTCGAGGTCTGCGACGGCGCGGACAACGACTGCGATGGGCAGATCGATGAGGGGGGCGTTTGCCAACCCCAAGGTCACACGGTCAGGGTTCGTTTCTGTCCCGATGAAAATGGACTCCTGACCACCGACATGCCTGACCGAGGCGACTGGTATGGGTATCAGCTTGCCGATGGCTGCATCGACATCACCTGGAACAACGTGCCGGAAGGGGAGTATCGCCTCCAGGGTGAATACCTGGACGGCACGGCCTGGGAGTGCAACGAGTGGCCGCTGGGGACGATCTGGCTCCGGAACAACGCGGTGCCCGAGGTCTGGGTGGACGGCGTCCAAGTCGAGGTAACCTACGGACATGATCCTCGGATGGGCGTCGGCTGCAACTTCTTCGTAACCGTGTCGTAACCGAGAGGAGAGACGTTGAGCGGACTTTCTGCGATACGCGCAGAAACCATCCGCTCTCTTTTTTCTTCATTCCTTTACCTCATTCGCACGAATGAGCGAAT
>Ga0154994_171_pt1 | contig 20667 bp, 19 predicted proteins | sample RifCSPhighO2_01_FD_105962 | JGI IMG/M metagenome (GOLD analysis project Ga0154994, IMG submission 105962) | Candidatus Kaiserbacteria bacterium RIFCSPHIGHO2_01_FULL_54_36b | reverse complement strand
AAGGGTCAGGTCGCGTTTCTGTTTCTGAAGCACCAACTGCGCGAAAAGGGAGTCCGACTCACGCCGAATTTCAAGCGCGAGATCGGGAACGAGGCGAAAGCCATCGGTATCTCCATCGAGGAAGCCACGGAGTTCGTTGAATCCATCGTTCGCGAGTTGGTCGAAGAAACGTTCGCGCCGAAGACCAACCAACGCGGTTAGTCCGCACGTTCCAAAAGAACGACAGGGTGAGTTCTCGTCGAGAGAACTCCTAAACGGGTAATTGCACCTCTCTCCATTTGTGGAGAAGCTGGGCAGAATAAGAACCGTCCCCCTCGTTCCGAGGAACAACCACGGGCGCATCACTCTCACGAGTGGTGCGCCCTTTCTCTTTTTTGTTGAATAAATTTTAAAATTCATATAAGATTCGATTGTATTCGCTTTGCGAATTTTGAATTGAATGCCGCCAAAGAAAAATTGGAAATTGTTATCGGAGCGGCTTCGCCGCAAATTCTGAATTTTTTCGCAGGGGGACTTCCTCGCCGCCGCAGGCGGCGAAATGCGTTCGAACTAATTCAAGAATACTGCACCAACGAACAAAGCCAGGCTTCTGCCTAGGCTTTTTTCGTTTGTCTGCTGGAGCGAGACATCTGCATGTCTCGCGCGAGAGGACTCGAAGGGGTTGAGTATATTTTTGAGCGGCTTTGCCGTGAGAAAATACGAAACCCGTACTGGTCCTGTAAGGACCGCTAGTCCTCTCCCGGGCACCAGAAAATAGAATCATCGCTCCACCCTTTGGTATAGTTGGCGCATGGCTCTATTCACTGGTAAAGGAGATGGGGGCACGACGAAGCTTTTTGATTCGGGTCCCGGACAGCGGGCTTCGAAGGCGAGTCCGATTTTTGAATGCTTAGGCATGCTCGATGAGCTCAACACGCTCGTCGGCTGGTGCAAGGCGGGGTGCACGGAAGACCTCATCGTGCAGGAGCGGCGCATGAAAATTATTTTGCACGATGTGCAAGACCACCTCTTCACACTGCAGGCCGAAGTCGCGGGTGCGCCAAAATCCATACCGCTCTCGAGCGTGGAGATGCTCGGCACCCTGATAAATCGTATCGAAGGGGAAATGCCACCGATCACGACGTTTCTCGTGCCGGGTGGCACCGAGCTCTCCGCGCGGCTCGATATCGCGCGCGCTGTGAGCCGGAGAGCCGAGCGTCGTCTCGTCACCTTGCATGAATCGGGCGAGCGGACTGTGAGCGAATCGAGCCGCGCGTACGCCAACCGCTTGTCTTCGCTCCTCTACGCGCTGACACGCCTCGTCAACCACCGTGCGGGCGTCGAGGAAAAAAGTCCGGATTATCAGAGCGCGCAGAAGAAATGAGAAAATATCTCCCAAAAAGCTTTGAGATGGATGAGTTGGCGCAGTGGTACATGCGTTATATCTCACCCTTTGCACTTATCGCAGGATTTTTTGCCGACAACTTGATACTTTTGCGACGCGTCGATGTCTGGACGAGCAACGCGCTTCTCTTCTCCTACCTCTTCATCGCAGCGACCTGTATCGTCGTGCTCAACCTCATCACCACGGGTCGCATCCGGGCGAAATGGATCCTAAATATTACACCCCTTATTCCGGTCGTTGCGCAGTTTGCCTTCGGCGGACTCTTCTCGGGCTACCTCTCGCTCTACAGCCGGAGCGCCTCTTTTGCGACGAGCTGGATATTTGTCGTCCTCGTCGCGGCGCTTCTCATCGGCAATGAACGCTTTGTGCGCCACTATATGAAATTCTCGTTCCAGATATCGGTCCTTTTCGCAGTGCTTTTTTCGTTCCTCATTTTCTTTTTGCCCGTCGTTTTCCGCTCTATCGGCCCCTACATGTTCGTCCTAAGCGGTGTCACAAGCCTCGTCCTGATAGCGCTCTTTTTGCGATTCATCGGGTACCTCATTCCGGAATTGTTGAAAAGGGAGCGCACACGCGTGGCGAGGATCATCGCCGTCATCTTTGTTGTGTTCAATATCCTGTTTTTCACGCACGCGATACCACCGCTGCCGCTCGCACTCAAAACTGCGGGGATATACCACAGCGTCGAACGCACACAAGATGGTATCTTCCACCTCGGGGCGGAATCTCAACCGTGGTATATGAACTACATACCGCATACAACCGTCTTTCACCATACACCGGGGAGTATTGCATACGCATATAGCGCGGTTTTCGCTCCGACGGGAGTCTCTACAGTAATCCTTCACGAATGGCAGCGGTACGACGAGGCGACCGGTGAGTGGATAAAAAAGGCCACCGTGCGATACCCGATCATCGGCGGCCGCGACGGTGGGTATCGAGGGTACTCATTTATAAAAGATATTTCGGAGGGGGGATGGCGCGTCAACGTGATCACACAGTATGGGCAGCTCATCGGGAGGATCTCATTCACGGTCGTCGATGTGTCCACACCCGTCCCGCAGGTTGACGTAGAAAATTAGTCGCATAGGCGTGCCGAATTTGCTATAACTCACCGTGTAGATGGCGGCTATGGTGTAACGGTTAACACTGGAGCTTGTGGAGCTCTCGATTCGGGTTCAATTCCCGATAGCCGCCCCGGTATATACTACGTGCATGCCAATAACTCTTGCGGCGCGAGTCATCGCTACCGCATTTCCGGTCTTCTTCATGATCGCTCTTGTACCGTTTGTGCGGGATGATTTCGTTCTTACCGGAATTTACATCGCGATTATTGCTATATCCGCAATCAGATACTCTCGATCAGATTTCATTTTCCTAACCTTCGGCTTCGTCATGCTTCTTCTCGGGGAATATTTTTTTCTTTTAATCGGAGTCGAGACCTTCGAGCGCCGCAGTCTATTGGGCATCATGCCGGTCTGGCTGCCTTTTTTGTGGGCATACATTTTTGTCACTATCAAGCGAGGCGTCATTCTGTTTGAAAAGTATCTGTGATATCTCGCTATGCGGATTGCGCTCTTCACCGATACGTTCCCGCCCGAAGTGAACGGTGTTGCCAATTCTGTTGTGCATATTGCCCGGTCGCTTTCCGCGCGCGGCCATACGGTGCGCGTATACACCGTCTCGAAGGTGAGTGCTCAGGAATTGGAGCGTACGACCGGCGACATATTTTCTGTAAAAGTACTGCCGTCGGTCGGTCTCCCCATATATCTCGGTGTGCGCGTGACGGCACCGCTCGGTCTTGCACTGAGTGATATACGTGAATTCAAACCGGACATTATCCATTCCCACACACCATTTTCGGTCGGCCGCGAAGCCATCATTGCGGCGCGGAAGCTGAGGGTCCCGCTCATCGGCACGCATCACACGTTCTTCAACCACTATTTAAAACATGTGCACCTCGATTACCAATGGGCGCAGAGACTTTCATGGTCGCTCACGGTCGGGTATTACAATCACTGCGATGTGGTAATAAGTCCGACCCGATCGCTCGCGGAGGAACTCAGGGTACATGGATTAAAAAAACGCTGCGAGATTGTTGTGAATGCGATCGATACAGAAAGCTTCCGGCCGCCTGAAAGCAGCACAGCAAAAGAAGATCTGAAGAAAAAGCTCGGGATATCCGAGAGATCTCTCGTCTACATGGGCCGCGTGAGTTATGAAAAAAGTATCGACCAACTTCTAAAGGCACTCGTCCTGCTGGTGCCGCAGATGCCAGATATCAAGCTTGTGATCGTGGGGGATGGACCCGAACGCGCAAAGCTCGGAAATCTTGCAAAGAGCCTCGGCATCGAACAAAACGTGCACTTCAGTGGCTTTCTATTCGATGAAAGATTGACAGAAGTATTACAGACGAGCGATTTGTTCGTAACTGCGAGCAAGAGCGAGAATATGCCGCTTGCCGTCTTGGAGGCTATGGCGTGTGGTCTCCCCGTCGTCACGGTTACCTCTTTAGGGCTCAGTGAAATTGTTCAGGATGAATCCAACGGTTATCTGCTGCCGCCCGATGATCCTCAAAGAATGACGAAAGCGATACTACATCTCTTGCAGGACAAGACGATGCACCAGAGGTTCTCTGAGAAATCTCGCGAAATATCACTCAACTACTCTGACGACGCGGTAATGGCCCGACTAGAGGGGGTGTACATGAGCACAAAACGTTAAGCTGCCCCTTCTTTTGCCCGTCGTTTGTATCGGTCGAGGAGGTAAAGAGATGTCTTAGCGACGGCTTCCGGCCGGAAGATCTGAACAAGGTGGTTGCCCATTTTCTCAGGGACGATCATGCGTACATAGGGGCTGCTTTTAAAAAGATTTTTCTGCAGATATTGCTCCCGGGCAGCCAGATCTTTCCGCTGTCCGGGCTCCTCTCCCATCTCCTTCCTCATTTTCTGCTCCTCTTCGGCGGGCATTATTTTTTCATGATCGGCGACCGGGTCGTTGCTTCCGGCAATAAGCACGATAGGGACATTGACGGTCTCCATCCGTGGGTTTCTGGCCGCCATATCAGTTATATCGCTCTTGAGCCGCCGCCAAAAAGATACGCCTGGTCCCCATGACCGTCCAACTTCTGCAATCTGCGACAATATACCGTCCCACGTTCCCACGCTTGCTATCTCTGCTGCGGTTTGCTCGACTGGCGATTTACGTGCAGCTTCGTTTTTTGCCAACCCACGAATATACGGCGCGTCTTCTGCGGAAGAGTCTTTGACGTCCTTGGAAATTCGGGGAACATCAGGGGCAATAAAAGATGGCACCCCCCCAGTGTGCGCGACGAATGTCTTAGCAAGGTCGATTGGATCTTTTTCATGCAAACCGATTGGACCCATGAGAACAAGACCGTTCACTTTCACGTCGGGATCGTCTTGAAGTATTGCCGCCACATCGACCGCTCTGTCCGCGCCCATCGAGTGTCCGGCGAGCGTCACATCTTTTATGCCTTTATCTTTAATAAACTGCGCAACAGCGCGCGCCTCCTCATAGAGCAGGTTGACATTTTCTCCAGCACCTTTTTCTCCGCGCTCTTGCGTGCGTGGGATCAGCGTGTACGTCTCTGAATGTGAGTTATCAGCAAATGCTTGCGGCAGGTCTTCCATAGAAGCAAGACGGGTGTTACCCCAGCCGGACAAGAGAACGACAGCCCGGCCGGGGACGCGCTCGTTGCTTTCGCGCGCTGCGGCGTGAGTCCAAATGAGCTCCACAGTGGGAGCGCCGGACTCAAGTCGATACGTGCTCGTTTCTGCCCCTTTCCTTTCGGGACGCTTCGGTCCGCGGTCGGAGAGACTTTCCATGGACATACGGACAGTATAGCAATGCCCGCACGTAACAAAGGCTGCTAAGATGGGGCAATGAAGATCGCGATATTTTCAGACAGTTTTTATCCTGAACTCGGCGGAATCCAGGACAGTATTGCGCTTTCTGCGCGAACGCTCGGCGGGAGGGGTCATCAGATCCAATTTCATGTGCCACAGGCATCTGCACACGATTTTGCTATCGCAGGAATCCCTGAGCGCGAGATAGACCTCGGCCCCAACGTCTCGGTCTGCAGATACGCATCTTTTCATATCCCCAGCCCGACAAAACAATCCAGATTCGTGCCGCCGACTTTCCGAAGGTGGCGGCAGGTGCGCGAATTCCGGCCCGATGTCATTCATACGCATACATTTTTTGGTCTCGGATGGGAAGCTCTTCGTACAGCAAAAAAATTACATGTACCGCTCATCGGCACCAATCATTCGGCAGTTGCGGCATTTGCGGATTACATGCCGTTTGCCCGAAAGACTTTTGCCGCGCTTACCTTTGGTGCGGTGGTGCGGTATTACAATAGTTGCAATTTTGTCAGCGGGCCATCACGCTCTGTCATAGAAGATATGCAGGCACTCGGGCTCCGCGTCCCTTCAGATGTTGTTTCTAATCCAATTGACACGGATGTGTTTTGTCCGGTCACCTCAGAGGAGAAGAGGGCTCTCAAGCAGAGACTTTCATTCTCCGAAGCGACCATTATCTACGCGGGCAGGTTTGGTATGGAGAAAAATATTGATGTGCTTATACGGGCACTCCCGCTTGTGCGCAAATCAATTCCTGAGGCGATGCTGGCGCTCGCAGGGCACGGAAGCGACGAAGCGCGTCTCAGGAATATCGCCAAAGAGGGCGGTCTCGAAAGCGCGGTGCGTTTCCTCGGCACGCTCTCGCACCAAGCGCTCGCAGAGGCGTATCAAGCTTCAGACTTGTTTGCAATCGCAAGTACCTCGGAAACCCAAAGCATGGTGCTCTTACAGGCGATGAATTGCGGTTTGCCCGCCGTAGGAGCCGATTCGCTTTCGCTCAAAGAATACATTCCGATTGAGGCAGGCTTTCGCGCGGTACCCGGCTCGGAGGAAGATTTCTCCTCAAAGGTCACACGAGTGTTGAAAGACCGGCAAGAAGGCGAACGTTTGAGTGCGGGAGCGCTTACATTCGGTCAGAAGTTCTCTCCGGAGGCCGTGGTGAGCCGCTGGGAAGAGATATATGCACGTCACGCATCGCTTGTGCGATAGTCATTTTTCTCCGACCGCCTCCCGCGCAAGCTCTTTGCGCATGTAGCGGCTGAAGAGGTAATAGGCAATGCCCGCGGCTGTTATACCTCCAATGACGTAGTGGATGATATCGATGATATTTTCGGTATTTCCCAAAGTCTCGCCGAAGAAGTATCCGAGCAGGAGAAGCGTCCCGAATTGTGCAATCGCGACGACCGCACCCCAGCCGAAGAATTTTTTGAGCGGCATTCGCACCGTGCCGGCAAAGACGATGAAACTCGACGCAATGCCGTATGAAAGTTTGCCGAGGAACATGGTCTTTCCCGCGTGCCTTTCCCAGAGCTTCCGGATGTCGTTGAGATGGCTTTTCCCGAACCCGATCTTATGCAACATTTTTTGCACAAGAGCGGTCCTGCCTCCGTAATATCCGAGCGCATAGTAAAAAGCGTCCATGATCATGTCGCGTGCGAAGAAAAAGAGTAGGAGCGCGTAGATGTTGAAGTATCCGAGCGCGGCCAAAGTGCCCGCGACGAAGGCGACGACCGGCCCTTCGGCGATGGCGAGAGGAATAAGTATCCAATATCGGTACTCAATGAGGAGCTGACTCGTGCTTCCGAGATCCATGTGCTTTAGTATACTAAACATCCTCGTATGGGCTTATTGGATCGTGGCACATCGTTGTATCGCCATCCGCGGCCGCACGCCGTGCTCTGGCGACGGTACCGACACTACACAGCACAGCGGGAATTCATAGGCTCGGTCGCGCTATCCATCGTAGCGTTTCTCGGCAGCGTCATTGCGTCATTTTTTGCCATACGCTATGCGACGGAGCGTGCGAGTAACTCGGTGACAGATATCGTTCTCTCCAATGTTCCCGCCCTTGATGTCGGCGGCATCTTTGTCGTAAGCACCTTGCTTCTTATCGCGTTTATCGCACTTCTTATTTTTGCGCATCCAAAACGAATCCCTTTTGCAATGTACAGCATGACCCTGTTCTTCCTGATCCGCTCGACTTTCATTTCGCTTACTCACATCGGCCCCTTCCCGACGCAGACCGAGAGCGCCTACGATTGGGGAGTCATCATCAGCAAGTTCCTTTTCAGCAGCGACCTCTTTTTCTCCGCGCACACGGGGATACCCTTCCTTTTTGCCCTCATCTTCTGGCGGGAGGAAACTCTGCGCTACATCTTCATTGGCTGGTCGATCTTTATGGCAGCTATTGTGCTCTTAGGCCACCTCCACTACACGATCGATGTCGTGTCGGCCTTTTTCATTACCTACGGGATCTTTCATATAGCAGAATGGCTTTTCCCGAAGGCACGCGCACTCTTTCTAGCCGATGAGGCAGCAGAAGCGCGATGATCCGGTAAGTTTCCACAAGTTGCTGCGTCCAAAGGAGGTATACTAGATTCATTATATATTCACGCCATATTTTATGGATATTGAGAAAAAAGAGATACACATCGTACCGCCGCATCGGATGCAAATCGCGGGGATATTCGCGATCAGCATGCTCGGGGTGTTCCTCCTCGTGCTGACGCTCTCCTCGCTCAAGGCATACCATTACATCGGGAGTGGTGTTACAGCGACGAATACCATCTCGGTCTCGGGTGACGGCGAGGTCTTCGCAGTGCCTGATACCGCCACTTTCTCGGTGACGGTACAAGAAGAGGCAAAAGAGGTAAAGAATGCGCAAGCCGTCGCGACCAAGAAAGGCAACGACATCATTGCCTATCTGAAGAAAGAGGGAATTAATGAAAAAGATATCCAGACCACCGATTACAGTGTCTACCCCCAGTACGACTACACGAGCACCGTTTGCCGTGAAGGCTACTGCCCTGGCGGCAAGCAGGTCTTGCGCGGATTCCAGGTCTCGCAGACGCTCTCGGTGAAGGTGCGCGATGCGGAAAAGGCGGGTGACCTGCTCGCAGGGGTCGGCTCGCTCGGCGCTTCATCGGTTTCCGGTCTCTCGTTTACCATAGACGATCAGGACAAGCTCGAGGCAGAGGCGCGCGATAAGGCGATCACGAAAGCAAAGGAAAAAGCAGAAGCACTTGCCGATGCGCTCGGCGTGAGTATCGTCCGCGTTGTTGGCTTCAACGAAGGCGGAAATGGACCGATCTACTACGCCAAGGAAATGGCACTCGGCATGGGTGGTGCCACAGACGCTGCCGTCCCCGCGCCCCAGCTTCCCGTCGGTCAAAACAAAATCACATCGAATGTGACCGTGACGTACGAGATACGATAAGAGAAGACGCTTGGAACATCATGTCGCTCGGGTCGCTGTCTCCGCCTGCTGGCGGAGCGCTGCCTCTCGTCGTCCGTGGTCGGCAGACGACGCGCTGCGAGACACCCTCGCGGCACGATGTTCCTCGCTGGGGAAGGACAACGGAGCTTGACTTCGTCGGGATAAGAGATACTATGGTCCACATAGGCCCCGCAAGGGGTTTTTGATTAGGAAAACAACACTATGTCATTCATCCAATACCTCAAAGACACCCAAGGCGAGCTGCGGCACGTGGCGTGGCCCACACGCTTGCAGACGATCGTGTACACCGTCTTGGTCGTGCTTATCTCTATCGGCATATCTCTCTACCTCGGACTTTTCGATTACCTTTTCACGACGGGTCTCGCGCGCTTCATTGAAGTCCTGCCCGCGACAAATTCGGGCTTCGAGACACAATTCGACACAGCGCCGGCACCTCTCGAATTGGATTCGGTAAGCACCACAACCGCACCTGCAGAGCCCGAAGGAATTCTCCAATTGCAATAAAAGTATGCCCCGCAGTGAAATGTGCCTTCAGCTTACACAAACTATGAAAACAAATATCAACAGCATACAAAGTTCCGTAAACGAGAGTTCGCTTATCACGCCGCGCCAAGACGACAGGTCGCTTGGCGCAAAGGCACATTCTACTGACGGGGTATGAAGCAAACACACGGTGAAGAGCGTCAGTGGTACGCGATACACACGTACTCGGGGTACGAAGATGCCGTTGCGCGCAATCTAAAGCAGCGCATCGATTCTTTTGGTATGAAAGACAAGATTTTCAGCGTCGTCGTCCCGACCGAGAACAAGATAAAGATAAAGAACGGCCGCAAGACCGAAATGCGCGAGAAGACCTTTCCCGGCTACGTGCTCGTCGACATGATCGCGAGCGATGATGCGTGGAGCGTTGTGCGCAACACGCCGCAAGTGACGGGATTTGTCGGCACCGCGAATCAGGCGGTACCCCTCTTGCCCGATGAAGTGGAGAAAATACTGAAGCGCGCGGGTGGAGACACCGTGCGCCACGCCATCGACCTCTCCGAAGGCGATGCGGTCATCATCATCGACGGACCTTTCAAGGATCTTGAAGGAAAAGTGGGGGAGATTGACGAAGATCGCGGAAAGGTTAAAGTCTTAGTTCCGATGTTCGGCCGCGAGACTCCGGTGGAGCTCGAAGCGGATCAGGTACAACGCGTATAAGCAAAACAATAGTATGGCAAAAGAAATCACAAAAATCATCAAATTGCAGATCGCCGCGGGCGCGGCTACCCCGGCACCGCCGGTCGGCACCGCACTCGGTCCTGCGGGTGTAAACATTGGCGAATTCGTCAATCAATTCAACACCCAGACGCGTCCGATGGCGGGCTCCATCGTCCCCGTCTTGCTCACAGTCTACAAAGACCGCACCTTCACCTTTATCGTCAAGAAGCCGCCAGCCTCGCGCCTCATCCTCAAAGCGATGAATCTCGAGAAAGGCTCGCAGAAAGCGCAGACCAAAGTGGGCAAACTCACCAATAAGCAGCTCGAAGAGATAGCGACGGAGAAGATGGAAGACTTGAATGCAAACGACATGACGCAGGCGAAAAAGATTATCGCCGGCACCGCCCGAAGCATGGGCATTGATTCGGATTTGTAAAACAGGCGCTGCTGTTACAATGCAGCCATGAGAGAGAGCCCAACTCTTCCTGAGAATAAAGGCGTTAATGACTTGATCTTCCGGCAATTCATCCTAAGAGGATTCAAGGAGGAAAACGGTATTCGCACATGGGACATAGCAGACTCTAAGCTCTGGTATCTTACTCCGACCCAAGCGCAAGGGTTTCTTGCTATAGAGCATAGTCCGCAATATAGCGCGGCGGTTACCGAGAAAGAGACAACGCTCTTAAAGGAACATGCCGGATCTGTCGCCCGAGAAATGAATCAAAAGCCGACAAACCTCATCGATCTTGGATGTGGTGACGGTAAAAAGGCGGTCCTGTGCATTGAGGATTTTATGAAAGAATTACCGATTCGGTATTGCCCAATCGATATCAGCGCCTACATGGTACAAGAGGCAGCGTATGCAGTTGAACAATCGGGTCTTGCCCCCGTTGAGCGCATATTTTGGAATATCTCTGACTTTGAGAACCTCGACAATGTAACACCATTATTCCGGAACAAAGATTTTCCGCACCACTGCCTGTTGTTCTTGGGGAATACGCTCGGAAACTTCGATCATAATGATATTTTGCATGGAATCAGGCGCGGGATGCAGCAAGGCGACGTTTTAATCATCGGCAACGGTATATCAGAAGGACGCACGCCGGAAGAGTGGGTGCAAACGTACACAAGTCCAGCAATAGATGATTTCTCTGTACAGGTACTCCTGCAAGCCGGCTTTTCAAGAAACGATCTTCGTTTCGACGTTCAGTATGTGAAAGACCGTATTGAGGTTCGTTATGTTGTCCAGAGGGACGTCACACTCCGACACCTAGGAAAATCAATCGAATACAAAACGGACGACATCATTCGCACCGTCATCTCATATAAATATTCTAGAGAGCAGCTTACGGCAATGCTAGAACAGTTTTTCAGCGACGTAACGATTCATACCGATGCGGACAAGAGCTACGGAATAGCCATTTGCAAGATCTGAAGCAAGGTCGCTTACCGAACGCGAGTGCGGCATAATGTACTTTCATGACCATAGCGAACACGTTGAAACAGAAGATTGCAGATGCGGCTAGCATTTCTGTCGAGGAAGTTTCGCTTGAACATCCGGCGGATTTGAAGAACGGGGATTATTCTTCGGGCGTCGCGCTGCAATACGCAAAGCAAGTAGGGGTGGCGCCGCGGGCGCTGGCGGAGAAAATAGTTGCAGCGCTCGGTACTATTGCGGGCGTCGCGAGAGTAGAGGTCGCCGGTGCGGGATTCATCAATTTCTATCTTGCCCCCGCCGCACTTGCGGAAGCTGTTGAGACAGCGCACACAGAGGACATGTGGGGTTCGAACGTCACACTTGCCGGTAAAAAGATACTAGTTGAATACACCGACCCAAATCCTTTCAAAGAATTCCACATCGGTCACCTAATGAGCAACGCCATAGGAGAATCCATCGCACGCCTGTTGCAGTTTTCCGGTGCAGAGGTAAAACGGGCGAATTACCAAGGCGATGTAGGGCCGCACGTGGCGAAGGCGGTATGGGCGGTTAAAACAGGCAAAGTCGCTGGAGGAAGTTGGGGCGATGCCTATATCGTTGGAAATAAAGCATATGAAACCGACGAAGTAGCAAAAAAGGAGATAGATGAAGTAAACGCGCAAGTTTATTCACGGTCGGACAGTTTGATAAACAGCATTTATGACACGGGTCGAGAAGCTTCGCTCAAACACTTCGAAGATCTTTATGAGATCCTCGGCACAAAATTTGATCATTACTTTTTTGAAAGCGAGACTGCCCAACGCGGTCTCAAACTTGTCCGGGCACATCCAGAAGTTTTTGAGGAAAGTGACGGTGCGGTTGTGTACAAGGGTGAGCAGGACGGCCTTCATACGCGCGTCTTCGTTACTTCCAAGGGTCTGCCTACCTATGAGACCAAGGATTTGGGGCTTGCCGAGCTGAAAGCAGAAACGTGCGAGTTCGACACTTCGATAACAGTAACAGCGCATGAACAGAGCGACTATTTCAAGGTTGTGCTCGCGGCGATGAAAAAAGTCTTGCCCGAGGTCGCATCCAAGGTCCAACACATCTCCCACGGCATGATGCGTTTCGCCGAAGGCAAGATGTCCTCGCGCACCGGTAACGTCATTACAGGAGAATCTCTACTTCTCGATCTCATTGATGCGGCAAAAATACGCGCGGCAGAAAGCCGCGCTGATGATGCCGACGCTCTCGCACAGCAAATCGCCGTCGCTGCGATCAAATATCAAATTCTTAAACAGGCGTCGGGCAAAGATATTATTTTTGATCGGGAGCGCGCGCTTTCACTCGAAGGAGATTCGGGGCCGTATCTGCAGTACGCGCATGCGCGCGCGTGTGCGATTGGCGAGAAGGCGAAGGAGCAAGGAGTTGTTGCCGCGACCGACGCAAGCGTGGAGCCCAGTGATCTGGTACGTTTTCTTCACCGTTTTCCGGAAGCGGTGGAATACGCAGCAGCTCACCGCGAGCCACATTTACTCACGAATTATCTGCTCGAATTCGCGGCACTTTTCAATAGCTGGTACGCCCAAGTACAGGTGCTTGATGGTTCGACAAGCTCACCACATAAGGTGGCATTGGTAGATGCGGTGCGCCGCACGCTCAAAAACGGGCTTTGGATTTTGGGCATTCCCGCGCCCGAACGAATGTAATTGTGTTTTTGGGCCGGCAGTGTTAGCTTGTTGGTCGCGCAACAGACGGGAGGTCGTCATGCCTTTGCCTCGGACACGTAAAAGTGATCTCGCAGAGATTGAAAATTCAATTCATGCTTGGGAGGTCGCTCTATCAAGTCAAACTCATGGACCGGAAGGAGCAGCATTCATGACCAAGTTCCACGAGCACATGAGTCGGCTCATCAAGGAAATCAGCGAGGAGCTCGTCCAACTCCTCATGGGCCGTGAAGACGAACTGACTGAAGTCGCAGGGACCCTGAAGTACATTGGCGTAGATATGAAGTTTCTCAAGGTCTGCGCTGAAACCGCCGCAACTACCGAAGGTCGGCCACAGCTGGTCGGTCTCGAATGCATGGCTTTCGTCAAAGCCCATCACGAAGCGCTCGTCAGCATCCGTGACGCATTGAAGCACGGCATCCAGTGATGCTCAACGCGGCTTCCCCGCTCGCACCTGTAGCCCGGCCTCGCTGCCGGGCTTTTCGTTTGCTACGATAGTGCAAATGGCTGAAAATCAACAAAAAAGCGAAGCGGCGGCGCGTGAGGAGGCCACACTCGCGTTCTGGCAGGAGCACGATATTTTCAAGAAATCCGTCGAAAAGGAGGTCTCGAAAGGCGAATATGTCTTCTATGATGGTCCGCCGTTTGCGACGGGCCTTCCGCACTACGGCCACATCGTCGCCTCGGTCATCAAAGACGTCGTCCCGCGCTTCTGGACCATGCGCGGCTACTCGGTGCCGCGGGTGTGGGGGTGGGATTGCCACGGGCTCCCGATCGAAAACATCGTAGAAAAAGAGCTCGGATTTAAGCACAAAAAAGACATTGTCTCGATGGGTGTTGAGAAATTCAACGAGATGTGCCGCGCGCGCGTGCTCGCATACGCATCGGAGTGGGAAAAAATAATTCCGCGTATCGGACGATGGGCAGATATGGAGCACGCCTTCCGCACGATGGACAAGCCGTTCATGGAGAGCGTGTGGTGGGTATTCAAACAGATCTACGACAAAGGATTGGTCTACGAGGATTACCGCTCGATGCACATCTGCCCGCGCTGCGAGACGACGTTGAGTCAGCAGGAAGTCTCCGAAGGATATAAGGATGTAAAAGATATTTCGGTGACGGTAAAATTTGAGCTTGTCGATGAGCCGGGGACGTATTTCTTGGCGTGGACGACGACGCCGTGGACTTTGCCGGGGAACGTTGCGTTGGCCGTCGGACCAGACATTGAGTACGTAAAGGTAGAAAGTCCTGAAGCGGGCACCGTTTGGGTCTCGAAAGACTGGCAAATGAAAGTTGCATCGAACGCTAAAATCCTTGAGAAAAAGACGGGGAACCAACTCGTAGGTACAAAATATAGACCCCCGTTCGATTACTACATCAACGATACAACACTCAAAAGCCGAGAGAACGGGTGGAAAGTTTACGCCGCGGACTTCGTTACGGTCGATGCGGGGACGGGTATTGCGCACGAGGCGCCGGCGTTTGGTGCCGACGACTGGGAATTGGCGAAAAAAGAAAATCTGCCGTTCGTCCAACATGTGAATATGGACGGGACGATGAAGCCCGAAGTAAAAGATTTTGCGGGAATGGAAGTAAAGCCGCGTTCCGATGATGATAGGGAGAGGCTCGGGACCGATATCGCGGTCTTGAAGTATTTGCAGGACCACGGGACGTTTTTCTCGAAAGAAAATATTACGCACTCATATCCGCATTGCTGGCGCTGCGACACGCCGCTTCTGAATTACGCGACCTCGTCGTGGTTCGTCTCGGTCACCAAGATCAAAGACGATCTGCTTCGGAATGCGAAGAATGTCAGTTGGTCGCCGGAGCACATCAAGGAGGGAAGGTTTGGCAAATGGCTCGAGGGCGCACGCGATTGGTCTATCTCACGCCAGCGCTTTTGGGCGAGCGTTATTCCAATTTGGCGCTGCGAAAAGTGCAAAAAACAGCGGGTGTTTGGTAGCGCATCGGAACTCGAAGAGGCGAGCGGCAGAAAAGTAGACGACCTCCACAAACATATCGTCGATGAAATTACCGTACTCTGCGAATGTGGCTCAACTATGCGACGTATTCCAGACGTGCTCGACACGTGGTTTGATTCCGGCTCGATGCCATACGGGGAGAAGCACTATCCATTCGAGAATAAGGAACGCTTCGACGCGACCTTCCCCGCACAATTTATCGCCGAGGGACTGGATCAAACGCGTGCGTGGTTCTACTACCTGCACGTGCTTGGCGGCGCGCTGTTCAATAAAAACGCGTTCCAACACGTCATCGTCAACGGCATCGTGCTTGCGGAAGATGGCAAGAAAATGTCGAAGAAGCTTCAGAACTATCCCGATCCGATGGAGATCGTCGAAAAATACGGTGCCGATGCGCTCCGCCTTTACCTTCTCAGTAGCCCGGTCATGCAAGCGGAGAATTTGAGCTTCTCCGAAAGCGGTGTGGATGAAATAGCAAAGAAAAATATCGGTCGCTTGGGCAACGTGCTCACATTTTGGAAACTGTATGACGACGGCACACCGCGCGATTGGAAAAGTGAGCACATTCTCGACCGCTGGATAGTCGCGCGGCTCGACGAATTCGTCATCGAAACAACGCGCGGGTACGAAAAATATCAGCTCGACTCTGCGGCGCGGCCGCTCCCGAAATTTATTGACGACCTTTCGGTTTGGTACTTGCGGAGAAGCCGTGATCGCTTTAAAGAAGAGACTCCCGACAAAAGAGCCGCACTCGCCACGCTCCGCTATGTACTCCACCGCCTCTCGCTCACGATGGCGCCGGCGATGCCGTTCTTTGCGGAACATTTATTCCAAGCGGTGCGAGAGGGCGAAGACGAAGAGAGCGTGCACTTAGCCACGTGGCCCGAGGTCTCGGTGCGCACGGGATTCCTTGCGCGGCTTTTTGGTGGCGCGAACAAAGACGAAGAACTTCTCAAAACGATGGAAGCCGCTCGCGCAATCGTGACAAAAGCGCTCGAGGCGCGTGATGCGGCGAAGATAAAAGTGCGTCAGCCATTGCAAAAATTGACGGTAAACAGTAAGGAGTTGGCAGGTAAAGATGAAGAAGCATTTCTCCAGGTCATCAGAGAGGAGGTGAATGTGAAAGAGATCGAAATGGGCAAAGAAATCGCGCTCGATACGCACATCACCAGCGCATTGAAGGATGAGGGGATCGTTCGGGATACTGTCCGCCTTGTCCAAGAGGCGCGAAAGGTTGCGAAGTTGCATCACAGCGAACAGGGTACTGTTTCTGTGCAAATCCCCGAGGAACACAAGCCTGTTGTCGAAAAATATCTCGAGCAGATCGAGAAAGATACAAATACAAAGATCTCACTTCAGTAATTCATGTACCAGAAATATCACACCGAAGCATTAGTTCTCGGAAATCGCGAGCTCGGCGAGGCGGACAGGATGGTCGCGCTTTTTACGCGCGATTTTGGTCTTGTGCGCGCTCGCGCTTCAGCCATCCGCACCGAACACTCAAAGATGCGCTACTCGGTGCAAGATTATTCGCGTGCGAGGGTGTCACTTGTAAAAGGCAGGCGCGGATGGCGGCTTGCGGGGGCGGCTGCGCTCAAGCTCGTCGCAGGCGATAGGAAGTCTATTTCCGCTTTCGCGCGTATCGCAGAGCTCACGATACGGCTCGTGCATGGCGAAGAGAAGAATGATTATTTGTTTGCCGTGCTTTCTGAAGCGCACGATGCACTCATGAGAGAAAAGGTAGAAGCGGGCGCCACCATAGAGATAGTGTGTGTCGCACGAGTACTCTACGCGCTCGGATATCTTTCTGCCGAGGCGCTCGAGACCGCGCTCTTTACCCACACGGCGTTCGACCGAGAACACGTACTCGAAGCCGAAGCAAAACGCGACGAGATACTCGCATCCATCAACCGCGCAATTGCGGAAACGCACCTCTAAGAGTACGCTGTTTGTATGGTAACGATTGAGAAACTTGAAAAAACTAGCGCAGCCGCTTTAAACGGTATCAATGAGCTGGTTCAGCAATTGTCGCCTCGCCTGCCCACGTGTTCGGGTGAGCTTCTGGAAAAGATTATTTCCTCCGAAAATCTAGAATTGTGGGTCGCACGTGATGAGGACCGCATAGTAGGGATGGGAACACTTGCGATCGTTAGTCTTCCTGAAGGAGAACGGGCGCAAATCGAAGATGTCGTCGTTCATGAGACGTACCGGGGACAGGGTCTTGGGGAAAAAATCAGCAAGCAATTGATCGAAAGGGCACGAGAGAGGAAGGCGGGGGTTGCGACACTTTCAAGCCGCGCAGACAGGGTTGCGGCAAACAAGTTGTATCAAAAGTTGGGTTTTGAGAAGTGGGAGACCAATGTCTATCGCCTCAAGCTCTGACCGATGCGTGGTAGAATTGCGCAATGGAGCCATCGGAGCACGAGAAAGAGAAAATAGAACGATTGCGGCGGGCGATGTACAGCCGTTCGCTTTCGCCCAAACTTCACGACCGCGAACGTCGCCCTCTGGGGCAGGAGCAGTATGAAGTTGAACAAGATTTCGTTGAGCCGCAGGAGAAGGTCGCGAGCTTCGTCGTAGCACCCAGGACGATAGGGATCGCGCGCAAAGCACTGTGGTGGCTTTTGGGCGGCGCGGTTGTTTTTTTCATCGGTGCCATCGGATTTTTCGGCTACTATTTCCTCATAGGCGAGGGAAGTTTCGGGGCATCGCCGAGCAATATCAACATCTCTATCTCCGGCCCGCCGCAAATCGAGGGGGGTATCCCGACCGAGCTCCAGATCGTTATTGGCAACAGAAACAAAGTACCGCTCGAGCTCGCGGAGCTCATCGTGACATACCCGCGTGGTACGCGTTCGCCGACCGATTTTGCGACCGACCTGCAGAGTCAGCGCATCTCGCTCGGGACGATTGAAGCAGGGGGCACGCGCCAAGGTGCCGTTTCCGCGGTCTTTGCGGGGAAAAGCGGCGAGCACGCCGATGTCAAAGTCGAACTCGAGTACCGGATCACGGGCTCAAGCGCAATTTTCGCCGCTTCGTCCGACTACAACGTCGTCTTCAGCACCTCGCCGATCTCGCTCACCGTCTCGGGCAACAACGAAACGGTATCGGGTCAGCCAGTAGAGTTTACCGTCGCCGTCTCGTCAAATGCGAGCGCGCCGGTCAAAGACATTCTCTTTAATGCGGATTTTCCTTTTGGTTTCAAATTGGCGTCGGCTGTCATGGATAATTCTTCAAACGCCAAACCTCAAATTGCACAGGATGGTCGCAGTGCGCTGTTGCAGATCGGTAGCCTCTCTCCGGGACAAAGGCGCGTGATCACGATACGGGGAGCACTCACGGGCGAGCAGGGAGATGATCGCGTCTTCCATTTCGTCGCAGGGACTAGGCGGGATCCGACCGCGACTTCGACTCCGATCGAGACCACCCTTGCCGACAACACCTTCAAGGTCTCTATATCCAAACCATTCCTCGGTCTCGCGATCTCTGTCGGCGGAGCAAGCGGCGCGGATGTCGTGGTGTCGCCCGGAGACAACGTCTCTGTATCGATCGACTGGCAGAATCATCTGCCGACGGCGATCACCGACGCGGTCATCGTGGCCAAACTCTCCGGATTCCTTATCGATGGCGCCACCGTGCACACTGGAGACGGCTTTTATCGCTCAAGCGACGACGTCGTGATATGGGACAAGACGACGAGCAACGGTGCGCTCGCAAACCTTGCACCCGGAGTGCGCGGCAAAGTCGCGTTCTCGTTCCAGATGCCGAAAAGCGATGCACTCAAGAACATCCCCAATCCTCGCCTGACCATTTCCGTCAACGCCGCGGGCAAACGCGTCTCCGAGACCGGCGTACCACAAAACCTGCAATCGACGGCAAGCCAGAGGATATCCCTCGCAAGCGATCTCTCGCTCATCGCACAGGGTCTGTATTATTCAAATCCGTTTGGGAGCGTGGGGCCCCTGCCACCAAAAGCAGGGACCGAGACCACGTACGCTATTGTCCTCACGGTCACCAACACGACCAACAAGATCTCGGACGCACGCGTGACCGCGCATCTCCCGCCGTATGTCCGGTACATCGGCATTTGCAGCCCTCGTTCCGAATGCGACCCCGATACGCAGAAACTCACGTTCAATCAAAACGACGGGACGCTCACATGGAACATAGGAGAGATCGCACCGGGGGTAGGGCTGAATGGGACGCCACCGCGTCAGACGGCGATCGCTATCGGCTTCACACCGTCCACAAGCCAAATAGGCCAACAGCCACCGCTACTCCAGGACATCGAATTATCAGGGGTCGACCCTTCAAAGGTCAATTCTGCAATAGCGGCAAATCCCGGCGCCAAAATCCCCCGGACGGTGCTCAAAACGGACTCCGACGTTACAACAAATCTTTCGCAAGTCGCAAAAACATCCAAAGATTCGGCTACCCCCGGTACCGACCCGGGTTTCAGCGCGGCGAATGCGACTGTGGTAAAGTAACCGCCATGGCGGAAGAGAAAATGGAAAAGATCGTGTCTCTCTGCAAGCGCCGAGGCTTTATCTACCCCGGGTCCGATATCTACGGCGGCCTCTCCGGTACGTGGGATTACGGGCCGCTCGGCGTTGAGCTCAAGAACAACATCAAACAGCTATGGTGGCGGATGTTTGTGCAAGAGCGCGACGACATGTGTGGCCTCGACGCCGCGATCATCATGAACCCTCGTGCGTGGGAGGCGAGCGGACACGTGAGCGGCTTTTCGGACCCGCTCGTCGAATGCAAGAAATGCAAGCGGCGATTCCGCGCCGATCACGTGGAAGACCCTTCGACGGGACTCAGGGCAAGCAAGTGTCCGGAGTGCGAAGGCTCTTTTGGTGAAGTCCGGCAATTCAATATGATGTTCAAAACGCAGATCGGTGCGACCGAAGATGAATCTTCGGTCACATATCTGCGGCCGGAGACGGCGGGCGGCATCTTCCTCAATTTTAAAAATGTTGTCGATTCGTTCCACCCCAAGTTGCCCTTTGGTATCGCGCAGATCGGCAAAGCATTTCGCAACGAGATCGCGCCGCGCGATTTTATTTTTCGCTCGCGCGAATTCGAACAGATGGAAATAGAGTATTTTGTACGGCCTTCAGAGTGGGAGGCCGCGTTTGAAGAATGGAGGAAAAATGTACACGCTTTCAACGATGCCGTCGGCATCCCCAAATCGGCTGTTCACGAGCTCGAAGTTGCCGACACTGATCGCGCACACTATTCGAAACGGACGATAGATTTTGAATTTGATTTCCCCTTCGGTCGCAAAGAATTGTATGGCCTCGCGTACCGTACGGATTTTGATCTCGAGGCACATGCAAAAGTCTCGGGCGCGGCTCTCAAGATGACCGACGTGGAAGGGCAAGAACCTATCGTGCCGCATGTCGTCGAGCCGTCGTTTGGCGTAGACCGCACCGTCCTTGCCGTGCTTGCTTCCGCGTACACGGAAGACGAATTGGGAGGGGAGCCGCGCACGTATCTCAAATTCAACAAAGCGGTCGCTCCTATCAAAGCTGCCGTCTTCCCGCTCCTCAAGAACAAGCCCGAGCTCGTTGCAAAGGCGCGCGAAGTCTATTCGATGCTCAAGAAGCAGGT
>Ga0154994_129_pt1 | contig 35038 bp, 35 predicted proteins | sample RifCSPhighO2_01_FD_105962 | JGI IMG/M metagenome (GOLD analysis project Ga0154994, IMG submission 105962) | Candidatus Kaiserbacteria bacterium RIFCSPHIGHO2_01_FULL_54_36b | reverse complement strand
CACCACCACCTTCAGGGTCTGGCACCACGACGCCACCGCCTTCGGGCACTGGGACCACTCCACCCCCGTCTTCAAGCGGCACGGGCCTCATTTCCACTTCAGGAGCTTCCGACAGCAGCAACGGCACCTTCGTCGGCAACAACGCCGTCGCGACCACCATCGACCCCAATCCCATCATCTCGATCATAAAGACGGCAAGCATGAGTACGACGACCGCGCCGGCCACGGTGGACTACAAAGTCGTCGTGAAAAACTCCCGCAGCGCCGGACCCGTCTACCGTGGGCTACTCACCGATACGCTCTACAATCCGTCGGGCACCGTCATGTACAACCGCTCGTGGGATCTCGAGACCATCGTGCCGGGCGACGAGATCACGCTCACATACTCCGTCGCCTTTGCCACAGGGACAGCGCCGGGCATCTATCGCAACGTCGCGCGCGTGACGGGGCAGCGCAACAGCCCTATCGCGACCGCGCCCAAGATCGTACCCTTCGAGATCTCGAAGAGTGTGCAGATCCTCTCGAGCGGGCAAGTCTTAGGTGTTGCCACCTCGACGCCGACGATGAGCGCCTCATCGATCGCGACAGCGCCCGAGTCCTGCGTCCCGCTCCTTACGAGCTATATGGGGCAGGGAATACAGAATGATGCGACACAGGTTATGAAGCTGCAGACCTTCCTCAATACCCAAGGGTCGCAACTGCCGGTCACGGGCTACTACGGCCCCATGACAACCGCAGCCGTGAAATCCTTCCAGCTCAAATACAAAGACGAGATCCTTACCCCGCTCGGCCTACTGCGCCCGACAGGCAATGTCTATGGCTCGACCCAACGCACGATCAACCGCATCAACTGTGGCTTGCCCGCACAGGCCGTGGGAGGGACGGCGCGTGTTGCGGCAGATACTTCTCAAGACCCTACTATTGAATCTCTTCTCGCGCAGCTCGCAGCTCTCCAAGCACTGCTCGCAAGCCTGCAAGGGGGACAAGAGGAAGTAGCGCAGGAAGGTTCGTCTGCCGCCGCGGCACCGCCTGCAGAAGTGGCCGCTCCCCAGAGAACCTCCCGACCCGTCGCGAAACCGGCCGTGAAAGACACTCCTGCTGCCCCGCTACCATTGGCCGCACAACCGAAGAAAAATGATGCGCTCCTCAAAGTCATCGGTTCGTGGTTCTCGGGCAAAAAGTAGCCACGCTCCGGCACCTTATGAGAACGACCGTCATCATCGGCATCACCCTCGGGCTCGTCCTCCCGTTTTATGCCGGGGCACAGGGCATCCGCTCCGTCACGCAGTCATCGGCCGATTCCGGCGGCTCAATCTCCGACGGGGTCACGACCTCGGGGGACGCGAGCGCATCCATCTATGTGCGCAACGTCGTCGGCTCACAGGGCACAACGACGCGTGCTTCGGTACAGCTGACGACCGGCCCCGCCGTTGGTGGAACTAAAGGAGAGGGCGCGCGCGTGGGGGAAGCGTCGTCTGAAGGCAAAGGAAAGACACAGATAAAGATCGCGACCTCGAGTGTCGGCACACAGATACAGGTCGTCGTCGCGGCGACCTCGAGCGAGCGGGCGAGTAGGAAATCCTTTCTTTCTTTCGATCCTTTCCGTGCACTTTTCCGCAACTTTTTCAGCTTGTTCAACTTTTTTTAGAATGAGGCTATGGCGACCGTAGCATCTCCACAGCCTGCCGGACGGTCGCGCCTCAACCTCAAAGATTTTGTCGTGCCGGCGCACTTTCCCCGCGTGTCGGTAGACCTCGATGCGCTCAAAGTCGCGGCCATCATCCCGGCCTACCGGCCGGAAGAGCTCACGGCGAAGCTCGTCGAAGACCTCGTGCGATGGAATCCGCGCATCCGCGTCTACGTTGTCGACGATTGCACGCCGCCGAATCCACTAAGCACCCGCATTTTTGAGAAGATCGCCGCCGTCTCCCCAGAGGTCGTGCTCTTGCGCACGCCGGTCAACACACTGAAAGCAGGCGCCTTGAATTACGCGCTTGCCTACATTCGTGCTGCAAAAGACGGTCCTCTGCCCGATGTCATTTTGAGCCTCGACGACGACGTGGTCGTCGTGCCCTCGACGGTGCGCAATCTCGTCGCCGAGCTCGTGAGCCTGGATCACATGGGCGCTGTGTGCTCGCAGTGTCGCGTATTAAATAAGAACAAAAATCTCCTCACGCGCCTGCAGGGGCTCGAGTACCTCGGCTTCAACGCGACCCGTCTCGCCGACGAAGGCTTCTACCGCGGCCCGCTTGTGATGCACGGCATGCTCACCGCCTTCCGCGCCAAAGCACTCTTTGCCGCGGGCGGCTTCGCCGAAGGACACCTCATCGAAGATTATGAAATGACGACGCGCCTCAAGACGCAGGGGTGGAGCGTGAAGCTGGCAGTCGGCTCGCCGGCGTGGACGGTCGTCCCCGAGACATTCTCGCGCTGGTGGCGGCAGAGAGCCCGCTGGTCGTACGGTGGCATCACCGTCATTACGAAGGCAAAGCAGCTCACCGCCGTCTTGCAAGACGTGATCGGCCACGGCGTTTTCTTTGCCACCGTCATCATGATCGCGCTCATGCTCGTCTTCGAAGGGGAAGACCGCATCCCGACCCAGATCGCGTACTGGGTGATCGGGCTCTCGGCCATCCAGCTTACGCTCTGGTACGGATTCCTCCTCTGGCTCATGCGGCTCTACAAAGAAAAAGACAGGTACGACTGGCTCATCCGCATCAGCATGGTGCCCGAATTTATCTATACCAACGTGCTGACCATCATCCTCATGGGCTCGTACCTCTTTTTGGTCTTCAACATCCTTACGCGCGAAGTTACGACCAAAAGCCGCACCGTCTCGCGGCGGCTTGTCGCGATCGGCGCGGCACTTTTTGCGCTCTGCGGCTACACACGCTCGTGGGGGACGCGGATACAATAACTGTATGCTCAACTTTAACGGCGGCACCACCATATCAGGCACCTCGCTCACCCCCTTGGGCTTTTACGCCGGCTACCTCCTCATGCAATCGGGCAATTTCTGGTTCGCGATCTCATTCCTTTTCCTGACCGGCCTCTATCTCGTCATCGTCATGACCACCCTCTGCCGCTACATCATCAACTACCGCCGCAACAAGTACGTCCTCCTCTCGGGGAACGCATAAGAAGTGGGAAGAGGAAGGTAGGTTTTCCACCCGCGTCTCTGCGCGGGGAGATACTTCATGTATATCTCATGCCCAATCCGCATGATGACAAATGGTCGATGGTTCTCTTTAGCAAGTACATTCTTTAGTTAGCACGTACATTACAGGATTAGAAAAAATTATAGTATGCATACTCAAAGTGTTTTCAAGACCTCTCTTATAAGCGTTCTTCTCGTAGCTGCGGGGCTCGTGATTTTTTCCTACGCCTTTGCCGACAGCGCGGCGGTCGATTTTGAAAGTCCCCCGTACACGCTGGGCGACATCAACGGACAAGACGGATGGATAAAGACGGGAGCATACGACCACGAAGTTTCGAGCAGCTTCGGCGTGCTCGGGTTCGGAGCACAGAGCTTGCGCGTCTCAAACGCGATGACAAGCGGCGCATTCGACCAGACGTTCGCGAAGCCCCTTGCGGATGCGGCCGGCGAAGCGGATTCGACGGACGGCGCGTTCTCACGCGGCACGCTCCAGAACCACTTTGAGGCCGAGTTCGATATCCGTGCGATGCAACTTTCTCAGCAGGTCGGATTGCAGGTAGACGTTTCGCCGGACCGCGGCGACGGCTCACGCATGAGCTTCTTGCGCTTCAACGACCTCGCGGACGGCATCCACGTCATCTTCTTCGACGTGACAAATCCCGGACCGGTGGGCACGGTATCGTCGTTCGACTCAACTGATATTGCAACACTCTCTCGAGCTATAACATATAGGGTAAAGTTCGAAATGGACTTTATTGATGGCCCTGGGAACGATGTTGTGAAGATCTATATTGACGGCGTGCTCGTCCACACCGGCACCAGTTGGGAAGACTATTACCGCTATGACCCTGAAGCAGCAGCCGAACAGAGCCCGCGTATCGTCAAGACGCTTCTCTTCCACACTAGAAATACCGCAGCGCCAGACACGCTCGGACTCGGCTATCTCTTCGACAACGTCTCGCTCAACACGTCTACGATAAGTCCGCCGCCTGATGTGACGGTCACGATCGTCAAATACATGAGCGGCGTGCATGCGACCGCGGGCAATGCCAATAGCGCTTCGTTCCCGATGGCATCGAGCTGGGATGCGACCAACATCGGCGCGGGTAGCGGCACCTTCTCGCTCGCACCAGCTACCTATGAGGCGCAGACATCGAGCATGACTTCCGGTGCCGACTACGCGACCAACGAAGACACCTCGACTTCGGTCGTCGGAGCCGACTGCGCGAGCAGTCAGGAATTCCATCTCTTGGGCTACACGACAGGGGATTCGCTCGCCGCAGCAGCTGCGGGCAGCATCTCTTCGACCTCTCCGGCATTTACGGGCATCACGACCGACAAGTGGGTCATCGTCTGGAACGAACCGTGCCCGACCGGCCCGCCACCCGCCCCAGCGCCTCCAGAGAATGCCTGCAGCTTGAGCTCGGTCCCCGGTTACACCGTACAGACTGGTACGAGTGCTAGTGAGACCGTCACGCTTGCCCCCAACACGATGTTCAGAGGCAACGGCGGCAACGACACGATAACCGGCCCGGACGGCAACTACATCATCTGTACCGGCTCCGGGTCCGATACCATCACGCTCGGCCATGGTGACTCCACCATCGACGCAGGCGCCGGCAACAACATCATTACGACCGGAGATGGGTCAGGGTACATCACGACGGGAAGCGGCAGTGACACCCTCACGACGGGTACCGGCGCTCACACGATATCTGCCGGTAGTGGCAGCAACACCATTACGACCGGCTCGGGTGATCAAAACATCACCTCGGGAAGCGGTCCAGACACCGTCACGACCGCTGGTGGCAACGACACGATTCTGGCCGGTAGCGGCAGCAATATCATTCAGGCGGGTGCCGGCGACGACACCGTCACGACCGGTAGCGGTAGTGACTCGATCGACGGTGGCGCTGATACCGATACCTGCAGCGCAGGCGCCGGCAACAACACGGTCGTCAACTGTTCTCCGTAAGGACCTGAGAAATTATCAGCTTTAAAAGCCCCGGGCCCGCATACTGCGGGCCCGGGGCGCATGTCGTCCCCAAATACTACCTACGAATCGGCGCCTGCGATGCACCGAAGACCTTTTTCTCGATGGTTGCAACTCGGGCTGGGATCTTTTCATCGTCGCGTCTCATCGCTTCTGCATCGAGACGTCGGTCGATGCCGGAGACTTTACCCTCAACAGCCGCAAGGCGTGTTTCGATTGGCTTAAGTTCTTTTTTAACGATCTCCCGCACATCCTCTTTGGTCGCCATGTGTTTGACGACGTGCGTGAGCATCTCACCGACTTCTTTAAGCGTAGTCTTTTTTCGCATGACAAAAATTGTAGCATACATAGTATAAGCAACGAAAAACCCAAGCGGCCCTTTGGGTTGGATGGGTAGAAGGGAAAACATGGACTAGGGGAGGGCTCTATGGCATAGTGCGGCCCTTATGAAAGTTGAGACCTCCGGCCTTAGTTTTCCCTTCGAAATGGGCTTTTTTGCCTCCAGCTCCATCATTTTTGCCGGTTCCTTCGTGGTCAACCTCCTCAACTACATATTCACTCTCCTAATGAGCCGCCTCTTGAGCGTGGAGGATTTTGGCGAAGTAGCGGCTCTCTTGAGCCTTTTTATCATCATTTCGGTGCCTGCGACGGCCCTCGCCATGCTCATGGCGCGTGAATCGGCACATTATAAGGAGCAAGGGGATAGTGGGGTCCGATACCTTTTTATCCGTATGCGAGCCTATAGTGCTGCGGGGGCGGTAGGCTTGTGGGCGCTTTTCATCTTTCTCGTCCCGTTTGTGTCCGACTACCTGCGTATTCCCACGCTTCCTATCTACATTTTCTCGGCCGTGGCGCCACTCGCCATACTCGGTGCGCTCCAATCCGGCACCTTGCAAGGCCTGCAGAAATTCTTCTCGGTCGCCAAGCAGGGGATCCTAAGTGCGCTCGTAAAGCTCGGCGGCTCCGTGCTCCTCGTTTGGGCGGGCTTCTCCGTCGCGGGCGTGATGGGCGCTCTGGTACTTGCATCCCTCGCCTCATTCATCTATGGGTTCTTCGCGACACGTTCGCACCTCCGTGGGGTAGCACCGGAGAGCGGTCAGGCGTTCAACATATCCGGACTCGCTACGTACTTTGGCGGCATCCTCCTGACCACCTTGCTTTTGGCACTTCTCTCCAATGTGGACGTGATTCTCGCGAAACACTACCTGTCGGCCGATCTCGCGGGCCAGTATGGCGCGCTCTCGACCGTGGGCAAGATCCTCATCTACGGCGTCGGCGCCTTTATCTCGGTCCTCTTACCTTTGGCCGCAGCAGCGCATGCGCGCGGCGAGGGCGCCGAGCGCGATGTCTTGTGGCTCTCTCTGATGAGTGTCGCCGTCGTCTCGTTCGGGGCCTTCATCGTCTTCTCGCTCTTTCCGCACCTCGTCGTCTCGCTTCTCTTTGGCGCACGCTACGTCGACATCGCCGCGTACCTCGGGACCTTTACGATCGCAATGGCGTGCATCGCGCTCTCCAGCGTCTTCATCAACTATTTCGTGGCCACTCGCAACACTTCCTTTGTATACCTTCTGGGAGTTGGCATCGCGGCAGAAATAGGGCTCATCGCGCTCTACCATGATTCTCTCGTCTCCATCGTACACTCGCTCGTGTACGCTTCGGTCGCACTCCTCGCGCTCATGGTGGGGAATTATTTCGTAGCGTATCGCGGCCGCGTTTTAAAGGACGATTACGCGGCATGATTTCGCTAAATCATATGAAAAAGTTAATTTCTATCGTAATCCCGCTCCACAACGAGGAGCAAAACATCCCGCTCATCTACGACGCGCTCGATCATGTGTGGGGGCAGCTTCCCGCGTACGAGCGTGAGCTCATCTTCGTCAACGACGGCAGTACGGATAAGAGCGCAGAAGCTATAGAGGCCCTTGCCCTGCGTAGCCTCGGCGGAGCAGGGGACGGGCGGGTCAAATACATCGAATTCAGCCGCAATTTCGGCAAAGAAATGGCGACGACCGCCGGCATTGCCGAGGCAGCGGGCGATTGCATACTCATGATAGATTCGGATCTCCAACATCCGCCCGAGCTCATCCCCTCGCTTGTCGCGCGGTGGGAGGGAGGCGCGGAAGTGGTAGTGGGTGTGCGTACACGCAACCACGGCGAAGCGCTTACCAAGAAGGGAGGTTCGTGGCTCTTTTACCGGATAATGCAACTCATCTCGGAGACGCCTATCGAGCAGGGCGAGACAGATTTCCGCCTCATCGACAGGGTGGTCGCCGACGCCTTCAAGCAGCTTCCCGAGCAGAAACGCATGACGCGCACGCTTATCAACTGGCTCGGCTTCAGGAAAGACATTGTCCTTTTCGAAGCGGCTGCACGCGTGCACGGCGTCGCCCAGTACGGCACCGGCAAACTCATCCACCTCGCGCTCCATTCACTCATCTCCAACTCGCTCCTGCCGCTCCGGCTCGCGGGCTACATTGGTGTCGCTATCACCATATTCTCCGGTGTACTTGGTGTTCTCGTACTCATTGAGCGGTATCTATTGAATGATGCGTGGGGATGGAATGTCTCGGGCTCGGCCCAGCTTGCTATCATCAACGTCTTTCTCATCGGCATCGTCCTGATGGCGCTCGGCATCATCGCGCTCTATATCGCCAACATCCACACCGAAGTCGCCGGTCGCCCGCTCTACGTCGTGCGCAAGCGAAAGAATTTTTAATTGCCATGAAAATACTGTGGCTCACATGGAAGGATAAAAATCACCCGCGCGCGGGCGGGGCGGAAGTGGTTAATGAGGAATTGGCCAAGCGTCTCGTGCGTGATGGGCATGAGGTGAAATTTCTTGTAGCCGGATATAAGGATGCTATGCCGGAGGAGATACGCGACGGCTTCGCCGTCGTTCGCATAGGTAACCGCTTCAGCGTCTACTGGAGGGTGTATCGCTACTATAAGAAACATTTACAGGAATGGCCGGATCTCGTGATAGATGAGATGAACACCATCCCGTTCTTTGCGAAATTCTATGCAATTAAAAATGAGAAAAGCGAGGAAGGTTCGTCTATGGCTAGGAGCGGGGGTGCGGGATTAGGAGACGTACTTAATAGTACGACGGAGAATCACGCGGGGCCCCGCGACAATGTCAGAGGCGAACGTAACCGCCTTTCATCCTCTAAGCAGAAGAATATCCTGTTCGTCCACCAACTCGCGCGACAGATTTGGTTTTATGAGATGCCGTTCCCGTTCTCACTCATCGGCTATCTTGTGGAGCCGCTCTACCTGTGGCTACTCAACGATAGGCAAGCTGTTACCGTGTCTCTAAGTACACGGAGAGACTTGGTCCGATTTGGTTTCAAAGAGGAGAAGGTGCATATCATCAGCGAAGGGATAGAGCTAGAGCCAGTGGCGGATCTCAAGAGTATCCAGAAGTTTGAGCGTCCTACTATCCTTGCGCTCGGAGCTATCCGCCCGATGAAGCGCACGCATCATATCGTCAGAGCGTTTGAGCTCCTGCGAAGGACGATCCCGAATGCGCGGCTCATCATCGCAGGGGAACCAGAAGGCCGCTACGGGAAGAGTGTCCTCGCGCAGGCAAAAAGCTCGATCTATGCGAGAGATATTGAATGCATTGGACGCGTATCTCCCGAGAAGAAGCGTGAATTACTTGGCACTTGTCACTTTTTACTTTGTACTTCTGTGAAGGAGGGGTGGGGACTTGTCGTCACGGAGGCCAATAGTCAGGGGACGCCGGCGGTCGTGTACGACGTGGATGGGCTGCGGGACAGTGTGAAAAACGCCGCGTCCTTCGAAGCCGGGGGCGAAGTAGGAGGGAGTACGGGCATCATCACAAAGAAGAATACTCCCGCCGCGCTCGCGCAAGCACTCGCGCAGCTTCTTGTCGACGAATCAGCCTATGCGGCAATGCAAAAGAGGGGGTGGGAATGGAGCAAAGAAATCACCTTCGACAAAAGCTACCGGCAGTTCGCTGAGATATTGAAGTATGTCTAATTCAAAGCAGTTCGGATTTGGTTTTCTAGACAAGGCGTTATTTTACACATCCTATCTGCTCAATAAGACTTTATTTATTTGGTTTGAAGTTAAAAGCCCAAAACTAAGAATGTTTGCCGCCGAGTTTTTATATTCGGTGGGTAAGGTCATACGATTAAAGGAATCAATACTTGATTATCGGAAAGTCCGAATAGATTCAGTTGAGACCATTTTTGGCAAATTCAAGACCAGACCCGGAACGATGGACATAATTTGTGTCTCGCCGGCATTTGAAAGACCGGATTTGGATCACTTACTAGAAATTCTTTCAAAAAATCGATCTTTCGGCAAGAAGATACTGTTCTTGGACATAGGTGCCGACATTGGAACGTACGCTATCAGTGTTGCAAACAGATTTAATGACATAGACGTTATTGCATTCGAGCCAACAACGGTTAATCGTCGATTTCTCCTAGAAAATATCGCTCTCAATAAAAGGCAGATAGAAGTGGTACCTAAGGCACTTGGACAACGAGAAGGAATTGTCACGATTTATTTGCATGAGGAGAATCCTGGAGGAAATACGGCACATGCTAAAGCAAGTCAACCGGCAGCTCATAAAGAGACGGTGGAGATGGTCACGCTGGATTCCTTACTTGGGGGGCGTGCCCAAAATTATGATCTCGTCGTTTTCAAGATTGATGTTGAGGGTATGGAAAAAGATGTACTGGAAGGATCAAATCGAGTCCTGTCTTCAGGGGTCGATTGTATTTTCATGGTGGAAGATTTTGTTGATGGAGAGATCATCAAATATCTTCATCAACTTGGGGCGGAGTTCGTAACTAAAAAGACCCCCTACAACAGTTTCTGGAGGATCTCTTCTCTTATATGAAAGACATCTCAAAACTCGTTTCTGTAATTATTCCCACGAAGAACTCCGGTGAGTTTCTTGAGGCTTGTTTGCAATCCATTAAGAATCAGACATATAGAAATATCGAAGTGATCGTCAATGACGATGTCAGTACGAGCGATAACACCAAAGAAGTTGTCGAACAGTATGGTAAGGAGGGATTGAATGTTCGGTACGTACAAGAAAATCGTTCGATGGCTCAAGGAAGGAAAGTCGGCGCAGAACACGCAACAGGCGAGATCATACTACATCTTGATTCGGACATGGTACTTGATGGTGGGGTAGTTGAAGATGTCGTTGATCAAATTAATGCTGGCTTCGATGCCCTTGTCATCCCCGAGGAATCCTTTGGCATCGGCTTTTGGGCGAAGTGTAAATGGCTGGAAAAAAAGTGCTACGAGGAAGTAGAACAGATTGAATCACTGCGCAGTCTCAAAACGTCGGTATATAAGGCAGTTGGCGGACATAACCCCGATTTGGTTTTTTCCGAAGATAAGGATTTGGACATACGGGTTAGGGACGGTGGGTATAAAGTCGGGAGAATACGTAGCTACATTCGCCACAATGAAGGACATCCTTCTCTTCTTAAGATACTGAAGAAAAAGATGGGGTATGCCCCCACTGCGAACAAGTTTGCAGAATTGCATCCCCGTGCATTCGCGTGGCAAGTTAACGTATTAAACAGATATTGGATATATCTTATAAGAATAAAATATCTGCTTCTATATCCGCACCTCTATATCGGTATGTTTTTTATGAAAACCCTCGAGTTTTTCTGTGGGGGTCTCGGTCTCTTCAATGTCATATTGAGAAATCGCAGAACATAATATGCCCAAAATATATATTGCAGATTCGTACGCGCTTAATACTGGAGATCTTGGAATTCTTTTTTCTCTGATCGCTTCGATTAAAAGAAGATTCCCACTGGCTAAAATTATAGTCGAGTCTTCGCATCCAAGGCACTTACGTAATTATAAGGAAATGAATGAGTTGTTAATAGTTCCTCGTATATTCGACATCGAGAAAATAGATAAAAGAGAGGGAGAGCTATTGTCAAAAATAGTCGCTACATTTATTGGTATCTTTGACAGCAGCACCTTTCTAATTTATGCGCTTCTGAAAAGTGCACATATAGATTTTCCGTTCATGGTACGTCGAAAAAGAAGAGCACAAGCTCTGATTCTCTCGGATGTTCAGTGTGTACTAAGCACAGGAGGGGGCTTTTTGAGCACCAGATACAACTACGGATTTAGACTGTTGACGTACTCCGTCGCCCTACTTCTTAAAAGGAAACTATATCTGTGTGCTCAGTCCATTGGCCCGTTTGAAACCCGTCTTTCGAGAGCACTAATACCCTTTTTCTTAAGTAAGTGCGATTTGATCACGGTACGTGAGCCGTGGTCTTCTGAATATTTAAATCAGTTTAATACTGATGCAGTTCTCACAGCTGATCTAGCGTTTCTGTTGCCTAGCCATAAAAGTATAAAGGCCCAGCAGCAAAGCGTCTCGATTTGCATAAAGGATGACGGTAGTCTTTATTCAAAGAAAAACTTAATTGATCTAGTTCAATATCTACTAGAGAAAAATTATTATGTTTACGTTATTTCGCATACTCCTGTGGATGACACATTGGGTCAGAGGATAGTTAATAAAGTTGAAAGCAAATTCGTGCGCCTAGTGAAATTTGGCGAGGATCCCTCTTACGTCAAACAAATATACGCGAGCAATGATTTTATCATTTCCAGCAGAATGCACGGAATTATTTTCGCATCTGAAAGAGGCATTCCTTTTATTGCGTTATCTTATGAACCAAAATTCTCTGGACTTTTTCAGTTATTACGATACGACAATCAATTCATATTTGAAACAGGTACTCCTAGCCTCAACGAGCTTATACGAATAGTTGAGGTCTTAATAAAAAATCGGTTAAAAATCCAGGCCCATCTTATAGAGGTATTGCCAGATATTAAAGAATCAGCACAACGGAATATTTTAAAACTAGAGGAATTGATATATGCCAGTATCTAACAGAAACCAATGGCTAAAAAAGCACTGGGGCTTGCTACTAACAGTTAGTCTGTCGTTTGTCGTTTATTGGAGATGGCTATCTTTAAATATTTTTACAAAATCCGACTTACCTTTTTATTTTTTGGAGAATCAGTCGGAGAGATTATATACATTTAGCTGGAGCTTGCTGAATCTCGGTAGTACCAATGAACTGCTGTGGAGAACCCCTTATGAATTTCTCCAAGGTCTTTTAGGAGTTTTTCATATCGGAGTAAACATTAGTGATAAATTGTTAGTCTTCTGGCCAATAATGTTTCTTCTTCCCATCTCTTCCTATTTACTAGTTAAGAAAATAACCTCTAATCAAGCCGCTAGTGTAATAGGTTCTTTAGTCTTCTCTTACAACACCTATTTCTCGGCTATATTAACCCAAGGACATACTTTAATAATAATTTCGTCGGCTTTTTGCCTTTTTTCTCTTTTAGCCTTCATAACTTTTCTAGAAAAAGACAAGTTCGTCTATGCTCTCTTCACCCTGCTTAGTCTAGGGGTATCTGCATTTTATGACCTAAGAATTACTTATATTGCTATTTTTGTGATATTTGGATACTTTCTCTTCACCTCGTTTTTCGAATCTAATTTTCTTTCACGGTACAAACGCCTTATAAGGGTCGGATTACTTGGTGCACTCTTTCTTGGTTTAAGTTGTTACTGGTTGTTTCCAGCCCTGAGTTCTGATGTATTTTCTAATAGTCAGATTCTTAATCGGTCTTTGTTTGGTAGTAGCTTTTGGAGTCTTACCGCCGCCATCACACTCTTCCATCCATTTTGGACGGAATCATCTATACAGTGGTTCACTGTTCATTCGCCTCCATTGTATTTTTGGATCACACCTACCTTTGCTTTTTTAGGCCTACTATTCAACAAAAGCAGAGAAATCATTTTCTTTAGTTTAGTTGCTTTGCTAGGGATTTTACTCGCGAAACAAGTTGATCAACCCCTCTCTGATATATATCCATGGCTGCATACAAACTTTCCAGGGTTTGGCGTCTTTCGAGAGGCCACGAAATTCTACTTTCTTATTGCGCTCGGCTACTCGATTCTAATTGCGTCGTTTATTGCTTGGTGGTGGAACGACAAATCACAATTCAGCAAGATACGAATTTTAGGTAGATATTTCATAACTGCGCTCGTAGCAGGAGTCTTCTTATGGAACACTCAATCTATGATTATTGGTGAAGCTGATGCGATTTATACTCCCCGCAGCGTCCCCAAAAGTTATCTGACTTTTAGAGCTTCTGCGCTAGATCAAGAAATCTTTTTCAGAACAATCTGGGTACCTAGAAGTACACGTTGGAGTTTTTATCGCAATCTAAACCCCAAGGTGAATATCACAACTATGATTCAATCTCAGTGGTTAAATCTTTTGGACTATCGCGACGGTTATGTAAATCTGCCTATTGAAAAACAAATCCTAAATTCTTTTTCTGAACCTTTCTCGAACCACATCTTTGATATTGCATCGATAAAATATGTGTTAGTCCCTCCGCACGAAGTAGACACCTCTTACGACTTTTTCAAAGATTTCGGCGGAAGTAAGAATCCAAATATTCGGCAGTGGTATATAGATCAGCTTGATAAGGTTAGTTGGTTGAGGAGGATTAATATTGGAACGTCTGACCTCGTTGTGTATGAAAACGAAGGTTACAAAGATCCCATATCTTCCTTCGCTTCCTTATATTCACTCGACTCTCTCGGCAACCTTGATCAGAAGTATGGTTTTATAACAGATAAATTGGGCAATGAATTTTATTTTGTTACTCCGGTTGAAGGGGCTAGCACCAAGCCTCTCGTCAACGCATTCAATCCGTTTGAGAATTTGGGGCCGAAAAATATCTCGTCTGCTACTCTTGCAAGCACGTTTGTGGGCGATCCAGAGAAGGCGACATGGCTTTATTTGAAAGCAAAAGACAAAAGTACAAAAGCAACTATTTCCGTTAATGCTTCGTCATTATCGGCCGCTACCTCCACCGTTTTGCTCTCTCTGCCTGCTGGTACGAGCACGATCGCATACGAGAGTCCTCTCTACACATACGAGAACGTTCTTGCCAATGGTTCGTTTGAGATGGGTATGTGGGGGGAGAAAGTAGGGGATTGCAATAAATATGACGACAACGGGCTTCTTGCGATGAGCTTGAACACGCAAGAAAAGACAGACGGGAATCAATCTATCCAGCTCGAAGCCACGCGGCATATTGCTTGTACGAGTATTCGTACCGCTGTGGCTAGTAGCAGCACGTATATGTTGAGTTTTGATTATCAGAGTCCCAATGCGAAGATTGCTTCGTACTATGTCGGCTACAACGATCCCGCAAAAACGAGTACGAAAGAGGATTTGAAGGTTGAAAGTGCCTCGTGGCACTCGTTCTCTAAGATTATCGAAGTTCCGTCAGGGGCAACGACACTGTCCCTCTATCTATATGCAAAGTCCACGGATAGGAAGACCAATATCATCAATCGGTATGACAATGTACAACTCATCGAAGTGCCGGATTTGCGCGATGCGTTTTATCTCGTAAGCGAGCCGATAGGGCCGCCTTTAGTAGAGCCCCGCTCGGTATCGTTCGACCTTGTGAATCCCACCAAGAAGCTCGTGCATATCAAGGGGGCGACGGCGGCGTTCTTCCTCGCTATGAGCGAGAGCTATCACGACCAGTGGCAGTTGCAATTGAATAACGAAAAGGTACACGGATTTCTGGAGGGCTGGTGGCCCTTCGCCAAGCCCGACAGGGTAGGCGATGAGTATCACTACAAGCTCAACGGCTTTTTGAACGGGTGGTATGTCGACACAGCAGAGCTGTGCGCAGGTTCTAGGGAAGAGGTTTTAGGGACTAGTGAAATACAAACAGCGTGTACGCAAAATGCCGATGGAAGCTATGATATCGAATTCGTCATAGAGTTCTGGCCGCAGCGTTGGTTCTACCTCGGTCTTTTGATATCCGGCACGACACTTCTGGGCTGCTTGGGATACCTCGGGTACGAAGGTGTGCGCCGCTTGCGCCGCAAACAATATGTCTGATATACCAACGGAAAATGTCTTGGATCTACGTACGCACATCACACAGGCTCCGGAGCGCGCGTGGCGGAGCATGCTCTTGGGCCACTGGTGGAAGGCACTCTTGCTGGTCAACATATTTGTCTTGGCGTTCCTTTTCTTCGGCATCATCTCCGCGATACTGTGGTCGGTGTTCTTCGCCTTTGTGTTCTACCGATGGGACACGCGCATCATCGGCTCCTTCGCCATCCTCGCGCTCACCGCGTGCCCGATACTGCTTGCTCTCGAAGAGAAGGCGTTTGCGGAGCAGATGGCGGTGTATGCGTATTACTTCCTCGTCATGACCGTCTTGCTCCAGATCATCGAATTCAAATTCCGCCCCGAGGGGATAGAGAAGCCGAAGCTCCTCTCGCAGGGGAAAGTCCTCGATCTGCGAACCCCAAAAAGGGGCAATTCCTAGCCCTTCCCACGGCTCGCGCCCCACGGCTCGCGAGAATCGTGCCGGATGTGGAGTATCTCGACTGCGCTCTTCCGTATCTCGTAGAATATCTTGAACGGATAGTCCGAAAGGATCTTCACCCGCAGATCTCCGTCACTCGTTTCTTCGGCGGCGTATGGATAGCGCCCGATGAACTCGAGCGCGGCGTGGAGCGAGGCAAGGACGCTGCGCGCTCCCGTCGGACTTTTTTCAATAAGGTAGAGCTCGATAGTTTCGATGTCCTCCCCAGCCTGGGGAGTCAGTCGAACTTTCATATCACACGATGTTTTTTCCAAAACGCCCGCATCTTTTTTTCGGAAACGAATTTTCCTTTTCGTGCCTGTTCTCTTCCTCTCGCAACCGCCGCACGCTCTTCGTCGGTCAGGACATAGGTACTACCTCGGCGGGCGTCGATCCCGCGCGCAACTTCAATGAGCTCCTCTTGCACCTTCGCAGGCCATTTTTTAGCTCGTTCGATGATTTCCTGGAGGCCTTTAACCATAAGACTTACATTATACCATATTGCCGGGAGACGAACCCTTTCGTGCTCTTTAAATCTTGTTTTGCTCCCTTGCGCTCACTTTTATTAACCATTCGTTTTCCATATGGGCGTGCATGTTTCCACCAAGCGGTGGCGGATCTTGATTTTTTGGAAGAGTAACTGGGTTTTCTCATGGCGGTCATTGTAGCACTAGAGCGACCGCTGGTGGCGGGTGAAAGGCGGGGATGGTACGGTGGTGGTGTGAAAACGGATTTTATGAGTCGCTTTGGGCCGCTCCTTTTTGCAGCGGGGGGCACAGTCCTCGTGCTGTGGCAGATGCTTTTGCCCGGCTATGTACTCACATGGGACATGACATTCGGACCCGCCCATGTATTCCCGAAGGTTTCGGGTTTGGTGAATGGTTTTCCGGTTTGGTTCCTCATCTATGCGGTCGGATTCGTGATGCCGATGTGGGCCGTACAGAAGGCGATACTCGTCGGACTTTTCTTCTCGCTTTTCTACCTCCCACTCCGCTTTTTCCCATTCAATACAGAGAGCTGGACGCGCTACGCAGCCGCGAGTTTGTACGCGGTCAATCCATTTGTGTATGAACGCTTCTTGGCAGGCCAGTGGACGATTCTCGCAGCCTACGCGCTCTTGGCACCATTCTTCTACTACCTATTGGAACTCTTGCGCGCTCCGGAGCGCCGGACGGCGCTCTACCTCGCCGCGACGATGCTTCTCATCGGCGTCTTCTCCCTGCATGCATTTGTCATGGCCGCACTCATTGCGGCTGCGGTCGTCATTGTCGGGCTTGTACGCTATCCCGCCGGTGCTCGCCCGCTCGCGGGCTGCGCCGCGCTCACGGGAGTAATCGTTGCAATGGTTTCTCTCTACTGGATAGTCCCGTACCTCATGAATCCTGAAGCCGCGCCGGTCCCGCATTTTACCGAAGCGCACTGGAGCGCCTTCCAGACATCGGCTGATCCGGTTGTCTTTGGCAATGCGACGGGCAACGTCGCGATGCTCTACGGCTTCTGGGGCGAATCGTACCCGTGGATGCAGAGCTTGCGCTCGCCCAAAGACACGCTGACGGTTTTTCTCCCGTCGTTGCTTGCGCTCACTATCGTTATCGTCGTCGGGGGAGTCGCGTTGGCGCGAAAGCGCTCGGAGCGCTTTCGCGCCCTGCTCCTCCTCGCGATCGGTGCCGCCGCGTTTGTCTTCTCCGTCGGGCTCGCGCCCTCGGTATTCTTCGGCTTCAACCTGTGGCTCTTTGAGCACGTGCCCTTCTGGCGCGGGTTCCGCGATACGGAAAAGTGGAGCATGGTGCTCGCGCTCATCTACGCGTACTTCTTTGCCGCAGGCGCTTCGTATCTCGTCTCCGCCGTCCGTCCCAAATTGCGGTACGTCGCACAGATTGCACTCGTCGTCTTGCCGCTTGTCTACACCTTCACCATGCTCGGCGGGTTTGCGGGCCAGCTTCGCGCGGTGGAGTATCCAGCCCCGTGGTACGAGGTCAACGCTTTTCTCGAAAAAGACGCGGAGTGCAAAGCGCTTTTTCTGCCGTGGCATCAGTACTATTGGCTCGCGTTCAACGATAGCAGGCTCACGGGCAACACCGCTCCGCGCTTTTTCGATTGTACGATCGTATCTTCTGCGGATGCTGAAATAGGAGAGGTGGGAGATCAAGGAGCAAGCCCTTCGTATCGCGCGATAGCCGACGCCGTGACCAACAATAATCTCCAAAGTGTTGACGACACGCTCGCAGTGTTGCGCAAAGAGGGAATCCGCTATGTGATCTACACGGCAGACGTGCAGCGGTACGACGAATATACGTACCCGTTCCTTGACCAAACGGGACTTACGAAAATGTATGAATATCCTGTGGGTAACCCTGTTGATAACCTTCACATCGTGCTCATAAGGCTCTGATACAATCGTAGGAGGAAACCAGCTGTTCGATTAACAGCCCCTTTTACTTTGCAACACTATGATTACATCCAAACATCAAGAGGGGACCGGGACTACATTGCTCGCGCGAGGGTACGCGGCTTTTATGATTGCCGTCCTCCTGTTCTTGGGAGTTGCCTTTATCGCCATGCCTGTGCCCGCGCACGCGCAGACTTCGCAATTGTTCCCCAATGGCGTCCCCGGACCTGATTTTGGCGATGATTTCCCGTTTGGCTACGGTGGAGGACCACGTCTCCCCAACGTCCCAAATGGTTCGACGATCGTGGAGCAGGTGTTTGAGCGCATCAATGCGATGTTCGACAGGCTTTTCAACCGATAACCGGTCTCGGTAGTTTCTAAAGAGTGATTAATCCCGTTTTCGGGAGCTTTTTGCTTGCTCCAAAGGAGAATGCAGAGAGCTTGCGCTGATTGCCCACATGCTGTAGGGTGCTCCCGCCAGAGAAAAACGTTATTTTTCTGGATTTTCCACAGATTTCAAATTACATTTTATGTCTCGTCAAGTTACTGCAACACAAATAGTATCAGCCGTCATCGCGGCCACTCTTTTTGTGGCTCCAATGGCTGTTTCTGCGCAGGTAGGCTACGGAGGCGGCGGACGGGGCGGAGGCGGCTTTAGCGGTCCTCCAAGCGTGGTCAGCGTACCTCTCGCCGGCCCGACCGGCGGCAGCCTCGGCGGCGGGCAGGTCTTGGGTGCCTCTACCTTTAATTTCACGCGCAATTTGAGCCTCGGCTCGAGGGGCCAAGATGTAATAGAGCTCCAGAAGATCCTGATCGCTGGCAAGTTTTTGGATATTGAGAGCCCGACGGGCTACTTCGGTTTTGCGACGGAAGCCGCCGTCAAGGCATACCAGCGTGCCCACGGTCTAGCACCCGCTGTCGGCACCGTTGGCCCTTTGACCCGCGCCGAGCTCAACCGCGGTAGTGCTCCGGCATCTCCCAGCACTGCTTCAGCTGCTTCTTTCACTTCACAGGAGGAGCGCGCGACACTTCTCCACAACATGCTCTTGCAGCTCCAAGACCTCCTCTCGCGGGTAAACGGACTCCGCACGTGGTTTAGCCAGTAACCCTATGAGTCTTGCGTTACCCGAAGGGCGGCGTATGATTCTGGGTATGATGGTGCGGGGACGGGTGTTTTGGTTTTTTTCTTTTTGCATCGGCGCGACGCTCCTTTTTGCATTTTTTGCTTTCGCGGATTCGACTTCCTCACCGCAAGCGGATTCGCGCGAGGCGCGGCCCGAGCGTGAGGATAGAATCGCCGGCCAGTACATCGTTGTATTGAAAGATTCGGTAGAGAATGCCGATTTGGCCGAGACCGAGCTCATCGTCGCCTCCGGCGCCGAGCGCATGGATTCGTACCGATACGCGCTGCGCGGATTTTCGGCGCGCCTCTCTGAATCCGATGTCGCAAAGATCGAGAGCGACCCGCGCGTCGCCTTTGTGAGCGAAGACCGTGTCGTCTCTATCGACCAGACCCGCGAAGATTTCTCTGCGCTCGCGCCCCGCGCTTCGCGCGTCGCGAAGGCCCCGCCGTCGCTCCCGCCGCAGACACTGCCGACCGGAGTGGATCGCATCAATGCCGAGGCCCTGTCCAACACGGGCGGAGGCGTGCAGATCGCTGTTATCGATACTGGTATTGATATCAACCATCCCGACCTAAAAGCCAATGTGCTCGGCGGGCGCAATTGCACCACCCGCAGCGCCTCGGCCTACATCGATCAAAACGGGCACGGCACGCACGTGGCCGGCACCATCGGGGCCGTACACAATGTGCAGGGAGTGGTGGGCGTGGCGCCTTCGGCAAAGCTCTGGGCGATCCGCGTCTTGGATCGCAATGGAAAAGGCAGCTGGTCTTCGGTCATCTGTGGCCTCGACACGGTGGCCGCCAACGGCCCGCGCAACGGCGGCGCAATCACGGTCGCCAACATGAGTCTCGGCGGCTCAGGCGTCTCCGACAACAACTGCGGCATCACCAACAAAGACGCGCTGCACAGCGCCGTCTGCCGCGTGCGCGACGCGGGTGTCGTCCTTGTCGTCGCCGCGGGCAATAGCGGGGCCAATGCTGCGAATTTTGTACCGGCAGCTTACGACGATGCCGTCATCACCGTCTCTGCGCTCGGGGATTCCGATGGCAAAGCGGGCGGCACGGGCAAGGCGACTGGCTACGGGGCCGACGACACCTTCGCTTCTTTCAGCAACTGGGGCGCACCGGTAGACATCGGCGCACCGGGGGTCGCGATCTACTCGACGTGGCTTTCGAGCGGGTACAAAGCGATAAGCGGCACCTCGATGGCGGCACCCCACGTCGCCGGCGCCGCGGCACTCTACATCGCGACACATGCCGGAGCCTCGTGGACACAGGTGCGCGATGCACTTATCTCGCTCGGCGAGCCAGCGGGTGCCGGCCACACCGATCCATCAGGCAAACACCCTGAAGTTATTTTGCGTGTGGATTCGCTCTAGAGGCGTCCACAAAAAGCGCCTTTGCTTTTGCAGAAGGCATGAGAAAATAGGGAGGTGGCAAAGCGCTCGAAAAATACTTCCAAACGTCCTCGCTCGGATCTAAAACGCAAATCGTGGCTTCTCGAAGGCACGGAGCTTTTGATAATCGTCATCCTCATCGTCGCGCTCTTCTGCGTTTCAGCCATCCAGACCCTCGTCATCCGCGGCAATCAGGCAGCATCGGTCGTCTCGGCGGTCTTGGTAGATCTCGCCAACGGCGACCGCGTCTCAAACAGCGTGGGCGGCCTCACGATAAATCCACAGCTCGTCGCCGCAGCGCAGGCCAAGGCCGACGACATGGCGAAGCGCGGCTATTTCGCACACAGCTCTCCCGAGGGCTACGATTCATGGCATTGGTTTAAAAAGGTGGGCTACCAATTCAGCTACGCGGGTGAGAACCTCGCCGTAGATTTTGTCGACTCGGCCGATGTCGAGCGCGCATGGATGAATTCGCCGACACACCGCGGCAACCTCCTCGACCCGCACTTCACCGAGATCGGCATCGCCACGGCCGAAGGCGTCTTCGAAGGCCGGCCGACGACCTTTGTCGTGCAGATGTTTGGCGCGCCGGCGGGAGCGAGCGAGGTCGCGACGCCGGTCAGAGAGATCGCCGCACCGCAAGACGCGACAGCGATCGCGGTGGCGACGACCGAGCCCACGACCAACGTCTTGGGCACGAGCGCAGAGCAAGCGCAAGCGCCGATCGCGCATGCGGGCGAGACGCACCCGATCGCCGCCGTGACAGCGCCTTCGGGGAAAGCACCGGCCGGCGCGATCAAACAGTACGCCCCCATGTGGGGATTTCTCGCGACCTCGCCCAAGACGACGCTGCGCTGGGCCTACTACGCCGTCGGCCTTCTCGTGCTTCTCGCACTCCTCATCACGACAGGTCTCGAATTGCGCTGGCATCACCGCAGAGCCTTTACCGTCGCCTTCTGCCTACTCGTATTTATGTCGGGCCTCTTCGTCGTCGCCGACCTCGCCCTCTTCTCCGAACCCGTCCTCGCAGATTCGACGATCTCACCATAAACCGAAACCACTATACCCCTTATTCGGCCGAATAAGGGGTATAAGGATCAGGATCAATAGAGCCCACAATTTAGAAATATTTCCTCATCGGCCCCAGCGCAGGCATTTTCCCGAGTGTGCGGGCTGCAAGGTAGCGAGCCACAAAACCTATCCCGAGACCGATGACTACTAAAGAAATGTCTACAGTAACGAAGCGGAAACCACTACTAATTTCAAATAATAAAATTGGTATTAAGAGTATGGCTGTCACCCAATACCTACTTTTCTCGCCCAACAAAACCAACAAAAATGGTACTAGCACCATGTAATTCAAGATAAAGCCCACCGCATCACTTAAGTCGAGCCAAGAACCGCCGGGCTCTCGAAAGACTGACTGATACAAAACCCAACTTTGTTCAGAAAATAAGCTGGCCAGTAAAATAATAAGTACGAAGAGGACGAAATACCTACTGATTTTTAGTAAAATGCCCATATCAATGATTAATTAGCCAATTAATGTCCGCCACCAATAGATCATAACCCTCTTGCGTGACGAGACCAGGCTTTTTTACCGCTTTGAGTATTGTAAGCATAGCCTTGTAGAGCTTTATTTTATCACCTTGTTTTTTGAGTTTTTGCGCCTGTGTGAGTAAGGTGGTGAGCGAGGTCTTGATGCCCAGTGATTTTATCCATCCCAGAGAGTATGCGCGATTGATGTCGACCAGAGTACTGCCGACGGAAGCGACTATCTGGACATCATCTATCGCCGCGTCAGAGCCTTCAATCCCGACATCAAGGATGTGCGTTGTGAGTGCATCTGGGAGCGTCTGTCCGGTAAAAAGCGTCTGGCTCGAAGTCGCATCGGTGATGAGGCCAGCCGCGATTGTATACGGGCCGCCTGCTCCGGTGCCTTGCGTGATGAGTTGGTATTCTCCGTCGAGCGGGTTGGGGATGGTGATGTACTCGTCGTCGGTGCCGAATCCCGAGTAAAACGCGTCGGGGATTTGGTCGAATTCAAGACCGGTAGCAAAGTCTTTGCCGATTTTCGACCCATCGGGTGCGATTACATAGAAGTCTGCAGGGGAGAGGATTTGGAACGTAAGCATCGGCACATCCACTTTATCTCTACCGGTAATGATAGTAGACACCGTATTGCCCGTCAATGTTTCGAAGACATCGCTTTGTGCTGTTGTTGGTAGTTTGTTGTGCTCGGAATCAATAATCTGAATATCATTTATCACCAAAGCGGCAGAAGAGAGCGGCACCGTGGCGTCTCCGGCTCCGCGCTCGAGCCCCTGATCGGTCGAGCTGTTGCCGAAGCCCTCGGGCTTTCCGTGCCCCCACAAGGCGGTCGGATTAATGACAGGAGGGGGGACGACCCTAATTGTTGTGATCGTATTGTTGGCGGTGGTTTGTCCAACGAAGTTTGAAATTGTTACGCCGGAATTATAGAGGTCATTAATGTTGGCATTGAGTTCTTGGAGGAAAAGATTGCCGGGGTACCAATCGGGTGTGGAAAATGGAGGAATGGCGGATGAGCCGACGTGTTTAATGTAACCATAGACAGGAAGCAACTCTTGAACAGATGGTATGGGGGTCGCGCGTATGTAGTTAAAAAGACTGGTAAACCCATGTTTTATTGCTTCCGTAAGTAAGAAATATCTCAGCAGCTGACTTTCACGATCGACGTCTGATTCACCCCCCTCCCACATCAAATACGCTTTTGGCGCGCCGAGGTGCGGGGTGCCGAGGAAGATGAGTTGGTCCACATCGTTGTCGTAATCATCTGACTGGATATAATATCTCGCGACGAGACCGCCCATGGAATGCGCGACGATGTCGACTTTGGTGCAGCCGCAGATGGGTTTGATTTCTTCGATTTTTGCTTTGAGCAGATCCGCGGTGGTGCGATTGGAAAAACGCCAGTTGTAGGGGAAGGGGAAAAGCGTCACGCCCTTTTCGTATCCATTGGCGGCGAGCGTATCGATGAGGTTGTCGTACGCGTGCGTGATCGGATCGATAAGCCATTCGCCATTGTGTTGGGCCGAGCCCAAAATGCCGGGGATGATAATGACCGGGTCGAGTGATGCCGGCGCGCTCTCTTCAATAGTGAATTGCAGTACCTCGAGAGGCCCGCCAAGATCCGCGTAAGCGACTTCTGCGAATAATAGGCGGGCAAAGAATGTTTTGATACGGTCTCGCAAACTTACGCTGGGGGGTATGCTGATCTCAATCGCATACGTGCCCGCCTCCGGCCACGCAAAGCTGCTCTCTAAGGCCGATCCCGGATAAGAGACGTTGGATACGAAGAAATAGTCCGGATCCGAGGGGTCACGGGAAGCATCTACGCGATACAATTCCACGACAGTCGGGAGGGAGTCATCAAGAGGCGGGATATTTGATGTGAAATTCATGTGCGCGGGCGCCTCGACGCCGAGCGGCACCGAGTAGGTGCCGCCGTCGAAGATCTCTATCTGCGCAGGATCGCCGTCAGCCGAGTCGCCCCACACAAGCGACGATGCGTGAGTGAGCGAGGGGAGCGCAATGAGCAAAAAGCAAACTCCCACGATTCCCATCGCGCAGTGTTGTCGGGCAGCGCCAGAGACTCCAGAAGGCATTATGAGAACACATATACCACAATTTTTTGCCGCCCTCGCGCAATAATCTAGATTTTGTGGATTTCCCCACTATACTCCTTATTCGGCCGAATAAGGGGTATAGTGGGAATTGAGATACAAGAGGTGATCAGAGGAGCGAAATGATCCTACGCGCAGCTTCGGGGGGAGTATCGGCAATGCGATAAAACATCTGCAGGCTGCGTTGCTCTTTATCTACCACGTCGATAGCAGATAGTCTGGCGAGATGGCGTGAGGTTGCCTTGAAGGACAACTTTATCTTCTCTGCGATAGTGCCGACGGATGCTTCTTTGCGTTTTTTGAGAAAGCGAAGTATCGACAGTCGCCGGCTGTTGGCGAGCGCTTTGAGGATCCGCTCCAGCTCTTTGTCGCTCTCTCCCATGGCGGCTATTCTACCATTCGGCCGAATAAGGGGTATAGATGGGGGATGGGGATGGGTGAGGATCAAAAGTGGAGACGGGTTCTTGTGCTCTGATAGAATAGTGAGACATGGCCCAAGAAAAAAAGTTTCCCGAAGGGTTTTTGTGGGGTGCTGCGACTGCCTCGTACCAAGTGGAAGGCGGTATCGAGAATTGTGATTGGGCCAAAGCGGCGCGAGAAGGGAAAGTTCCTCCGTGCGGAGGAGCCTGCGACCACTACAATCGCTATGAAGAAGATTTTGATATTGCGAAATCGCTCGGGCACAACTGCCACCGCATCTCCATCGAGTGGGCGCGCATTGAGCCGGAGGAGGGGAGGTTTGACGAGAACGAAGTGGAACACTACCGTCAGGTCATCGCCGCTCTACGTGCGCGCCACTTGAAGCCATTCATCACGCTGTGGCACTTCACGCTCCCGCAGTGGTTCGCCGACAAGGGCGGCTTTGAGCACAAAGACGCGCCGCAAATATTCGCGCGGTACTGCGCATACGTCACACAGAAATTCGGAAATGATTGCCGTCATTTTGCCACGATGAACGAACCGGGCGTTTATGCCTCCAACGGATGGCGTCGCGGCAGCTGGCCACCGTTCCAAAAATGGCCGGGAATGGGACTGTTGGAAACAGTTCCCGGGCATCGAGATCTCCCGGGACAAAAGGCGCGCTTGGGCAACGTCTTCCGCTACTTCAGGGTGTTGCGGCAACTCGTGCGAGCGCACAACGCCGCGTACGACGCGATGAAAACAGTCGCCTTTGGTATCGAAGTGGGGCTGGTGCATCAAGTCATTCTCTTCCATGCAAATGGAAACCCGTTCAACCAATTTCTCGCTTGGATCATGAATTGGCACTGGACACACAGCTTTATGCGGCGCGTGTACAAACGGTGCGATTCGATCGGGCTCAACTATTACCTCCACAAAAAATTCGGGGATACCCAAGTGTACGAGAAGAGCGACATGGGGTGGGATATCTATCCAGAAGGTCTGTGCGACGCACTCCTCATGCTCAAGCGGTACGAGAAGCCGATCTGGGTGAGCGAGGCCGGTATCGCCGACGCAGCGGATCGTATCCGCGCAGATTACATCAAACGATTGGTGCGATGCATGCATGTCGCGATCGAAAAAGGCGCCGATGTGCGCGGCTACATGTACTGGTCGCTTCTCGATAATTACGAATGGGCGCACGGATTCTCCAAACGTTTCGGACTCGTCGAGATCAACTACGACACCCTCCAGCGCACGGTGCGCACGAGTGCGCTCGTGTATAAACAGATCTGCGAGCGAAATGCTCTGGTAGACTGATTCTCATGGCTCTCTGGATAGCGCTCGCTGCGCTCGCGCAGCTCATCACGGCGGGGGTCGTATTCGTTGATAAGTACGTACTCGTCAGCAAAACGCACATCGGCAAACCGGTAGTCTACGCCTTCTACATCAGCCTCCTTTCGGGTTTTGTCCTCGTCCTCGTGCCATTCGGACTCGTCTCCATTCCGAGCACAGAAGTCCTCTTCCTTTCGCTTCTCGCGTCTGTTACATTCATCAGCTCGATCGTGCTTTTGTACACAGCGCTGAAGGAAGGTCACGCATCCGACATCATGCCAGTCGTGGGCTCTGTTGCTGCCGTTGCAACCGCACTATGTGCCAATCTATGGCTGCACGAAGATCTGCCGCAGGCCTTTGTCCCTGCCTTTGGGCTCATGGTCTTTGGCATGCTGCTCATCTCCCATTTCCGCCTCACCAACCGCCAAAAAATGCTCGTCATTTTCTCCGGTATTTTCTTCGGTGCAACGGCATTTCTCACGAAGCTCATTTTTCTCGAGACGAGCTTTCTCGACGGCTTCTTCTGGTCGCGTATGACCAATGTCGTCGGCGCGCTTTTCCTCCTCGCCCTTCCGGCCAATCGTGCAGCGATATTCTCTGGCTACCGCGGTTCCTCGTCGGGGACGAAATGGCTCGTTGTGTCCAATAAGACGCTCGGCGGCATCGCGGCCATACTCACACTTCTTGCCATCAGCCTCGGGAGCGTCTCGATCGTACAAGCGCTCGCGGGATTGCAATTCGTCTTTTTGCTTTTGATCGCGTATTTTTTCTCGCGTTATTTTCCTGCTGTTTTGCGTGGCGAGATGGATCACAAGGGCCGGGCGCATAAATTGGGCGGCATCGCCTGCATCGCACTCGGGCTCGCGCTCTTGTTCGTCGTATGATCCGCCGCATCTTCACCGTATGCATTCTTGCGGTGTTGGCGGGCATCTTGTTTCTCGCGCTCACGCTCCGTCCGGTGCCGGCGACTGTCACATACGGCGTCTCTTTCAGCACCATGCACGCCGAGGAGCTCGGACTCGATTGGCGCAGCGCCTACCTTGCGGTTTTGGATGACTTAAAAGCGCGCGACCTTCGCATTCCGGCGTACTGGCCCCGTGTGGAGAAAGCGCGTGATGGGTATGATTGGAGCGAGCTCGATTTCCAGCTGCGCGAGGCGCGGGCGCGCGATGCCCGTGTCGTCCTCGCGGTCGGGCGCCGGCTCCCAAGGTGGCCCGAGTGCCACGTGCCCGAGTGGGCGCAAGGTCTCTCGTGGGAGGAGCAAAAGACAGAGCTTCGCGAATATATTACCGCGGTCGTGGAGCGTTACAAGGGAAATTCGACGATCAGCTACTGGCAAGTGGAGAACGAACCGTACCTTTCGGCCTTTGCGTACGATCATTGCGGCGAGCTCGATGAGGCATTCCTCAAAGAGGAGATCGCGCTCGTCCGCTCGCTCGATAGCCGCCCCATTCTTATCACTGATAGCGGCAATCTCGGGACATGGATGGGTCCGTACAAAAACGGTGATGTCTTCGGCACGAGTCTTTACATCTATTTCTGGAATCCGGAGCTCGGACAATTCAAAACGAAACTGCCGGCCCTCTTCTATCGGGCGAAGGAGCGGATGGTGGAGCTTTTGTACGGCAAAAAACAAACATTTCTCATCGAGCTTTCGCTCGAACCGTGGCTCATCGAGCCGACGGTCGATGCTCCGCTCGAGGAGCAGCTCCTGCGGATGGATATCAACAAATTCAACGAGATCATTGCCTACGCGCGGCAGACGAGTTTTGACACGCAGTATCTCTGGGGCGCGGAGTGGTGGTATTACCTAAAGGAAAAAAGAGGGCACGCGGAATTCTGGGACGCGGCAAAAGAGTTGTACGCGCGATAGGTTTACGCACGACACACGGCGAGGAGTTCTTCGACAATTCGCTCGGTCTCTTCGGGGCCCGAGACGAGGCGCGTCTGAATACCCGTCGGGATAACGACCGCGTCGTTGCCTCCTTCGTAGAGTGTATCTCCTACATAAAACATCTCGCCCGGAGAGACGCCGAGTTTTTTTGCATACCACGCGACACCGTTGGCTTTGTCGATACCTTTTGGCGTGATGTCGACGGTCGATGAGCCACCTGTGAGGATCTCAAATTCGGGCAGGCGCTCCTCGAGATACTTTTTTACGAGTCGGCGCTTGGCGACATCGGGATCCCATACCACCTTGATATCTTGCGGAGCGTCAACGCCGAGGACGGTGAATGCGATCTGTGCTTCGCGATCCGCGATCCGCTCGCCGAAATGCGGCGACTCTTTAACGAGCGGGAGCTCTTCAATGCACTGTTCGATGACGCTCTTGATGCGATCGCGCTCTTCGGCCGTAAGGTTCGTATTGTATTCCTCCTGCCAGTTGTCGCCACTCCATGAGAAGCCTTGTGACCCACTGTTGGGGAATATAGAAATACGCGACATATCTGCCTGTGTGAGTCGCGATAGCACGTCGCGCTCGATACGATCGAGACCTGCGCCGGATATGATCGCAAAGGGGACGATCCTGCTCAGATCAGCGAGCTTTTCCAGCATCGTTTCTGTAGGGGGATGAAAGCTTTCGGCGAGCGTCTCATCGAGATCAAACATCACCGCACGGGGGCACTTCATGCATAGAGATTACCATATTGAAAGATTGTCCCTACAGGGCGCGTGTATATGCTACAATCATGCCACTTATGACGTTCGAGCCATACGCGTCACGGTCGCACGACAAGATGAAGGAGGTCCTGATGAAGCCTGAAGTCTCGGGGCCGGCAATCCACTACTACATGATCCGCGGCGGCTCCTCGAAGCGCAATATCACGGTGATGGAGACAGGCACCGTCGGCGGCGAATACATAAAGACATACGGCCACTACCATATCGGAAATCTCGACGAAACGTATTGGTTTGTGCAGGGAGAGGGCGTTGTTCTTCAACAAAAACTTGCTGATCCCGCAGACCCAGAAGTTGTCGAAGAATTCAAGGCTATACAAGTGAAGCAGGGTGATTCTGCCTATATGCCACCTGGATATGGCCACTTGATACTCAACACAGGGAAGGAGTGGATGGTGATGGTAGATGATAGTCCTGTAGAAGGTACACAAGACTCTGCTTCGATGCCCGGCCACGCGGATTATGAAATGGTGAAGCAAATGCACGGTTTTGCATACTACGTCGTTGAGAAAGACGGCAAACCGGCGCTCGTACCCAACAAGCTGTACAAAGAGGTACGGAAAACAGATTTTGGCGGACTCCCCGTCATTGCTGACTAACCTCTCATGCACATCGTCGCAGACATCGGTGGGACCAACATGCGGGTCGCTAGTGTCTTGGCCGACGCATTGGGTGAAATAAAAAAAGTACCGACGCCGAAAAATCCTTCGGAAGGCATCGCACAGCTTGCTGCGCTCTCGCGCGAGAGCGCAGGCGGCGAGCAGATCACCGCTTTTGCGGGATGCGTCGCGGGGAATGTGAGTGATGAGGGCGTGATATCGGATGCGCGCAATTTGCGTGCGTGGGAAGGGACACATATTGTGCAGGAACTTTCAAAGGCGCTCAACGCTCCTGTGCAGATGGTCAACGATGCGGCGCTTGCCGGCTTGGGCGAAGCGTACGCGGGAGCGGGAAAGGGTTCGACGGCGCTCGTGTACATCACCGTCTCGACGGGTGTTGGCGGAGGACTGATCGTCGATGGAAAAATTGCTGATGCAGGCGGCATCGCCAGTATCAAGATCAACGGGAGTGATCTGGAGGATCTCGTCTCAGGGACGGCGGTGACGAAAAAGTTTGGCATCCACCCGAAGGATCTTGATTCACTCGAAGAGCGCAACAAACTTGCAGACCTTCTCGCAGAAGGACTTCGTCTCGTCGCCTTGCGGTGGTCGCCGGACACCATTGTCCTCGGCGGCTCGATGATCGTGGGTGCGAATCCTATTCCGATTGCACGTGTACAAGAATCGTTGAACAAGCTTCTTGCGAAGCCGCTGGTTATAAAAATGGCAGAACTCGGGGACAGCGGAGGACTCTGGGGCGGACTCGCCCTACTTCGCCAAGGCTCCGAAGGGCAGGCTCTCCTCAAACAGAAGGGCTAGGCGCTTTTTTCTGCCGGAAATATTCGCGCACAAGCGGGATGCAGGTGACAAAGATAATGACGAGAATGATCGGCGTCAGATATTTTTCGACGCCGGGGATCTTTTCTCCGAGATAAAATCCCAAAAAGGTAACACCCGAGGCCCACAGGAGTGCTCCGGCGATGTTGTAGATGACAAATGCTTTGTACTGCATGCGCACGACACCTGCGACGATCGGCGCAAAGGTACGGATAATGGGGACAAAGCGCGCCAGCACGATCGCAAGAAAGCCATGCCGGTCGTAGAAATCTTTTGCGCGCTTCAAGTGTTCGTGCCGGAAAAAGCGCGAATCGGGTCGCAAGAACAATCGGTAGCCGACCTTTGCACCAAACCAGTAGCCGGCGTTGTCTCCGAGGATAGCGGCGAGGGTCAGGAGCGGAATAAGTATCCACACGTTGAAAATTCCTTGCGAGGCAAGGAGTCCTGCCGTAAAGAGCATCGACGCGCCGGGGAGAAAGAATCCAAAGAAAACCCCCGACTCGAGAAAGACCGCGGTAAAAAGACCCGGGTAGCCCACAAGCTGTATCAGGGCCGTAAGAGAAAAATCAGACATTTCGGGCATTATACACGCTTCCGCTCTAAGCTTTCGACTCGCCAGGGAGAGGGAAGTTTTTGCAGAATGTACGAATCTCTTTGTGGATCGCAATAAGATTTCTATTTTTTGCGATATCTTTTTTGAATGCTGCAATATACGCTGACCGTTCTTTCGTTTCGGTTGGGAGGCGATACTTTGTAACCTCGTGAACTGCCCGCGCAATCCATTCGCCGACTTTTTTCATATCTTTTTCTTTCATGCCGCGGGTCGTAAGCGCCGGTGTTCCAAGCCGGACGCCACTGGGATAAAAGGGCGAACTCGGATCTTTTGGAATCGTATTCTTATTGGCTGTCATACCGGCGATCTCCAGTGCGTCGCTTGCAAATACTCCGCCACCGGGGCCAAACACAGGAACCAAGTCCAATAGTATGAGGTGATTTTCCGTTCCGTCCGCGACGAGCTTCAGCCCATTCGCCTTCATACTTTCCGCAAGAGCTTTTGCATTCGCAACGATTTGCTTTCCATATGCAGCAAATGACTTTGTCGATGCTTCTTTGAGCGCGATCGCGATTGCCGCAGTTTGGTGATCGTGCGGCCCACCTTGGAGGCCTGGGAACACCCCTTTATCCACCTTTTGCCCGAGCTCTCCGTCCTTTGCGAGCCCACGCTTCGTAATCATGATCATGCCACCGCGGGGTCCGCGGAGTGTCTTGTGCGTAGTCGTGGTCACGATATGCGCATGAGGAACTGGATCCGGATGAGCCCCTGCGACGATAAGTCCTGCAATGTGTGCAATGTCCACGGCAAGATATGCGCCGACGCTTTCTGCAACTCCCGCAAATTTTTCGTATTCGTACTTATATACGTACGCAGTGGCACCCGCCCAGATAAGTTTCGGTTTATGTTCCTTTGCCAGTTGCCATACTTCATCCATATCTATCCGACCGTCCGCTCGCACGTGGTAGGGGACGCTTTTATAGAACATCCCCGTCGCCGAGACTTTCCAACCGTGTGTGAGATGCCCACCTTCCGGCAGAGCGAGCCCCATGATCGTGTCGCCCGGCTGGCACGTTGCAAGGTACACGGCAAGATTTGCGGGGCTCCCTGAATATGGTTGGACGTTTACGTGTTCAACACCAAAGAGTTTTTTTGCTCTTTCGATTGCGAGCATCTCAATTTCGTCTATGAATTCATTGCCGTTGTAGTATCGTTTACCCGAGTAGCCCTCTGAATACTTGTTGGTAAGAATGCTCCCCATTGCCTCCATAACCGCCGGCGAGGTGTAATTCTCGGAAGGGATCAACTCGAGACCTTCACGCTGGCGTTTCTTTTCCGACTCTATCGACGCAAAGATTTCCTTGTCCTGTTTTTTTATATGGCCGTACATATCGTTGTTCGTTAGATTTCGTAAAACACACAATATGTAAGTGCTTAAATCATACGGGAATTATAGGACCGATTGTACTGCTTTCTGAACATTTTGCCACACCTCCTCAAGTGGCTTGTCGGCATCGACAACGAACGCATGAGGGTACTCGCCGATGTGTTTCCTGTATCCTTCGCGCACGCGCTCGTGGAAGGCGAGCTCTTCATTATCAAAACGATTTGGCCCTTCGGGTCGTGAACGGGCACGCGTGAGCCCGATCGCGGGCGTTACGTCGAGGAATATCGTCGCATCCGGCGCACAGCCTTTGTTGATCGTTTTTGATACGGCCGCAAGGAGCTCTTGGTATTCGGGTTTTTGCCGACCGTAGACTTGGTAGACCATCGTCGAGAGCTCAAAGCGGTCGCAAATGACCGTCTTGCCGGCAGCAAGCGCAGGCTCGATGACTTCAGCTATGAGCTGCGCACGTGCAGCGAGAAAGAGCAGCAGCTCGGTCGCCGTGTCCATCCCTTCAGCCTCTTTCGAGAGCACGACCGCGCGTATTTTTTCTCCTACGGGGACGCCGCCGGGGTAGCGGGTAAAGACGGCATCGGGGAGCGGAAAGTGGAGACGCTCGATGTGGACGGATTTGCCCGAACCCTCGCCGCCCTCAAACACGATGAATTTTCCTCGGCTCATAGAGTATTTATTGTACACCGTCGAATTGGCGGCCGATGATGTTGTCGGGACTCGCTTTGTTGAAGAGTCTTTCGCTGTCCTTGAGGAGATACACGTTCTCAATGCCCGCTTCGATGATGGCATTCCAGCACGGCTGACACGCCCACCAGTGGCCCCAGAGGTAGAGGTCGGCGCCGATGGTCTCGTGACCGTTTTTTAGCGCGTCGGCAATAGCGCGCGGTTCGCTGTGATTTCTCGGGTCGCATCCCGGGCAAAGCTCATAACCGTGTCCGGTGGGAATGCCGCGCTTTACGCGTTCACACCCATGTTCGGTGTGGTAATCACTCCCATTTGCTCCGCGGCCGATTATTTCGCCGTTCTTTACTATTACTGAGCCGGTCTTTACAGAATCATCCAGCGAGTTTTTGCGAGCATATTCGCGCGCCTCGAGCATGAAAGGATTGTGCGCATCGACGTACTTAATCATTCGTCCGGTGGGGAGGTATGGATAGGGAATTGCCGACATAGCAACAATGTATCACAATGCCCCCATGACCCGATTCGACGAAATGTACCAAGGGCTCTTGAAACGGATCCTCGCCGAAGGGGTAGAACAGACGAGCGCGCGCAATAGTCATGCGACGAAAGCGGTACCGGGGATGCATTTTTCTCACGATATTGAAAAGGACGGATTTCCGCTCCTTACGCTCCGCAAAATTCCGGTCAAGATGTTCGTTGCCGAGCAGGTGTGGTTTATCGCGGGCCTGCGCAAGCCCGCGGATTTCTTGGGCGATTACACCAAGATCTGGGACAGCTTCACGAATCCGGGGGGTGTTGTCACCGTGGCCTATGGGTATCGTTGGCGCAAACATTTCGGCCGCGATCAGCTCGGGCTCCTCATCAAGCTTTTGAAAGAAGACCCTAGCTCGCGGCACGGCGTTGTCGTCACGTGGGATCCGGCAGAAGACGGGCTCGGCGGCACCAAGAAAGCCAATGTGCCGTGCCCGTACTCTTTTACCGTCAACATCATCGGCGGACGATTGCATTTGCACAACATCGTGCGCTCCAACGACATGGTTTTGGGATTTCCGTCAGATGTCGCAGGGTTCGCGCTTTTGCAATGCATCTTGGCACAGAAGCTCGGCGTCGGCGTCGGCGTCTACTCGCACTCGATCTCCAACGCACACATTTGGGACAATCAGTACGATGCGGCGCGCGAGCTCGTGGGTCGCACTCACGAGCACAAGCCCATCCGCGTTGTATTGCCCAAAAACGTCTTCGACCGCGCGGAGAAAAAGGACAGGAAACTGGTGGATGAAATAGTGAATCCTATCGCGGCGCAGTACAACCCACTCCCGCAGATTTCAGGATTGCAAATCGTATTGTAGACTGTACGACCATGGCAATCCTCACCAAAGACGAGATATTGGCGCGCGTGAAAAAAGGCGAGATCGCTTTCAACCCCGGGCTCGACCGATTCCAACTTCAGATGCATGCGGTCGACCTCCGGCTCGGATTCACGTTTCTCATTCCCAAAGTCTGGAAGATGACGCAAAAGGGGAGACAGGCTTTAAGTATTGATCCGCTCAAAGATCACGGGCCGGAATATTTCGACGTCATCGAGCTTGAGCAGGGACAATTTTTCGAGCTGCTTCCGGAAGAGTACGTGCTTGTCTCCACCTTTGAGACGATAAAAGTACCCAACGACCTGATGGCGGTTCTCTACCCGCGCTCCTCCGTCAATCGCAAAGGACTTTCGGTGGATCTCACCGGCATCATCGATTCCGGCTACGAAGGCCCGCTCACGCTCCCGATACGCAACAACACGCGCTCGCAAACCATCCAGCTGCATCCGGGGGAGCGATTCTGTCAGCTCGTCTTCGAAGAGCTCACACACAAAGTCGAGCCGCGCAAATCGCGTTGGCATCAGAAGGATGTGGTGGAGAAGGGGAAGAAAGAAAAGGCGGCGGAAATGAAACTCGTCTTCAAGGGCGATCTCAAGAAGCTAAAGAAAGATTTCTCCGCCCTCGAATAACATCCGATGAGGTGTCACCTCATCGGATGTTATAATTCTCCGTTATGGTAAGAGATGCTCCTTTCGCATACGGAGAGTGGTACCACTGTTTCAATCGCGGAATTGAGAAACGTAACGTGTTTCAAGATGAGGATGACGCCAACCGTTTTCTTATGGCGCTATATCTCGCAAACGGGACAAAGCCAGTGCATCTTTTTAACACCCATAAACCGAAGCTTGATAAGTCATTCGAGGAAGAGCGTGGGGACTCGATTGTTGCGATCGGTGCATATTGTTTAATGCCGAATCACTTTCATTTGCTTCTCAAAGAAATCACTGACGGCGGTATCACGTCATTCATGAGAAAAGTAGGGACTGCGTATACCATGTATTTCAATGCGA
>Ga0154994_108_pt1 | contig 47987 bp, 54 predicted proteins | sample RifCSPhighO2_01_FD_105962 | JGI IMG/M metagenome (GOLD analysis project Ga0154994, IMG submission 105962) | Candidatus Kaiserbacteria bacterium RIFCSPHIGHO2_01_FULL_54_36b | reverse complement strand
CGCGCGCAAACGATTCGCCTTCGAAGAAATATTCTCGATACAGATCGCTCGCGCGAAAGAACGTGCAGAAAACGATACACAGTCCTCGTTCCCCATCGGCGAAGGTCCTGCTCATACCAGGAAATTCCTCTCGACAATTCCCTTCCCGCCGACCTCCGCGCAATCTCGCGCGATTGCCGACATTACAGGAGACTTCGGCCGGCCGCATCCAATGGCACGGCTACTCGAAGGCGACGTGGGAAGCGGAAAGACGCTCGTTGCGGCGGCTACAGCATATGCGGTGGTGAATAGCCGCCCGCCAAACCGCGCGTCGGGCACCTTGCAGGTCGCCTACATGGCGCCGACGGAAATATTGGCGGCTCAACATTTTCAATCATTTATCGAGTATTTCGAACACCTACCTATCAATATCGCACTTATGACCGGCAGCGGGTGTAAAAAGTTTCCTTCGAAAGTAAAGCGCGGCGAGGCGACCGATATCTCGCGTGCGCAGCTTTTGAAATGGGTGGCAAATGGCGAGATCGCAATGCTCGTGGGCACGCACGCGCTTATCCAGAAATCCGTCAAATTCCAGCATCTTGCGTACGCGATCGTGGACGAGCAGCACCGATTCGGCACCCGCCAAAGGCGGGCGCTCGCGCACAAGGGCGATGCGGCGCCGCATTTTTTGAGTATGACTGCTACGCCGATTCCTCGAACATTAGCTTTGACGATCTACGGCGACCTCGATATCTCGGTCTTGGACGAACTTCCGCCCGGCCGCGCGAAGATTATGACGAAAATTGTCGGACCAAACGAACGCACTGCCGCATACGAATCCGTTCGCAACGAATTGCGGAAAGGAAGACAAGCATTCGTCATCTGCCCGCGCATCGAAGAGCCAGACCCTGCAAAAATCAACGCGCTGCAGGCCAAAAGCGCAAAGGCGGAGGCAAAGCGGCTGCAAAAAGACATCTTCCCCGAATACAAGATCGGCCTCGTACACGGGAGTCTCAAACCAAAAGAAAAGGATGAGGTTATGGCGCAATTCGTCGAGGGGAAAATTGATGTCTTAGTCGCCACGTCGGTCGTCGAGGTCGGCGTCAACGTCCCCAACGCAACCGCAATCTTGATCGAAGGCGCCGAGCGATTCGGACTCGCGCAATTGCATCAGCTACGCGGCCGCGTCATGCGCTCCGCGCATCCGCCGCTATGCTTCCTTTTGCCCGAGACCAAAAGCGAGCTCTCGATGAAGCGCCTCCGCGCGCTCGAAAAGAGCGACGACGGCTTCAAACTCGCCGAAGCTGACCTCGAAAACCGCGGCGCGGGCGACCTCTTCGGCCGCAAACAATGGGGAGTAACAGACCTCGGCATGGAAGCTCTCAAAAATGTGAAGCTTATCCAAGCCGCGCGCGACGAAGCCCAAGCACTCATCGCGTGCGACCCGACACTTTCAAACTATCCCGCCCTTGCGAAAAGGGTCGCGAACGCGAGGCAAGAATTGCACGGAGAATGAGTCTGCTGATTTACTCAACAAAAAGGTCCTTGACACCCTTTTTGCTTTTTCCGCTTTAGGAAAAGTCCCAAAACGTCGGGGATGGCTCCCTTAGTTTTCAATCTTTGATGGTAAACGGAGCGTCACTGAGATCGCCTTGCACAAGATTATCGTAGTCAAGCTGACCGGTACTTGTTTGTTGATAAGCTCCGATGCTGATTCTGTAGTTATTCCCAGGTTTAACTTGTGTGGGAGATACAAGAGAATCGATCGTATAGCTTCCGGTATTAGCCGCATATTTCACAAGAAGGTAGTGGGTGCGGTTATCCTCTGTCTGCGGATTGTAATCGTAACCTATGAGGTAAATATTTACGGTTCCATTAGTGACATTGCTGCTACTCCAACGAATTGTTTGCCCCAACACGCCCTGCCACGTCTCTCCTCCGTTCGGCGAAAGAAGGCTGATTGTCGGCGCTCCAGTGCTCGTCGAGCCGCCGACAGTGACCGTTACCTTTCCAACCTCGGAACTCGAGAGTCCGATGCATGATGCTCCTGGTGTCGCGTTACAAACGTACTGTTTCTCCAGCGACGCAGTGTATGTGCCTGCTAAGGAGTAGGTGTGATACGCGCTTCTCGTCGAAAGACAGCCACCGTCGGGATTACATGAAGGTCCGACGAGCGGCCCGCCGGTTTGGCCATCACCAAAGTTAATCGAGTACGAGTCTGCACCACTTGAGGGAAAGGTAAACTTGACCTCGAGCGGAGCCGCGCCCGACGTTGGTGATGCCGAAAATGTCGTATTGGAAGTTGAGCCGCCAACCGTAATCCTCACGGATCCAGCGACCTTAGTGCAATTCGTTCCGCCATATAACCCGCACATACCATCTGATTTGTATGCAGTCGCAGTATATGTCCCCTGCTTAGTATAGGTATGAGTGATGGTGCGGTATCCAGCGTTGGTAGAATCGACGCTCGCCTGCCCTCTTGCCGAGCCATCGCCGAAATCGATGCTGACTGAAGTCTCGTCACCTGCCGATGCACGGAAAGTGACACTTAGTGGTGCTGCGCCCGAAGTCGGCGCTGCAGAAAAGCCTGCAGTATTTCCACCACCGCACCGTCGTGCGAATGCGGCGCGGGTTTGCGGGCCGACGGCGCCGACTTGCGAGATACCTTCGCTTGATTGGAACTGTGCGACGGCGCTGGCGGTCATGGGGCCAAAGTAGCCTGTCTGTGAGACGCCGAGGTACGCTTGGAGACCTCTCACATCCTCGCCGCTTGTGCCTTGCGAAAGCTGCCGGAGAATTTGCGGACAGACACGAGTGCCCGGCGGGAGATTGGTGGGACGCGTTGGCTCGACAGAGGGGATTGTCTGCAGAGATTTGAGTTGCTCTTGGAGACTCGCGACTTGCGCGAGGAGACGCGCGACCTGAGTCTGGAGCTCCTCGATAGTGATCGCGCTTGCTGCAAACGGCAGAAAGAGCGTGAGGGCGATGGCGGCGGAGATATGCTTCAATTTCATAACGAACTCAACTAGAGTGTGACCTGACCATTTCTGCAGAAAAGACGTAGGGTGGAGGAAATGTCTCCCGCGGTCATATCAATCCTTTCTCCATTCGCATACGTCTTTCCAAGCCACACGCAAGAGCCGGCGGATGTAGCGCTCTGACATACGAACGTGCAGCTCAGTCCCGTGCGCCCGACAAACGAACCGTCGGGGCATTGGAACGCGTCTCTCGTACACACGTTGCCCGAGTTTGTGCCGACGGTGATCGTTACACTGCCCAGTAGAGTCGCGGGGGGGCCGAGGCATCCTTGGGCCGCAGCTGCCGGAGTGCAGCCGCCCGGATCCGTAAGTGTTGCCGTGTAGGTCCCGGAAGTCGTGTAGGTATGGGATGTATTAATCATATCGACATTAGGACAGGTCGAAGTGCATGGGGTTTTCTGCACGTTTGCCGATGTGCCATCTCCAAAGTTTATTGAGTAAGGGCCATTAAGAGATATTGATTGAACGAGAAATGCGACAGTAAGCGGCGCGGCGCCGGAAGTCGGAAATGCCGAGAAAGAAATGTTGCCGCCCCCTCCTCCGCCGCCACCTCCTCCAACTCCCCCAATGACAACAGGATAGCCTGCGCTGGTAGAACCTTTCGGATTCGTCGCGGTGAATCGCGGCGTGTAGGTCCCCGCATTTGCGTAGGCGTGCGTGAATGTCGCATGGTTTTGCACCGTACTCGAGGCGTAAGCCTGGATCTGCTGAAGAACACTTTCGTCACCCCAGATGACGGAGAAGGTCGTATCGCCGCTTATAATCCGTGTGTTCACATGCCATGTGCCCGTCTGTCCGACACGAAGCGTTGAGGGGGCACTGATGGAGGCAATGACCGGCGCCTCGGTGGCGGTGATAGGCCCGACAATGAGCGTCGCTACTCCTATCACCTGCGAGCTTGCGGGTGGCCCGAGGCATCCTTGCGCTGCCGCTTCAGGAGTGCAGCCACCAGGGGTGTTGTGCGTTAGCGTCGCTTTGTACGAGCCATTCGCAGTGTATGTGTGCTGTATCGTCCGCTTATCTTCGCATTTTCCCGCGAGCGGATTATTTGCATCGCATCCTGGCAGTGGCTGCACAACCTCTTGGACGCCATCGCCATAATCCATCGTGTATGTACTGCCCGTACCGCCGCTATTCGGAACTTTCGCTGTAAACGTAACGGTGAGCGGTGCAACGCCGGTCCGCGGCGAAGCTTGGAGTCCGTCTTGCGGCGCGCATTTGTTCTTGATGATGAGCCGCGTGCGCGGACCAACCGCGCCCCAGCCTGTGCTAGACGGGTTGCCGCTGGAAACAATGCCCTCGCGTGCCTGCCACAACTGGAGCGCATACTCTGTGACCGAGCCGAAATAGCCAGTTGGCTCAAGCGTGAAAACGCCTTCTTGTCTTAGAAAATCCTGCACGCTCCACACATCGTCTCCACTCACACCGCGAGTAAGCTGGCGGAGTATCGGAAGGCATACCCGATTTCTCCCGGGCGGGACCGGATCGGGCGGGCCGGCAAACGGTCCGCATGGAGCGAACGCGCAATTCGGGCCGGTACGCGAGACAAACGAGCCATCAGGGCACTGCTTCGCTTCCTGCGTGCAGGCTTGAGGTGTCGGCGTGCTGCTTTGCACCCGTGCCAACTGCTCCTGCAGCGCCGCAACCTGATTGAGGAGAGTATCGATACGCGCTTGAAGCTCACTGAGGGTGTCTGCCGAGGCAAAAAGTGGTAAGAGAGCTGCAAAAGCCCCCACCGCCAACATGTGTCTTAATTTCATAGTAAATACTTATATCAATAAAAGATGCTCAGTTGGTAAGACGAGCCACGCACTCATTATCTTACACCCGCACCACAAAAGACAGCTGCGTCGGTGGACAACGAGACGACGCTCTAGTTTGAGATCTTGAGCGAGAGATCATCGACACGCGCGAGGGTCGAGCCGCGCCGGACGACGATCGTGTACTCCCCGCTTGTTGCATACGTATGCGCGAATGTCTTGAGGGCAGGGGTCTGTGCACATCCAGAGCCGCCATCATTTTGTATCACATCCGCTGAGCCATCTCCCCACGAAAGTTGGTAGCCGGTGCACGAAGACGGAAGGTCGAACTGGACGCTAAATGAAAGCGAGTCGGCTCCCGATGACGAGAGGCTCGGCGGGCTATACGGGTACGCGCCCTGCGGAGGCGGAGGAGCCGCGGCGCCGACGATGATGGTCGCCGTTCCTACGCTTGGCTGTGCTGGCCCTGCGCCGCCCTGATAGAGGGTCGCTTTATATCCCCCACTTTGTGTGTATGTGTGTGAGACGCTGTAGTTGAGCCAGCCGCCGACAGCCGCGGGAAGATTGACCGAAGCCGAGGTGCCATCACCAAAATCCAAGATGCTTGCGCACCCGCCGAGACAAAAGCCGGCATCGTTGCTGTTGACCGTGCCCACGAATGTGACCGTGAGCGGCACTGGCCCCGACGTGGGAGACGCGCTAAAGGTCTCGCGCGGAAGACCGGGGGTAAAGACCGGCGGAGGTGGCGCGGCAGGACCCGTGACCACGACGGTCGCCGATGTCGAATGCGCGCCTGCTGAAAGCCTGACCTGATACGTGCCGCCATACTGGTACGTGTGCGGATAGGTCTGGTTGAATTGCCCGCATTGACCGGCAGAGACAGGGATCTGTTGTACCGTGGATTTGTCGCCGAAATCAAGTGAATAGATCGCACCGGTACATGAGTTGGCGGTGTTGACGGTTGCGGTAACGTTTACGGTAAGCGGCGCTGCACCTTGGATTGGAGAGACAGTGATAAACCCGCCCACCGTCGAGCCACCGGGGCCAGGGACGCCCCCGTAGCTTCCGGTCGTACACAAAATCGAGATGGCAGCTGCGGTACGCGGACCGACGACACCATATCCGGTCGTCGATGGGGAGCCTGATGAAACGATGTTGTATTTGACTTGCCAACGCTTTACCGCCGCTTCCGTCAGTGCTCCATAATATCCGCTTACGATCGCTTCTGGATACACGGAGGTGTCGCGTGCGAGAAATTGCTGAAGGCGGCGCACATCGTCGCCGGAGACACCGAGTCGCAGGCTTCTGCCGACAAGCGGGCACGAGCTCGAGTCGGTCACCCTCACACCAGTGTTGGCAGCCGGATTTCCGCCCAGCTGCGCTTGGAGCGCCGCGATCTGATTGAGAAGTGCCTGCGCCTGTGCCTGCAGCTGTGCTACATTCGGGCTGGGGTTGACGGGCGGACTCGACTGCGGAGCGACAACGGTGATCGTGCCTGTCATTCCGTTGTGAAAGATGCATTCGTACGCATACGTTCCCGTCCCGTTGAACGTGCGTGAGAAACTCTGGCCCGGCCGCAGGGTGCCGCTGTCGAAGCTCCCGTTATTCGCGGTCACTGTGTGGTCGATAGACGATGTGTTGTTCCACACCACCGTATCTCCTGCGTTAATAGTTATATTCGCCGGACTAAACGACGTTGCGCTCATCGAGACGTTTACCTGAGCCGCCTCTCCCACTCTCGGCAAAAAAACCAGGACAAGCCCAATGAATAAAAGCGCGCCGATCCCCATCCGCGAAGAGAAAGTCATCGGTACATTGTTGCACGGCTCGCGAGGAGCGCAACCGGCCAATTCACAGCAAAATTCATGACCTTGTAGTCACACGTAATTCGTTTGCCGTCGCAAACGAATTCGCGCGACCCCGGCTCGTGGTTCGGCTTGCTAGCCTCACAGCACTCCGCCTCGTACATGTAAGCAAAAACCGTACGTAGGTACGGTTTTCACATCATGTACGCCCACTAGGAATCGAACCTAGGTCAACCGTGTATAAGACGATCGCTCTACCATTGAGCTATGGGCGCATTCGTCCGGCATGCCGGATGTTGCGAATGATAACCTCTTCGCGCTCGACTGTATAGAATACAAGATACGGGAACGGCGGGGTAGGAAAGATGCGCACCTCACCCTCATCGGTTGTTCTTCCTATCCCAGGAAATTCAGTAACGCGTTCGACGACGTATTCTATTTGCTGAATGACCGCGCGTGCGGCTACCGGATTATCTCTCACTATATAGGTGAAGATATCCCGTAGTTCGGCGAGAGCGACCTTCGTGTATCGAACCTTCATGCGCGAGCGCGCTTGAAGAAAGCTTTTACTTCTTTGCCTGAGGCGAACCTGCCCTTGCGAACATCCTCTGCACTGCGACGAAGAGCGGCTCTGTCTTCAGCCGTCAACCGGTACGGTTTACTGTGATTCTCCTCTATCATTCGGAGCGTTTCCGCAGCTGCTTCCTGCATCTCTTCCGGCCACTTGGATGCACGCTCCATTAGTTCTTTAAGTTCCTTTGTCATGTGGGCATTGTAGCATTTTTAGTGACGGGCGTCCGCTATTTTCTTGCGCACTTCTGCTTCCGCGCGCACAACATCCCCTTTGTATACTTCGAGTTTGCGTTTGCTTTCGGTGGCCTTCTTGCGCAATTCCTCTACTTTTTTCTTCGCATTCTCGAGAGCGAGTTCAGCGGTCTGCAGATCACGCTCGTGGTGACGCGCCTCTTCAGCATGCCACTCGACGGTGCGTTTCATCTGGGCAAGCTGCATCGGGTCCATGCCATCAGTATATCCTGTGTGTGAACTAACGAATGACTTTCGCGACTGCCTTTGCGACGCGTTTGTCGAACATATCGGGGACGATGCGGTTGGCAGTCGGGCGCGGGACAAGTGCTGCTATCGCGCGGGCGGCGGCGAGTTTGTGTTTATCGGTAATTTTCCTCACGCGATGATCGAGTGCTCCGCGAAAAATACCGGGGAACGCGAGTGAATTATTTATTTGATTGGGGAAATCCGAGCGGCCGGTGCCAACGACCATCGCTCCTCCCCTTTTTGCTTCATCGGGCATGATCTCGGGCGTCGGGTTTGCCATCGCGAGCACTATCGCTTTCTTTGCCATAAGTTTGATGTCTGCTGTTTTCACCAGATTCGGACCCGATACGCCGAGAAGCACATCCGCGCCTTTCAGTGCATCGTGCAGTCCACCCTTGATGCCTTTGGTGTTGAACGCTGCCAGCTCCCGCTTGTGCGGCTCGGGCCGTGAACGATTCACAATTCCCTTGCTATCGAGCACGATGATGTTTTTTGCCCCCGCCGCATGCAAAAGCCGCGCGGTCGCGGCTCCTGCCGCTCCCGCACCCAAAATCACGATGCGCGCGGATTGCAGTTTTTTCCCAACGACTTTGAATGCGTTGATGAGTGCCGCAAGGACGACGACGGCGGTTCCATGCTGGTCATCATGCATGACAGGAATATCAAGCGCCTCAATGACGCGGCGTTCTATCTCAAAACACTTCGGCGCAGCGATATCTTCGAGATTGATGCCGCCAAAAGCGGGCGCGACCGCAAGCACCGTCTTTACGATCTCATCGGTATCTTGTGTATCCAAGACGAGCGGTATCGCATCCACATCGGCAAACGTCTTGAAAAGCGCACACTTCCCTTCCATCACGGGCAAAGCACCCAAAGCTCCGATGTTGCCAAGCCCGAGAACGGCGGAGCCGTCGGAGATGACAGCGACCATGCGGCCTTTTATCGTGTACTCGCGAGCGGATCTTGGGTTCTTGGCGATGTAACTTGATACTGCCGCGACACCGGGGGTATAGACGAGCGAGAGGTCAGCGCGATTGCGCACCGGAGCCGCCGGTACGATGCGAATCTTCCCCCCGAGCTTTTTGTGGAGCGCGAGAGCCTGTTTAGAGACGTCCTTCTTCGCCATTCCGCCAGTGTATACTTCCGGCATGAGCGACACAATCACCATCAAAAAACCGTTCGATTCTCATGTCCACCTGCGTCGCGGAGCGATGCTGCGGGCGGTAACGCCGATAACGGCCGAGAAATTTTGTAGTGCCATCGTGATGCCCAATACCGACCCGCCGATAGAGACTTGTGAACAGGCCGCTGAGTACAAAAAAGAAATCCTCGGGGCGCTACCCCGAGGTGTTTCTTTCGAACCGCTCATGACATTGTACTTGACGAAAAATTTGACCCCTGTGGATATTGAGAAAGGTGCAGCGGGAGATGTGTGCGAAATTCACGCAGTGAAATCGTACCCGTACGGCGCGACGACCAATTCGCAATGGGGATACCGAAGCATTTTGGAAGCAAAAGACGTACTCAAAAAAATGGAGGAAGTCGGCATGCCGCTTCTTTTGCACGGCGAAGTCCATGTGGATGAGAACGAACACGAGGTAGATGCATACGAGGGCGAGAAGCGCTTTATCGAAGATGTGCTCCCTCGTCTTCTGGAGCAATATCCCAACCTCAAGATCTCACTCGAGCATTTGAGCACCAAGATCGCGGCAGAGTTTCTCGAAAAAAACGGCAAAGCCGACAAACTCGTCGCAACGGTAACGCCGCACCACCTTCTCTATGCGCGTGAAGACGTCGAATCAAAACCGCTGCTTCGCTGCAAACCACTCATTAAGAGCGCGGCCGATCGGGAAAAAGTCCGGGAACTCGTTGCGGAAGGATTGCCGTTCATTTCTGCCGGCACAGATTCCGCACCTCATCCGGAATCAAAAAAATTCGCTTCGCCCGCTGCATTTGGCGTCTTCAATTCCCCTGTCGCCGTCGAGCTCTACACACAGGTCTTCGATGAAATGAATGCCCTCGACAAATTAGAAGGCTTCCTTTCGGTCAACGGCCCGCGTTTTTTTGGGGTCGAAGTGAGCACTGAAACGATTACACTCGTAAAAAAAGATTGGCAGGTCACCGAACCGGTCACAACCGACGAAGGTATCAACATCTGGCCCATCGGGGACGTGAAGCACGGATTGGGCAACGAGACAGTTCACTGGCAGATCAAGCAGTAGCTATACGAGCGGAGCGTGTTCGATATCTTCTTTTTTCTTGGGCGTGATGCCGTGCGCGATGAGAATAGTTTCGAATTCAGCGCGTTCAAGGGTCTCAACTTCCACCAGCTTTTGTGCAATGGCATCGAGCGCACTGCGGTGTTTGACGAGGACGTCGTGCGCTTTTTTGTGCGCGCCGAGGATTATTTTCTTCACTTCCGCATCGATCTGCGCAGCCACTTCCTGCGAAGACTGATCGTTCTCGACGCCTTCGCCGAATATCGCGCGCTGTGCCGATGCCGCAAATGCGATGGGGCCCATCTTGTCAGACATGCCGTATCTGGCGACCATGTTGCGCGCAAGCGCCGAGAGCACCTGCAGGTCATTCGATGCGCCTGTCGTCACGTCGTCAAATATCATTTTTTCTGCGATGAAGCCACCGAGGGAAACCGCGATGTCGTCCAAAAATTCTTTGCGCGACTGCATTCTGCGGTCTTCGAGCGGGAGCTTCAGCGTGTAGCCGGCCGCGCGGCCGCGCGAGATGATGGATATTTTATGCACGGGGTCGGCATACGGAAGCACTGACGCCACGAGCGCGTGCCCTGCTTCGTGGTACGCAGTTATTTCTTTCTCTTTCTTGTTCAATACGTGTGAGCGACGCTCGGGCCCGAGCATCACTTTTTCGATACTGCGGATGAGGTCGTATTGGGTGATCTCTTTGCGGTCTTCACGCGCGGCGAGAATCGCCCCCTCATTCATGAGACTCGCGAGATCGGCCCCGGAGAATCCGGGCGTGCGCTCGGCGATGACCACGAGCTTCACATCAGCCCCGAGTGGCTTCGAGCGTGCATGGACTTTGAGGATCTCCTCACGGTCTTTCCTATCCGGCAAATCTATGGTGACGCGCCTATCAAAGCGGCCCGGGCGCAAAAGTGCAGGATCGAGCACATCGGGCCTGTTGGATGCCGCCATTACGATGACTTTTTCGTTGGGCTCAAAGCCGTCCATCTCGACGAGTATTTGATTCAGGGTCTGCTCGCGCTCGTCGTTGCCTCCGCCGACGCCGGTGCCGCGCACGCGCCCCACCGCGTCAATCTCGTCGATAAAGACGATCGCGGGCGCGGCTTTTTTCGCCGTCTGGAAAAGGTCGCGTACGCGCGAAGCCCCGACGCCGACGAACATTTCGACGAATTCAGAGCCCGAGATCGAGAAGAACGGCACACCTGCTTCGCCCGCGACCGCGCGTGCGAGCAAGGTCTTGCCTGTCCCCGGTGCCCCCATGAGAAGCACGCCTTTGGGGATGCGTGCGCCGATCTGGATGAATTTCTTTGGATTTTTGAGGAAGTCCACTATCTCGAGAAGCTCACTCTTCGCCTCTTTGGCGCCCGCCACATCTTTAAACGTCACTTTCTGAACTTCGTCTTCTGGATTCACGAGTCGCGCCATCGATTTGCCAAATGAGAATGCTTGCATACCACCGCCTCCTCCGCGCAATTGCCGCGAGAGATACCAGATGACCCCGAAGAGAAATATGATTGGCACCAATATCGGCAGAAGCGTCAGCGCCCAGAAACGCAAACCTCCCTCATCCTTGATCTCTATTTTCACCGCCGCCAACTTTTCCGGCTCGAGTCCGTAATCCGAGAGTGTCTGCACGAGCGAACTCTCGCTTTCTTTGCGCGAGGTCTTCTCTGTCTTGTCTGCATAGATTGCGGTTATCTTGTCGCCCGAGACTTCGAGGGAAGTGATCGTGCCCGCAGTGATATCCTGCGCTATTTGCGAGAGCGGTATCAATTCATCTTGCGTCGAGATGTATTGACGCACAAACGAGTAGCCGAATGAGAGTACGAGGAAGACCCCGAAGGCAGCCGCGAGCTGTACCCAAAGAGAGGGCCCGCCACCCTGCTTTGGCTTTTCGCCTCCCCGTGGCTTACGTGAGAGCTGTTTTTCCGGAATTGCCATATCGGGGCATTATACATATTCGACGCGGTATTGAAAGAAAAATGATTGATATAGTTCATTAGGTGAACAATAAAAATAAAACGGCGATAGTCTGTATTGGTGGCGGTATGCGGAGTGCATACAGTGCCGGATTCCTGTACACACTCGGAGCCCGACTGAACATCACAACGCCGAATATTATCGTCGCCGCCTCGGGTAGCGCGGGAGCAAGCCTGTATTTCGCCACTCACCAATATGAAGCAAATAAACGCATTTGGACACAATTACTCTCAACGACTCGCTTCATCTTTCTTCCCCGTCTATGGCGTATCATGAATATCGACTACCTTGTAGATGTTGTGTTTAAACAGCAGGAGCTGTTCAACGAAAGTTCTTTGAAACAATCCCCCACTGCCATTTTTGTCGCGGTGAGAAATGTCGATACAGGTCAAACAGAATTCCTAGATGCGACTAGGAGTCCTGAGCCGCTAGAACTCCTTCGAGCAACGAAAGCAATTCCCATCCTCTATCGAAAAACAGTTCGTCTCGGCGGAAAAACATACATAGATGGTGGGGTTGGACTGAAAACGCAAACAATGCTCGATAAGGTCCTGCAGATGGGCGCAAAACGAATTCTTTTTATAAACGAGACGTCGCCGGCAGGAATCTGGAGATTTTTCGGGTTGCAAGAAACATCTATTGATAATCTCCTGTACCCGTCTGACGTAAATCTGTTGTATCTAAAACCAGGCAAGCTTCCCGCACGTAGAATGACCCGGAGCAAAGTTCGCTTATCTGAGACGTTTGATCGTGGCGTGCGCGACGCACTCGCGCGCGCCGAGGAATTGCGTACACTACTCGCATGACCGTCGTGCAAAATAAGAAAGTCGGATTCGACTACACTATCCTCGAGGAAACCCTAGTAGTACAACGCTGCGCGTTGACTACGGGGCGAGCATACAATATTACAAATATATGAGTCTTATCGAAAATTCGAGAGCTGGGTTCGATTATGAAATTATCGAGACATTCGAGGCGGGTTTGGAGTTGCTCGGGTATGAAGTGAAGTCTTTGCGGGCAGGTCACGGCTCGCTCAAAGGCGCGCACGTCGTCGCGCGTGGTGGTGAAGCCTACCTCGTCGGTGCAACAATACCCGCATGGCAACCGGCCAACGCCCCAAAGTCGTACGACCCCGAGCGCACGCGCCGACTCCTCCTTTCGCGCAAGCAAATCGCCCACGTAGCCTCGGCAGAGGGCGAAAAAGGGTTGACAATTGTGCCTTTAAAGGTGTATAATAACGGCCGAAAACTGAAGCTTTTGATAGCTATCGCGCGCGGTAAGAAAGCTCTGGACAAACGTCATAGTATCCGTGCGCGCGAAGAGAAACGACGGATAGAGCGTACTTTGAAAACTGAATAGCCGAAGCAACCAGCACTTCTTCGCTCCTTCGGAGCTTCGAAGTGCACGGCCGGTCCCCGAAGCTGCTCTGCGCGGGAAACAGCAGAGCAGCGTCGGGGGGTGACTGGCTTCGACAGGAAATTCAGTGTGCTTGTGTGCGAGGCGGAAGTGAGATCCTTCCATAAAAATCTCAAATTCTAAGTGCAAACAAAACTGCACGTGGAGTTCTTTCACCGATTCAGATGAAAGACCTTCAGTTCGCTTACGCGTTAGCCTAAGCGACCACGCTTCTCTCGACATCCGATACGGAAGCTAGCGTGTCATATCTTCGGGTTCGGTCTTCCCTTCACTCCGAGGAGAGACCTAAAGAAAGAGAGTCCGGCATAGTGCGATCTCGAATGTTCTCTACGCACTACGCTCAAATCAAACGAACATCCTACGCCTTGTAGAATCATCTGCATGCCATTTTCTGGACCCGGGTTCGATTCCCGGCACTTCCACCCCAATACCAAAAGCCGCCGCGTCTGACGCGGCGGCTTTTGTCATCCAAACATTTTCTACTCTTCTATCTTCGAACGATTCGACGGGCACGTCTTGCCGCAGCCGGTGCATTTCTCATCCCCCGGCTTACAGGTGCTGTGCTCCCCGCAGCTGCATTCATCTTCACTCATAGAATTATTTTAGGGTTGTTAATTACACCAATCGTACACCCATCCGTCGGCCCGTAAAGCGTCTTCGACAACGTGGGGGTGGACGAACTATATCTCTGTTCCCGGCGTTTACCATTGGTATGAATTGGTTTTACCTCTATTCCCTCACAAATGTCGCATCGATCGTCGGTTCGGTACTATTTCCGATGAGGTGACCTGTTATGGTGACGACGTCGCCCACACGAATATCTTCGCGGGTTTGCTTCACCCCTTTCGATGTCAAGAACTCTGTGCCCGAGTCTGTTTGCACCATCCACGTAAAATCCGCCGCACCCCACGTCATTCCCACACGAAGAGTGCCCCGCGAGTTTGATAGCACGGTAGCGCCGCGCAAAAGCATAAGACCGTTGTTGGCGATATGCATCTCACGCATCGCGACCTTCCCTTCCAGTGGAATAGCAGCTGCCGCGGGCGCGGCTAAGTACACTTTGTCTCCCGAAGACTGAGGCAGTGTACCTCCAATGCCCTTCGCGAACGCTTCCGTATTACCGAAGTAGAGAAAGGCCCCGACGAGAACGAGTGATGCCCCTGAAGCAACTGCAGCGAGCAGTATCTTCTTGTTGGGTAATGCAAAGATGGGAAGTGTAGGCATAGTGGTATTAGCGCCGTACGGCTCTCACAATCGCGATCAACACACATGCCCCCACAAGCGCTACGAGGAAGCTGTAGAGATTGAAGCCGGCGACCCCCGACTCTCCAAGCAAGCTCATGATCCAGCCGCCTATGACAGCTCCTACGATGCCGACGACGACATTCAACACAATCCCCTGCTCGGCATCAGACTTCATAATGAGCGAGGCGACCCAACCGACGAGCGCACCAAAGATGATCCAAAGAATGATTCCCATATGATTTTGCAAAATCACGTCGCGCAGTGTCGATTAAAGCGCGACGTAATCTTATTTTGTCTTGAACGTATCGCGGTCTCCGCGCACCGTGCCCGCACTGTTTTGTGCGACGATGCGGAAGTGATACGTGGTGTTCGGACTTAGTGCGGAAAGATCTTCTTCTATCGCTATCGCACTCGTCCCTGCTCCGGCAGATTTGCGGGGAGTCGTCTTCAGAAGTGGCAAGTTCAAGACCGAACTGGTGCTGTACTCGATCCAGTACGTCGTCTCCGCACCGTTCGGATCCACCGTGCCGCGCACTTTTGCGGTTGAGGTGCTGATGGCCGTAGTGCTTCTGGTTGTAATCGAGGGCGTTGCGGCCGCGGCGGGGTTGGCGGTCTTGAAGGTGAGTATGGCGCCATTCACCGTCCCGAATTGATTCTGGGCATTCAGGCGGAAGTGGTAGGTCGTCGCAGGTGTGAGGCCTGAAAGTGAGAGCGGAACGGACACTTTGGCACTTCCACTGCCCGCAGATTGGAGCGCAGTCGTGTTGCCAAGATTCGCACTTTGACCGTATTCGAACCAGTATTGCGTCGCGGCTTTGTTGGGAGTCACTTCACCGTTCAGATTGACGGTTGTCCGCGCAACAGACGTCGCGGCAAGCGTGCGCGTCGTGGGAGCACTGCCGACCGGCGGAGGGTTACCCAGGGTTGTACGGAAGGTGTATTGCGTGCCCGAGACCCTGCCATGTTGGTTTTCAGCAACAAGGCGGAAGTAGTAGGTCGTTTCTTTTACGAGTCCTGTGATGTATCCCGGAGCAGGAATGGCGCTGTATCCGAAACCAATATTTTGTGTGCTGGTCTTATTCCCCATGGTGGAAGTGGTACCGTACTCATACCAGTAGGTAGTAAGTGCGCCATTCGCTCTCACGGTGCCGTTCATGACTGCCGTCGTGTCGCTCGGAGCAACCGTACTACTTGTCACGGCGATGGGTGCGCTTGTCTCTGGGGATGGCGGCGGGTTTGTTCCCGTACCCGGATCGGTCGTTGTTGCTGTCGGACTGCCATCGGATGGAGCCATATTCTGAATGCCGTAGAAGATCAAGCCTGCCATCGCAAGCAATACGACAAGTCCCCCCACTAGCACGGTATTCGTGTTCATACGTTGAAATATGTTATTGCTAAGTTGGGTTTCAACGTACTCCTATACCCGTGAAGACATCATGAAGATTGGTTCATGCTTTCTTCAGCCTGTTGTGCGAAAAATCAACCACTATCTCGCTCGTATTTTCATGCTGGCTCTTCACAACACCGTTGGAGTGGGGCGCTTGCTTCCCTGCAGGCAGCAGTACCGAGACGGTCGTACTTTCCCCTTCCACACTGCGTACGACGATCTTCCCGCCGTGTAATTTTACGAGTTCGGAAACGATCGTGAGCCCGAGACCACTTCCCCCCTCGCTGCGCTTGCGCGATGGATCGCCCCGATAATACGGCTCAAAGATCCGGAAAAGGTCTTTGGCGGGAATACCTGCGCCCGAATCTTGCACCGTAAACTCCATTTGGTTCGGGTATACCGGCTTTGCAGTGACAAAAATGTGCCCGCCGCGGGGTGTATGCACTATGGCGTTTTTGACGATGTTCATGACGATCTGCTCGAGTGCGACCGGATTCGCAAGTACCATCCGCTGCTCGCTCATTCGTACTTCCATTTCAAGGTGCTTCGGCCCCGATATCCCCTGCAGTTGCCGCATCACGTGTCGCACCGCCTCGCCGAGATCCACGTCGATAAACTCCATGCGCTTCGATTGTATGGATGCTGAAAGCGAAAGAAGGTTGTTCAAAATCTCGGACGTGCGGTCCAATTCCTCGACCGTACTTAAAAGCGTCTCTCGCAGAGAAATGTTCATGTCGCCAGACATGAGCGCTACTTCGGTGTTGATCTTGATAATAGAGATCGGGGTGCGCAATTCATGCGCTACGTTGCCGATAAATTGTTTTTGTGAATCGAGGGCGCCTCGCACGGGGGCAAGTGCCATGCGCGTAACGACGTAACTAAATACAACAGCGAGGGTGATGATCGCGGTGGCTGCGATCATAACGATCGCTTCGTTCGAGGGATGGAGCGCGAACGCGCTGCCTGCCCCCGTTACTACATCTATAGAGACATTGCGGTAGAGCAGGGTTGCAGCCACTCCGATAACAATGAGAAGAGAAGCCAGCTTCGTGAGCTGGAGTCCGATAATGTTTACTTCCGTCCGGAAGAACGGATTGAATTGATAGTTACCCGCGAAGCCGGTAACCGATCCCACGAACCGTTTCGAGTACATCATCAACATCCTCCCCACTGAGCTTTCTCCGAAGATTTTTGACATGGACGTCGACGACATTGCTGAATCCGACATAATTGAAATCCCATAAATGAGTAAGCAGATCCTCCCGATTTACGACCGTGTCCGGGTGACGCATAAAGTATTCGAGGAGTCCGTACTCCTTGAGGGTAAGTGGTATGTCGCGCCCTGCGCGTACTGCGCGACGGGTGTTTGGGTCGAGCTCGATATCGCCTGAATGCAAGACTTGCGGCAGCACTTCATTGGGCCGTCGCAAAAGCGCGTGTATCCGCGCGTTCAGCTCGGCAAACGAGAAGGGCTTCACGAGGTAATCATCAGCGCCGGACATGAGAAGCTGGACCTTTGTGTCTGTCTCCGCCCGTGCGGTAAGAATAAGGACCGGTACGGTGATGTCTTTTGCCCGCATCTGCTTGCATATCTCATGCCCATCCATTGAAGGGAGCATGAGGTCGAGGATAACGACGTCGTAATCACTGCGATGAAGTGAGATACGCGTCATAGCTTTTGCGCCATCCGAGATGATATCCACCGTATAGCCTTGGAGCTCAAGCCCGCGCTTGAGCGCATCGGCGAGCTTCTTTTCGTCCTCAACAAGTAGTATTTTCATAAGTGATGGTGGAGATTGAGGTTTCTTATGCGAGAGCAGGGTACTCATGCCACAGAGTCAGTATGAACAGGAGACTATGAACATCTCATGAAGTCTCGTAGGGATAGGTGCAGCCAACTAACAGTACAGGTTTTTTGACAAAATGTAAGGAGTATTGTTTTATGACACAGTTATCTCGTTGCCCCTAATCGAAGGCACACCAAAAGCCGCCCTTTCGGGCGGCTTTTGGTGTGGAAGTGGGCCGATGATTACTGCTTCGATATTCCCATGGTCACGTTGAGGACGCCGGGGCGTGTCTCAAGAATGGTCACCGTGACTCTCCGCGTGTCTTTGGTCGCGGCGAGCTGGACCGAGCCTTGCACATTGCCTTGGCCGCGAAAGGTCCACCCCTTTGCCGTAAACTGTGATGTGAAGAACTTCACAGCAGTCGCTACTGTGCCAGAGCCTGTGTACACAAGTGTTGGGCCAACAACATCTGTCTTTGGGTCCATTGCACCCGAATACGTGATCTTCGCACCGGATTGAAGCGCGGGCGCATCTGCCGGCCAGCCGGCTGGATATTTACCGGCTCCCGTGGTCGTGCCACCGCCGGTTTTCGTCGTGTCGGTCGAGGTCGCTTGCTGGTCCGTATTCAGTGCCCACGGCGCGACGCCGGTGCTCGCGGATATGATCACCCACGCGAGGAGTGCGACAACCACAGCCCCGCCAATGCTGTACCACATGTGCTTAGAGCCAAACGACATATTTCTGTTTGACATAGTTGGTCTGTTTATAATAATAATCTACCTTGGATTGAAGGCGCAGCGTACAGGCTGGTTCATGAAGGTTGGATGAAGTAATGTATGACCTGAAGGAGTTACAGTTCTATCCCCGCCGTCACGCTGACATTCCCATCTCCTGTATCGCTGATATAGGCACCGAAAGTGCGTGTATCTTTTGTCGCCGAGACGACCATAGCACCTGCCATGTTGGCCGTACCGGCAATGGTCCAGCCCGCGGAGGTAAGCTGCTGTTTGTAGTAATCCGCAACGCTTTGAGCGGAAGCGCGTACCGTGTAGGAAACTGCTGAGCCGACATTGCCTGTCTGTGGATTCGAGGTACCTGAATAGACGATAGAGGCGCCTGCAAAATTCTGCGGTGCGTCCGACGGCCAGTTGGACGGCATGGTCGCCATGGTGCCGACGGTCACACTTCCCTCCTCATTGGAGTAGGTCGCCGAGCCGTCCGCATTACGATCGACATCGACTCCTGATGCGGCACCCATCATCGAACCGGCTCCTCCCGTGAAAAGCCAGCCGAGCAAGAGGACGGCCACGATAGCGCCGATAATGTACCACATTTTCTTCGAGCTTGGTGCAGTGGGTGTATTTCCTTCTGGCATAATTTTTATAGATATTAAAGAGTAACTCCCCCAGTTTCCCACCGCATTCCGCAGAAGGCAAGTCTGATGTACGATTTCTACTTCACCCGCTTAAACCACACTTCCTGATGTCCTGCCGCATAGGGAGCGACTTGATAGTTATTGAAGATAAAGGTTACTCTATCCTTGCCAATGAGGAACGTGCTGTAGTTCTCGGACTTTGCGGCAGCTCCTTCGGGGAAAAGGACGTCTTCGCCGAGGATGACTTTCAGCTCTTTGAGCGACGACTCGGCTACCTCTTCCAAACTCTTCCCCAGGATAAGGAGAGCGTCATCGAGCGTGAGAGATTTGCCGGTCAACTTCTCGACGTTGACCCCGATGATAACCGTATTTGGATGTGCACCACCGGTATATTCCGAGATCGAGAGCGCGACGCTCACGATATCAGGCCCCGCGTACACCGAGTCGAAAGAGCCGGACATCTCATTTTGCGGAGTACTCGAATCGGGCGGATTGGCTGGGTAGGTCTTGAATTCCGCGACAGCGGAATCGACGACCGCTTTTATCTTTGCGTCGACTGCAGGAATGCCGAATTTCGGATAGCGCACTTCGATGCGATATGTATCGGTTTGACTAGAGACAACCTCCGTTTGCATCTCCGTCCCCGTCTCGGGATCCGCCTCGGTTATTGTCGTAATCGGCATTGCAGGCGCCTTGGGTACAAAAATGTAAATGGCATACGCAATGCCGGCGAGAGCAATGAGAGCGAGCACGTAGCCGACAAAACGATTCATACACAACAGTATAATACATCTATGAAGAAAGCGCTGCTCTTCGGTATTGGAATCCTCTTGATGCTCGCAATTGCCGTTTTGGAGTCGCAGAGCACCAAGATCGTACCTCCGTCCTCTTCCCCACAACTCGCAAACGTCTCTGCGGCCACAGGGGCTACAACAACTGCACCGATTGTAGCTGCTCCGGTGCAAACGGCCGAACCGTCTCACCCCGTCGTCAAGGTCGTCGATGGAGATACGCTCGATGTCTTGGTGGATGGAAAGACCACGCGACTACGACTTATAGGGCTCGATACGCCCGAGACGGTGGACCCGCGCAAGCCCGTGCAGTGTTTCGGCAAGGCGGCGTCGGACAAAGCGAAGGAGTTGCTTACAGGAAAAAACGTGCGGCTCGAAACGGATGCATCACAAGGCACGTTCGACAAATACGGGCGCACGCTCGCCTACGTCTTCTTGCCAAGCGGAACAAACTTCAACGAATACATGATCGCGGAAGGATATGGCCATGAATATACGTACGACCTACCGTACAAATACCAAGAGGAATTCAAGGCGGCCGAGAGTCGTGCACAAGAAGAAAAGCGGGGCCTGTGGGCCGACGACACGTGTGCAGGCGATACGAAGAAGGCGGCATCATGAAGACCGCGTCCACACTAAAGCGACTGAGCTTTCTGTTTCTTCTGTATACTTCGGAGATGTTGCTTAAGACATTTGTGCTGTTCGCTTTTCCTCTTGCGCTCCTGACATTCGCCCCGCTTGCTACAGAGGCGGCAGGCCCGTGTGCCGACGGTTCTTCAGGCCACATAGCAACTCCGGCTGAAGTCACTGCCGGCGCCCTTCCGGGGAGGCCCGTGTGTGCATCCGACGCTGCGGCCGGATTTACCAACGACGCCGGACAGGCGAAGGAGTATCTCAACAGCTTACCGAACAAATGCGTCGGAGGATGCCAAGCTCCCCCGGATAGGGCACATATAAACAAACTGAATAACGCCTTTGCAATATGTGCGGCAGGTTTCTTCAAAGCTTATACGCAGCGATATGGTCAAGTCAGTATATCTTCAGCATATCGGGACGGGCCATCGGGTGAAAATGCTCGCGCAGGCGGAGTGCCGGGTTCCAATCACACGATAGGTGTTGCTATCGATGTAAATCCTGCGAATGGTAACTATCAAACTATGTGGGGATTTGCTAAAGCGAATCCACAATTCGGAGTTTGTTTCCCCCACGAAGGAAACGATCGACCTCACATGGTCCTCGGGGGAATTGGTGGTAGAGAGGGCGCGATGTGTGCAGCAAAGGGTGTTACAAAACCCTGCAACGGATTGTCTTTTGTTCCTAGCCCAGCGTCCAACACACCCCCCACCCTCTCCGACCAGATTCGTCGCGCGCTCGGGATGCAGCCACCACCCCCTCCACAGCCGCCGATGGCACCGCAGCCGCAACTCCCTCCCCAGCCACAATCCCAACCACAGCCGACGCTTCCTGCGCAGCCGACGCTGCCCGGGCAACCGACCATTCCTTCGGAGTATCCACAAATAAAACCAGTCTCGGACCTCATCAACACAAATACCAACACCTCGAACAACACCAATACGAATACCAAGTCGACCTCGACCGCAACGTCGACGTGGGACCTCATCGACGCGTACTTGAATCCGGTAAGCGATTTCATCGATATCGGGAAGGCCGTAGATATCGCCCTCAATCCGGACACGAGTGATGCAACAGCGCTTGAACCTGGACAGGGGCCGTCAACGATTGGGGCGACCGGCACACTAGCTATTTCTCCATCAATCAATGCTCCGCAGACATTCATCTCAAATGACCTCGCGAAGAACCCGTTCGCTTCAAACGCGACCGGACAAAATACGTTCGTCCTCCAAGTGCTCGAGACAATGAAAAGGACGCTGCTGCTCGCACTTGAATACCTAAAACCCTTTGGCGGACGAACGCCGGTGCAAGGCTACGGGGAGTAGAGTTCCCAACAGGGTACGTTTCGGTAGACTCTTTCCCCGATATACTGATTCGTATGCGTTCCCGGTCTGTGTCTTTCTTTCTGTTGTTCATTGGAGCAATAATCTTTTCGTTGGCCGCAGTTTTTTCTGCGGGGCGTGCTTTTGCTGCCGACTGCCCTGCAGGCAGTGTTCCCATCACAGCTGCAACTCGAGGGGCAGCGACCGCGGCCAACATTCCAATCTCCTCCAACTGCTGGAACCCGAGCGACCCGAATGCCGGACAAGCGGCAGGAGAGGCGAAGCAATGGCTGCAACGACACGCCACAAGAGGTTCGAATATATCTTGTCTCAATCCCGAATTCGCGCAAAAAGTGAAAGCATTCATGGAAGCTGTTCCTGGCGGACCACCGACGATCATCAGTGCATATAGACCGCCCGGGTCACAAATTGCTCTCGTCGCGAGCGGTGCGTCAAAGGCGGGACCGTGTGAGTCGTATCACAACTATGGCCTCGCGGTAGACTTCAACAACAATTCTCAAATCGGATGGATGAGGGCGAATTCCCGGCAATTTGGAATCAATATCATCGGCGCGTGGGACCCAAACCATTTTCAAGATGCGCGAGGGAGATTCGGCCAGTGCGGTGCGTGTTCGAATTATACGGGAAACGGAATGCTTCCTGATCCACCCTCAACACAATCGAGTTCTCTCTCAGATCAAATCCGTCAAGCGCTCGGGATGCAGCAACAGCCTCCCCTGCCACCGCAGCCGCCGATGTCGCCGCAACCAACACCTTCGCCCCAACCGAGCCCCTCCCCCCAGCTTTCGCCTTCCCCTCAACCGAATATCTCGTCGGAATCTCCGCAGCCGACACCGGTCTCAAGCATCATCAACACCAATAACAACACAAACACGAATAAAGCCTCATCGACTGCCACGTCGACGTGGGATTTGATCGACGCATTCTTAGACCCGATAAGTGACTCGATCGATATTGGGAAAGCGGTCGATATCGCCCTCAATCCGGACACGAGCGATGTGACATCTCTTGATGCAAATAGACCGACTTCGACGCTTTTGAACGCGACCGGCACGATCACAATGTATCAACCGCCGAACACTTTCACTTCGAGTGACCTCGCGAAGAACCCGTTCGCTTCAAACGCGACCGGACAAAATACGTTCGTCCTCCAAGTGCTCGAGACAATGAAAAGAACGCTGCTGCTCGCACTTGAATACCTAAAACCATTCGGCGGGCGGACGCCAGTGCAAGGCTACGGAGAGTAGCAACCATTGAGAGATCCTGCGAGAAGTGCTATAGTCGGCGTAATAAATGGGATTCACCAAATACACATCGCAGGCTGAAAAAGAGCGCGCGCGCATGAACGAGGGTATCCGTGCTCCCGAAGTGCGGGTCATTGGGCCCAATGCCGAGAATTTCGGGGTCCTTCCAATCCGTGAAGCAATCGCAAAAGCGCAAGAGCTTGGGCTCGATCTGATCGAGATCTCCCCCAACGCACAGCCGCCGGTGTGTAAGATAACCGACTACGGCAAATTCAAATACGAGCAGAAAAAGAAAGACAAAGAAGTAAAATCGAAAGCGCACGTGACCGAGACCAAGATCACACAGGTGAAGATCGGCACTTCGGAGCGCGACATGCAGATCAAAGCCGCCAAAGCAGCTGCATGGCTCAAAGACGGTCACCGCGTCAAAGTGGACCTCTTTTTGTGGGGTCGCTACAAATACATGGAGTTCGAGTTCCTCAAAGAGCGTCTCGAGCGATTCCTTGCGGTCATCCCCGAAGGTTACAAAGTCGCGGAGCCTATCCAAAAGGGCCCAAAGGGTCTCTCCATCACCCTCGAGCGGGATCCATCCAAGAAACCACAGCCGCCGAAACCTGCAAAGGTGGTCGCCCCCGCGCCGGAAGCGGAAGCTTGAAACCTTGCTTTTTCTGCCCGCCTCGGGCATACTGCCCTGACCGCCGAAGAGCGGTTTTTCAATGAAAACCAACCCCAGTACCACAGCGCTTCGCGCTGGCTACGGGGCAGGCAAATCCAACCCATGAAAACAAACAAATCATACACAAAAAGATTGCGGGTCACGAAACGCGGCAAGATTGTCGCCCGCGCACCGGGTCACAACCACTTCAACGCCAAGGAAAGCGGCTCCGGCCAGATGCGTCGCCGCCGGGCAGTCGCCTTTCACGCTGCATTCGACAACACTGCTAAGAGTCGGTATTTGGGGTAATTAGTTCGACAAGCAGACTACAAGTAACGAAAACAGTATGGTACGGGTAAAACGAGGAGTCACAAAATTGAAGCGCCGCCGAAATGTCCTGGCACAGACCAAGGGCTATCGCTTCAACCGCTCTACCAAAGAACGCACCGCAAAAGAAGCGATCCAGCACGCTGGGGTACATGCCTTCCGCCATCGCCGGTCCAAAAAGCGCGAATACCGCAACTTGTGGTCGCTTCGCATTAATGCCGCAGCGCGCCCGCTCGGACTCTCCTATTCAAAATTCATCAACGCTCTCAAGAAAGCGGATATCAAGCTTGACCGAAAAGTGCTTTCGGAACTCGCACAAAATCACCCCGAAGTTTTCGCTCGCCTCACCTCTTCCCTCAAATCTTAAGCTACAGGATCACCTCCTGATTCTTCCCTGTCGCGCTGCGACTGTCGTGCGTATTGTAGACGAGCATCGTTTTCTCTCTATCTTTCATCACCATGTCGACAAGACGCTCGACGATAGCCTTAGGGTCAGAATCGTAGATGATCTTCGAGTTGGGGCGGTTTGCAACTTCGATCACGTGTTTCAATATTTCATCGGTCTCCCATGTGCCTTCTAGGATCCCGATAGGCCGCCTATCCTCAAACGCGATGGAAAACTCGTTCAGGGTACCGATGCGTCCGCACCCCACGATCATGGCGTCCGATGAGCGCACCAAAAGCAAGTCACGCCCCGCGTATCCAAACCCTGTGTAGACGACGACATCCATAAAATCGAGCGGCAATTTGTAGGTCTCCACGTGTTCGCGCTCGTTGGCAGCCGGTGAAAAACCGATGGAGAAGCCGCACTCATCTTTTGCCCCCATCGCCGAGTACATCGGAAACCCCGTCGTGGCACCTGTCGTGATAATACCCCCGCGTCTTGCTATCTCGCGCCCCAACTCTTTTGCTTTTTCATATGCATCGAGCCCGCACGCACCGGTCTCGGCGGCACCCGAGACGCCGATTTTTACGACTCCGTATCCGTTGGGCAGCCGGCAAAAATTAGCAGGAACGGCAGTGTGATTGGGATGTAGATTTCGTTTCGCCATTGAGATGCATTATATCATTCGACTTCGCTCATGATACATCATCGGCTACCAATCGAGAGTGAACGTTTGTCCTTGTGTCGGCACGACCGCATCAACTCCGAGGAAATCACGGAGACGTTGGGTAAGCATACTCGATGACCGCGGCTCCCCCATCGTCACAAACGCGCGCTCAAGATGCTCTCCAGCATTCTCGACGAAGGTGAGGAGCTGTTCGCGGTCGGCGTGTCCCGAATATCCGGAAAGCGTCTCGCGCTCCGCGTAGATGCGGATATGTTCCCCGTCGATTTCCACACGCTTTTCCCCTTCCTGTATGCGCCTGCCGAGAGAGCCGGGTACCTGGTACCCGACGAAGAGGATCATGGCCTTTTTATCGCCTAAATAGTACTTTTCATGCGCGCGGATGCGCCCGCCATGGGACATGCCTGCGCCTGCAATGATTATCTTGGGATTCGGGGCCGCATGAATCGCACGGGATTCCTCTCCGTCCTGTGTGAGTTTCAAACTCTCAAATGAAAATGGGTCTTTGCCAGAAGAGAAATGCTTTTGAGCCGCGGGATTGAGGAGATGTTTGTATTTTCGGAATACATCAGTGACCTGTATGGCGAGCGGCGCATCGAGGTACACCGGTATCGCTGCGAGCTTTCCCTCTTCGATCATTACATTGAGCTCGAAGAGAAGAAGCTGCGTCCGCTCCAGCGAGAATGACGGGATGAGGAGGACTCCCTTGCGAGCTCGCACCTTCTCGACGCACTCCCGCAATCGTTCGCGGCGCTCTTCGCGACCCTCGTGCAGCCTATCTCCATACACGCTCTCCATGATGATGTAATTCGCTCCTTCTGGAGATTCGGTGTCATTCAAGAGCGGCTCGGGAGAATTACCGAGATCTCCCGTAAAAAGAATTGTCCGGCCATTGCGGGTAAATTTCGCCATCGCCGCACCCAATATGTGTCCTGCATCGAGAAAATCTATGGATGTGTCGCCAATGGAGAACGGTTCGTGATACTCGTGCGTATCCCAGAGGGGAAGGGCTTTTTCGACATCGCTCGCTTCATACAACACATCGCATCCACGTCGCTTCGCTTCTTCGTGCATCACGCTTATAGCATCGCCAAACATCAGCGCGGCAAGATCTTTGGTCGCCGCTGTCGAATGTATCGCGCCGCGGAAGCCGTCTCGAACGAGTCGTGGGATCCGCCCGATGTGATCTGCATGCGCATGCGTGACGACGAGCGTATCTATGTCCTGTACGTCGTACGGAAATGGTGCGCTGTTTATCACATCGCACTCGCCTGCCGGCCCATCTCCGCTCTGAAGTATCCCGCAATCGATGAGGATTTTTCTCCCTGCTTGCGGTGAGCTTGCTTGCACTGAGCTTGTCGAATGTGTCGAATCCGTGTCCAAAAGAAAGTTCGCCCCTGTCACCGTCCCCGCTCCGCCATGAAAAGTGATCTTTGCCGACATTGGGCGATTCTAGCACTCCAAACCCCGCCATACGCGGGGTTCAGGGGGGCGGCAAGTACGGTGAGCCTGGTATTGGAGCCAGGTGGGAGTCCTCAGCATCTACACCAAGGTGCAGAGCGATGTTGGATTACCCTTTTTCGCACCAGCAGGTTTTCGTACTGACCGCTACGAATAGTATACACCTGCAAAATGGAGGAGCAATGAATCTGGTAGCCCATCTGTACGAGCTACGGAAGGATATCCCCCAGTTCTTTGTTGTACATCACATCCTCGCGACTTACTTTGTAGTCGACGAGCTCACTTTTCTCAAACCAATGCGGTATCTCCATATTTGCCTCCTCCACCGAGCCCGAGCCGTGGATGAGGTTGCGCACAGCACGGTCATCAGTATCCGACATGATATACGAATCCACGACGAAATCGCCGCGGATGGTGCCGACGGCTGCCCCTCGCGGCTCCGTGCCACCGGTGATCTTGCGGACCAGCTCCACCGCATGCGCTCCTTCCCATACCATCACGATGACGGGGCCTGCGGTCATGTATTTCTTGAGATTTTTGAGAATTTTTGCGGTTATCTCGAGTGGATCTTCCGATGGTGGAGTGAGGCCGCGGTCTTTGTAGCTCTTGATGGTCTTCTCCCCCGTCACGCGCCGCCAATTCGGATCAAGCGTGTAGTGGCCTTCTATTTGCTCTGCGGTCGGCACTACCATTTTGAGCCCAACGAGTTTGAGCCCGAGCCGCTCATAGCGCGAGATGATCTCGCCCATAAGCGAGCGCTGGATGGCGTCCGGCTTGAGGATAACAAGCGTACGCTCTTTGCTGGGATGTTCCATAATTATTTTGTCGTTACTCCGACTTTCCGTTCGAGAATGGTAATTCGCTTTCCGTGATCAATACTGGTTACTGCGTCCTTGTCTACCGCGCGGGCAATCGGTCGGACCTCTTCCAAAATATCTTCTTTGAATTTCTCAAGGTCGCTTTTCTTAGCGAAGTCTTTGAGTGTGTCCGCAAGATCTACCTTAGTCGGAAAATCTTTGAACGCCTTCCTGAGATCTTCTTTCGTGACCATCCGCTCGTCCATATCGAGCAGGGCTTCCATGATTTTCTCATTGGTCACGCCTTTCTTACTGGTCTTTTTTACCATGCAGGCCATTATACCACTCTCATCAAAAACTCAACCGCGCTCCGCAGTCCTCATCTTGGTTGGGAGGTTTAACCTCCGGAGACACAGCCTGATGCGATGAATGAGGACATGGAGAGTTTAGTAACAATATGACGAACAGAAACCTATACCGAATGTCGCGGTGGCATGACCAGCACTCGATTCAATACCCTCAAAACTAATCTGATAGTTTTGGTAATTTCCTCCGGCAAGGTCTTGCGGTATCGCCCACACAAACGTCCCTCCCTGAAGACCGGAAGAATATGCCGTGCCGAGTGACCTGTTGATAGAACCATATGGCATACCCCCCATAAGCTTTACCGCATAACTACGCACACCTTCGTCAGACCCCGTCCACGATATGGTGTATGTCTGACCTGCATAGAGCTGAGCTCCAGGGCGCGGAAATGTGACAGTAAATGGTTGGTATAGACTGCTGAGGACTTTCACGCGAATCGTATTACTCACTCCGTAATCGTTGGCAATGTACAGATCGTATGTAATGCCCGGCGTTAGTGTTGACGGAACTTTTGCACTAACCATCGCATCACTCGTCCATGTGACAGTCGCAGGAAGGCCGCCGATGTAAACTCGCGTCGAGTCAATGGTCGCGAGATTGCTCCCATGCACCGATATTTCGCCACCCGCGTCCGCCTCAAAATTGGCCGCTGCTTTCGCAGACGTGGAAGTAATGACTGGTTTTGTGCTCGGCGCATTCGTAACAGTAAAGAATCCGTTGCTTTCGTCTCGTATGCGCTGATCTACATCGGCGACAAGTAACACTTTATATTGTCCGTCAGTGATTACCGTGTTTGCACAGCGATAGTTACTGCCCAAATAGTTACCCATCGTTCTGCTGAACACCGTCACGGTTCCCAGATTACATGTACGCCCGTCAGCAAACTGCAAGTATGCTGTTACATTTCCGTGCACATTTGATGACTCCCAGTTTATTCGCAAGTCAACATCTTTGCCACTCTCAAAATTGAGGTATTCGCCGCCATTTGGATACGTAATCGTGATAGATGGGATGACCGACGATGTACTGTATTCCCCCACGTCGTAACAGTAGCGATTTGGTTCGTTGCGGCAGCCGACCAAGTCGCTCCCAGTCCACAGATTTCCTTGCGATGCTGCAGCATCTTGGTCCGAGAAGAGCGCCGCATTTCTCATCTCGAGACTCGCACCCAATTCGTATCCTTTCCCACCATCGAGTTGATCGTAGGCGTAGGACATTCTATCGAGCGTGTCGGATGGAATAGCGGCAATGTATTCCGGCGCCAGTACCGAGAGACCTGTCGGGTAAAAACCTACGCTGTCGTAGTACAACTCAAGCGCGAGCTGCAGCTGCTTTACGTCTGAAACACGACGTGCATCGCGGCCTTTGATGCGAGCTTCTGCCATCTCCTGTTCGGTCGGGAACGGCACATACATCGGCGCTGGTTTACATCCGTACAGATGATTCAACTGTGCACGCGTAAGCGGTCCTACATAGCCAGTCTGGGGAATACCATACTTTGCTTGAAACCTTTTTACAGCTGCCGTTGTTGATACCCCAAATTTCGCGATTGAAGCTCCATTGTTCTCAGTCTTATCGATCACATAACCTTCCTGAGCAAGGACTTTCTGTAGCCACTCCGTGTCGTTGGTACCGTACTTCCCTGTCATGCTGTCGCCAAATTTGAGATCTTTATTGAACGCATAGCAGAATCCGCTGGAGTTCGGCTGTTCCTGTAGTTGCGCAAGCTGCGCTTGCAGCTGCTTTATCATCGCAAGCAACGCATTGATCTGCGCCTGCACATCCACACTTTGCGCAGATGCGAGCACGGGGGACGCAAGCAACACCAAACCGAGACCGGCAAAGATTAATTTCTTATGCATGAAGGGATGTACTTAGTAGGAAATGGTAAATATCCCGCTTTCGGCGAGAACGCGTGCACCCATGCCAATCCGGATCTTATATCTTCCCGGTGTCACGATGTTCGCATGGTCACCGCATCCCGCCCCAAGACAGTTGAGGGTAGAGCTTGTATTCCAGTCAAACTGGGCTTGCGGACCGGTTTTTAATCCGTAAATTATTCCCGCATCCGTGCCATTTTCGCGTACGAGATTCACACCGATCACATCACCTTCAGGCCACGTAGCAGTGACAGGCGCACTCAGTTTGATAGTGCGCGCCTCCCCTATCCTCCAATTGTCGCCCGCCGTCGGCGAAAGGACCGTGACTTGAGAACGCTGCGCGAGGCTGACCGGAAGTTCTAACGTCTTGGAAGGAAATTCAGCCCTTGGATTTTCTTCAGTGAAGACTACTTTCATTGGGGTGCCATTCGAAAGTCCGATGCCCTCGTTGGTAAAGTTTAGAGTCACACTAAAATTTGTTTTTGTCGCGATCCAATCGTCAACGAGCATCGGGGCGGAGTTTCCAAGCGCGATCCACGCGCCACCATTGTAATAGTACAATTGCGCGATGCCTGCCTGCCCCTCAAACATTCCCCAAGAACATCCGAGGCTTTGTCTATTTGAGTTGTCTACGACTCCTTGAATAATTAGTGGGAAACTTACTGTCGCGTTAGGCACAGGAGTAGTTATGCTGAGTCCGCATGTACTTTTGGTTGAGCAACCCTCACGCATCTTCGCCCGCGTCATCGGGCCGACGCCACTTTTTAGTGTGACGAAATCCATGCCGTGCGCTTTTTGCCATCGCATCACGGCCTGTGCAGTCAGGTTGCCGTAGTAGCCGGTTACTAATGCTTCGGGATATACACCTTCACTTATGAGAAACCTCTGGAGCTTTGATACTTCCCCATTCGTTGTCGCATCGGTGCTGCCGATAATAAGAGCATTATTGAGCGAAAGACATGCACCGGTGTTAGAAACTTGTTGATTCTTTGCTGCTATCAATTGGGCAAGTCGCGCTTGCATCTCTTGAATTTGACTTTGTAATTCAGCGATCGGATCGATAGTCGCCATTACGAATACCGGTGATGCGAGGAGTGCGAGGCCAATAGCACCAAAAGCGAGCTTTTTGAGCATGAATAGGTGACCCCTAGGGATAATACGAAAATGCTAGCATTTTCGACCCAATTGTCTACTGATACAGCGACGCGGGATTTGGTAAATCGAGAGGATTCGGCTCTGCGGGTTTTTTGCCATACGCCGCGTCGAATTTGCGGCGGATCTCTGCCTCGACTTCCTCGCGCGGCTGACCGTAAGCTTTGTACGAGAGCTCTTTCATTGCATCGAGGTTGCTGTAATCCATTTTCGGCAAATCCTGGGTCTGGATAGTGAAAGGCCGTGCGGGGACGCCGTTGACCAAGAGCGATAGAACGGCGGTGCGGTTGGGGAGATTTTCAATATCTTGCTGGGTAAATATCGGGGTGAATTGCTTCTCCAGGAATTCGGCGTCTTGCGTGCCGACGCGGAACGAGGCTTTCGTGCCGACGTTGCCGATGACCGCATCGCGGATGTCTTCCTCGAGCTGAGCAATGAATTGGTGCGCGATCGTGAGCGAGAGCTTGTATTTGCGTGCCTCGGAGAGAATGGTCGCAATGGAGGGTGTTGCGAAGTTTTGGAATTCGTCGATGTAGAGGTAAAAGACCGGTAGGACATCTCCGCGCGTGTCGACGCGCGAGAATGCTGCTTGGAGAAATTTGGATACGAGGATAAGGCCCAGGAGCGAAGTATTGCGGTCGCCCAAGCGGCCTTTTGAGAGGTTGGCGAGGAATATTTTCTTCTTGTCCATGATCTCGCGGAAATTAAATGCTGATTTTTCCTGAGAAACGATAGGGCGCATGATGTCGTTGGTGAGGAAAACATCGAATTTGCTCGTGATGTAGGGAGCGACATTTTCGAGGCTGGGATCGCCTTGCGCCTGCTCGGCGATCTTGCGCCAAAATTGCACAATGATCGGGTTGTTGCAGTGTGAAAGCTTCAAGTTGCGGAAAGCGGTATCGGCGAATATTCGGGGTATCTCGACGAATGTCGAGCCAGTATCGGGATCCTCGACGACCAGCTGCACTGCATTGCGGTAGTACTGTTCGAACATCGGGCCGAAGGCCTCCGGCACGTCGGCGTAGAGTTTGCGGAAGATGCCGTAGACTTCGTCTACAACGAATGTCTTCATCTCGGGCTTGGAGCGGTCGTACTCGAGCATATTCAGTCCCATCGGCCGCGCTGTGTAGGCGGGATCGAAGTAGATGACGTCTTGCATACGCTCCGGCGGGATGCACGCAAGCACGTCTTCGATGTCGTTGCCGTGCGGATCGATGAACGCGACCCCTTCCCCGTTTTTGATGTCCTGAATAATCATATTCTTGATGAGACCGGTCTTTCCGGTACCTGTCTGACCGATGACGTACGCATGGCGCAGGCGGTCCGAGGCACCAAAGCGTACCGGCGTCTCGTCCGCGCCGTATTTGTTGACTCCGATAATGATTCCTTCGGCAGGCGTCTCGACCGGTGCGGGAGCTTGTTTGGCGAAGCTGCGCTTCAATTCACGAGAAGTCGTCACGCGCTCGGCAGTGAAGTGAAATATCGAAGTGACTTCAGCGAGTGAGAGCGGCATCGCGATCGAGTGGTCAAATTCGCGATAGGTAAAACTGCGGATAAAATCCGTAATCCCCCAGCTCCCCACACGTTTGAAGACGAGCTGATTGCCTTTCGGGTCATCGTACTGATTGAAGGGCGATTGTAGATTCGAGAGGAGCTCTTCGGCGCGCTCTTTCGTGGGCGCCGAGGTGACGAGGCGGATGGAGACAGGTGCGATACGGCTTTTTATCTTGCGCGTGATCTCTTCGGTTACTACCTGATCCGACGAACGTCGGAATTGTTTCTCCACCTCCATCTCATACTCTTTTGGCATAAAAATCTGCTTCGCCATCACCTGAAGCGCTTCTCCGAGATCGGATTCCGCGACCTTGAGGGCCTTGCCGAAATTTTTGCCTTTTTCGAGTTGGCGCAGGATCTTCTTGTAGTGATGGTTGTAACGGTCACCCTCGGTCGAGACCGTGATCTGCAAAGCGGCGCCTTCGCCGTGCTTGGCGATCTTGGCAAACGCCGCCAGAAGCACATTCATCGGGTCATGCTCAAAAAGCTCCGGGGTCTTGAGTGGCAAGGATGGGTGATCGGCGAGGGTCGCGTAGGCACCGGCGTGCTGTCCTTCGTAATTAAAAATGTTGTAGTCGCCACGAGCCTCCGACATGCGTGCATTGGGAAATACCGAGGAGATGAGGCGCTCGGCGAGGATCTTCTTTGCACGAGGAACACCGAGATACAGCAGGGCCTCTTCTGTCCCCTCCTGCACCGCGATCTCGAGCGAAAATCCCTCGTGTTTGTCGATGAGCGAGGTCAGTCCGGCATAGAGCTGCTCGGACGACGAGAGGAGTTGTTCGAGCTTATGTTGCTGGTTTTCTTGTTTGTCTCCTTCCCCATGTGCCTGCGGCTGGATCTCAAAAAGCACCATGTTGAGTGCCCGCCGGACCTTCTCGGGCACCCCTATCCCTTTGTCAGGTAAGCCTTCGGCAATGTAGCGCACGAGTGCGCGATGCACGTCATCTTCGAGATGCGGATTTTTCATCCGTGCGGCGATCGACAATGCATTTCTAATGCCATTTTGCTGCACGAGCCGCAAGATCTCATCCACCTGTTTATCGTGCGGCTCGGGATCGAGCTTGAGGACATTGTGTACGATGTCATGCTCCGCCATAACGACCGTCTCGTGGAGGACGGTCGCGGGGTGCGTCTCGGCATATGCGGCAATTTCGCGCCGCGCGATGCGGTCTTTCTCGAAACGACTGTCGGGCACTTCCATCTCCGCCTCTTTTTCGCGCACCCGCTCGCGCAAATAGGCAAGCTCCTCTTCTGGAGATTTGAATTTTTCAGGTGCGGCAACCTTCAGCCGCTCCAACTTCGTTGGAGGCATGAGGAAATTATATCATTCCTACGAGAGAGATCTGGCGCCGATGTCGCGGCGGAAGTGCATGCCTTCGAAATGGATTTTGTCGACCGCGGCGTAGGCGCGGTCGAGCGCTTGTTTGAGCGTGCCACCTATCGCGGAGACGCCGAGTACGCGCCCGCCGGAGGTGACGAGGATCCCGTTCTCCTTTTTCGTACCTGCATGAAATACGACGACGTGTTCGTCTTGTTCGGCTTCCATGATGCCGCTTACCGGAAATCCTGTTTTGTACGCATCGGGGTAGCCGCCGGATGCTATGACGACGTTTACTGCAAACCCACGGTTCCATTCGATGGAACGGCCGACGGTGTCCAGTGTGCCATCGACGGAGGCTTCGAAGAGGTCGAGAACATCGGTTTTGAGAAGGCGCATATACACCTGCGTCTCGGGATCCCCAAAGCGGGCATTGTATTCAAGCACCTTAGGGCCTTCGAGTGTTACTTTGAGGCCCGGAAACAAGAGGCCTTGAAAAAGCGTGCCACGCTTTTCAAGCGCTTCGAAAGTCGGAGCGACGACTTGGCTATCAATGCCCGCCATCATCTCGGTTGTCACCCACGGTACGGGGGCAATTGTGCCCATGCCACCCGTATTTTTCCCCTGATCTCCATCGAGCGCTGGTTTGTGGTCTTGCGACGGAGGAAAAAGGATGTGCGCACTCCCGTCGGTGAGCGCGTGGATTGATATTTCCGGACCATCGAGATACTCCTCGATCACTATCTCATCGCCCGCGCCCTTGTGTGCGCGGTCGACCATGATCTCTTGGATAGCTTGCTCTGCCTCTGCGACGGTGCGGCAGACGTAGACACCTTTGCCGAGCGCAAGTCCGCTTGCTTTGATGACGATGGGCACACCACGTGCGCGCACGTGCGCGAGCGCTGTGTGGGGAGTAGTGAAAACGCCGAATTCCGCGGTCGGAATCTTGGTTTCATGCATCAACTGCTTCGCAAATGCCTTCGAGCCTTCTATCTGCGCTGCCTCGCGAGTAGGGCCCCATACGCGCAGACCGTGCGACTTGAATACATCCACAATGCCGCCGACGAACGCATCGTCCGGCCCGGGAATCGTAAGGCCAACCTTTTTTTCTCTTGCAAAAGCAGCGAGTTTCTCGAATTCCATGACGCCGATCGGCACATTCTCCGCGAGATTCGCTGTACCGGCATTACCGGGCGCCACGTAGAGCTTGCCCACGCGCGGCGACTGTTTCAGCTTCCACGCAAGCGCATGCTCGCGCCCGCCGCCGCCGACAACCAAAACATCAATGGCCATATGCGGCCATTCTACATTACTCCTTCGTTAAAATCTCCGGGCCGTCATAGGTCACGAGTACCGTGTGCTCGGCATGCGCAGTGCGCGAGCCGTCTTTGGTACGATAGGAATGGCCGTCTTTGTCTATAAAAAGCTCACCGCCTCCGAGCGTCATCATCGGCTCGATGGCAATCACGAGTCCTTCGACGAGCTTTGTGCCTCTACCCTTCTCGCCAAAATTCGGCACGTGCGGCTCCTCATGCACTTTGAGCCCGACTCCGTGGCCAGAAAGATTCTTTGGGTATCCAAAATGGTATTTATCCGCAATTTTCTGCACGGCGTAGCCGATATCGCCCGTGGTGTTGCCTACTCGTGCTTGCGCGATTCCGGCGGCAAGCGCCTCATACGTGCCTCGGACGAGTTCTTCGTCGTGAGGATCGCGCTTCGTGCCAGCGATGATAGTGACTGCGTGATCCGTAAAAAGTCCTTTGTGCTTGATGCCGAAGTCGAGGCACACGACATCGCCATCGTGGATGATGGCACCATTGTCGCTCGCGGGAGAATGGACGATGACGTCGTTGACCGAGAGACAGAGTCCCGAAGGGTATGGCTTGTCCCCTTTGCGATCGGTGTGATGGTAGAAGGCGAGCGTGTCGCCATCCGCCTTTACGAGCTCATGCGCCTTTTTTTCAAGCTCATGCCCCATGACGCCGGGGGCGACCATTTCACTCAAAATGCGCAAATGGCGCGCGAGGCGCCTCCCCCCTTCGCGCAACGCGTCGATATCTTCCTGATTCCTAACTATCATTGTGAAAGTTTGAGCGCCGCAAGGATATTTTTGTGAACGGTCTCGATATCCGGCGATCCATCGATGCGATGGACCGTGCGTCCCTGACTTTCGAGAAAATCGAGCTGAGGCTCCACCTCGGCCTTGTGCCACGACAGACGCTGTTTGATGGCGTCTTCGGTGTCGTCGCTTCGGCCGCGCTTCACAAGACGCTTGATGCTCTCCTCTTCCGAAAGCTCGAGCGAGATGATGTGATAATCGGGCCTTTTGTAAAAAACCATCGCATCATCCCACCCTCGCGTCTGGTCGGGTCCGCGGGCAAGACCGTCGGCGATGATGTGCTCCTCTCCGGTAAACTGCTTCACGAGTGCATCGGTCGTGAGATAGATCGGCATAAAATCAGGCATACGTTTCCCGATACCTACGATCTCGTTGGTTAGAGATGCGGTGTGGCCTCCTGCCGCGATCATGTTGCGCAAAAGCTGGCCCATGTCGATATGGATGATCCCGCGGTCCGAACGTTTCTTGAGAACCTCGATGAGGAGCTGTACCTGCGTCCCCTTTCCCGCCCCCTGCGGGCCGAAAAATAAAACGGTAAGTGGTTGCATTGGAGGATTATACCCTAGCGAAGTAGCTACGCGCGAATTTCATCCACTCTCCACGCGTTGTATTTTTCAAGCACGGTTTGAACTACCGAATCGAGACTGTTGTTTTTTGTATCGATCACAAGATCAAAATTCTTCGGGTCGGTTGGATTCACGCCATAGAGCGCCATGTACCGTTTCTGCTCGCTCGCAAAACGACGCTCAATGCTCGCGCGCACCTCTTCGAGCGATTGGCCGTGTTCGCTAACGCGGGTCTTATTGAGCACGTCTTGGAAAACGCGCTCTGCAGCCGGATCAAGGTCGAGGAAAAGGAACACCCTGAATGACTCGGGCATCCAGTGCCATGCCATCCGTGAATCTATCACGAGCCTGTCTTCCTCCTTCCCCATTTTTTGCAGCAATTCGTCGACCTGATAGTCGATGTCTTTCTGCGCCTCGGCGGATATGTTGGTCGCTTCCACCGACTCTCCCCGCTCTGCGGCGATCTTGCGAAAAAGGTCGCCCGAGGAAAAGTGCCGGTACCCGAGCGCTTGCGCCACCGCTTTTGCCGTCGAGGATTTTCCCGAGCCAAGTGACCCTGCAATGGTTATCAGCTCTCGTTTCATTCGCTAATACTCTCTAATAGATGTTTGGGCGTCAATCTTTTTTACGAGGTCAAGCACTACGGAGACGGCGATGAGGAGTGCGGTGCCGCCGATCGTTATCGCGGTGATGCCCGTCAGGCCCTGCAAGATGATGGGAAGGACCGCAAGCGTGCCGAGGAACAACGCGCCCACGAGCGTAATGCGCGTGATGATGTTGCCGAGGTATTCCGCGGTAGTGCCGCCGGGGCGAACGCCGGGGATAAAGGCGCCGTTTTTCTGGAGGTTCTTCGCGACCTGATTTGGTTCAAACGTGATCGCCGTATAAAAGTAAGTGAAGACGACAACGAGAAGGAAGTAGAAGCCCCCGTAGATCCAGTTGTTGGCGAGTCCGGAAGCGACCGCAGAGGCGCCCGCAGCGATAAAAGGGATGTTGCTTTGTGCGAGGAAAGTCGCGATCATCTGCGGGAAAAGAAGGATGGAGAGCGCAAAGATGATCGGCATGACACCCGCCTGATTCACGCGCAGTGGCAGATAGGTGGAGATACCTCCCAAGACTTTCGATCCGCGCACGCGGCGCGCGTACGTCACGGGGATGGGACGCTCCGCCTCTGTGATAAATACCACGCCGGAGATGATGACCGCGGCGGCGGCGGTGAATGCTACGTATACAGGAATCTGTGCGACGTCGAAGCTGAAGATGAGCTGAGATATGGCCGAAGGTAGGCCCGCGACGATGCCGGCAAAAATGAGGAGTGAGATGCCGTTGCCAATCCCGAATTCAGAGACGAGTTCGCCGATCCACATAAGGAGAATGGCGCCCGCAGCGATCACGATAACGTTGGTGATAAAACCGAGAAGGGTGAGCTCCGGCACAATACCGTTCTGCTGCAAGAGGAGAAGAAAGCCGAAACCCTGGATAAAGGCGAGCGGGACGGTAAGGTAGCGCGAGTATTGCATAAATCGCTGTCGGCCTGCATCCCCTTCTTCCTGATACATCTCTTTCAACTTTGGGATGAGGACCGTCATGAGCTGCATAACGATAGACGCGGTGATGTAGGGGGCGACACCGATCATCATGATCGAGAGGTTTGAAAAACCGCCTCCGGAGAAGATGTTGAGAAGTCCGAGGAACTGGTTGTTGGCCAAGAAGGCCTCGAGCTGTGCTGCGTTGATACCGGGGATCGGGATCGCAGCGAGGAAGCGGAAGACGACAAGCGCCGCCAATACGAAGAGAATGCGCGTGCGCAAGGTCTCATCTTCAAAGACAAGTTTTACTTTACGAAGAAATGATTCCAACATGTTAGAGATTCTTGGCGAGCGTAGCGAGCTTAGAAGCTCTTACACCCAGCACCTTTCGCGCCAAGAGTGCTGTTATTGAGTGGATAGTACTCGGTAATGCTGTTTGGTACAACGGGTTCATAATTGTGGTAAAAGGTGCTGGGTCAGGAAAAATATAGTCGATCAGCTCCTTATTTTTCACTGATCGTACCTCCGGCTTTCTCGATAGCAAGTCGGGCCGACTGTGAGACCGCAACGCCTTTGAGAGAGAGCTTCTTGGTGAGAGCTCCGGTGCCAACGATCTTTGCGGGCGGCATCGTACGCGTCGAGATAGCACCCTTCTCGGCAAGCGTTTTTGAGGTCACTTCTGCTCCACTCTCGAACAGCTTTTCGAGCCGATCGAGGGAGATCGCAACAGCGGACAGGCGCGTCCCATCGACACTCCTCCCGCGATTCTTGCCGTATCCGCGGCGCTTCGGCAACTTCTTGATGATGTCGCGCATCTCGGGTCGCTTCTTGCGGCCAGCGCGGGCATTCTGCCCCTTGGTGCCACGACCAGCGGTCTTGCCGCGTTTTCCCCCGCGACCGACACGTTTGTTCGGCCGCATGGTCATTCTTTTGAGTGAATTGAGTGATGTCATAGGGATAGTTCGTAGTAGATGCAAAATTATTTCATCGAAACCTTCTTGAGAGCCTCGATCGCAGCGCGTGCGTTGTTTACGGGATTTTTGCTGCGCGAGAGCAGTTTGGCCGTGACGTCGGAGACACCTGCAAGCTCGAGGACGGTGCGCACCGATGAGCCGGCGACCAATCCGCGGCCGGCGCTGGGACGGATCTCTACGCGGGATGCACAGTATTTCGCTTCGATGTTGTGAGAAATACTGCGATTCTTCGTCAAATTGACATGTATCATCGCGCGCTTCGCGGCCCGGGTCGCCTTCTCTATCGCCTGCGCCGTGTCTGCTGCTTTGCCGAGGCCCACCCCGACGCGTCCCTTTTTGTCACCGATAACCAGGCCTGCGCTAAAATTGAAGCGGCGGCCTCCTGCCATAACACGCGCGACGCGGCGGATGCCGATCAATTTTTGCGCGAATTCGCTGCGGCGCTCGTCACCTCCGCGACCTCCGCGGTTTGGGCGTCCGCCCGGTCGGCCTCGCTGGCCCCCACCACGGCGATCACGATTCCCCCGAGAGGCTATGCCCGGCTTCGGTGCACTCGTCTCGACTACCGCTGCAGGAAGTGCCTCTGCCACGACTGCTTCGATTGGCTGTGCCTCGTCTTTGTGTTCATCTGCCATACAATTTTATTAAAATTCTAATCCCGCGGCGCGCGCAGCGTCTGCGAATGCTTTCACCGTGCCGACATATTGGAAGCCGCCGCGATCAAAGACAACAGCCTTTACGCCTTTTGCGCCTGCGCTCTTTGCCAAGGTTGCTGCTGCTTGTTCTGCCCTCTCTCGCGGAGTTTTTCCTTTCTCATTCTGCGATGAGACGGCGGCGATGGTGACACCCTTTGTGTCGTCGATGATTTGTGCCGTAAGACGCGTATTGGATTTGTAGATCGAAAGGCGCGGGCGACTTTCGCTTCCGATCACTTTTGCGCGCACACGCTTGTGGCGGCGAATTCTCTGTTGTGTTTTTGTAAGTGCCATAGTGTTTTATTTATAGTGAGCAACGTCGAACTATGCGGCGGCTGTCGCAGCTTTCTTACCCTGTTTCTGACGAACAACCTCTCCTTCGTACCGAATACCTTTGCCCTTGTACGGCTCCGGCTTCTTGGTCGCCCTCACCGATGCAGCGAATTCACCGACCTGTTCTTTGTCTGCGCCGGAGATGGTGATGATGTTCTTCTCCACCACCGCGGTGACGCCTTCGGGAATGGGAAGAATGACCGGATGAGAGAATCCGACCGCAAGTTTTAGTTGCTTGCCCGAGAGCTCGGCCTTGTAGCCGATCCCTTCCACCTGCAGTTTCTTTACGAACGGCGTGTTCACCCCCGCAATCATATTGCGGACATGCGCGGCATAGGTACCCCAGAGGGCGCGGCCAAGGCGGGACGATTCTTTGGGGGTGACGGTGACCTCGCCGTTCTCAACCGCGATAGATACTGCGGGATGCACCATACGCTTCAGAGTCCCCCCCTTCCCTTTGACCATGAGCTCGCTCGAAGCGACCGACACATCAGTGCCTGCGGGAATGGTTATAGCTCTTTTTCCTATGCGACTCATATTATTTACCAAATTTCGAACAGCGCTTCGCCGCCAACTTTTTGCGTGCGCGCCTCTTTGTCGGAAAGGATGCCCTTTGGGGTAGAGAGTATCAGCGCTCCGTGCCCATAGCGCACCGGCACGATCTCGCGAGACCCTTTGTACAAACGGCGCCCCGGCTTCGAGATACGCTTCACACCCTGTATGGCGTGCTCACCGGTCGATTCGTTGTATTTGAGAACGACATCGAGTGTCTTCTTGATCTTTTTGCCTTTTTTCTCGATGTCCTTCACGTAGCCCATATCCTTGAGCTTTTCCGCAACCGCCATTTTGAAGGACGAATACGGAATGGAGACAGACGTCTTCTTGATGGCGCCGGCGTTGGTAAGCCGCACTATGAAGTCACCGATCGTATCACCTACCATATCAGATTGCTTAGACTTACAAACTTGGATGCAGTTCGAGGCGCGGAGAAAGCGGCGCGAGAGGCGTACGAATAGTACGACGAGCGCGACGCAGAGGCTCCGCAACGAAGAAATGCGCTGTATGTGTGAATCGTTACCATGAGGATTTCTTGATGCCAGGGATATTGCCTTCTAGCGCTTCCTCGCGGAAACAAATACGGCAGAGGTTGAAATCACGCATAAAACCGCGCGGACGACCACACTTGAAGCAGCGTCGAACCGTACGCGAAGAAAACTTCGGTACGCGGTTCGCCTTGATGATCATTGATTTCTTTGCCATAAAATTTTGAAGAAATTTTACCCTGAGCCTGTCGAAGGGTTGAGGGTTTGCGCCTAGAGAGAGTTTGGAAGCTTCTGCACCCCACCTTTCGGATGTTGGGTTACGAAAGCTTCGTGTGGCTTCGGTTTCTTACGATATCCCCTTCGACAAGCTCAGGGCAAGCCGCCCTAACTGTGGAGAAGATCAGGCTAAAAAACAAAGCCCCCTACGAGGCCCGTGAAATATACGCGAAGCACCGGTTAAAGTCAACGTTAGGGAGTTATACTGGTTACATGGCTGAAGAAATAAAGCCTCTCAGACACGCTGTACCAATGCGCAGCATCCCCGGCGATACACATACGGCGGAACACAGGGGGCTTCGCATCGATGTATACCGATTGATACATCTCACTCAAAAAATACCTGAATCAGAGATTGAAATAGAAGATCTTCAACATCAAATGGGTGATTTTTGTTGGACGGACGAGCATGGTCCCATAACCCCAGAGTTTGTTGTGCATATATGCCAAGAAATCGGGTACGAGAAGGCGTCTACAAAATACCCCAGCCTTGCACAGCATATTGATAAAATAAAAAATTCCGACCTTTCCTTCCCAATTATCTTATACAAAGAAAATATCATCGACGGTATGCACCGTCTCGCGAAAGCTGCTATTGAAAATCACACGAGGGTAAAGGCCCGCGTCCTCGATGAAATTCCAGAAGACGCGCTATTACCTCAGGAGAAGAAGTCCTAATTCGTTCGGAACGCCGAGACAGTGGCATTAGAATTTCTGCAGGTACACCGACACCGTGCGGCGTTTGCCGGCGCGGCCGTGGAGCAGGTGTTTGTGTGATTTGAGCACTTTGTGGATCTCGAAGTCTTTTGAGAAAAAATCGTGGAGCGCGTCTTCCGTCCACACGTACTCATAGACGCCGAGCTTGGGGTGGATGTACGCATTCTCTTCATCCGCCGGGTGGTCACGAAGCAGACGTTTTACATTGAGATCCTCCTCGGCGAGGAACGTTTTGAAAAAGAGCCATCCGCCCGGGCGTAAGACGCGCAGGATTTCCGCGCGAAGCGCCTCCCGCTCCGCTTTCTTGAGGACGTGCGAGGTCATCATATCGAGCACGAGCGTCGTCGACTCATCAGACTCCGGAATAGGCTCGGCGATCGAACGCACTTCGTATTCTATCGGTAGATCTTTTGAATGCTTCCTAGCATCGGCAATGGCGACGTCGGAGAGATCATACCCCTCCCCACGCATACCAAAGGCCTCCGCGAGGAAGATAAGATTGCGCCCGTTGCCGGCGCCGAGGTCTACGACACGCGCACGCGGATTTAGAAATTCACGCTTATAGCCCCGCTCGAGCCAGCGCGTAAATTTTTGCAGATCTTCCGACGGCTCGTGCGAGAGGGCGAGATGCTCGCTCGTCTGATACTCCTTGTTCCAGAACGCCTGGTGGCGGTTCATGTGCTCGCGACGAATGGAATGCCGATGTGACGCAAGAATGCTTCTGCTTCTTTTTTGTTCTTGGCAGTCGTGACGATGGTGATGGCGAGGCCAAAAATGTCTTTGGAATCCTCGTCGGAGGTCTCGGGGAAAACCGTGTGCTCCTTGAACCCTATCGAGATGTTGCCCATTTCATCGATGGCAGATGTCTTGATGCCACGGAAGTCCTTTACACGCGGCAAGACGATGTGCACCAACTTATCGAGAAAAGACTGCATGCGGCTCCCCCGCAGCGTTGCCTGATAGCCAGCGATATCGCCGGCACGGCTCTTGAAATTGGCGATGGATTTCTTGGCAGAGCGCGCAGCAGGGGCCTGACCCGTGATACGGGTGAGGCGCTCGACGATGAGCTCGATCTTTTTCTTGTCTTTCTGTGAGCCAACGCCGGTCGAGACGATGATCTTGGAGACCTTGGGCACCTGCATGACATTCGTGTAACCGAGCTCGCTCTTGAGCGCATTGAAGGTGTGTGATTGTGCTGTTGCTGTTTTCATACAAAATATTTACTTCAACGTTTCGCCGCTTTTAACCGCGATGCGCTCGCGTCCGCCATCCTTTGTGCGCACGATCTTGATGCGTGTGGGCTTTCCTGTCTTTGGGTCCATGAGCATGACATTGGACGCGTGTATCGGCATCGGCTTGTCCACGATCTGGCCCTTACGATTCTGTGCCGAGGGCTTCCGGTGGCGCTTTACAAGGTTGATGCCGTCGAGGAGCACCATATTGGCGCTCACGAGGACACGCACGATGGCGCCGCTTTGGCCTTTGCTCTTCCCCGCAACGACGAGGACCTTATCTCCTTTTTTTAATTTCATACGCGTTTATTTATACGATCTCGGGCGCGAGAGAGCCAATGCGCTGATATCCCCGCTCGACGACTTCTCGCGGGATGGGGCCGAAGACACGATTTGCTTTTGGCTCTTTTGGTTCTTTGCCGGATCCCATGATGAGGACGACTGCATTTTCATCGAAGCGTACGTACGAACCATCTGCCCGACGAAATGCTTTTGTCTGCCGGACGACGACCGCACGATGCACTTCCTTTTTCTTCACCGACTTGCGTGGCTGTGCGGTCTGGATCGAGATGACGATCTGGTCGCCGATGCCGGCATAGCGCCTCTTTGAGCCACCCAATATCTTGAAGACACGGCCGATGATGCCGCCGGAGTTGTCTGCAATCTTTACGAGAGTTCTGTCTTGGATCATATAGCTCTATTTGTTTCCGCCCTCGGCACGCACGATGATGAATCGCTTGCGCTTCGAGATCGGGCGGGTCTCACGGATAACGACCTTCTCCCCGATTTGCGCCGTGTTGCCCACATCGTGTACGAGGAATTTTTTGCTCAAACGCATGAACTTCTTGTATTTCGGATGCTTCACGTAGCGCTCGACCTGCACGGTCGCCGTGTCTTTCATCGCCGATTTGACGACGATGCCTTCAAAAGTCTTTCCTTGTTTGATTTCTGGTTCCATAACGTTGGGAGCGAATATTACGCTTTCTTAGGCGCCGACGCAATTTGGCGTGCGCGGAGCTCGGTCAAAATCTGTGCGATCTCACGGCGCAGGGTGCGACCGGCACGGACGTCGCGCGTCCGGCTACCGGCACCGCCAAAGCGGAATACCCGAAGCGCTTCGCGCTTGTCGGCGACCTGTTTCTGCAATTCAGCAACGTCTTGTTTTGTAAAATCTGCCATAAATTTATTTATAGTGAGCGTAGTCGAACTATTCGCGTGCAACGACACGAGCCTTGAGCGGTAATTTGGTACCTGCCTTGCGCAATGCCTCACGCGCCATAGCCTCAGGCGCTCCATCGATCTCAAAGATGACACGTCCCGGTCGCACATCAAAGAGGTACCCCTGCACGTCGCCTTTTCCGCTTCCCATGCGCACTTCAGCGGCTTTCCGGGTGAAGGGACGGTCGGGGAAAATACGTGTCCAGATCTTGGCAGACTTGCCACCTGCACGAGTGAGGGCGCGACGCGCAGCCTCGATCTGGTTGGAGGTGACACGTCCCTGCGTAAGCGCCTTCAGCCCATGTGAGCCAAAAGCCACGGTGATGCCGCGAGTCTCGGGAGCATTCAAGCGCTTTTCTCTTCGGCGCCCTGATTGCCATTTGCGATATTTTGCTTTTTTCGGTGCGAGCATAGATTATTGTGCGTTCTTCGCAGACTGCTTTTCATCGGCAAAAATGTCTCCTCGGTAGATCCACACTTTCACCCCGATCACGCCGTACGGCAGATACGCCTGCTCGCGTGCAAAATCGATATCAGCGCGCAGTGTCTGCAGCGGTACACGACCACGCTTGATCTCTTCGGTGCGGGACATTTCCGCTCCCCCGAGCCTGCCGGCAATCGCGATACGCACGCCCTGCACATCACGGTTTGCCATCACTTTCTCCACCGTCTGCTTCAGGACGCGGCGGAATGTCTGGCGTTTCTCCAGCCCCTCCGCGACCATGTAGGCAACGACCGGCGCTTGCGATTCCGGTGAGCGGACCTCTTCGATGTCGAGGCGCACTGCTTTGCGCTCTGCGTGCGGTACCGTGCGCATGACCGCTTCGATCTCTTTGCTCAATTTGGTCGAGCCCTCGCCGCCGCGGCCGATGACGAGTCCCGGGCGCGATGTCTTGATGATGATGCGGACAGCCTTTTCGTTGCGTTCTATTTCAACGGAGGTGACGTAGCTCCCGCGCAAACGCTTTTTGAGGAATCGGCGGATAGCAGCGTCGACACAGACGTTTTGTCGGTATTTGGCCGGCGATTTCGAGAACCAGCGCGACTTCCAGTCACGGATGATGCCGAGTCGGTGTGCGTATGGATGTACGGTATGCGTCATATTATTTTGCAGCGGCGGCTTTCTTTGTCGTTTTCTTTGCGGCACGCGCTTTGGCGGGCTTTACCGCTTTTGCCGAAACGCCGAGTTCGAGAAATACGATGCTCATGGTCTTGCGAAGACTACCCGAGCGGCCGCGACCAAACGGCCGCGCGCGGCGCATGACAATGCCTTTGTTGACCGTGATCGTTTTTACAAAAAGGTCTTCGACGGCGCTGCCACGCGAGCTTGCGTTGGCGACTGCTGAATCCAGAAGCTTGCCTATCGCAGGAGAAGATTTCTTCGGCAAGTACAAAAGTGCCGCGCGTGCAGCTCCGACGCTCTTGCCGCGAATGAGATCGGCAACGAGACGCACCTTGCGGGGCGACTGATGGTAATTTGTTAGAAGAGCTTTCATAATTATTTATAGTGAGCGTAGTCGAACTATTTCTTTGCAGCTGCTGTAGTCGTTGCAGTCGCTTTTGCCGCAGTCGCAGCTGCGATCTCCGCCGCCTTTGCGGCCATTTCGGTCTCTTTCTGCATTTTACCGCCGTGTTTGATAAATTTGGTCGTCGGTGCGAATTCACCCAATCGGTGTCCTACCATGTCTTCGGTCACGAAGACATCATCAAAATTCTTGCCTGTGTGTACGCCAAATGTATAGCCGACAAATTCCGGTGCGATCTGCGAGCTTCTCGCCCACGTCTTAATAGTCCCCTGCGTCGCTTTTCGCAGAGATACTTTTTTCATCAATTTTGCGTCCACATACGGACCTTTCTTGAGTGAGCGTGTCATGGTTTCAATTAAAAACGCCTCTCGGGCGTTCGCACAATGTATAGGAAATTAGACATAAACGCAAGATTAAAGACGAAGAGACACTTATTTCCTCTTCCCTACCTTGCGGCGGGAGACGATGAAGACGTTGGAATATTTCTTCGGGCGACGGGTCTTTTGGCCTTTGCCGGATGGTTTGCCCCACATGGTCTTCGCACGGCGCAGTCCTCTGCCCTGTTTGCCTTCGCCTCCTCCGTGCGGGTGATCCACCGGGTTCATGGCAGTACCACGTACCGTCGGCCGGCGTCCGAGCCACCTGCTGCGGCCTGCTTTACCGAGGTTCACAAGGCGGTGCTCTTCGTTGGATACCTCACCGATGGATGCCCACGCGGTCGAGATGACACGACGCACTTCAGTAGAAGGCATCTTGAGGTTGGTGTAGCCAGCATCCTGCGCGACGATCTCACAGTAATTCCCTGCAGAGCGCGCGATGGCAGCACCCTTTCCCGGCTGTAACTCAATGTTGTAGACGAATGTACCGACGGGGATGTTGGCGAGCGGGAGGCGGTTGCCGAGCTCTACCGGAGCAGATTCGGAGACGAGGAAGGTGTCGCCGACCTTCACTTTTTGTGGCACTACCACATAGCGCTTCTCGCCATCGGCATACACGGCCAGTCCGATGAATCCGGAACGGAACGGATCGTATTCGATGGAAGCGATCTTTGCGGGAATGTTTTTCTTGTCGAACTTGAAATCAACCTGTCGGTAACTCTTTTTGTGCCCGCCGCCCTGATGCCGCACCGTGATGCGGCCAAATGAGTTGCGTCCAGCGTAGCTGCGAGCGCCTTTCATGAGGGATTTAGTCGGCTTGTGGCCCGAAAGCAGCTTCCGGTACTCAATCGAGGTGTGCTGCCGCTGGGACTTGGATGTTGGTTTGTATGTTTTCATAATTATTTATAGTGAGCTTGCTTGTCGTGAGTATATCGAACCGGTCGAACTAGCCGATGGTTATGCTCTCGCCCTTTTTAAGGTACACGTACGCCTTTTTGCCACCGCCCGTAAATCCGACCTTGCCGGTGCGTGCATTGCGGCGGGATTTGGTCGGGATCGAGACAACCCGCACCTTGTGCGGCGTTACCCCGTAGACTGCTCGCACTGCCTGCATCACATCACGCTTGGTCGCAGCGCGGGCGATGTCAAACGTGTACACGCCCAATCCCTGATGCATACTCGCTTTTTCCGTGATGCGCGCATGCCGAAGGATGGTCGAAATGTCGCGAGTCATCGAAGGTTGCGTGCTCACAGGCGCAACGGCTGTCGTTGCCTCTGCCTTGGTGTCGGTATTCTTTTTTTTGCCGAAAAGTGCCATAGGTTATTTCTGAGCTGTTTTTTTCTCCATGCGGCTCTCGACGATCGCGACAGCAGCTTCGGGGTTTTCAATGACAAGATACGAATTCCCCAAGACGGCAACCGGATTCAGGTTGCGCATCGGGACAGCGCTCACGTTGCCGATGTTGCGGAAACTCTTGTTTGTTGCCGGAGTAGGATCTGCAAACGCGATGAGTGCGGCATTCTTGCGTTTGGTGCCGAGCTTCCCGAAGCCGGAAACTTTTGAGAGCATCATGAGCGCCTTTTGCGCAGTAGCAGTCTTCGGAGTAGAGATGCCAAACGAATCGACAAAGATGATCTCCCCATCCTTGAACTTGCGTGAGAGGGCCATGTACAGTGCTTTTGCACGCATTTTCTTCGGAATTGCCTGAGAGTAATCCCTGTCTTTGCGCGGCCCGTGTGT
>Ga0154994_186_pt1 | contig 49467 bp, 64 predicted proteins | sample RifCSPhighO2_01_FD_105962 | JGI IMG/M metagenome (GOLD analysis project Ga0154994, IMG submission 105962) | Candidatus Kaiserbacteria bacterium RIFCSPHIGHO2_01_FULL_54_36b | reverse complement strand
GGAGCCTCGCGCGATTACCTCGCCATCCTCGACAACTTCTGCTGGTCAAGTTCTGAAAAACCGGAGCGTTTGTACGAGCTCAAACAAGCAGCGAAAGCTTGCTACGACATTGCTACAGCCTACGGCACGCCGTTTATCTCGGGCAAGGACTCCATGTTCAACGATTTCCGTGGCTACACCGCAGAGGGAAAGCCGATCCACATCGCAGCGCTGCCGACGCTTCTCGTCTCCGCGATCGGCGTCATCCCCGATGTCTCGAAAGCGATGACCATAGACTTCAAGCGCGTGGGCGACTTCATCTACGTCGTCGGCGAGACGCATGACGAGCTCGGCGCGTCCGAATATGTTGGGTTTACGAAACCCAACATAAACATTCCCGTTGTTGACGCAAAGAAAAATGCAAAGGCCTACGACGCAGTATCGAAGGCGATACAAAAAGGCTTCGTTGCTTCCGCTATCGGCGTTGGTCGCGGCGGACTGGGTGTCGCGCTCGCGAAATCCTCAATTGCTGGGCAACTCGGTGCGCAGGTGGATCTTAAAAAACTTGCCGGTACTGCGAAAAGTGCAGAAGCGATCCTGTTCTCCGAAAGTCAGGGGCGGCTTCTTCTCTCCGTCGCCCGGAGCTCCCAGAAAGAGTTTGAAAAGGTCGTTAAGGAGATCCCGTTCGCAAATATCGGCGAAGTAGTCCAGGCCGCGTCACTTTCCATCGCACTGCCAGAGAAGCTGGTCGAACTTCCACTTTCTGCATTGACCGAGAGCTACCGGTCGTTTTTCAAACATTGGTAGTTCGACATGCTCACCATAAATAATATGAAAAAAAAACCACACGTCATCATATTTTCCGGATACGGCCTCAATACCGAAGACGAGACAAAGGCCGCGTTCGAATCAGTCGGCGCTACCGCCGAAATCGTGCACATCAATGACGTCATCAAACGTTCTAGCATTTTGCAAAAAGCTGAAATAGTAGTTTTTCCCGGCGGATTTTCATACGGCGATGATACCGGCTCCGGTAAAGCGTATGGCAATAGGCTCAAGCAACATCTTGGCAAGGAAATAGAAAAATTCCTCGCGCGCGACACTCTGATGATCGGCATTTGCAACGGATTTCAGATAATCACCAATGCGGGATTCGTCCCCGGCGCGCTTCTTACCAACGATTCCGGTCGCTACTCGTGTCGTTGGGTGGATCTCGAAGTGGTCGGCGAGAGCCCGTGGCTCAAGGGGATCAAAAAGCTATCGGTGCCGATCGCACACGGGGAAGGTAAGTATTTCGCGCCTCCCGAAACATTGAAGAAGTTAAAAGAGGAAAAAGCGATAGCGCTCAAATACGTCGCGGGCGAGACAAGCAAACACTTCGATATGCCCGCTAATCCCAACGGCTCGCTCGAAAATATCGCGGGCATTACCTCACACGGCGGCCGCGTCTTGGGTCTTATGCCGCACCCTGAGCGTGCGGTGCGATTTACCCAGCTTCCGCACTGGACGCATTTGCGGGAAGAATATATTCGGTCAGGTAAGCAACTTCCGATCGAGGGTCCGGGCCTCCAAATCTTTAGAAATGCGGTAAACTACTTCATATGAACAAACCACTTGTAGGAATTCTTATGGGTTCGGATTCGGATCTCCCTGTCATGCAAGATGCAGCGAAGGTGTTGGAAGAATTCGGCATTGGCTCGGAAGTGCATACACTCTCAGCGCACCGCACTCCCGAGGCGGTCGTTGAGTACGTCACCAAGTCAGAAGCGAGTGGGTACAAAGTATTCATTTGCGGCGCCGGTGGCGCCGCGCACCTCGCAGGTGTCGTCGCCGCGCACACAGCACTTCCCACGATCGGCGTCCCTCTGATGAGTACAAAGATGGGCGCCGCAGGTGTTGACTCGCTCTTCTCGACGGCGCAGATGCCGCCGGGCATCCCGGTGGCAACTGTGGGCATAGGCGGCGCAAAGAACGCTGGCATCCTCGCTGCGCAGATAATCGGTGCGGGAGACGATACCGTTCGGGCCAAAGTGAGCGCCTACAAAGAAAAGATGGCCAAGGACATCGTCGCGAAAGACACTGAGCTTCAAGAGAAAGGATTTAAGAAATATCTCGAAGAAAAAGGATTGATATGAACAAACCTCTTTCGTACAAGAGTTCAGGCGTAAACAGGGATACCGAGAACGAAACGAAAGAGGGAATGGTTTCTGCGCTCGAAACAAACGACAAGCGCGTACTCAACAAAATAGGAGCCTTCGCCTCGCTCTACGATGGGTCATTTCCCGAATACCAACATCCGGTGTTGGTCCTAAAGACAGAAGAGCCCGGTACCAAACAGTTGCTCGCATTTCAATACGACAAAGTCGAGTCCGTCTGCCACGACCTCGTCAATCATCTCGTAAACGACGCGATCGTCATGGGGGCAAAACCACTTTCGATACAGGACTGCATCATCTGTGGCAAGGTCGAGAAATCAGTAGTACTTCGCATGGTCAAGGCGTTTGCCGAAGCAGCAAAGAACAACGAATGCACACTCACGGGCGGGGAGACTTCGTGGCAACCAGGGACGATCGCCGAAGGCGTGTATGTGCTCACCGCCAGTATCGTCGGCGTCGTCGATAAGAAGAAGATAATCGATGGCGCGAAGATCCGGGAGGGCGATATCGTGCTCGCGCTTGCCTCCAGCGGAGTACACACCAACGGTCTATCGCTGGTGCGCAAGATCATGGAGACGGCACCGGAAATCTTGAAAGAAGAGGTGGGAGGCAAGCCATTTATCGATGCACTCCTCACGCCGCATCGGGCGTACTACAAGTGTCTGAAAGATCTTTTCGAAAATGTCGGTCTCGTCGGGCTGGCCCATATCACAGGGGGCGGCATCCAGGAAAATCTGAATCGCATACTACCGGAGAACTTGAGCGCAAACGTCGACCTCTCGAAGGTGCGGATACTGCCGATATTCCAGACTCTCAAGAAATTCGGCGATCTTGAAGATCAAGATATGCTCCGGACGTTCAACATGGGCGTCGGTCTGACGGTTGTCGTGAGGAAAGAATTCGTGGAGGAGGCAAAAGCCCACATAAAGTCTCTCGGTGTTGAGGCATATGAGATGGGGACTATTACAGAAGGAAGTAAAACAGTTCAATTTACCGGCCAGCTCAACTGGCAATAATATGGAGACACTTCGCGAAACCAATTTTGATTTTCTCGGAAAAAAGAAAGTCGGAAAAGTGCGCGACATCTACGAACAGCCGGATCGTCTCATTCTTATCACGACTGACCGGCACTCCTCCTTCGACCGCATCATCGCGCATATCCCGTGGAAAGGACAGGTACTGAATCAGATCAGCGCGTGGTGGTTTGAAGCGACCAAAGATATCGTGCCCAATCACGTACTTGCGGTGCCGGACCCGAATGTCACTGTGGGGAAGAAAATGAAGATGGTGCCGGTGGAGGCGGTAATGCGCGGGTACCTCACGGGCGTCACCGATACCTCTATCTGGACACGGTATTCCAAAGGTGAGCGCATATTCGGCGACCTCACCTTGCCGGATGGTTTGAAAAAGAATACAAAATTACCACAACCGGTTTTTGATCCGACGACCAAAGAAGACACTCATGATCGCGCTATTACGACAGCACAGATGGTCGAAGAGGGCCTCATCACAAAAGAGTTGTTCGAGAAAGTACGGCAGACAGCCACGAAACTTTTTCTGCGCGGCCAGGAAATAGCAGCGAAAAAGGGTCTCATCCTCGTCGATACGAAGTATGAGTTTGGGACAGACGAGAGCGGTCAGCTTGTTTTGATTGACGAGATCCACACACCTGATTCTTCGAGGTATTGGCAGACAGAAGGCTACGAAGAGCGGATGGAAAAAGGTGAAGAGCCGAAAAGCTTTGACAAAGAATTCTTGCGCTTGTGGTTTAAAGAAAACTGCGATCCGTACAAAGATTCGACGCTCCCAGACGCACCTTCTGAGCTTGTAGAAGAGCTCTCGCGCCGCTATATTCAGATGTATGAACAGGTCACGGGAGAGAAATTCGTTCCCGGTGAGATTCCTGTCATCCCGCGCATGGAGCGTAATCTAAAACAATATGCCGCTTGAACCACTCACTGCAATAAGCTCGATAGATGGTCGCTACCGAGCGATTGGCTCGGAGCTCACGGAACACTTCAGCGAATTTGGCCTCATCCGCGCGCGGCTACTCGTCGAGACGGAATACCTTATCGCACTCTCGGAGGCGGGGGTCATACGGAAATTCAGCGCCGAAGAGAAAGCAATCCTGCAACAACTCCCGCACATCTCGACTGAAGAGGCGACCATCGTGAAAAAGATAGAGAAAGAAGGATATGAAGGGATACCGGCGACAAATCACGATGTGAAGGCGATCGAGTACTTTATAAAGTTGAGATTGGCCAAGACCTCGCTCAAAGATATTTCCGAGTGGACACATTTTGCGCTTACCTCGGAAGACGTGAATAGTGTCGCGCAGGGAGTAATGCTACGCGGGGCACTTCAAAGCGTCGTATTGCCTGCGCTCGAAGAGATACGCAGTGCGCTCGATGCCAGCGCTACCGAGCATGCTTCCACCGAGATGCTTGCACGCACCCACGGACAGCCCGCAACGCCGACGACATATGGCAAAGAAATGCGCGTCTTCGAATCGCGCCTCGCGCGTCAGCTCGAACAGCTCCGTGCCCGCTCAATCCTCGTCAAATTTGCCGGCGCAACAGGGAATTACAACGCGCATGCCGTCGCTTTGCCCGAAGTTGATTGGCGCGCGTTCGCAAAGAAATTCGTCGCGGGGCTCAACGTGGGGTACAAGATCTCCCTTGAATTGAATGAGGTAACGACCCAGATCGAGCCGCACGACACGTATGCAGAACTGTTCGACAATCTCCGTCGCATCAACACGATACTACTCGATTTCTCACAAGACATGTGGCGCTACATAAGTGATGGGTGGGTCACACAAAAGCCAAAAGAAGGGGAAGTGGGCTCTTCCGCGATGCCGCACAAGGTCAATCCGATAGATTTTGAGAATGCAGAAGGCAATTTCGGTGTGGCCAATGCGCTTTTCAATCACTTTTCACAAAAGCTTCCTATCTCGCGCCTGCAGCGCGACCTATCCGACTCGACCGTCATCCGTACCTTCGGCACCGCATTCGCGCATTCACTCATCGGCTACCGCTCACTCGCTCGCGGTTTGGGCAAAATAAGCGTCAATGCAGCAGCAATGCTCGAAGCATTGCAACAGCATCCGGAAGTGTTGGCGGAAGCAATTCAGACCGTCCTGCGCAAAGAAGGTGTCGAGGTCCCGTACGAAAAGTTAAAGGAATTGACCCGTGGTAAGCAGGTATCGCTCGAAGATTTCGCCGCATTCATCGACGGACTTTCGGTGAGCGACGATGTAAAAAAGCGACTCAAAGCCCTCCGACCCGAGAATTATCTCGGTCTTGCGGAAAAAATCGCACGAAACATTACGTAAGGTTAGAGGATTTCCACTTCTCGATCTCCGCCATATATTTGTCGAAGAAGACAAGAGCAACGGCACGAGCATACGGTGTCTTGTATTCATGTGCCCTCATAGCCACGAGCCGCTCGGCAAGTTCGGCAAGCACGAGCGTTGTACTGTAAATACCCTTGCTTGCAGCAACGTGCTCATCCGTCCAACCGTTGGCAAGCGATTCTTCCAGTACTTTGTTGGCCGTGGCAAGAATGGTTTCGAGGGGGACGCCAGCATCTTGTTCCATTTCCTTCACCCACGCACTACTCTTGAGTGCTTGCATGTTGAGCTGCTCAACCTCGGCGGCATCTCGAGCGACAGGAAATTTCGGGCGGAAGACGTTGTCGCCATCGTCGATACCCATACGGGCATTCTATCACTGCTTCAATCCGAGGCCGGTGCGGATGAGGTACCAATTAATCGCGATGAGCGCGGCTATCATTCCTATGAGGACCGCAAATGATATCCAGAGAGCGATGTCGGCAATGCCGAGGAATCCGTAGCGGAAGCCGTTGATAAGGTAGAAAATCGGGTTTATATACGTCCCGTATTGTGCAATCTCCGGTAGCGAGTGGACTGAATAGAAAACGCCGCCGAGGTATACAAGCGGGGTCAAGACAAAGGTGGGGACGATGTTGATGCCGTCGAGAGATTTTGCGTAGACACCGTTGACCAACCCCGCGAGCGCAAAGACGAGTGCTGTGAGGAGTGCGAAAATAAAGATTATGCCGACGTTGAAGAGCGAAAGCTGCAATCCGGTAAAGAATACCGAGATGAGGAGCACAAGCGTCCCGACGAGGACGCCGCGCACGATACCTCCGGAGATAAAACCGGCGATGAGAAGCCACGGCGGGGTGGGGGAGACGAGGATCTCATCGATGCCGCGGAAGAAGAATTTGGATTGGAAGAAGGAGAAGGAGGTGTTGGAATACGCATTGGTGACGATGGCGAGCATGACGAGGCCGGGCACAACGAACGACATGTAATCAACCCCCTGCATCTCGCCGATGCGGCTGCCGAGTACGGTGCCGAAGATGAGGAAGTAGAGGCACGAGGTGATAACGCTCGGGAGGAATGTCTGCACCCAAATGCGGAACATGCGAACAATGTCCTTGCGGAGCATTGTGTAGAACGATATCCATTTGCCGTATGCGTCCATATGGTTTACTCGCTAAACACGTCTATTTTGCCGTCGCTATCTGCCGCTGGTGCGGCAGCGCTGCCTCTCGCGCCGACGCGTTGCGAGACACGGCAAAACAGACGTGTTTGCGCTCGTCTTGGGTTGTTAAAGGAAATAGTCATATATAATTTATTTATCAGAAGTTAGTTTCAAGAAGACTTCCTCAAGCCGGCCGCCGCGGTAGCCATCTTTGGCCGGCTCGCCGCTGTGATGCGTGGCGATAACTTCCTCCATGGTGCCCATGGCTACGATCTGGCCTTTATTGATGATGGCGACGTGTTTGCAGAGCTGCTCGGCCTCTTCGAGGTAGTGGGTCGTGAGGAGGATGGTGAGGCCGCTTTTGCTCAATCCCGTAAGGTAATCCCACATGCCGCGGCGGAGCTCGACGTCCACACCAGCGGTCGGCTCATCGAGGATAAGAAACTTTGGTTCGTTGACGAGTGCGCGAGCGATCATGAGGCGGCGCTTCATGCCGCCGGAGAGCGTCATGGCGTTTTGATCCATCTTTTCTCCGAGCCCTAAGTCGGTGAGGAGTTTCCTCGCGCGGGGAATCGCGACAGAGCGGGGGATACCGTAATAGCCGGCTTGATTTACAACGATGTTGAGCGTCTTTTCGAATGGGTTGAAATTGACCTCTTGGCCCACCAAGCCTATTTGCATTTTTGCCAATTCCGTCTCCGTATCTGTGTTGTGACCAAATACTTCAATCGTGCCGCTCGTTTTGTTCACAAGACCGGTCGTAATGCCGATGATGGTCGTCTTGCCTGCGCCATTGGGCCCGAGCAGTGCGAAAAAATCACCCTGTGGTATCTCGAGCGAGACGCCCTTCAGCGCGACCGTGCCGGTCGCGTAGGTTTTCTTTAGGTCTGTAATTTTGAGTGCCGGAGCTGACATGCGAGGAGGCATTATAGCAAATGTTTCTTAACAAAGTCGAACGTCTCGTTTGGATCCCTTACCGCGTGTGTGGGGATGACGCCGATAACCGTCTCGTCGTTGCCGCCCGGAAAGAGCGCATCACCGACGTACACACAATCTTCTTTTTTCCACCCTTCGCGCTCGATAAGTCGGATGATGTTGAACCCCTTGTGTTTGCCGGCGATCGTGAAATCGAAGGTAGTCGTCCCGCCGGGCCGCACGTCTGCTCCGACCGCGCGGAGTTGCTCCACCGCTTCTTTGTGTCGGCTTAGGATCTCGAGCCGTTTCTTCGCACCCGGATCGAATGCTTCTTTTTTGTCGATATCTTCGTGGTGCCCTATCAGGCTATACGAGATCTGGCTCCCACGATCTTCCACTAGGTCGTCCTCGTCTTTGACCGAGAGCGCCACATCATCATGGATAGTCCGAATAAGCTCCAGGATCGCGGCTTTTTGCTCGGCTGAGAAGCTCTCGCTCCAGAGGACGCCCCCATTTTTTCCGATCGCGTGATTGCCCGATTGCGATAAGGCAAAATACTCACCATTGAATGACGGAGGAATCTGCTTTTGGATCTGTGAGAGCTGTCCGCCCGTGACGACGACAACATTCTTCTCGCGGCACAGCTCCTTAAAGATCTCTTGGTGGGGAGTCGCCATGAGAGTGCGGCTCCGCGTAAGCGTATTATCGAGGTCAAAGAAGAAGTGTTTTGGCATGTCAGAATCTTCGTATAACTATTCAATGGTTGCGTTTGGATCTCCTTTTTCTTCAGGCGTATTCCGTTTCAGCCATTCTTTGGCAGCCTTTGCGGATTCATCGGGCTCGCTAACATTACCCATAATATCCGGGACACTTCGGACGTTCGGAACTTGCATACGCTTATGGATTCTAAGTTCTCCTTTATTGAAAACAAATTCCGAGTCTTCGACGGCTTTCTTTGCAACGTCCTCGTCTTCCGGCTCCGGTTCTATTCTTGGAAGTTTCCTGAAGTGTTCAATCATATCTGCTTTTCCCAATATCGTGCAGATGCGTCGACATAATCCGCGACGCGTCGCTCGGCTGCTGCGGCAAGGTGCGTTGTGAGCGCCTCTCGCGCATCTTCCGGAGATCCGTTCTTGATGAACGCCTCGACGAGGTCGATGTGTTCGGGGGAAGAAAGCGCCAAGCGGCGGCCTTTGGCCGCCGCGCGCAAAAGCGTCGGGCCCCCGATGTCTGTCTTCTCGATGACGTCTTCGGGTGTCGACGTGGCGTCCGCGATAGTCCCCTCGAGCGGGTAGAGGGTCACATAGACGAGGTCGATGGGGGTTATGCCAAGCTGTCGGAGCTCCTTGAAATCCTCTTCGGTCGCGGCCAAAAGGCCTGCGTAGACCTCGCGCGCGAGCGTCACCACACGATGGCCCAAGATGGGGGGGCCGACGATGCCGGCCACGTCGCGACAGGGGATCGAATTGCCCATCAGGTACTTTGCCGTGCCGGCGGAGCCGATGAGCGACCAGCCGTTGTCTATCAGAAGCCTCCCCAGCCTCCGCAAATCTTCGTCCTTCTCGTACGACGCGAGGAGTGCTGTTTTCATGCCGCCATTCTAGCACGCACATCGCATTTTGTGGTATTCTGCGGCGATGAAAGACGGCAAGAAAGTCGGGGTTACCGCAAGCGCCTTCGATCTCTGCCACGCGGGGCACATCCTCATGCTCAAAGAGGCAAAGACAGTCTGCGATTACCTCATCGTGTGCCTGCAGGGCGATCCTTCGCTCACAGATGCGAGCTACCGCGGGAAAAAGAAAAACAAACCCATTATGTCGCTCGAAGAGCGCCGCATCATCCTCGAAGGCATCAAGTATGTAGACGAGATCGCCACGTACAACAGCGAGGAGGAGCTCTACAAGCTTCTCGTAGACCTCAGGCCGGATATCCGCATCATCGGGCCGGATTGGAAGGGTAAGCAGTACACCGGGCACGACTTGCCGATACCGATGTACTTCAACAGCCGCGATCATGGTTACTCAACCACCGAATTACGCCACCGCATCTACGAGGCCGAGGTACAAAAGATGGACGAAGAGGGGAAAAGCCTCTAAACCTCTCATTTTCGCGAGGTCCGCGCCAGCCGCGCTCCTATTTCGTCTTTACCAGTGAAGTGGATAACGCGCTGGCGCACTTCATGAATGGGTACATACTTGGGGAGTATCTCTAACGGGTCGAGTTTACTAGCCAATTTCTCTTCAAACATATGAAAAATTTGCACATGGTAAGCTGGATCCTCATCATCGTAGGAGCTGTGAACTGGGGCCTTGTCGGCCTCGGCGCTCTCCTCGGAGGCAGCAGCTGGAATGTCGTCAGCATGCTCCTCGGCTCATGGCCGCAGGTAGAAGCGATCGTCTACGTACTTGTCGGCGCTGCCGCAGTGTACGAGCTCGTCTCGCACAAAAAGAACTGCAGACAGTGTGGTTCGGGCATGTAAACCCACCCGAGAGGGTGCCCGCGGCCGCCTTTTGGCGGCCGTTCGGGTTGCGATCGCGTATATTCGTCCGCGCGTACTCGCGCGGACGCGACCCCTCTCGTATCAGCTTCGCCGACACTCGATCCCTTCGGGCGCCTCTCGGCGGAGTCGCTTATCCCCCCAGGGGCTGGCGTAGCTCTTGCGAGGGGCTATAATCTCTCCATACAAGTAAATAATATTGCCATTATGGTACGAACAGCGAATCCAGCATTATTAAAGCCTCTCAATCTCTCCGCCGAGCTCGAGGCGGTCGTTGGCAAGGGGCCGATGTCGCGCGGACAGGTCGTCAAGCAGATATGGGTGTATATCAAGAAGAACGACCTCCAGAATCCAGCCAACAAGCGCAATATTTTGGCAGACGACAAGCTCAAGCCTCTTTTCGGGGGCAAGGGCGAGGTCACGATGTTCGAGATGACGAAACTCGTCTCGGCACACATGAAATAAGGCTAGGTTTCTAGATGAGATAGAAGCGGCGCCCCATAAGGGGCGCCGTGGCTTTTGACTTTGCTTTAAAATAGAGCATCATCTCTCCAATTCCCAAGCCGGGAAGTGCACATGTCAACCAGGAGGATGGCGCCATGCATGCCAACGTTTTTCGACTGGAGAAGGATGGCTGGGGTGAATACGGGATTGTCCACGGAATAAGCCGAGGCGGGCTGCGCGTTGCCCCGGAGGATGGCCGCGACGTTTTCTTAAGCTTTATGCGGAATCAGTCGGATGGATCGATGCCACGACTCGACGGCCCGAAGCTTGTCGAGGGCGCGCCTTGTCACAACCTAACCGGACTACCGGCCATCAAGGGGCGGGGGAAGTGGAAGGGGGCGCTGCTCCGAATCTCTACATTCAACCTCAGGTTTGCGGAAAAAGGGAGCAGCTACTTCGGCCCGATCAGCAACGGCTGGGCGGGGGCTGAAATTATCGACGGAGCTTTCATCCAGATCGGTGCGCGTAATGATGTGGATCAGCACCAGCTCGTCGCTATCGAGGACGGTACGTCGATCGTCGTCGCAGACCGCCACCATCGATACATGGAGATCTGGGTGGATTACGGAGAACTGCAGGGAGGACCCGCAGCAAAAGAGCTCCTTGGCTCTGTACTCGTGGCCCGCTTGGACAAGAACCTGCAGAGGGCACGCCATGAAGCCCTCATGTGGACTCGGCACACGCTCGACCAGATCGGTCTCTTGTCCATCTGGCCGGAAAGGTTTGAGAAGCGGAGAAGGGCATTGGAAGCTGCATGAAGTAAGCTGCAGCATCCGAGTATGGGGCGTCGCGGGTAGGACACCGCGGCGCCTTTTGTTTTTATTTACCCATGCGTCGCTCACGTTCTGCGTACTCTTTAAGGACCGTTGCGAGGTCTCCTGCCGTGAACGCAGGCCAGTGTGTTTTCAAGAAAAAGAGTTCGCTGTATGCGCCTTGCCAGAGAAGGAAATTGGAAAGCCGCTGTTCTCCACCCGTCCGGATGATGAGATCGGGATCGGGCATGCCGGCTGTCCACAGGTGTTTCCCGAGAGATTCTTCCGTTATCGTTTCGTTCGCTTCGAGAGCCGCCTGCGCGGCCTCCACGATCTCCGCCTTGCTACCGTATGAAATACATACCCACACCGTAAGTTTAGGATTCTCGGGATTCTTTTCCTCCGCTTGTCGCATCGCGTCTTGAAGGCTGGAAGAGAAACGCTCTTTCTGGCCGATAAAGCGAACCGCGATGTTTTCTTTGGAAAATTTTGCCAAACGTTCACGAGCCGTCGACTCGAAGATCCCCATAAGGTACGAGACTTCTTCCTTTGACCTGTTCCAATTTTCTGTAGAAAAAGCATACACAACCATATGTCGGATACCCAAATCACGCGCCGCGTGGGCGATGGGCTCCAGATTGTCCATGCCCCGCCGGTGGCCCTCAAACGAGGGAAGGCCTTGCTCCTTCGCCCACCGGCGATTACCGTCGAGGATAATGCCGATGCATGCAGGAATTTTCGTCGTCTCAGCCATATGTATGCGGATAATAACAGTTCTACCGCACTGTGGAAGATTCGTGTACTATCGTTGTACGGATATGAGCAATAACTCCCTCACGTCTCGGAAATTCCCCGGTTACATTCTCGCACTCTCCGGCCCCTCGGGTGTCGGTAAATCGACCGTACGTAGGATGCTTACGAGCGTATGTTCTGAATATGTTGAAGACATAGCGATGGTCACAACGCGGGACCCGAAGCACGGCGACGATGGGGAATACATCTACGTAACCCAGAAAGAATTTGAGCGAATGACACGGAAGGGGATCATCGTCGCCTCAACACGGATCCCATCTTCAAACGAAAATCGTCAGTACGGGTATCGGGGGGAAGACATCGAGGCGGTCTGGAATAAAGGCAAGACACCGGTGGTCATCACTGAAGTGCAGCTTCTTGAGGGCCTCGCTCACCAGTATGGCCGCCGCTCAATCCTCTCACTCGGACTTTTGCCCCCAGGGGAGAGTAAGCGCGCAAAGCTTAGTCAACTTCTCCATCGCTTGCGCAGTCGCGGCCGCGAGACCGAGGAGCACATGCATGATCGGCTGAAAAACGCAGAGCACGATATCGATATCTTCGCAGAGCGAAAAGATCTCTTTGACGACGTCGTCGTCAACAAAGATCTGATGCAACTGGTCGCATTGATACGGAAGAAAGTACTCGCGTTTTCAAAAGTGTAGGGAGATGTAGAACGAGCGCATCCCGTGGGGATGCGCTCGGTATTGCCGTGCGGGCATTCATGCCCGCACCGGTTTTATTGCTGGGACATCGCGGCAGTACCGGCGGATCACTTTAGTGCGACCTGCCATATAGTCCTCGATCATCTCCCGGGCACCACGCCGGAGCCAGAGCCCGAGGGCGTCTTTCACCGGCATCCACCGGTGGTTGCCCACTTCGAGTGTTTGACCAATGATCGGGGCGACGTGCTCAACGCTCATTGCGTAGAGCCGCACCCACACACGCGGAATGATCAGATACGCGCCGATATAGATCGGGTCACCTTGAAAGGGAAGCCCGGTCAACTCCTCGTCGTGGAGCCGCTTGAGCGCCAGAACGCCGTGTTCTCCGTGATGGCATGTCTCCATTGGAATGGAGTCCATGTCCTCATATTTACCGAGAGCGGGTTTACCGACGAATTCCTTAAGGATCAGGATTTCGCCTGCGGAGTTCGCCGAAACAACCGCCACAGCTCGAAGACGTTGTGTCATGATGTCGCCATCCCGGTTGAAAGGAATCAGTTTAAGGAGCCAAATCGCATTTTAGTGCGTTTGAGCCATCAGAGCAATGGAGCAGGAGAAAGTGATAGTATGTAATTCTTGTATGGACGTGAACATGCCGCCGGCCGAAGAAGTAGTGCTCGTGGATGAAGACAACCGCGTACTTGGCACGAGGCAGAAGTCTGACGTTCACGGGAAAGAAACGCCGCTCCATCGGGGCTTCTCCCTTTTTCTTTTTGACCGTGCGGGCCGACTACTCTTGCAGCAGAGGAGCCACACGAAAAAGACGTGGCCCTTGGTCTGGTCCAACAGCGTTTGCGGCCATCCCGCACTCGACGAGTCAAACGTCGCGGCGGCCGAGCGTCGGCTGGCCTACGAATTGGGAATGAGGGCGGCGCACATTGAGGAGGTCGCGCCGTATCGATACACCTTCGTGCGCGATGGCGTGATGGAAAATGAGATCTGCCCGATCTTAGTCGGTTTTGCAACGGAAGAACCAAAGCCAAATCAACAGGAAGTCGAAGCTATCCGCTGGGTAGCATGGCAGGATTTTTTGAAAGAGATTGCGGCGCAACCGGGCACGTATTCAGAATGGTGCGAAGAGGAGGCACGCGTTCTAGAGAGCCATCCGCGTTTTCAAGAGATGTTCGAGAATCGCGGGCAACATTTCAACAATTCACACTTCTCCACATGAATAAAGCCCTTGCCAACTTTCACCGCGGGGTATACTCGTGGTGTGAATCGCGGCACGCGTCAACGAAAGACAGACACTCACAAAAAACTGGTTATTCGAATGGAAGAGGCCGGCATCGAAGATGTCGCGCTCGTAGGAGGCAAGAACGCTTCGCTTGGGGAAATGCTCCAGGAATTGAGCCCGAAGGGAATTCGCATCCCGTCGGGATTTATCGTCACAGCCGAGGCGTACCGTTTTTTCCTGCGCGAAGCGGGGCTCGAAGCACGCATTCGCACGATGCTCAGGGGCTTGAGAAAAGGCGACACCAAGAATCTCACCACGGTCGCCGCGTCTATCCGCGCGGCGATCGAGCGTGCGAAACTCCCGGCCTCACTCGAGGCCGAAATTATTACGGGCTACCGAATGATGGAAAAAGAGTACGGTGCGTATATCGACGTCGCGGTCCGCTCCTCTGCGACGGCAGAAGATCTGCCCGACGCGAGCTTCGCGGGCGAGCACGACACCTACCTCGGCGTTCGTGGCGGGAAAGACGTGCTTCGTGCCATCAAATCGTGTTTCGCCTCTCTCTTTACCGCGCGCGCGATCTCATACCGGATCGACAAGAAATACAACCACCTCGACGTAGCGCTTTCGGTCGGGGTGCAGCGCATGGTACGCACCGATACGGGTGCTTCGGGCGTTATCTTCACCATCGACACCGAGACGGGTTTTCCTGATGTCATCCTTATCACTTCTGCCTATGGCTTGGGCGAGATGGTCGTGCAAGGGCGAGTCATTCCCGATGAATTCCTTGTCGCAAAAAAGATGTTGGGGAAAGCACCGCATCCTCTGATCGGCAAGCGGCTCGGAGCAAAAGAAGCGAAGATGATCTATGCGCCACGCGGAGGGATACAGCCCGTCAAGGTGGTACCGACGAGTCGCGCCGAGCGCTCGACCTTTTCGCTGAGCGATAAACAGGTGCTCATCCTCGCAAAATGGGCGAAAGCGATCGAAGAGCACTATACAAAAAAGCGAGGTGCTCCAAGTCCTATGGATGTCGAGTGGGGGCTCGATGGCAAGACCAACGAACTTTTTATTCTCCAAGCGCGGCCCGAAACGGTGCAGGTGTCCAAAGACCGTGGGAAGCTCAAAGAATACATTCGTCGCGAGGAAGGCACCGTGCTCGCCAAAGGTCTTTCGGTCGGCAATCAGATCGTAGTAGGCAAGGCCCGCGTCATTTCGAGTACGCGTGACATGGCGCAATTGCAGAAAGGTGAGATCTTGATAACAGAAATGACCGACCCCGATTGGGAGCCGGTCATGAAGCGGGCGGGGGCTATCGTGACGGACCAGGGCGGCCGAACCTCGCATGCGGCGATCGTTTCCCGCGAGCTGGGATTGACCGCGATTGTGGGCACCGAGACCGTTACCAAGAGGATAAAAACGGGGCAGTTGATAACGGTCGACACGACATCTGCGGAGGGCATTATCTTCGCTGGGGCGCTCCGGTTTGAGGTCCGCGAGACCGACGTCACCAACATCCCCAAGACGAAGACGAAGATCACGATGAACCTCGCGACTCCCGACACCGCGTTTGAGAAGTCTTTTTTACCCAACTCCGGTGTCGGCCTTGCGCGCGAAGAATTCATCATTGCCTCTGCAGTCGGCATCCACCCGCTTGCCCTCATCCACTACAAGGAGCTCGAGCCGAAGTTGCAGAAAAAGATCGACGACAAGATTCGCGGCTGGGAAGACCACACGGATTATTACGTAGACAATCTCGCCTACGGCATCGCAAAGATCGCGACCGCCTTTTATCCCAAGCAGGTCATTGTCCGATTCTCTGATTTCAAGAGCAACGAATACCGCTCGCTTCTCGGAGGCGAGCTCTTCGAACCGCACGAGGAAAATCCGATGCTCGGCTGGCGCGGCGCATCGCGCTACTACGACCCGAAATTTCGCGCAGCATTCCTTCTCGAGTGTCGTGCGATGCGCAAAGTCCGCGATGTGATGGGTCTTACCAACGTCGTGCCGATGGTGCCTTTTTGCCGCACCATCGAAGAGGGCAAGAGGGTTCTTGCGACCATGATGGAAGCGGGACTCTACCCGCGGCTGCTTGCGAAAGGCGAGCAGAAAAAAACAGCGACACCCGTCATCGTCATGTGCGAGATTCCTTCGAATGCGATACTTGCCGAGGAATTTCTCAGGATCTTCGACGGCATGTCTATCGGAAGCAACGACCTGACCCAGCTCACGCTCGGACTCGACCGCGATTCGGGCATCGTCAATCGCGTCGCGGATGAAAATGATCTCGCGGTCAAGAAACTGATCGCCGAGGTCATCAAGATCTGTCGCAAGAAGAAAAAGTACGTAGGCATCTGCGGCCAAGGGCCATCGGATCACCCCGCCTTTGCGAAATTCCTCGTCGAGCAGGGGATAGAGAGCATGTCCCTCAATCCCGATTCCATCATCAAAACAACGATAGCTATCGCCAAGGTGGAGAAGGCGATGCGGAGGTAGCGCTTCCGCCCGCAATTGCGGGCGGGGCGTTTTTGGCTATACTTGGGGGCACATTCCGCGGTGGCGCAACGGTAGCGCAGCTCCCTGTTAAGGAGTTGGTTGTAGGTTCGAATCCTACCCGCGGAGCATCAGAAATGCAGGGCGCCCCAATGGGGGCGTTTTGCATTTCTGATCCCGCAGGATTCGAACCGAAGGCGCATGATTCTTCCAAACTACTGTTTGGCTAAGAATCATAGCGTGTCGCTTTAGCGACCGAATCCGCCAAAGGGGACTGCGATTTGTGGCCACACTACGCGTGGACAAATCGGGAGCCTACCCGCGGAGTCTAGTTGGGGGAGATTTGGTAGAATACAATAATGAGCAAAAAAGGGGTTGCGACTGGAACGGTGCACAAAATACCGGAGGATTTACGAGCATCCATTATTTCTGCGCCCGCGGCGCGAGCGGTATGGGAAGATATTACACCGCTCGCACGTAATGAGTGGATTTGCTGGGTCATTTCCGGCAAAAAAGCGGAGACAAGAGGTATCCGTATCAAAAAGGCGCTCTCCAAACTCAAAGGCGGCATGCGCCGCCCCTGCTGCTGGGCCGGCTGTACACATCGTTGAGGCGTAGCCTGCTTGCGACTAGCAAAAGAAAGGTCCTCTCAACTTGATTCGTCCGATAGTTTCCCGAACCTTGTATCAAGCCATTGATATACGCGCCGCTCATATTCAGATAATTCGTCTACAAGTCCTGACTCATTGTAGGTTAGATACATCATATAAAGGTCCGTCTCGTGCGATTCCAAAAGTTCTTGCAATTGCTCTTCTGTCTCTCCCGACCACTCTGCCTTTTTGATAAGAGCCTCAAAGATCTCATATGGGTCTGTCTGACGCATCGATTCTGGGTGCGGGGTTTTTTCGGGCATATTCTACATCTAACCACGCTGATACGCTGTGGCCAAGATTGGAAATAACGTCGCGGTTGTCGAGGAGGCATAGTCGACTCTTCCACAGCCCGCGCGTTTTTGGGCTTCCGGCCCGAAAAATGGTGCTACACTGGGCGGCATTACAATTTATTCTCATTTATTTTCCTTATGGATATTACAATGCTCGTTGCAAAAGTGTTGGGGGTCTACCTCGCCGTGAGCGGTCTCTTCCTCATTTTCAGGGGGAAGACGGTCCCGCACCTTCTCAAGGACCTCTTCGACCATCCGGCGGTTACGTATCTTGTCGGCATCATGATGATCTTTCTTTCTTCGATGTACCTCATCCAGTACAACATCTGGGATGGTTCGTGGAAGACGTTCATTACCGTCTTCATGTGGGCGGTCATGGCTAAAGGAATCCTCTATGTCTTTGCGCCGCAGGTGCTAAGTGAAATAGCGATCAAAAAGTCGCGCAAGATCTTCGGCATCTTCGGCGCACTCTCCGTCGCAGTTGGTCTGTATCTCTTCCTCGGACTCAACTAATGATATCAAATTTCCGCCCTCTCGCTTGCCGCGGGAAAACGCACTTACGGCAGTCGGTGAAGTGACGCGGAGATAAACGAAATGATACCCGTGATGAGCCAGCCGATGATGGCGTAGCCGATCATTGCGAAAATGATCGAGAGTTCGACGGTGAATCCTGCGAGATTCAGTGCAGGGAAGGCACCCAAAAACGGAGCTGCAAGCTGGTTGGTGACGCTGTAGACCCACGCGACAAATCCTGCCGAGGCGTTGGCTCCGAGAAGCACCAGCACAAAGCGAAGGGCCAGCATGAACTGGATCAATCCGATGACGGTGTACACGACCCGCTCCGCGAAGAGTGTGGGGTAGTAATAATATGCGCGCTGGTAGACAAGTTCTGTCATACGCGCAATGCTACCGTGTTCAGTGTGAAAATAGTGTGAAGCAAAACGGCGCCGGACTCTCTCTATGGGTCCACTTTTCACGAAGGCACAAAACAAAACACCCCTGACCTGCGTGGTCAAGGGGTGTTTTGTTCTTCGCTGCGATGAAAATTCGGAGGCTCTAACGACTAATCGTCGTCTGAATTCCCGTTTCTCCCTCTGTCGTTTCCGCCCCTCTTGTTGTCATCATCTCTATCGTCATCGGACCGTGACTTGGTCGACGTCGAGACATTTTTGTTGAGCGGATGTGAATCCTTGTCATCCGACACGCCGTCATTGTCGTCGTCGGTATCAACGGAGTTTAGGATGCCATCGTGATCAGTGTCGGCTTTGCCGCAGTTTTCTTTGAGGAATCCGCGGCTCAGAGGCCCGAAGAAGCCCGTCGAGTTGATTCCGAATTTCCTCTGGAATTTCATCAGCGCCTCGCGCGTCTTTGACCCGAAGAATCCTGTGGCCATCTCTGCGGGAAAGATAGAAGGGTCGCTTGCGAGCGTGCGCTGTAATTCCCGCACATCGTCGCCTCTATCGCCATGCTTGAGGTCTCTGTTGAAGACGAAGCATCCCGGTGGGAAGGGCCGTGTCGAAGTCGCGGTGCTGCCGCTACCCCCTGCCTGCTGCTGGAGGAGGAGTACGATCTGTGCTTTGAGGGCATTGATCTGGTCGAGCAGCGCCTTGATCTGCGCAGCGAGACTTCCTGCAGGGGGAGTCGACGTCGCGGCTTGTGCGACGGTCGTAGCGCAGGTCGTCGTTGCCATCGTGGACGATGCGTCGGTCACTTGGAGTGTCATCGAATGCAATCCGGGGAGAGCGGCGACGGTTTGTGAGGTGCTGGTGCTGCCATTACCCCATAAAAAGGAAAACGGCACAACGCCGTCTGAAGCCAAACCCGTCCATGTAATAGTCGTGGCAGTCGGTGTGCCTACGCACGTAGCTGTTAATGCAGAAGCTGCTCCTACGAGGCCAAACGAAAGCACGAGCGCCATCGCCACAGCCGAGGAGAGCAATCGAGAATGAACCATAGTGTTTTATTTTTATATCTTCCTGCTAATACGTCGCTAATGCATGGGAATTATATCCCACGCCGCCGCCAAGAGGCGGACTTCTTCTCTAGACGTAGCGCACGCACATTCATTACAGGGTGTCCCCATCGGGCGACATCCATGCTTGACGGTGTAGTACAATGGGCATATGAAGCACTACATTTGCACAGGGGGGTGCAACGGGGTTTCTGAAAAGCCGGGGACCTGCCAAGCGCTCGCTTGCCCGAAAAATGGCCAGCCGCTCACCGGTTGTGACTGCGGCGACGGCAAACACACGCCGCAGGAAAAGACGCCCTTGCCCCGTGAAGAACGCGAGATAGAATAACCGTCATGCGGAGTATTCTTTGGATTATCGGCGTGCCGGTCGCCATCTTCATCGCATTTTTCGCTTTCAATAGCTACATCTATAATGAAAAACAGGGAGATATGTCCGCGCAAGAAACATCCGTCGAAGTAATTCCCATCTCGCACGCGACCGCCGTCCTCCAGTGGGACGACACCGTTTTTTATACCGACCCGACCGGCGGCGCGCAAGCTTTCGCCGGCCAGCCGGCGGCGGACATTATTCTCGTGACGGATATTCATGGCGACCACCTAAGTACCTCGACACTTTCGGCGGTCGTCGGACCGGAGACAATTCTCGTCGTGCCGCAGGCGGTGAAAGACGAGTTGCCCGCAGATCTCGCGGCGCGCGCCAAGGTTCTTGCAAACGGCGAGACGCTTGCCGAGAGGGAGTTCAAGATACTCGCCATGCCCATGTACAACCTTCCCGATGTTTCCAACAGCAATTTCCACACTAAGGGTCGCGGCAACGGGTACATCATCGCCCGCGATGACACGCGCGTGTACATCGCAGGGGACACGGCGGGTACTCCCGAGATGCGCGCGCTTACTGGTATCGACGTCGCGCTCGTGCCGATGAATCTCCCGTACACCATGGGAGTGGAAGAGGCAGCCGACGCAGTACTCGCGTTCAAACCTCGTCAGGTCTATCCATACCACTACCGCGGGCCCGACGGCTTGGCCGATGTGGCAAAATTCAAACAGCTCGTGAATGCCGGAGATCCCAACATCGAAGTTATCTTGGCGGATTGGTATCCGCACTAGGGAGGAGGATTTTAGCGAACTGCGAGCGTGTGGCTCATCATGAGCGCGAGCTCTTTTTGGGTCGCAGGGATATTTTTGAGGCTAACTTTGCCCACCACACGCATCGTGACGTTGCACAAACCGAGCGCTATCGCAGGGTTGGTCGCCTTGCGAGGCTTGCCGTTGACGCCGATCATGACGGTATCCGCTGCGTCGAGGAGGACGTCTATTCGCTTTTGTTTTTTCGGATGCATCGAATCAGCGATCACGCGGTACCCGATGAGGTGGTCGACGGTCTCAAAACCGCAGTTCACGTTTTTTTCGGCATTTTCGAGAGCGATAACGGTCCCGAAGGGGAGGGTCTCCGCGAGGTCGCGCGAGCGGGCGGCAATGACCGCAGGATTGGAGTACGCACCCGAGGCGGTGATATGAGGATCGCCATCGGTCTGCTCGGGTACGGCATTGTAGCCGGTAAGTCGGACAGAAAGAGAAAGGGCGGTCTCTACTGTGGAAGTAGCGGCGGGAGGCACTGGGGAAGCCCACGTAGTCGTGGACGCCGTAATGCCGGTCGCTCCCGACCACATGAAGAGCCCCATAATGGCTAGAGAGATTGCACTGGTCATAAGAATAGTAAGGCGGTAAGCCTTATAATGAGCATATTAACATAAAAATAGCCTGTTGTCAAGTAGTAACGATGTAATCAGATCGGCAATACCGCGTCTCTAAATAGGGACTTCATGAAAGCTTTATCTGGGATAGGTAGGGTTAGGTGAGGTCACCTCAGTCTATTTATTAGAAAATTCTCAGTAAACTGATTACATATGAAAATACTTCTTGTAGAGGACGAAGAAAAATTAGCAGAGGCTCTCAAGCGCGGGCTCGAGATGAGCGGGTATACCGTCGACATCATTTCCGATGGAAGGAAAGCCCTCACCCGGATATCGCTTCATCGCAACGACTACGACGTCGTTATCCTCGACCTCATGCTCCCCTCTATGGACGGGCACGAGATCTGCAAGGAAATGCGCGCAAATGACATCACCGTGCCCATTCTCGTCTTGACCGCACGGGCAGAGACCGATACCAAAGTCGAGCTCCTCCTCTCCGGCGCCGATGACTATCTCGTCAAGCCGTTTTCCTTCGCAGAACTTTCCGCCCGCGTTCAGGCGCTCTTGCGGCGTCCCTCCGGATCTCTGCCGCAGATCCTGTATGCTGGAGACATCACGCTCAATCCCGCGACACGCGAGGCCACACGTGAAGGGCGCGAGCTGCCGCTCACGCTCAAGGAATTCGGATTACTCGAGTACTTTATGCGCCACCCGAATACGGTCGTAAATCGGGAAGATCTTCTTAGTCATTTATGGGATTTCAATTATGTCGGATTCAGCAACGTCGTCGACGTCCACATTAAAAACCTTCGCAGAAAGCTTGATGGGGAGAAGGGTGATGGGATATTGGAAACGGTCCGTGGGGTTGGTTATAGGCTTCGGGTATAAGTATCGCTCTGATCCGTTCTTCCGGACAGAGGTCAACATCGTCCTTCTCCAAGCGATCTTCGCGCTCTTCCTGCTCGCGGTCGTGGGCGTCGTGGCCTCGCAGCTCTACCATGATGCATCTGCTGCTGTCTCGGCGGGGATCGTCGAAGCGCTCTCACCGAACTCAAGCCCTGCGTCGGTGGGGGAGTCGATCATTTCCGAGATCATGTCCATGCGCGTGCGGACGATGTGGATTGCCGCCGGAGTCATCGTCCTTATCACCGCAGGGTTTACCTATGTCGTTGCGCGCCTCGCGCTCGCGCCGGTGCGAAATGCGCTTGAATCGCAGAAACGATTCATCGGGAACATCGCCCACGAACTGCGCACGCCGCTTTCGATCATCAAGACAAATACAGAGGTGAAGCTCCTTGCCTCGGATGTTGGGGACGAAGTCCGCGCTCAACATCAGGGTACGATAGAGGAACTTGATCGTATCTCCGATATTATCAACAACCTCCTCTCACTCTCCGCCTCCATCAGGCCCGAGCGTCTTGAATTCCGCGACGTTGATCTGGGCGAGGTAGTGCGAGGCGTCATCCACAAGATGAAAGACCTCGCCGAACAAAAGCGCCTCGAGATCGAGATCCGCACAAGCGAACGCAGAAATGTGTGGGCCAATGGGGTGGCGCTCGAGCAGATCGTGATGAATGTGATCAAAAATTCAATTCTCTATACGTCACGCGGCGGTCGGATCCTTGTGATCGTTGAGCCCGTGTACCCCGATTTTGTGGAGCTCCGGGTACAAGATTCGGGGAGCGGTATTGCGCGCAAAGACCTGTTCCACATTTTTGAACCATTCTATCGCGCGGATCCTTCACGAAAGCGCAATGGAAGCGGCAGTGGCTTGGGGCTTACCATCGTCTCCGAACTCGTGAAGCTCCACAACGGCAAAATAACGGTGAGAAGTGCAGAGGGTCAGGGGACCACCGTTGGCGTCCTCCTCCCTGCGGGAAAGTCCGGTGTGGGGGTCGTGGAGCCTACCGAAGGTTTGCGCGATAACGTGAGTGAGATAACCGCAGATTTCTCGCATCGGTAAGAATGCTGGACAGCATACAACACAACCCCCGAAAGGGGGCCATGTTGTAGTTCACTTCAGGTACGCTCATCTTTACGGATTTGTTCGGAACGTCGAGGGCCACGTGAGCTGCACGTTGCCGGAGGCGTCTTCGGATTTCACCGCGTAGAAGTACAGCGTGTTTGATGCGAGACCCGAGAGGGCAAGCGAGTGACTGAAGCCCACCGAAGGCTCGATCATGACCTGACCACCCACGACCGCGCCCGTCGAGGCAGATCCTTCGAAGATAGGAAGGGGAGACGAGCTAAAGTAGACCGTCCCGCGCGCCGATTCGTTGGTGAACCACGTGAGAGTCGCACCGTTGGTCGTCGTGGAGACAACAAGGTTCGTGATGCGCGGCGCAAAGACGTCGATGCCACCACCAAACGCAACGTTCAGGGCTGCGCGGGTGCGAGGTCCTACACGACCATACCCGGTCGTCGCGGCCGTACCCGAACACACGATTGCCTGACGGCACTGGAAACGCTGCACTGCTGCTGCAGTGAGCGGACCATAATAGCCGGTGACCAAGCCTTCAGGGTAGAGCGTCGAGTCGCTTGCGAGGAATGTCTGGAGCGTTATCACGTTTGCCCCTCTTGATCCGATGTCGAGGCTCGTGGAGATCGTCGCCGTCTGAGCGGAAGCGATGCCGGACCAGAAGAGCACTGACGCAACGACCACGGAAAGCGCGAACGCTGCAGAGGAATTCATATACGTGTTCATACTGACATGTGTTAGTTGATAATTGGTAATGTTTGGAGAAGCTGACGACACCTCTCCCATCATGAAGACGGTTTTCTTTCGGCACGCTTACGTCGCACACTCGCATCCTTCATATTTTTTTCACAATTATTTTTATACGATTGTTCAAAGAAAAGAGGTAGCGCACACATACTTTCCTGTGCGGAATGCAACGGGAGTGTGCGCGCCCTGCTCTTTCATTGTTGGTGGCTAGTAGAACGTCCTATTGTATGGAGTTGCTGATGTAAGCCGAGGGGGGTCGAGCCTTTAGAGGCCGGCCCCCCTCGGCGCGCATGGGGTACGTAAGGGTATTGACAGAAAACTATAGGCATGCTACCTTTCACATATCAACCAGTGCTGATCCAGAGAAGGGGGATCGACCTACAACTCCAGCTAACTGACATTGATACCAACCAAGACCAAAATCTTTGTCGGTTTATTCATCGAAAATTCTACATTGCAATATGCAAACAGGAACTATCGCCCGTCTCACTGACAAAGGTTTCGGGTTTATCTCTCGCGAGGGTCAGGAAAAGGATCTCTTTTTCCACTCCAACGAGCTCGTCGGCGTAAGCTTTGACGAACTTCGCGAAGGTGACAAGGTGACTTTTGAAGTCGCTGACAGCCCGAAGGGGCCGAACGCGGTCAAGGTCTCCCGCGTCTCGTAAGACTCACGTCTTTCACAAACGCCCCTCACTCAGAAATGAGTGAGGGGTGTTTTGATTTGCTATCTAATTTTTACATACGTGCTACGGTTGAGATGGTGAGTGAGGAACCCCTCGCTCCGGACTGTCGAAAGGACAGGCCTGAACTTTCCAAAAATCTTGCAGGGCGAGTCGCTCACGCGACTCCTGCAGGGCATCGCCCTCGGCGCCGCCGCGACGATCGTCGTCGGCTTCTACTGGGGCGGATGGGTGCTCGGCAGCACCGCGAAGACGCTTGCCGCGAAGCAAGTGGAATCCGCGCAGGTCGCGATACTTGCTCCACTCTGCGCCCAGAAGTTCGCCGCGCGATCGGACGCAGAAGTGAAAAAAATTGCCATCGCAAAGATGGACTCGTGGAAACGCAACGACGAGCTGCCGAAGGAATGGACCACCATTCCGGGCGAATCCTCTCAGAGCTCCGATTTGGCCGAGGCGTGCCTGAAGCTCATTTTCAAGGCGCCGGCGACTGCGGCCAAGTGAGGGAGACGGCTATGGGGGATACATGATACGCTTCGCGCCCGATTGCGCGAAGCGGTTTTTTATAACTACAGGTTCTTGTCTGGTGCTAGAATGCGTGAAATGGCTGATATGAAATTGGTTCGCGTGAAGGTATGGCCCGATGCGGGCGAGGAGCTTGTGAAAGAGGGGAAGAAAGGCGCGCTGGAGATATTCGTGCGCGAGCCGCCTGCTGATAACAGAGCCAACAAGCGTGTGTGCGTGCTCGTCGCGCGGCATTTTAAGGTACCTCCGGAAGCCGTCCGCATTATCTCCGGCCATCGCGCTCGCGGAAAGATTTTGAGTGTGCGACAATAGGCGTATGGACATACGTATCAAAGCAACAGGGTATGAACTTACTTCCGAGACGCGAGAGTATCTCGACGGACGTCTCGCCTCGCTCGAGAAACTTCTGGGTGGGGATACATCGCTCGTGCGATGTGAAGTGGAATTGGGTCGCGACGCCGGTCGTCCGCGGCACGGCGCGAATCTCTGGTTTGCCGAGATCCGGGTCATCGTTCCCGGGGGCTCGTCGGTGTATGCCCGCAATAATTCAGAGAGCATCAACGGCGCGATAGACGACGTGAAAGAGGAGGTCGAACGCCAACTACGACAAGAGAAAAAACTGCACATTCGCGTACTGCGCAAAAGTGGCGCTGCTCTCAAAAATCTGATGCGGTTCGGACAGTAGCCGTGTCTGAATCGCTATTGTTTATCATTCACCATGGTGAATGATAAACAATACGATGCGCATGAGCTCAATTGGATCGCACAGACACAGGCCTTGCGCCGGAGCGGAGGAATTCTTCGTAGCCCATTTCTTTTTTTCCTTCTGGTTTGACGCGGTCGACGACGAGTTTTCCTCCCACGAGGTGAGCCTCGAGGATCTGCACCCGCAGTTTTTTACCCGCACGTTCAAAAAAAGTGTACGTCCCCGGCCAGCCCTCAAGCGCGCGGATCTTCAAAAGGTTGGTGTATCCGTCGCCACGCAAATCGAGTAGCCCGTCTTCTTTTTTGAAAGCACTGCAATAGGTCGCGAGGTCGTGGTTTTGCGGCTGTGCATCGATCTCGCCCTTCAACCACAGGGGAAGGACAGTTGCGAGCAACATGCTTCCTTCGAGCGCGAGAAGCTCATCGAGCGCGCAGCCGTGCGGCGGCCATTCGGGAACGGCAACTTTCTTTTGTGCGATGATCGGACCGTGGTCGAGCTCTTCGTCGAGGAGCATGATGGAAACACCCGTTTCCTTCTGATCATTCAAAATGGCCGAGCGGATGGGGGACGGCCCGCGCAGGCGCGGCAAAAGTGATGGATGAAGATTCACAGCGCCCCGTCGCGGCATGGCGAGAACTTCCTTGGGGATTTTTCTTCCGTATGAAGCGACGATAAAGACATCCCACGGCGTCTTTTCGAGTTCGGCGATGAGCTCGGGGGTGAGTGACTCGAACTCCACGATCTTCTCCGGGACGTAGCCAATGCGTGCGAGCTCTGTGAGTACGGCGTCTTTCAGCGGCGCAGTGCCAAAAAAGGCGAACCGGACATCGGCGCGCTCACTCGGGTTGTTCATCATAGACATGTGTCGCCTTATCGGTGTAGAGAATTCCTTCGAGATGATCCATCTCGTGCTGGAAGACGTGTGCCAAAAAGCCAGACGCGCCGCGGGTAAATCGCTGACCTCGTTCGTCGTGTGCACTTAGCATCATTTTTTCTGCGCGCTCGACTTCGCCCCACTTGCCGCGGATGGAGAGACAGCCTTCGTGCTTTTCTTTTTTTGTCCGCGACATCTTGAGTACGACAGGGTTGATATAGACCTGATCGGGAAGAGCTTGGCGATGAGGTTTAACCTCATCGTTTGAAGGTTCGTCCGGTGCATTGCGGCTATCCCGTGCCAAAGCACGACCCGAGACGATAAAGAGCCGCAGGGGTTCGCCGACCTGCGAGGCTGCAAGCGCGACGCCAAACTTTTCCTTTGCGAGCAGCGCTTTCATCTCGGCAACGAGTTTCTTGATACGAGCGCTCTTGATATCGGCAAGCGGTATCTCACACGCGATCTCCCGCAGCGTGGGATTCTTATCTTCGGGCAAAATTGTCCGCATAAAGGAACTATAACTTCTGTGAGCTTGTTCGGAAAGCGTAATCAAGTGTGTCGTTCTGATATAAAAAAGAGAAGGGGGAGGATGCGGAACTGCGATGGTTCCGCATCCTCAGACCAATGCGTTCGAAACATCTCGAACGATCGATCCCGACAGAGTGCCAGCGAGTCATTCAGGTGACTCCGGCCTTCAATGTCGCCCCTTCGGAGCGCGGTGCCGCCACAACTCAACACACGGCAGGCCGCTCCGCAGGCACGCTCGGGAGAACATGCCTGTACCGGGACCTCGGAGGACTCTATATCGGATCAAGATTCAAATCAAATACGTTAGAATGGGGATATGAAGCATATCACTACACACCTCAAGCGCTCCATAAAAGAAAGTCGGGTGACCGAGCGGGGAGAGCTCTTGGAGTACTTTTGTGGCAAGCTCAACCGCGACCGCGAACGGGATGGCTACTCGAAAATAACACTCGGTCGGATGGGCAAGACACTCGAGAAAATACCAACCAAAGACCTCTACTATCTAAAAAAGGTGTGCGACGATGCTGCCAATTTCTCAAAGAAGTTCTGGTGGGAGATTAACCCGAAGAAACACGAGAAGTGAAATCTTGGGGGTTTGGGGTATCAGATTTGGAACTTCTGGGCGTTGCAGTACAATGTCCTCTCCATGGCATTCTCTTTTTACCCAAAACTCGGCATAGACCTCGGTACGACGACCGTGCTTGTCTTTGTACCGGGGAGAGGGATCGTCCTCAACGAGCCGTCGGTAGTGGCTGTATCGGTGCGCGACAACAAGATTCTCGCGGTCGGAAACGATGCCAAAGAAATGGTCGGCCGCACACCGGGAGAGATCATCGCGTACAGGCCTATGAAAGACGGCGTCATCGCGGATTATCGTGTGACAGAGGCGATGTTGCGTTACTACATCAGGAAATCGCTCGGCAAATGGAATCTTTTCAAGCCGGAGGTGATGATAAGTGTGCCTGCGGGCGTTACCTCGACCGAGCGGCGTGCTGTCGTCGAGGCGGCGACGAAAGCGGGTGCGCGCGAAGCGTATGTGGTCAAAGAACCGATTCTAGCCGCGATCGGCGCAGGCATCCCGATCCATGAGGCACGCGGACATATGATCGTCGACATCGGTGGCGGTACGACCGACGTCGCGGTGATAAGCCTCGGGGGTATCGTCGCCTCAACCTCGGTCAAATGCGCAGGCAACGCGATCGACCATGCGATAGCTGATTACATCAAGAAGACCTCCAACCTCGGCATCGGCGATAGAGTGGCGGAAGAGGCAAAAATACAAATAGGTTCGGCGGTCCCCGTGGACGAAGAACTCACGATGCTTATCAAAGGCCGCGATCACCTGACCGGTCTTCCGCGCTCGATAGAAGTGGGGACCAACGAGATCGTGCGTGCGATAGGGAAAGAGCTGCGGACTATCATCAATGCTATGAAGGAAGTCTTACAAGATACGCCGCCCGAATTGGCAGCCGACATCATCGACAACGGCATCATCATGACTGGCGGCTCAAGCCTCTTGCGCAATTTTCCCGAACTCGTCTTCCGCCGCACGGGGGTAAAAGCACGCGTCGCCAAAGATGCGCCGTATTGTGTCGCCAAAGGCACCGGTGAAGCCCTCAAACATCTCGAGACCTACAAAAAAGCAATTATTGCGAAACGATAACACTTATAGCTTCGGCTGCTGGAGCTTCTCGATGTCTTGCATCAGTCGGCGGAGGTCGGTCTGTATATCCGTGAGTGTTTTTCGCTGTTCCGCCTTACGCACCTCCTCTTCCGCTCCTTCGGATTCTCCTTCCTCCGCAATTTCTTCGACGTCCTCGCTGATCTCTTCGACATCTTCCTGCAGCTCGCCGATGTCTTCCTGCATTTCTTCGATGTCTTCGCTCACTTCTTCGATGGATTCAGTCGTGTAATTGATAGTCATTTGAATAAGGAGCGACAGGTAGATCGCCTCGAGTGAGACAAGCGTGGTCAGGATCAAAAGCATTTCTTCGAACGGTATGTATGCGAAATACACTGCGAGAAAACTCGCGATGAAAATAATCGTATGGACGAAAAGAGAGATCGGAGAGCCGATCCAGCGCGTAACGACGAGCGCGGTCTTTTGGATTTGCTTCATGCGCGACAGTATAACCTCGAAATTGCTATACTTGTCGCATGCAAACGTGGCTTGTGGGTAACGTGCACCTTGTTGCCGGAAATGAATCGAGCATTCCCGAGATCTGTGCACTTCTCGAGAGAACCGGCATAAAGGTGCAAGCGAACCCGGATGTCTATGTGCGTGCGTACGATCGATTCGGGATAGCTGAGGCGCGGAGCTTACGCGAGCGCGCCTCGCTTCGTCCAGTCGGAGACGCCCCTTCTTCGCCAAGGCTACGAAGGGCACAGCGCGTCTTCGTCATCGTAACGCCGGGGATGACCAGCGAGGCACAGAACGCGCTTTTGAAGACGCTCGAAGAGCCGCCCGCGGACGCGTTGTTTTTCTTTGTCGTACCGGCGCCAGAGACGCTCTTGCCCACACTGCGCAGCCGCGCGCAAACCCTTGCGCTCAACTCTTTATCCGAAGAAGAATCATCGATAGATGCAAAGACATTCCTCGCCGCCTCACCGCAGAAACGTCTCGACATGTTGAAGCCACTTTTGGAAAAAGACGAAGATGAGAAACGCGATATGGGCGCAGTCATCAACTTCCTGTCGTCCCTGGAGGCCTTGCTTGGAAAAACTCCAGAGGGGCTTCATGCTATCTATCGAGCGCGTAAATATATTGGTGACAAAGGGGCGCTGGTAAAACCTTTGCTCGAACAAGTCGCATTACTTGTGCCTGTGCTAAAATAGAGCTTCATCATATGGCAAACTACGATTTCAAAACATTTGAGGGGAAAATAACAGCTGCACGCGAGTGGCTCGGCAGGGAATACGGCGGCCTGCGTACTGGCCGCGCGGCACCCGCTATCCTCGATGGCGTCATGGTCTCTGCGTACGGTTCGATGATGCCACTCAAACAGGTGGGCAACGTCGGCGTCGAGGATGCGCGAACGCTGCGCGTGTCCGCCTACGATGCAGGCCTTATCAAAGACATCGAGCGCGCGATCACGGCGGCCAATCTCGGCGTCGGTACATCTTCCGACGGAGCAAACATCCGCGTCACTTTTCCCGAACTTAGCACGGAGCGTAGGGAGCAGCTTGTGAAGCTCGCGAAGGGCAAGCTCGAAGAAGCGCGCACTACGATACGTCTCGCGCGCGACGAGGCATGGAAAGAGATACAGGAGCGTGAAAAAGAGGGGACACTGACCGAAGACGACAAATTCAGTCTCAAGGAAGATCTGCAAAAGAAAGTAGATGCGGCAAACAAAGATTTGGAAACTGCGTTTGAGAAAAAAGAGACGGAAATGAGCAGTTAGGCGTTTATGGAGCAAGCGCCTAAAACGCCACGGGGAGAAGATTACAGAAGAACACTGCATCTTGCAGATAGGCGCAAGCTCGTGAACGCGAGAGATATGGAAGGCGAGCCAACGCTCGTTTCTCCGAAGCTCGATGAAGAATATGGAAATGAGGCGCACGAAGTACTTCGCACGCTTCATCGGGAACTTGGTACTCAGGAATCATTCGTCGGGGTGACTTTGATAGGTTCTCTCGTCCGAGGGCACAGCAACGAAAGTTCCGATTTAGACGTAAGAATCTTGGAGGATACAGCGGAGGGCAATGCGGTGGGAAAGATTAATCAAATTTGTGTTGATGAACTTGCGAAATTGCGCGAAAAAGGGATCCTCAAACGAAAGGTGCATCACGAAGTAATCGGTCTTTCATCTAAAGCGCTCAAACGACTCTTGCCTCAAGAGCCGCGGAACGATGACTTTCCCCAGATCCTTGATGAAGTACAGGTCATGCGGTCGGCTATAGTTGCACTTTGTTCACCTATGGTTGGACCGAAAGTGCAGGAGTATAGACATATGGTCGGAAACTATATACAGGAAATGCCTCCTGCGCAGGCATTAAAGTTGTTGAAGGATCTTGCCGCGACGGCCATGACGCTTGAGGAACATAGCCATCATAAACGAGTAGCGCGAATACCTGCGTTAAAAAATCGTAATAAAGACAAGGCCGATAGAGCGCGAGTCGTCATGTGGTACAAACGCATAGCGACCGCCCTTGAATTGGTCGAGAAAAAATAAATATGCTCACTGCGCTCGCTGTAATCGGTATCCTCGTTCTCCTCATCGTTGTGCACGAGTTGGGGCACTTTTTCGCCGCAAAGATATCCGGTGTGCGTGTCGAGGAGTTCGGGGTGGGGTATCCACCGCGTGCTTTTAGCTTTGGAAAATTTGGCGGGACGGAGTACACGCTCAATTGGATACCGTTTGGCGGCTTCGTCCGTCTCTTTGGTGATCAGGGCGAAGGACAGCATGGTCGCGGGAGCTATGTCGATGCGTCGAGGTGGAAACAGGCGTTCGTGCTCGTGGCAGGAGTTACGGCAAACGCGATCGCGGCGTGGGTGCTCTTCGCCGTCGCGCTGCACCTCGGTGTACCGAAGCCGGTTGATACGATCATTCCCGGACAGCACGTACAGCTCATCGTTTCAAGTATTATCGCAGGATCGCCGGCAGATGCTGCCGGTCTCAAACCGGGGGACGAGATAACCGCCGTCGAAGACTCTGACGGTGCTTCGGTCGAGATCCTGACGTCGCAAAACGTCGTTGATTTTGTGCGCGTGCGTGCAGGTGAGCCGGTCAGCGTGTCCTACATACACGAAGGTGCGAGCTCGGTCGCGACGATGACTCCAGCAAATGCGGTCTTGCCCAACGCGGCCGGCCAGCCCGCGCTCGGCGTGGCGCTCGTCCTTATTGCCACAGAGTCGAAGCCATGGGGCGAGGCTTTCGTGAGCGCTTTCTATCAGACGGGCAGCGCCTTCAAAATGGTCGCGAACGATCTGTGGACACTCTTTCTCGGAGCTATTCGCGGCGCGCCGGATATTTCCTCTGTGGTGGGTCCGGTTGGGATCGTGAGCTACGTGGGCGATGCATCACAAAATGGCTTGGGGGCGGTCCTCATGTTTGCGGCGCTTATCTCCATCAATCTCGCTATCATCAATCTCATCCCGATACCAGCCTTGGATGGCGGGCGTCTCTTTGTACTTGGCGTCGAAGCGATCATGAGGCGCAGTGCGCCCCGGCTTGCGGTCCAGGCATTGAATGCGGTCGGCATCGCGCTCATCGTACTTCTCATGGTGGTCGTCACGTACCAAGACATCGGTCGCTTGTTGGCATAAAAACAAAACCCCGGCGCTGCGCGCCGGGGCCATCCGTATGTCTGACCGCCGATCATGTTAACGCGGCGGCCTCTCGAGCATCGTCGAGAGGTAACAGCCGACGACGGCATCCCAGTCACGATCGGCTTCTCCCTCGGGTTGATATTGTCGGAGACCCCAGATCATCCAGCAATAATCGAGAGCCTGGTCGTAGGTGATGCCGCGCATGAATTTGAGCGCCATGACATTGACCTCTGTCGGTCCGTCATCGAGCCAGATGTGATATGGGCCATCGCCAAGTCTCCGTGCCGCCTGCGTGTACTCGTTGTTCAGGCGGTTATATCTTCTGCAGAGTTCCAGGAGCGATGGAATGCTCCAAGGAACCCGCGCAAAGAGCAAATCCATCACCGTGTCTCCCTTAGGTTGATGAAGGGTGTACTGTAGAACAGCCAGCACAACTGTCAACTTTTGTATTCTCTTTATTTCCGCGTACAATGCGCGCACTATGCGGCAATCACAGCTCTTCACGAAAACGCGCAAGCACGCACCCAAAGATGAAGTCGCAAAAAATGCGCAGCTTCTTATCCGCGGCGGATTCATCCACAAAGAAATGGCGGGCGTATATTCGTACCTGCCACTCGGACTTCGAGTATTCAAAAGGATCGAGCAGATCATTCGTGAGGAGATGAATGCAATCGGCGGACAAGAAATGACCCTCACAGCACTGCAAAGTCCGGCCGCATGGAAAAAGACGGGACGATGGGACGACGCTGCGATCGACGTCTGGTTCAAGACGGAACTCAAGGGCGGTGGCGAGCTAGGGCTCGGGACGACGCACGAGGAGCCGCTCACCGAACTCATGACGGAATATGTGGAGTCGTACAAAGATCTACCGAAATACGTCTACCAATTCCAGACGAAATTCCGCAACGAAATGCGCGCAAAAAGCGGTATCATGCGTACCCGCGAATTTGTGATGAAGGATCTCTACTCCTTCAGTAGAAGCGAGGAAGAGTTCCGCGAGTTCTATGAGAAATGCGCCGCCGCGTACATGAAAATATTCAAGCGCGTCGGGCTCGGCGAACAGACCTTCCGCACCTTTGCCTCGGGCGGTTCTTTCTCGAAATTTAGCGATGAATTCCAGACGCTCTCCGATGCTGGAGAAGACACCATCCATCTCCATAGGGGGAAGGGCATTGCCGTCAACAAAGAGGTCTACACCGATGAAGTGCTCGCTGAGCTCGGCATCGAAAAGAGCGAGCTCGAAGAGGTGAAAGCGATAGAGGTGGGCAACATTTTCCCACTCGGAACCCGCTTCTCGGACGCGCTCGGTCTCAAGTTCAAAGATGAGAAGGGGAATGAGCAGTCAGTCGTTATGGGCTGCTACGGCATTGGTCCGGGTCGCTTGATGGGAACCATCGTCGAAGTGCTCTCCGACGAAAAAGGTATTGTGTGGCCCAAAGAGGTAGCGCCATTCCGCGTTCACCTCATCTCGATTTCGGGCGGCAACGCGGACGTCGTCGCGGAAGCCGACCGCCTCTACGAACTGCTCAACGAGAACGGCGTCGAAGCACTCTACGATGATCGCGAGTCCCGCGCGGGAGAAAAGTTTGCCGATGCCGATTTGATCGGGATCCCCATGCGCATCGTCGTCTCTGAAAAGACCATGGCTGAAGGCGGCGTCGAGCTGAGCGGCCGGCACAACGGTGGGACGGCAATCGTGTCTGAAGACGAAGTCATCAAACGCATCCGCGCATAACGGGTATGGGATTTATGGATGCACTCCGCCGTTACAAAGACCGATTTTTGAGTCTCTTTTCCAACGACATTGGCATTGACCTCGGTACCGCCAACACGCTCGTCTATGTAAAAGGGCGCGGCATCGTCATCAATGAGCCGTCGATAGTTGCTATGAACACAAAGACGGGTGCTGTGGTCGCCGTAGGCGCACAAGCCAAAGAAATGCTCGGCCGCACACCTGCACACATCCAGGCGGTCCAGCCGGTCGTCGACGGAGTCATATCGGATTTCGAAGTGACGTCCGAAATGCTTGCCTATCTCATCGGAAAGGCGCAGGCAGGACACACAAAACTTTTGGGACCGCGCGTGGTGGTCGGAGTCCCTTCGGGCATCACCTCGGTGGAGATACGCGCCGTGCGTGACGCCGCGCGCGCCGCAGGCGCGCGCGAAGTGCATATCGTCGAAGAACCGATGGCCGCAGCAATCGGCATTGAGCTGCCGGTGCACGAACCGCGAGGCAACATGATCGTCGACATCGGCGGCGGCACAACCGACATCGGTGTGATCTCGCTCGGCGGCCTCGTGAATTCGCGTAACGTCCGCATCGCAGGCGATAGATTTAACACTGATATCGTCGGGCACGTGCGCAACGAGTTCAAAATGCTCATCGGGGACAAGACCGCCGAAGAGACGAAGATCGCGATCGCTTCGATAGCGCCCAATCGGATACCGCTCGAAGCTCTTGTGCGCGGCCGCGATCTCGTGACGGGACTCCCACGGGAGATGCACATTACGGATCAGGACGTGCGCAACGCGATCGGACATTCCATAGAAGAGCTTGTCGAGTCGATAAAGGAAGTGTTGGAGACCACCCAACCGGAGATTGTCTCCGATGTGATGCAACGGGGGATCTACCTTGCCGGAGGAGGAGCTCTCATTCGCGGCTTGCCGGAATTTCTCACAAACGCACTCGGTGTCGCCGTCATTGTTGCCCCCGATCCACTGACCGCGGTCGTGCGGGGGACCTCTGTTGTTTTGCACGATCTGGAGGCTTATCGGGAGGCCCTTCTCAAGAGCGATGATGAACTCGTACCGACAGAATAAGAGCCGCAACGGGCGGTTGCTCGTGATTACAACACTCGTTGTCTTTTTGTTTGCGCTGGATATTTTGACCGGCGGATCGATCCGGCACCTTTTGCGTGGAGGGGTCGTCGTAATGGCAGAGTGGTCTGGGCGGGTGGGAGCAAGCATCAAGGGGAGCGGGCTCCTTGCCACGCGCGCTTCGCTCGAAGCGAAAAATCGCGTACTCTCAGAACAACTTACGCAGTATGAAGAGCGTGCGGGTGGTTTCGAAGCCCTACGCACGGAAAACGAAGAGCTCCGTGCTCTCGTGCACCTCATTGAGAGCCTCCCTAGTGGTACGGAGGGGATGACAGCGCCGGTTGTCTCATCGATACGCTCTTCCCCTTACGGCACGTTCTTGATCGGGGCGGGGGATTCGGACGGCATTGCGCGCGGCAGTCTTGTCCTTACAAGCGGGGGATTCGTCGTAGGGACGGTAACCGATACCGGCGCGCATACCGCCGTCGTCACCGAAGTATTTGCGCCGAGCGCAACGATCGAGGCGATTGTAGGAAGTGCGTCTATCTCTGCGGCGGGCTCTGGTGGCGGCAATGCACGCGCAAGCGTCCCGCGCGCACTTTCGATCACGGTAGGCCAGCCGGTCGTCGCTCCCGCGTTCGGTCAGCGCCCCATTGGCATCGTCGGGAACGTCGCCTCGAGTTCGGCGAGTGCATCACAAGATGTTTCTATCGTACTTCCGGTCAACCTTGCGTCACTCAAGTATGTCTATATTCTCCCCGTCAGAAATTAAGATCCGCTTCACCGTAGCCGCGATCGGTATGCTCGGCGCATTTTTTGCACCATGGTGGGTCCCGCTTATCTGCATGATCGTTTTGGCACTACGCTATCCCGCGTGGGAAGTATTCGTCATAGGACTCGTCGTGGACCTTCTGTGGCTCCCGAGCCTCGGTTTCCAGATCCCCATATTTCTGATCGCGGGGCTCGTGCTCGTATGGATCTGCGCACCTCTCCGCAGTCAATTCTTGCGGCCGTGAGTCTATGAGATACTGCGTGTATGAGATTTTTTCGACGGCCGCCAAACATGCCTGACATCGCGCCCGATGAGATATTTCTTGATTCTTCGAATTTACCGGGTCACAACGCCATACAATTTGAAGGGCGCGTCGTCCAGGCGCTCTCCAATCGGACCATTATCGCGGTCGGCCTCGTCTTTTGTTTGGTCGTAATCGTCTTCGCGGTCCGTGCATTTAGTCTTGAAGTCGTCCAAGGGGCTGCGTACGCCGATATTTCCCGCAACAACACGCTCGATAGTACTATCGTTTTCGCGACGCGCGGGCTCATCCTCGATAGACACGGCACCAAGCTCGCGTGGAACGAGGCACGGGACGGTGATCCTGCGGACCTGGCTTCCGGCGGGACGAGCGGCACAGAATATGCGCAACGAAACTATATCGAACGACCCGGCCTGGCGCACGTTTTGGGATTTATCCAATACCCGAAAGCAGATTCAAAAGGGAATTGGTGGCGCGAGGAGTTTATCGGTAAATCAGGCGTCGAGCTTGCATTCAACGACACCCTCAAAGGCGAGAACGGGAGTTCTATGGTGGAGACCGATGCACGGAGGACTATCCAGAGAGAGAATATCGTGACGCCGCCGCAACCGGGCAAAGACCTCACGCTCTCGATCGATGCGGATATCCAGAGCCAGTTTTACCGGATCCTTTCGGAGGCGGCGCGAGCACAACAGTATCAGGGCGGCGCGGGTATCATCATGGATGTGCACACCGGCGAGATAATCGCGATCACGAGTTTTCCCGAATACGATAATCGCGCTTTCAATGAAGGAAATACTGCAGCCGTACAAGCCGCTCTTTCCAACCCCCGCACGCCGATGCTCGATCGGGCAATTAGCGGGGTGTACGCACCTGGCTCTATCATGAAGCTCATATTTGCCGCCGCAGCCCTCAACGAGGGAATTATTTCGCCGGAGAAGAAGATCCTCTCGAAAGGCGCGCTCGTCCTGCCCAACCCGTTTGACCCCTCGAAGCCATCCATCTTCCGCGATTGGACCGAGCACGGCTGGGTCAACATGCGCGAAGCGATTGCCGTGTCTTCCGACGAGTATTTCTACACGATCGGCGGAGGATTCGGCGATCAAGCCGGTCTCGGGATCGAGAGGATAGACAACTACGCGCGCATGTTTGGTATCGGCTCGACCACAGGGATCGCGCTTCAGGGTGAAGCCGCGGGGATCATCCCCACCCCGGAGTGGAAGGCCAAAGTCTTTCCAAATGATCCGTGGCGTATCGGCGATACGTACAACAGCTCGATCGGCCAGTACGGTTTTCAGATCACCGCGCTTCAAGCGCTGCGTTTTACCGCGGCGATCGCAAATGGGGGCAAACTCCTCACACCGACACTTGTAGCGAGCTCAACTCCAGAGTGGACGTCGGTCGACATCCCCGACGAATATCTCCAGATCGTGCGCGAAGGTATGCGGCTGGCGGTCACATCAAACCGACGCGATGCGACCCTCAACCTCTATCGTGTCCCTGGCATCACCGTCTCGGGAAAATCAGGCACCGCGCAGCTCGGCGTTCGCAACGAGTGGGTCAATTCGTGGAATGTGGGATTCTGGCCGAGCGACAAGCCCCGCTACGCGTTTGCAGTCGTCTTTGAGAAAGCGCCCGCGATAGGGACGGTGGGCGCAGGACACGGCATGCGTCCGTTCTTCGAGTGGCTCGTTGCGACCCATCCCGAGTATCTTGAATAAGGCCGCGCTTTGCTTTTCTTGTAGATAGGATACAATGTCGCGCGATAGCATATGGCAGATGATACGAACTATTTGAGCAAAGAAAAGTTTGATGAGCTCACGACAGAACTCGAGCACATGAAGACCGTTCGCCGGCGCGAGATCGCCGAGCAGCTCGAGTACGCACGCTCATTGGGCGACCTGTCCGAAAACGCCGAATACGAAGAGGCGCGTAATTTGCAGGCTGCGACGGAAGACCGCATCCGCGTTATCGAGGAACAGTTGAGTCACGCACGAATCATCGAGCACCCGAAAGGCAATACCGTCTCGCTCGGAAGCGTTGTAACGATACAAAAACAAGGCGAAAAAGAGGAGCACACCTATGAGATCGTGGGCTCAGCGGAGGCCAATATGCAAGAGCACAAGATCTCCCACCTCTCGCCCCTTGGCTCGGCTTTGATGGAAAAGAAGCGGGGAGACACGTTCGCGTTCGATACCCCCAAAGGCGCCCAGAAGTACAAGATCGTGAATATCAAATAAGGTTTTCTGTCTACAGAACCATCAAGATGGCGCACTTGACCCCTTACCACTCTTCATGCGTGGAGAGTGGTAAGGGGTTGACGCGTCCCATTGGTGCGCTACGCTGATGGCACCTATGGACTCGGCTTCGAAGAATTCCTCCTTTCCCGATCTTGCTCTCGAGTTCGTCCGGGTGACCGAGGTGGGAGCCATCGCTGCTGCAAAATGGATCGGTAAAGGAGACGCACATGCAGCCGACAGGGCGTCGGTGGATGCGATGCGCGAGTATTTCAACAAAATAGATTTTCGCGGCGAGATCGTTATCGGCGAAGGTGCGAAAGATGAGGCCGCGGAGCTTTACGTGGGAGAGAAATTGGGGAGCGGCAACGGCCCGCTTTTTGAAATAGCGATAGATCCGCTCGAATGCACCGACTCGGTCGCCAACGGCCGTCCCAATGCGATTTCGGTCATCGCCACAGGTCCCGAGGGTAGCCTCTATCATGCCGCAGATTCGTACATGCAGAAGCTGGCCGTCGGGCGCGCCGCGGCCGATGTGATCGATATCGACGCGCCGGTCAAAGACAATGTCACGAAAGTCGCGCACGCGCTCGGCAAAGATATCGGCGAGATCACGGTAGCAACACTCGATCGGCCGCGCCACGAGAAACTCATACAAGAAGTGCGGGATGCTGGCGCGCGCGTCCAACTCTTTACCGACGGCGATGTCGCGATGGCGATCGCGACATGCCTGCGCGATTCTCCTATCGATATTCTCATGGGGACAGGGGGGAGCGCGGAGGCGGTCATTTCTGCCGCCGCTCTGCGTACCTTAAACGGCGAGATCCTCTGCCGATGGCAACCAAAAGACGAAAAACACATTAAACGCCTCAACGATGCCGGTGTCACTGATTTTTCAAAGATCATGAGGACCGAAGACCTCGCGCGCGGCGACAACATCAGCTTCACGGCGACCGGCGTTATTTCGGGCCCTTTGGTCGAGGGCGTCACCTTTATCCCTGAGGCGATAACGACCCACTCGATCGTGATGGCCACAAATCCAAAAACAGTCAGATTTATCAAGACACGTCACGTTAATTAACTTTTTCATATGGACCTCAATGTACTGAAAGCGACCGCGATGCAGATGGTCGCATCGGGGAAGGGAATTCTTGCTGCCGACGAAAGTACCGGCACAATAGAGAAGCGATTTACAAAGATTGGTGTGCCCTCGACAGAAGAAAATCGCAGAGCCTATCGTGAAATGCTCCTCACGACCCCAGCGCTCGGCGAGCACATCTCCGGCGTCATCATGTACGACGAAACCCTTCGACAGAGCACGGCGGAGGGCAAGCCATTCGTAGAGGTTTTACAGCAGGCGGGGGTCTTTCCCGGTATCAAAGTCGATCAGGGGACCAAAGAGATGGATGGGTCACCGAAAGAGAAGGTGACCAAGGGCTTGGAGGGTTTGCCGGAACGGCTCAAGGAGTATGCTGCGCTCGGTGCAAAATTCGCCAAGTGGCGCGCGGTCATCACGATAGAGGGCACGGAAATCCCGACCGACGCGAACATTCGCCAGAACGCCAAGGATCTCGCCGCGTACGCGAAGATGTGTCAGGAGGCGAATATCGTCCCGATGGTGGAGCCCGAGGTGTTGATGGATGGCTCGCACACCCTTGCGCGCTGCAGGGAAGTGAGTGAGCGTACACTCACGGCGCTTTTCGAAGAACTCAAGAGTGCAGGTGTTGCAATCGAGGGGACGATACTCAAAACCAACATGGTGATCCCCGCAAAAGAAAGCGGAGAGAAGAAAACTGCGGATGAAATAGCAGAGGCGACCGTTGCTCTTTTTAAAAAGATCCTGCCCGACAATTTGCCCGGACAGGCATTCCTCTCTGGCGGACAGAGCGAAGTGGAAGCCACGGAGAATCTCAATGCTATCAACGCGCGGGGCCCGCATCCGTGGAAACTTTCCTTCTCATACGGTCGTGCACTGCAAGATTCTGCGCTCAAGAAATGGGCCGGCTCGGCCGACAATGTGCCTGCGGCGCAGGACATCCTTGCCCATCGGGCAAAGATGAACGGTCTCGCGACAGAAGGGAAATACTCGAGCGAGATGGAAGCATAGGGATCACGTTGAATTCAATATTGCTATTCTCCTTCAAATCCGTCTGTAATTGTGTAGAATGCAAACGTTCTCCACACAGGGCTCATATCTAGGGGGTCGATATGAACCCGTCGCTCGGAGAAAACAAATTCGAGCATTTGTTTTCGATCCTCGCTAGGGCTCATAGTAAAGTGGTATTACGCGGCATTCGCATTGCCGAGGCCCGGGTCCGATTCCCGGTGAGTCCACAAAAGACACAACAATCTGCCCTGCGGCAGATTTTGTGCTTTGTGGAGGGCGGAGCGATGTCGCGCGAGCTCGCGCGATTGCGAGCCGGGGTCGAGAAAATCGCGAGTGACGGCGAGCGATTATTCGTGACCACAAATTCAATTCAACCACCAGATGCCGAGGGTGAGATACGCGGCAAAGAGGATCCAGAGAAAGTAGGGGGTGAGCAGATAAACGACGCGACGGTCGATCTCGGCCGCACTTGCCATGAGGGAGAGCACGACCAACCCGAGAAAAAGTAAGTCAACAAACGCGATCAATACTGCATGGAACCCGAAAAAAAACATCGTGTACGATGCATTGAAAAGCAGCTGGACGAAAAAGAATCGCACCCATCCCTCGGCGTGCTTTGCAGGAGGTTTTTTCGTCCATACGATAGCGAGCGCTGCGGCCATCATGCCGTACAAGACGAGCCAGACGAAAATGAATGTGGAGTCAGAGGGAGTGAGGGCAGGTTTCGTCAGGCTCGCGTACCAGCTCGAGACTTGCGCATCGACGAAAAGATACCCAATGAATCCTGCTCCGTATGAAGCAATGACGGCGACCGCGACCCGAACGAACGGGCTCATATACCCGCAGCATATGCCTATGTGCAGAAGGCGCCAGTAGTTATGCACACCTCGACTCGCTACGCTCGCTCGGTGTAAACACCAGCGAGTCGAGGTACCCCGAGCTTGTCGAAGGGCTCTCTTCGGGCCGCCGAGAATCGGACTCGGACTACAAGACCCCCAGCCTTGCGTACTACCACTATACTACGGCCCGATATTTCCTTGCGTGACGTTCTTGGTCGGGCCGCCGGGAATCGAACCCGGTCCATACGAACCCGAATCGTACGTACTACCGGTATACTACGGCCCGACCAAAAACATCACTTCGGATATGTATAACACGTCTTGTGGCCACACATAATTCTTTCGCCGTCGCTCAAGAATTTGCGCAGCCCCGACTCGCGGTCGCGCAAGCTTGCGCGACATCGCTCCGTCTTGCACAGCCCGGCAACATGCTTCGCATGTGTACCGTGGCTGTGCACCTTGTAGGATTCGAACCTACGACCTTTCGAATGTGAATCGAACGCTCTAACCAACTGAGCTAAAGGTGCCCTACTGCGCTCCGATTTACATCGGAGCTCCGAAGGGCAAGCAGTGATCGGATTGACCACATCTCGCCCGCCGAAGCTCATATGCAATTTGAGCGAAGTCGGGAGCTAAAGGTGCGTGTGGGGATTATAATGGCTCGCAAGAGCAAAAGGAAATGATATAATCTTAATACATGGAGTACAAGATCTTCAGCTTGGGCGCCAACGATGGTCTCGCACAAAAGATATCGAAGCGTCTTGGCATGCCGCTCGGAGAGATCAAATGTCGCTCATTTAGCGACGGCGAGCAGCAGGTACAATTTCTCGAAAACCTGCGCGGCAAACACATCTTCCTCGTCCAATCTACCAACCCGCCCGCCGATAACTGGGTGCGACTCATGCTGGCACTTGACGCAGCGCACGGTGCCTCCGCGAGCGAGGTGACGGCGGTCGTGCCGTACTTCGGCTACTCGCGTCAGGACCGCAAATCCAAATCCCGCGAGCCCATCTCGGCGCGCGTCTTTGCGATGACCTTGGAAAATCTTGGGGCAACACGGCTCCTCACGATGGATCTGCACAACGACGCCATCGGAGGATTTTTCCGCCACACCATCGTCGACAATCTCTATGCACGCCACGTCTTCGTCCCGTACTTCAAAGAATTTTTCAAGGATGCACTTATCGCCGACGACCTCGTCGTGGTGTCTCCTGATGCAGGCGGTGTGGTACGCGCGCAATCCTACGGCAAACGGCTCATGAAAGACGGAGAGCTTGCCATCATCCACAAAGAGCGCGATATCCCGAATCAGGTCGCACGCATGAAGCTCATCGGCGATGTGAAGGGCAAGATCGCGCTCATCACCGACGACATGGCGGACACGTGCGGCACGCTCGCGCGCGCTGCGAGCCTACTGGTGGAAAACGGAGCACGAGAGGTTTATGCGACAGCGACACACGGGCTTCTCTCGGGTGATGCGCTCCAGACGATCGAAGCATCTCCCATCAAAAAGCTTTTCATCACCGACACGGTCTCCGCGGACCGTCCGCTCGGAGAAAAAATCGAGGTCGTCTCAGTCGCCAACACCTTTGGCGATGCCATCGAGCGCATCGAATCCGGCGAATCTTTGAGTGCTTTGTTTGAGACGGAGTGACCTTATTCCTCTCGGCAGGAATCGCCTCTCGCACTGCTGCGCTCGAGACCTACGCCCTCTCTTCGAGAGCTGCGGCCCGCGGTCCGATTCCTCTCGGCAGGAATCGAACCTGCATCAGTCCCTTCGGAGGGGACTATCCTATCCATTGAACGACGAGAGGTTACGGGATACTATACCCCAACGAGGGCCTATAGTTCAGCGGTAGAACGCGTCCATGGCATGGACGAGGTCGGGGTCCGACTCCCCGTAGGTCCACCAAAGGTGATTTTTGGAGCGCATAATCCCGATTCAAGGAGAAGATACGCCCCAAAACCACGGTTCCAAAACCAGTTTTCTTGTCGTAGGTGATTCCTTGAGGGAAGACTAACTTTTGGAACCGCCCTCTCAACGTTGGGGAAAGATTGAGCCACTGCTTCTGAATGTCTCTGATCGCCTGCTTGGCATATTCGATACCGGCTTCCATATCGTACTGATCCATTCTGGACTCACTCGTTGATATCCGTGTGGTAGCGATCTTGTTGTTGACCTCGGCCATACGCTCCTTGAATTCTTCCGTTGTATACGTGCCATCCTCACGCATGTTGAAGATTGCTTTTCGCCTCTCCTCAAGACCTTGGAGCTCCGACTCGTACTCGCTAGCATTGCTAGCGTATGTATCTCGTTCCCGCGCCCACTTATCGAGCGCAACCTCGCCGAAGTATTTCAGGAACTCCTCGGTAGGAGTAATACGTTCTAGCAGGACCGCAAAGGCTTCCTCCACTTGTGCTTTCGGAACCATTATCCACCGCCGAGGGCAGGCTGTGTTGTAACAGTGGTAGTAATCGTATTTCTTACTTCTACCCCTCGAAGTGCTTCCAGTGAGGGGTCGACTACAGTCCGGACAGTAGATGAGCCGTCGTAATGGGAACTTCGGATTGTAGCGGTCTCGGATCGTGCGTACCTTGCCGCCTTCTCTGATGAAGCGTATTGCATTCATCTCATCGACGCTAATCATTGGTTGGTGGCCACCACGGGTGTATCTGTCGCTTCCATCCGCGCTCTCTGCCCATGGGTTTGGGAGTAGGCCAGCGTAGAACGGAAGATGCTTACCAACGATTCGGTCAACAATTTGCAAAGATGGTTTAATACCAGTTAACTTTTCGAAGTTTGTCTTTTTCAACTCCTTGACGATATCGAGTTGGGAATATACTCACCGAAGATACCCTTTGAGCATTTTCTGGAGAATCGGGAATACCTCCTCATGCGCTTTGTCCGGCTCGTTTTTCTTTTCGCCCCTCTTTTTGTGATTCGCGCACTTGTATCCCACGGGAGGCTTCCACGGCCAGATGCCTTCTCGAATCCGAGCGAGCATCCCGTTGGTGCACCGTTGTTTTCGGATCTCGTTATCGAACTCTGCAAATCCCGCCAGCATAGTCTCCATCAGCTTTTCCGTCGGGCTGTCACCGATTGGTTCGGTCACGGAGCGAAGCATCGTACCGTATTCCGATAAGGTCTTTCTCACGAAGAAATGGTCCTCTCGATTGCGCGCGAACCTATCGACTTTCCACACCACGAACGCATCTATCGTGCCCCTGTTCTTGCGACAGAACTCGATGGCTTCCAAGAATACTTTTCGATCAGCAGATTTTGCAGATGCACCCTCCTCGCGGAATACTTTTACAACCTCCAGACCTTGCTCTTCGCAGTATCGGAGGCATCGCGCTTCCTGGTCGTCAAGGGACGTTCCTTTTACCTGCTCATCGCTGGAGACACGTACGTAGATGATTGCACGTCGTTTGCCAGTGTTTTGTTTGATTTTGTTTTTCATTTTTTGCCTTGCTTAGATTGTAATCCCCGGTCCCAGTGCTATACACATACCCCCGGTGACCATTGGAACCGGTACTTTGAGGGCTAGCCAGTATTAAGTTTTCTAGCTTAATACCAGAGAAACTAAACTGGCTACCCTCACTAACCTCAACTTGCCGGTTCTGTCTCGGCAGGTTTCTCATTCCCAGTGGAGTCTGCGAGCCGATAGATGAATTTGTTGCGCGGCCCGATGTCATGCGTCAGCACCCCGTTCTTTTCTAGGATTTTTAGAGCTACACGCACGTCAGTATCTGGCAGCTTGGTCCAATCGATGCAGTCTTGAACCGTCTGTTTTGTTTCTGGGCTCGTAAACAGATCCCTTACGGCCGCGACTGCTGCAGCGCGTTCCTCGTTCTTTTCATCCACCTCACCTTGATATGCGAAGATCTCATGACCATATTCATCAGGAACGAGAGACGCTCTAAACGCTTCGGGCTCCTCTGCGATACGGAGTGCTCCCGGCGTCATTATTACGTCGGTCGTTAATCCTTTTCTATCAACTGCGATGTATGCGTCCAGCTCTGCGAAGATATCGCTTGACCCTCGTATCGATTGACCATCACCACGCTTCTCCTGTTTTGATGCCTTGTTGTGATGGTGAATAAGCACAATGGCGCGATCGTCAGCCAGCATCTTCTTCATCGCAGTGAACACATCCGACATTTCATTCGATTGATTCTCGTTCTTTGAGTGTAGTTTCGTCAAAGAATCGATCACGATGAGACGAGGATTCAGTTCATTCACATAGTCGACAACGGCCTCAACACTCTGGGGCTTATCCAGACGAACGCCTTTTCTTGACAACAATACGATCTCGTCCGTTTCCGGCATTCCCATATCCCTGAAGCGATCTCTTATCAATCGACGCGGGTTCTCCTCGTCTATTATAAGTACGCGGCCTTTCTCGGGAATGTTGAATCTGCCGAGAAACGGAATTCCCGTTACAACCGACATTGCAAGATTTTGCATTATGTACGTCTTGAAACTCTTGGGCCTGCCCGAGAACATCGTGAGTCCACCGATTGGTATAAGACCGTCAACAAGCCAGAGGTTGTCTGGAAATGTATCGGCATACAAATCGGTTAAGGTTTCTCCCGAATATGCAATTGACTCACCCTCTGCCGGATCTTTTTCTGCTTCTCGCTTTGCAATACTTTCGAAAACATCTCGAAGCTCTTTTTCTTCGAGTGGCTCTTCGACACGCGTTTCGTTCCACTCTTTCAGCGCTCCCCAGCCTGCCGTGTCCCAGAGTGGAGGGGGTAGGAAGTGCAGCACACGACCTGCATAACGTGTTGCCTCGTCGTTTCTACGCCCTACAGGGACCTTTACTAGATCCTCGTCGATTCTCGGGACAGCTTTCGGGTTTGCGAATACATGAGCCGGAAATGCCTCCATGGGCGTATCCCACGGAGCAACACTCCACTCGTATGCACCTTTTTCGCTAACACTCGGGGGAGCAACGACATAGCCGCCATCGCCACGAACATCTGTCAATTCTCTTGTTCGAACCTCATTCCCAACCTTGTGCCCAGGATGGCGGTAATACAGATGCCAGCCGCCTCCTCCGGTCTTTGCGGTCACTGTCGGCGGCAACCCTTCGAGACTGCCGCCGTTCTCTACATCAACTACCGCTATGCCTGATATGGCACCAGTAATAATACCGATGTTCATATTGGGCCATTCCTTGAACCACTTCTCGATCTCCTCGGGTGTTGCTCTTTCAGTCTGATACCGCTTCCAGTCGACAAGCGGCTTCTTGCTCTTGGCGCGGATGGGAATTATTGAGTATCCCATCTCCGCGTACTTCAATGCTGTTTCTTTCATTTTTCATAATTTTAGTAGCTAAGCTGTTCATACGCTTTTCGTTCCAGTCGTCGAATAACACATCGGCGAGCATGGAAGTGATATCTCTTATTTCTTCCGCTTCTTTGTCGGACAACTTTAACGATGCCAACATTGCTTTCGTCTGCTCTACGCTTATCAGACGCTCCGTCTCTGCCGTTTGCCAGCTAGAGCGATACGGACTCTTCTACTGCGCATTAGATGATCATATTTGGCAAATCCGGACAAGATCGCATATCTCAAGCGTTCTGCTGGATCCGTGCGGCTACGATTTGAGCTATGCCGCCTGCTCATTCTTTCTGTTTTCATTTTTAGTGATTGTTAATTTTTAAGACGTGCAAAAAGCTTCCGTTCAACAACGCAACGACGTCTGGAGTGCCGGAGAGCACTCTCGGATCAACAACGATGACAAGCGATTAACCCGCCATGACCTGCCCGGGCTCGCGATTACTCATCACTACTAACCTCTTGAAACATTCAGGACCTCAAGCGTCCTTACTCAGATGTCAGCATTCTACACCCACTTTTTCAAAAGTCAAGAGCAAAAATTATTTTTCCTTCAATTTTGTGTCTCGGTGCTGAAAACAACACCTCATATTCTGGGAAATGTTCAATCTCTACGAACATTTTCTGAATTATCTATGGGCGGTATATGAATTTGAGCAAAAAACGGCTACGGATTCATAAGATACAGATTCCTGGCGTGATTTAGGGGCGGTAAGACAAAACACGCCCCCGGATACCCCCCCCCACAATAAACCACTCAAAGGGTTGAAGACTCACTCACTTATCAAACCACGCCGAGCCTTTGTGCGCCGTGTCGATGTGCACGTGGAGTAAACATGCCTGCATATGCAAAGTGTGAAAGAACTGATCTCACCCTATCGTGGGTCTGAAAAGACGTACGAGATGGTGAAAGAGCAGATACGCGAAAAGTACGGAGATGATGCCGCAGACGAATTCGATCCTCATACGGATGCGATGCCCGCCGTGTCGTGGATGTCTTACGGTTATCGCGTAAAGAAGGGCGAACGCTCATTAAAAAGCGTTACCTACGTGGAAATCAAGAACGACAAAGGCGAGGTTGAAAAGAGAATTCGTCGTGTCGTGCACCTCTTCCATAAGCTTCAGGTGACGAAAGCAACATGACCGTCAGACGCCAGACAGTAGTTAGGAATCCCGGTACCCTTGATTGCCCAATGATCAAGATAGCGAACTCCACGCTGGAGGATATGGGATTCGAGATGGGAACAGCAATCGAAGTTTCCTATCAACAGAACTTAATAACCATTAGAAACATTACTCAACATGAACACAACAACATTCAAACGCCGCACCCTGTCACCAATCCAACCTCATCCGGTCGAGTTGATGCGACGGAAAGCGATGGACACGCAGGATCCGGAGCACGTGATGCGGAAGGAAATCCAAAAGCTTTGCGGGACGTATCAATTCACAGCCACGTTCAGCGAGGATACAGATACGCTTGCAACGTTCCGGCACGTACCGGGACTCATAGCGGTACAGTGCCTCTTGAAGGACAAGGACGGTAAGCCGGTGGGCAAAGGTCACGGCTCGGCTATTCTCACTCGCATCAATCGCGGGATAGAGAGAACCGCGTTCATCTGCCTCAACGCTAGTTTTCTTTCGGCAGCCAACTCTGCGTGCAAGGTCATGGATTCGCTCCGACTGGATACGTCGCACGAACAAGCTGCTCCAAAAGGGCTTGGCGAAGCGTATCGAGCGAAGCAGGAGGAAAGCTCCAATCTTGCCACGGACAAGCAGAAGAGCTACCTTCGCGAGCTCGTCAGCCTCAACGTCGAAAACGAGGCAGAACGCGAACGCTGGGAGGCCGGACTAGATTCGATGAGCAAAGAGGATGCCTCGGAGGCCATAAGCCAGTTCGCAGATAGGTAGCGTATGGCGAAGTACCGAGTCTGGCTATCAGAATCCGAGTTGCTTCCGGTCGAGTTCGAAGCTGATAGCGCGGAAGAAGCTCGTAGAAAGATCGAGGCTCATATCTACGAGGGGACACTTTGGGAAGAGACATCAATCGAAATGAGCGAAGGGTGCCTCGAAATCCATAGTGTCGAGCGGGTCGAGTAGCCAGTCTTCCAACATTAACGGCGGCTCTTGCCAGGGGTCGCCGTTTTTGCTGTATAGTAAAAGCACACACCCTATATCAGCCGCAAGGCGGCGGTCTAAATCGTTCAGTAGTACTGGACGACATGATCGTGGAAAGACCCAATGGCGATTTCTGAACCCTGCGTTCAGCGACTCGTCATTGGGCCATGTCTGGAAACGGGCATGGGGCCGCAAGGCCTAAAGCTGGCGCAGGGCTCAGTGGTATCTACGCCAGCATTATCAGCTGGCTTTTTTGTATGAAAAAACTCAAGACAAAAACATTATGGGTCATAGCAATCGCAAGCGGTTTGTTTTTCATTCTCTCTCCACTCATTGCAACTCCGATAGGAACGCTGGCTGACAAGATTCTGCTCGCACGCTTTGCCGAGCAGTGGTCATTAACACACAGCGCGGATCCGTTTTGGTACATGGCTCTCGGCGAACAAATCTTTACGTTCACCACTTTGTTCGTCGCTTTCGTCGCTCTCGTGTTCGGTGTTCTGGCGGCGAGAGAACTTTATAAACGTCATTAGACATTTGTGTATGGGCGATTACTT
>Ga0154994_175_pt1 | contig 60352 bp, 62 predicted proteins | sample RifCSPhighO2_01_FD_105962 | JGI IMG/M metagenome (GOLD analysis project Ga0154994, IMG submission 105962) | Candidatus Kaiserbacteria bacterium RIFCSPHIGHO2_01_FULL_54_36b | reverse complement strand
AAAATTGCAGAGACAATTTTCGAGCCTGAGCGTTGCAAGCTATTACAGTGCGTCCGGAATCGAACCGCGGGCCGCAGGGCTCGAAGAGAGCCCGAAGGTTTCGAGCGTACCAACGCGAGAGGCGATTCCCGGTAGGCTCCCGATTTGTCCACGCCAGCGTGGCCACAAATCGCAGTCCCTTTAGGGGGTCATATAGCGGAGTTTTCCCCATCGTCGCTGTTCCTCGCCAAAGTATGTGAGACCATGCAGGTATGTTTAAAAACTTGGCGAACTTCTCTTATAAGCGAAGCGTGAAGGAAGCCATCGGCTTTTATATCGCATGGTTTGCAGTTCTCTTACTAGTGTCGATAGTCGCGAGCCTCGTTGCCTCAAGCCTGACACAAACAGACGCAAGCACATTTGAGGAAGGCTATGCTCTTGGGGTGAAAATAGGCGCCGTAATAGCCTTTTTCAGCAGCACTTTTTTGGCAGTCATGATAGCCAAAGATAAAAAAATATTGAGCAACTTCGGACCTATCCTCCTCGTCCTCCTCACCGCACTGCTCGCAGCACTCGGTGGGGGACTCTTGGGGCTAATAATCCCGGCCTACCTTTCGACGCGGGATGCGCAGATTAGCTCACCCAACCTCTCCAATAGTTAGCGGATTATACTCGGTATCATGTCTGCATGAATAGGAATCAATACCTGATTGTCGCCGTATTCGCCCTCATTACGTTGACTTTTCTGACGCTTCTATATGTGTATCCACGCGCAGAAACACCAAACGGGAGCGGAAGAGTGATGAGGGTTGAATCGTATATATCACAAAATATTTCAGACCTGTCACCGGAAAAAGAAGTGCTCGGTGGGAAATTTTATGTGACGGATATCCAAACTACAGGTGGTAAGGGCGTCGTACACTACGAAGACGGCCACATCGCGCTCGTCGCGGATTTCACCTACAAGACTTCAGGAGAAAAGGGGATCGAGATAACGTCGTTCACTGTCCGTCCGCAGTAAATGCGCAGGGTGTATAATCCCAGCCATGGCCAAGGTAATCGTCTCCGGCTCCATCGCGTACGATCGCATCATGGATTTTGCGGGGCTTTTTGCCGAGCATTTTGTGCCGGAGAAATTGCACAGCATCAATTTGAGTTTTCAAGTCGAGTCGCTCTCCGTCCAATTCGGCGGCACGGCGGGCAACATCGCCTACAACCTCGCGCTTCTCGGGGAAGAACCAGAGATCATCGCGACGGCAGGCAATGATTTCGATACCTACCGCTCGCATCTCGTCTTGGCAGGGATCAATCCGATATCGATCAAAACTCTCGAGCAAGTCACTACCGCAACCGCTTTTATTCTCACCGACAAGGCCGACAATCAAATAGCAGCTTTTCACCAGGGCGCAGGTGGCACCGCGTATGATACGCCTGTCGAGACCGAAGGGCGCTCGCTCGCCATAATCGCCCCCGGCTGTGTGCCAGATATGCAGACGTTGCCTGCGCATTATCGAAAACACGGCTTTCGCTACCTGTATGACCCCGCGCAACAGATCCCGACCCTTTCGGCGGACATGTTGAAAGACGGGATCTCGGGTGCGCACGTGCTTTTTGGCAGCGACTACGAATTTGAGCTCATCAAACAAAAGACAGGGTGGACACAAGAGGAGATGCTGGAAAAGGTCCCCACGATAGTCGTCACCTACGGGGCGAAAGGCTCGGACATAATTACCGCAGACGGCACGATGCACGTCGAAGCATGCCCGGCGCAGGCACTGGTGGATCCGACAGGCGCGGGCGATGCGTATCGTGCGGGATACATCAAGGGCATGATCAAGAATTTTCCTGCCGAATCATGTGCGCGGCTCGCGAGTGTGGTGGCTGCATACGTAGTCGAGAACTATGGGACGCAAACGCATCGCTTCACCGTCGAAGATGCGAAGGCTCGATATAAAAAGACGTACGGTCTGGAACTCTCCCTCTGAAACGTATATACTGAGGCCTAATGGAACACGACGTCAAAGACATCAGCTTAGCGGGCGAGGGCAAGCGACGCATCGAGTGGGCCGAGCGCGATATGCCCGTCTTGCGAAGTGTGCGCGCCCAATTCGAAAAAGAACAACCGTTCAAAGGTAAAACGCTTGCTGCGGTTCTTCACGTCACCGCAGAGACTGCCAATCTGGTCCGGACGCTGAAGGCGGGCGGAGCGAACGTTTTTCTGGCGGCATCAAACCCACTCTCAACGCAGGATGATGTCGCGGCGAGTTTGGTACAAGAGTATGGTATCCCGACATTTGCGATAAAGGGGGAGAGTAAGGAAGTATTTTTCAAACATATCGAAGCGCTCATCGCGCAGAAGCCGGTACTTACGATGGATGATGGGGCGGACCTCGTGACGACTATTCACCAGAGTCATCCGGAACTCTTGCCGAATATTCTTGGCGGCACCGAAGAGACAACGACCGGCGTCATTCGACTTCGCGCTATGCACAAAGCCGGTGCTCTCAAGATGCCCATCGTCGCGGTGAATGACGCAAAGACCAAAAATCTTTTCGACAACCGATACGGCACGGGTCAGTCCACGCTCGACGGTATCATCCGCGCGACCGATGTCTTGCTCGCGGGGAAGACCTTCGTAGTCGCCGGCTACGGCTGGTGTGGCAAAGGCCTCGCCATGCGTGCCAAAGGCATGGGCGCGGGCGTCGTCGTGACCGAGATTGACCCGATAAAGGCGCTCGAAGCCGCGATGGACGGTTTCTACGTGACCACGATGGACAATGCCGCGACGGTAGGCGACATCTTCTGCACGGTGACGGGCAACATCAACGTGCTCGTGGAGCGACATTTCAAGGTGATGAAAGACGGCGCCATCGTCTGCAACGCGGGGCACTTTGATGTGGAGATCAATCTGGACGACCTGAAAAAAATATCTAGTGCTCCGAAGGTTGTGCGGGAGAATGTGGAGGAGTACATGGTCAGCCCTTCGACAGGCTCAGGGCAGCCAAAACGTATTTACGTTTTGGCTGAAGGCCGTCTCGTGAATCTCGCGGCGGCGGAAGGCCACCCTGCAAGCGTCATGGATATGAGTTTCGCGACACAGGCCTTGGGAAGCGCATGGATGGCGACGCAGAAAACACCACTTGCGGCAGGCGTCTATGACATTCCGGTAGAGATGGAGCAGCGCATAGCACAACTCAAGCTTTCCTCGATGGGGACTACGATTGACGAATTAAGTGATGAGCAAAAGAAATATTTGGCCAGTTGGCAAGAGGGGACGTGAGTATGCGTCCGTGTTTTCAAATCGAAATCGTTACGCCGAAGAAATTTGTTTTGAATGGGCTGTGGTTTGGCTCAAAGAAACCGAAACGGGTCATCGTCTGGGTGCATGGGCTCGGGAGTTCGATGTTCAGTAAACTTGGGATCGTTGACCAGCTTGTGGACAAAGAGACGGCTGTCGTCATGTTCAACAATCGCGGCCACGACAAAATCGCGAGTGTGAGGCGGACGAACGGCACGTACGTCAAAGCGGGTGCGGTGCATGAAGTGTTTACTGATTGCGTCGACGATATCCAAGGAGCCATCAATTTTGCAAAAAAACAAGGTGCAAAAAGTATCTATCTTGCCGGTCACTCGACCGGTTGCCAAAAGGCAGTGTATTGGGCATCTAAGAAAGGCAGAGGCGTTAAAGGGGTCGTCATCCTCGGCCCGATGAGCGATTACTATGCCGAGCTGGTAGCGCAGGGAAAGAAGGCCATCAAAAAAGGCGCAGATCAGGCTCGGGCGTATGCCAAAAAAGGAAAGGGGGGTGTTATGTTGCCAGAAAGTGTCTGGCGCTGGCCGTGGATAGCGGATGCGCAACGGTTCTTGAGCTTGTATTCAGGGAACAGTGCCGAGGAAATATTCACGTACTGGGATACTTCGAGAAGTCCGCGAACTCTCCAATCAGTCCGCATGCCGATACTCGTCATGCTTGCGGAAAAGGAAGAATTTTCTGATATACCGGCGCGGCAAATCGCTGCGTGGTTTGAAAAACATCTGCGGAAAGGGCGTGCTGTCGTTGTGCCGAGAGTCGGTCATAGTTTTAAGGGTGCAGAGAAGGCGGTTGCGGCGCACATCAAACGCTTCATACAGGGCTAAATTGTGCTAGAATCGCGACAATGGAACAGGGTATTCACGTCGCCATTGCAGCTGAAAAACTCGGCGAATTTATGGGCATTCCCATCACCAACACGCTCATCACGAGCTGGGTCGTTATCGGTATCCTTGTCGCAGTAGCATTCATCGTCCGCGGCCGGCTTGCGATGATACCCGATAAATTTCAGACCTTCATGGAGACGATGGTCTCGTTCGTCTATGACTACGTCGCCGAGACACTAGAGAGCAAGGAAATGGCACGCAAATTTTTGCCACTTCTCCTGACCATATTTCTTTTTATTTTCGTGGGGAACATGCTGCACTTCCTGCCCGGCATTGGCTCCATCACGTATCACGACCATCCGCTTTTGCGCGCGCCGAATACCGATCTCACGGTCCCGCTCGTGCTCGCTCTCGTCTCATTTTTCGTCATCGAGATCACAGGCATTCTCGCAATAGGGTTTTGGAAATACAGCAGCAAATTCATTCAAAATCCCATCAAGAATCCCATAGGGTTTGCCGTCGGCTTGATCGAGCTCATCGGAGAACTTGTCCGCGTCATCTCGCTTTCGTTCCGGCTTTTTGGCAACATCCTCGCTGGCGAGATAATCATCGCGGTCGCCATCTTCTTTGCGCCCTATCTTCTTCCCGTGCCGCTGATGATGTTCGAAATATTCATCGGCTTCCTCCAAGCCGCCATATTTGCGCTCCTCACGCTCTTCTTTATCAAGCTCGCTATAGCCGAACCCCACGGCGAAGAGGCGCATTAAAACGAAAGCCCCGCGAACGCCGCGGGGCCTCTCCTAGAGGCATTGCCTCTAGCGTTTCGATAGTGGGCGGAATTCGTACTTTGCATAGCGATGGCCGCCCCGCACCTTCACTGCGCGGAAACCCGCTATTGCGGCGAGCAACCTTGCCATATTCTGATACTGGCTCGGCGGCACCTTCAGCGGTCGCGTGTGGTCAGGCCAGTTCTCACTGAATTCGTAGTGGTCGTCCCCGAGGTAGAAGCCTACCTCGCCGTTGTCGATATAGACGCCGTCGCCGGCCCTCAGCTTTTGCCACTCGCGTGCCTCATACCAGTACAGCGCAATCGTCATACCACGTCCTCCCTGTAAGATCTGTGAAGCTCCACGAGCTTCGTCGGACAAGGAAACCTGTTTTATCCCCATTTGTCAAGCCGTGGAATATTTAAGAAACATGCTAGTATGGCTTCATAATTGTTATTAATTATTCGAAGTAACTGTCCAACATTATGGATATTGAAGTAGCAAAGACACTCGGAATGGCGATCGCGGTCGGTTTCGGCGTGATGGGCCCAGGCATCGGTTTGGGCATTCTCATTGGCCAAGCGCTTGCAGCGATCGGCCGTAATCCGGAAGCAGCAGGGAAGATCCAGACGACCATGTTTATCGGTATTGCAGTAACGGACGCGCTCGCGATCTTCGCACTCGTAATAGGATTTATTATTAAGTTCACCTAAACGGTGAACTTCGGCTTTCACCATGAGCGAGCTATTCGCAGCTTTTGGAATCAATTGGCAACTGCTTCTCGTGCAGGCGCTCAATTTTGGCGTGCTCCTCTACGCTCTTTGGTACTTTCTCTACACACCCCTCCTCAAACTCATTGACGACAGGCAGAAGAAAATCGCCGAAGGTGTGAAGACCGCCGAGGCAGCAGAGAAAAAACTCGCTGATGCAAAGGTAAAAAGCGAGGGAATTGTGGGAGGCGCCGCGCGGGAAGCGGAAGCGATGCTTGCTTCAGCGCGCAGCAGTGCCGATGTGAAGGGCGCCGAGATACAGAAAGCTGCCGAAGCGCGCGCCGCCGCGACACTGAAAGAAGCTTCAGAGCGCGCCGAAGAAGGCAAAAGACAGGCGCTCAAAGAGAGTGAGCGGGAGATCGCGCGTGCCGCTATGCTTGCCGCAGAAAAGATCCTCCGCGAAAAATCCGCATAGTTCGACTACGTTCACTATAAATAATTATGGAAACCGCATACGCACAAGCACTTTGGCAGATGATACAAAGCGGCACAGCGCCGAAGAAGGCTCTGAGCGCGCTCCACGAAGTGCTCGCGCTCCGCGGACGCACCGCCCTCATGCCACGCATTGCCCGCGCCTTTGCCCGCATTGCCGCACGAGATCAAGCGCGCAGCGGCATTGTGCTTTCCGTTGCGCAGAAAAAGGATGAGAAGCTTGGACTCAAGGCAATCAAAGATATTCTCAAAGAGATGAGTGTCAAGGCAGATGAGGTTGCACTCAACGTCGACGAGAGCCTTGTCGGCGGCTGGAGACTGGAAGGTCGCGGGCGACTCGTTGACGCGAGCTGGAAGAAAGACCTACTTTCGATATATAATCGTTCGATCGCATAGTTCGACACGCTCACTATAAATAAAATCATATGGATTCTTCTGTAGTTCAAAAAATAGTAAAAGAGATAGAGAAATTCACGCCTTCGCATGAGAGCGCGCACGTAGGGCGCGTGACGGCGGTGGGCGACGGGGTCGTTGCAATAGACGGCCTGTCGAAGGCCGTGATGAGCGAGATCATCATCTTTGAAGAGGGGAAGGGAAAGAAATTGGCAGACTCACTCGGAGCCCAGCGCGAGCTCTACGGGCTCATCTTAAACCTCGAAGAAGACGGCGTCCGCGCGACTATTCTTGGTGACACCTCGCGCGTCTCCGAAGGAATGACCGTGAAATCGACAGGAAAAATCCTCTCAGTACCATCCGGCGAAGAATTGCTCGGACGTGTGGTGAACGCTTTGGGCGAGCCTATCGATGGCAAAGGACCTTTCAAGAACACGACGATGATGCCTGTCGAGCGGCAGGCCGCAGGCGTTATCGATCGTAAATCTGTCACGGTGCCTCTTCAGACCGGCATCAAAGCGATCGATTCGATGATCCCGATCGGCCGCGGTCAGCGCGAGCTTATCATCGGCGACCGCTCCATCGGCAAGACGACCGTCGCGATAGACACGATAATCAACCAGCGCAATGAGCCGAAAGAAAAGCGCCCGATTTGTATTTACGTCGCTATTGGTCAGAAAGAATCGAAAACTGCACGCATCGTCGAGCAGCTCCGCCGCGAGCGCGCACTCGAGTACACGATAGTCGTCGATGCGCCTGCATCAGCTCCCGCTGCACTCCAATTCTTAGCACCATTTTCGGGTGTTGCGATCGGCGAGTACTTTATGGATGCCGGCCGCGATGTGCTCATCATCTACGACGATCTTTCCAAACAAGCAGTCGCGTACCGCGAGCTCTCGCTCCTCTTGCGCCGTCCGCCGGGCCGCGAAGCGTATCCGGGAGACATCTTCTACCTCCACTCACGCCTTCTCGAGCGCGCATGTCGTCTCAATGAAGAAAAAGGCGGCGGCTCGATCACCGCGCTTCCCATCATCGAGACGCAAGAAGGCGACGTCTCCGCATACATTCCGACCAACGTTATCTCCATCACCGATGGCCAGATATTTCTTATCGCCGAGCTTTTCAACAAAGGCGTGCGCCCCGCCATCGACGTGGGTATCTCAGTATCGCGTGTGGGCTCCAGCGCGCAGACCAAAGCGATGAAATCGGTCGCCGGCGGTCTCAAGCTCGAGCTTGCACAATTCCGTGAGCTTGAAGCCTTTATGCAATTCGCGCAAGACCTCGACAAAGTGACCGCAGATCGCATTGCTTCGGGAGTGCGCATGGTAGAGGTGCTGAAGCAGAAGAACGGTGCTCCGATTCCCGTGGAGATGCAGGTCGCGATACTCTACGCAGCGGGGAATAAATTCTTTGCAGACGTAGCCGTGAATAAGGTCACAGCAGTCGAAGCACAGCTCGCCGAGTACCTCGATGGCCAACATGCGAAAACTCTCGCGGAGATAAAGAAATCGGGCCAACTCTCGGATGACACGAAAAAAGCACTGAACAAGGCGATGGAAGAATTCCAACTTGCGCACAAAGAGTTGTTCGCGACGGATTAGCTATCCTTCGACTTCGCTCAGGATGTAAGATTTTCTAACTCACTTCGCTCGTAACAGAATCTAACATGGCCTCGCTTAAAAATATCAAGCTCAAAATACTGTCGTACAAGAAGACGGGGACGGTCACACACGCCATGGAGGCGGTCTCTGCTGTAAAGATGCGCAAGGGGCAGGAACGCGCGCTCTCCGGCCGCTCCTACGCCGCGGCCGCGCTTTCGGTCCTCGAGCGGCTCTCGGGCACCGCGGATATCGCCCGCCATCCACTCATGGGAGATGTTGGGTTTACGAAACCCAACATGAAGACATGCGTTGTTATTGTCACGAGCGATAAGGGTTTGGCAGGCTCGCTCAACAGCGGTGTTATACGCAAGGTGGAAGCTGAGTTGTTGAAAAGAAATCTTGATAAGAACAACGTTGTCATGGTCGCAATCGGACGACGCGGCGGAGATTACTTTGCGAATCGAGCGTACGATGTGCGCGAAAAGCTTGAGAACGTCGCCGACGGCGTCTCCGAATCCGAGATACGCATGGTGACTGACAAAGTTCTCGCATGGCACGCGGCGGGGGAGATAGGCGCATGTATCATCGCCTATCAAAACTTCCTCTCGACATTTGAACAGGAGCCGACGGTGAGGCAGATAATTCCAATTACAACCGAAGGGATGCAGGAGATAGTGAAAGGCATTCGACCCGCGCGCGGTAAATATTCCCCGCAGACGTCGGCAGAAATCACCGCAAAACCCGCTGCATATACTGTCGAGCCCGACGCAGACGCCGTCTTATCAATCCTTTTGCCCAAACTCCTCAACATCGCGATATTCCATGCGCTTTTGGAGAACAAAGCGTCGGAACACTCAGCGCGCATGGTCGCGATGAAAAGCGCCACCGACAAAGCGAAAGAAATGGCGGGCAATCTCACGCGTAAGTTCAACAGAGTGCGCCAAGCCGCCATCACGCGAGAAGTCTCGGAAATCACAAGCGGCATCGAGGCGATGAAATAACTATATGTTTGAATCTCCAATGCATGAATCTCCGGAAGAGGCTTTTGAGAAAAAACTGAACGCAGATTTAAGTACAAAATCTGAGGTTCTTGATGCTGTTAAAGAGTCATTAGTCCATATTATGGATAAATACAGCATCCCGAGTGATTTGATGTTGAATGCGGGTAATGCCATCAAGCAAGCTTTTGAACGTTATAGCAGAGCAGCTTCTGGTGAAGACGAGCTATTACAGCTGTCTAATCTCGCACACGACATGTTGGAAGAAAAACTTGCTGAAAAGAATATGCACGTACCCGAAATAATGAAAGAATTCGAAAAAGATTTGGCCGACAGACTTCCAGAGTAATTCATGCGCGAGCTTTTAGTGGCGACGAGCAATAAGGGTAAGCTCGCTGAAATACTGGAAGTACTTCGCGGTGTACCGTTTCAGATCTTAACTCTTGCAGACGTCAACGTGGGTGGGGATGTCGAAGAAACGGAAGCAACACTGGAAGGGAATGCAATATTGAAAGCAAGGACATACGGAGTACGAACGGGCAAATTGACCATCGCAGAAGATACGGGGCTTGAGGTAGATGTGCTTGGCGGAGGACCGGGAGTCAAGACTGCCAGATACGCGGAGGGGAGTGATGACGATAGGAATCAGAAATTACTGCGCGAGCTGCAGGATGTTCCCAATGAAAAGCGGACCGCTCGTTTTTGTACTGTCGCTGCGATCTATGACCCCACGGCCGATGTGGTACGCACCGCGGAGGGGGAGTGTCGAGGCAAGATCTTAAGGGAGTATCGAGGCAACAAAAGCTTCGGTTTCGGCCCCCTGTTTTTCTCGGATGAGCTCGGGCAGACGCTCTCGGAAGTGGAGACCGATGTCCGTAATTCAGTGAGCCATAGAGGTCGTGCACTCAAAAAAGCTCGAGATATCCTCCTTGCCGAATTCGTTTAGTCTAGTATTATTCTCACATCTTGTATGTCCAAAGGCACTATCACACAGATCATCGGACCGGTTATCGACGCGCGATTCGATGATGGCCTCCCATCCATCAAAAATGCGCTCCACGTCAAACACGGCAAAGAGACGCTGACGCTTGAGGTCGTCCAACACCTTGGCCTCAACCGCGTGCGCTGCATCGCGATGCAGGATACGGCCGGACTCGCGCGCGAAGCGGAGGTCACCGACACGGGGGCACCCATCTCGGTACCTGTCGGACAAGTCGCGCTCGGGAGGATGTTCAACGTGATCGGCCAACCAATCGACGGTATCGAAGACGTCCCAAAGAATGCCCAGCGGCTCCCGATACACCGTGACCCGCCAGCTTTCGTCCGTCAGAGCACCAAAGCAGAACTTTTTGAAACGGGCATCAAGGCGGTTGACCTTTTGGCGCCGTTCATCAAAGGTGGCAAAGTCGGACTTTTCGGAGGCGCTGGCGTCGGCAAGACCGTCCTCATTCAGGAGCTCATCCACAACGTCGCATCCGAGCACGGCGGATATTCTGTCTTTGCCGGAGTCGGTGAGCGCGTGCGCGAAGGCAACGACCTCTATCACGAAATGAAAGATTCGGGCGTCTTGGAGAAGACAGCGCTGGTCTTCGGGCAGATGAATGAAGTGCCGGGCGCACGCGCACGCGTCGCGCTTTCGGGTCTCACGATGGCAGAAGCGTTCCGCGATGAGGGCGGCAAAGACGTACTCTTTTTCATGGACAACGTATTTCGTTTCGTACAAGCAGGCTCTGAAGTCTCTTCGCTTCTCGGTCGCGTGCCTTCGGCGGTGGGCTACCAGCCGACCCTTGCGAATGAGATGGGTCTCTTGCAGGAACGCATCACCTCGACGACCGAAGGCTCCATCACATCCGTGCAGGCCATCTACGTGCCCGCCGACGACCTTACCGATCCCGCACCGGCGACCACCTTCTCCCACCTCGATTCCACCATCGTGCTTTCCCGCGCGCTCGCGTCTCTCGGTATCTATCCGGCAATTGACCCGCTGGAGTCCGGTTCGACCGCGCTTACGCCCGAGATCGTCGGCGAGGAACACTACCGTGTCGCCAACGAGACACGCCGCGTGCTGCAGCGCTACAAAGACCTGCAAGATATCATCGCGATTCTCGGTATCGAAGAGCTCTCGGAAGACGACAAAAAGCTTGTCTACCGCGCGCGCAAGATTCAACGCTTCCTCTCACAGCCGTTTGCGGTTGCCGAGGCATTTACGGGTGCGAAAGGCAAGTACGTCACCCTCGCAGAGACGGTCCGGGGCTTCGCGGAAATTCTCGACGGCAAGCACGATACGCAAAATGAACAGGCGTTTTACATGAAAGGGGGAGTTGATGAGGTGAAAGCCGCGTAGTCATGGCCCACCAAAACACATTCCATCTCACGATAGCGAGCGTCGGCGAGACGCGATATGACGGCGCGGCCGTCTCCGCGACACTTCCCGGCACCGCGGGCGAATTCACCATCCTCGCGCACCACGAGCCCATCGTAACGACGTTGAAGCCGGGGACTATCACCGTGCGGGAAGGGGGAGGAGAGTCGAAACAATTTGAAATTGAAAGTGGCGTGCTCGAATGCTCCGGCAGCCGCGTCGTCGTCTTGCTTTGATATTATAGGCGGCTACCCCCGCAGTAGAATTTGCCTTTGCACCAAGCGGCATGCCGTCTTGGTGCGGCGGGATATGAAAGCTGTCCCGAACAAAGCCCCATACTTTATTGTTGCATACCCACGTTGGGGATTGCCCGCTTAAGGCAAATCTCACTGACGGGGTACAATGGACGCAATGCGATCGGCAGCCGTATTTTTTATTGCAGCACTTTTCATCATTCCCTCTACTGCATTTGGTGTGGAGGTCGCTAAGCCAAAGTGCTTTATGAAAAACGTAAAAGACCCGTCTAGTACCAAGACGTTTAGCCTCTCCTCCGATTCCGACGAAATAGAGGCTCACATGCAAAATGTGGTGATGTGTCCGACCGCGTGCTACGATGAAAGCATCCTCTTTGACGTACGGGCCACCGGGATCTCGATCGTTGTGAGGGCGACAAACAAATGTGGCACCGATACTCCCACGCCCGAGACCGCAAAAAAATATGATAGAGGCTGCGAGGAGGGAATGACTCCGCCTAGGGTGAACATTAAGATCACAGGGTTGCAGCAAAAGACGCTTCCCACAAAATCGAGATGCGACACATCCGCCTCCACCACAGGATTTGCGACCGCAGGGCAAGCAAAGAGCTTTGCGACGCAGGCGGTGATTGCGGATCGAATTGCAGGAATAGACGTTTCGACCGAGGATGGCAGGGGGCAGCTCTCGCAAATACTCCGAAGTTACGGAGTCTCCGAGACGGACGCGAATGCCAAAGTGAGTGATGCGGACAAGGCGGCCGATGTACAAGCGCAACTGCAGAAATTTGTCAGTACCTCAGACACGGATGAAGCAAAACAGGTTGCGAGCGACCTTGGCCTCAAGCTCAATGAAGACCTGACAGACACAGTACGACTCGATCCGAAACGTTACGCAGCAATCTTCACTGAAGAAGAACTTGCACGTGTACAGAGCGGGGTGCCGGATACATTTGGCGACCCCCAAAACCCTGACGCGCCGAATCAACCGGATATCGCTGCCTCGGTCGCGCCGATGTGCAGCCAGCAGGGAATGGGCGGTTGCGGCTACGCGTGTAGCCTGCCGAATCCGAATTTACTCACGTGTGCAGCGAACAACCCCGGGGCGCTTACCTTTACTTCATGGCAGACAAAGTACGGCGGGCGACCGTGCGGTCTGCCCAACAACACGACCTGTTACGACACCGTAGAGGGCGGCATCGCGGCGCAAGCGAATCTGCTTATGACAAGTCCGAGATATTTCGGGACGGGCAACAACACGATTCTGGGCGCATTTTGCGGCGGCTATACGGCGAATAAGTCGCAGTGTGCGCCGTATGCTGCGTTCATCTCGGCACAGACAGGTATTCCAATGAATCAAACGATAGATCCGCGCAACACAGAGCAGATCGCGGCTATCATGATGGCGTCGTCGCGTTTTGAGAACGGTCGCGGCGTGATCTATACGCCGGAGCAGTTGCAAAAAGGCCTGCAAATAGCGTTCGGCAATGAGCCGCTTCCGGCGGGCACGCCCGGTTACATCCCGCGGACGATGTATGGCACCGGCGGAGGGACCCAATTTGGCTCTATGTTTAGCGTGGGTCCTGCTGCCGCGCCCGCACCGGCGACGATAGGCTACGGGAGTCCATTCGCACAGACCTCACCCGCCCCCACTACAGGCTCATCGGCCTCCATAGCGAGTCCCAGTACACAGCCGTCCTCCTACACACAGATATCGCAGCAGCTCCAACAAACTCAAAACCCGAATGGATCTTCATCCGTAGCACAACAATTGCAGCAGGCTCTCGGGACCTCCACGCCGACCTCCTCTTCGGCGATCGCGACCATTATCACGCAGCCAAAAGAAGTCCCGCGGGGAAATCCGATCACGGTCGCATGGTCTTCGGTCGGCATGAGCGCTGACATTCCGTGCGCGCTGCGCATGGGCACGAACGTGATAGCGTTGAAAAACGAAGGCTCGAGCATCATACCCACAAGCCAATCAACGCCGGTCGGGTCACTTGTCTTTACGCTTACGTGCACCGCAGTGTCTGGCCAGACAATTCAGCGGACCGCGGCCACTTTTGTACGTTAGTTGCAGGAGACGTATGAGTTTTAAAAGAACGATAGAAGACTTTGTGTGCGAACATTGTGGTGCCCTTGTTACGGGCGATGGATACACCAACCACTGCCCGCACTGTCTCTGGAGCAAGCACGTGGATGTAGAGCCAGGGGATAGAGCTGCGGTGTGTGGCGGGATGATGGAGCCGATCCGGATCGAAGGCACAACGCCGAAGTATCGGATTACTCATCGGTGCGAGAAATGCAAGCTCATGCGCTTGATTTCGATATCAAAAAACGATGACACACAGGCAGTTCTGGCTATTGCGGGAATCCGCTGACGTGGCATCATTGGGGTATGTCGGACCCTCGTCACAATGAGAAAGATCTCACGAATGAGGAAGTTATCGAGCTCTATTCACCCAACCCGACCATTACCAAGCTCTGGTGGCCCTCCGTCCCGCACTATTATGGTGATGCCGTGCGGATGCTCCTTTTGGGCGCCGCCGCACTGATGCTCGTTACGTCACCTCTGTATGGCGATAATTTGCAGATCGAATTTCCTTTTATTATCGTCGGTGCACTGGTCGCGGCCTGTTTCGCCGCTCTCACCAATCCTCGCAGCTCATGGGTCTCGATAGGAAGTGCGGTTCTATCCGGTGCGGGTACGATCATCTATGCCACGTGGGGCATTTTCGAATATGACACGCTCAATCCGATAGCGCTCATGCTGCGCCTCGTCATCGCTGTCGTCTTCCTCTTCGCGTTTTATTTCAGTATGAAAACGGTACGTGCCTTCCTGCTCCGACAGATCGGCAAGCGGGAAACGCTCGATGAATTCGACGATGAGTTTGAGAAGGCAGAACAGGCGAGGCTTGAGCGGGAGCATCATTAAAATCACATGGCTGCGAAAAAGATATTCGTGCTTCTCGGGCACCCGGACAAAAGCGGTATGTGCGGGAGACTCGCCGATTCATACGAGGCGGGAGCGCGGGCGGGTGGGCACGAGGTACGGCGGATGAATATCGGCGAGATGCAATTTGACCCCATCTTGCACCGCGGGTATCGGGAGCGCCAGGAGCTCGAGCCCGACCTTCAAAAATTCCAGGAAAACATCACATGGGGGGATCATCTCGTAGTCATCTATCCGGTGTGGTGGGTGGGGATGCCCGCGCTTCTTAAGGGTCTTTTTGACCGGGCGTGGCTGCCGGGCTCTGCTTTCCGCTACATGAAAATGGCGAGCGGCAAGCGAACGATGTTTTGGCACCGTCTGTATCGTGGCAAAACCGCGCGTATCATCATGACAAGCGGCACGCACCCCCTTCTCGTGCGTTTTCTCCCCGGCAACGTGAATGCGCAGTTGAAATGGGGCATCCTATGGTTTGCAGGATTTTCGGTCCGTACGGTATGGTTTGGGCCGGCAGAGAACAGGGCGGAGCCGGTGTGCACCAGCTGGTGCGACCGCGTGTATACACTCGGAGAACGCGGTAAGTAGAAATTCTTGCAGGGCTGCAAAAAAGATAACCGACACAAACAAAAAACATCCCGTCGCGGAATGTGGGATGTTTTTTGTACAAGAAGAATTTCTCTTCCTTCCTCACCTAAAGACTATCGCATCCGCGGCATTTCCGGCATTTCGGGAAATGAGAAGGATGACATCGCCAATCGGAGAAGTGAAAACATGTCGAACGTCGGGCGCACCGATGGCACCGGTCCTATCGATGCAAAGGTCGCAACCGGGACCATCATGAATCCAATCGCGAGTGCTGCTGCAACTTTTTTCATAGAGATTGTTTGAAGATGGGTCTTGTAAGATCGACCTTTACACTTTACAACATAAACGCCTATCGATCGTGTCGACAGGCGGTTTCCCGGCACCCGCAACAATCTAGAAGCGTCGGTGCAAGTATAATCTGGTATTGTTTTCGTGCAAATCCCTTGTATTCAAGCGCCAAAAATGTTGCTATAGTGGGCCACTATGGGACTTTCTATAGGTACGGCGAGGGTGCAGCTCGACACTCCCTCCATAGTCAGAGCGTAAAACGCATCCCATTCTCATTCACAATCAAACTGCCGATGCCACTCCGCACCGGCTTAGACTACGGTTTTCTGCGAGGCAAGAACGTATCCCAAAAGGGAAGTCTATAACCGACGAGAAGAAATTGCGCCAATTATTTTTTTCGCACGTCCGCGTGAGGATACAGCAATTTGTCTCTGTATTCAGGAAAAACCTCGTCCCGCGTGTGTCTATACACAGACAAAGCGTGATTTTTCTTTGCGTTGTATATGCGACGCAGCAGATAGTCGGGGATCATTTTTACTACCTTGCGTGCCGGAAGCCGCACGCGCATCTTGCCGCACCATGCGGGGCGGCTTTTCTGCTCAACTAGTGCAATCGTTCCCACGTGCGGGATCCTCACCACACCGTGTTGGTTCAGTTCCCGTCCAATCACTTGCAATGAGGACATATGCACGAGATACACAAGATCGCGACTGATTCCGAGACCAGTCTCGGCGCATTTCTCCGTGAGGAGCTTGTAATATCTCTCGGTTCGAAGCAACGCTCTTTTCTCACGTATCTCTGGCGGCTGTTTAGTGCTCATAGAGAAAATCATACAAAAGTCCTGTCCTAAGAAAATCTGGCTCACGTACCCATTACGTATGGTACCGCGATGGCAGAGATGGGACCCAAACAACCACTCCGGGTACCCCAATTCGTAGGAACTGGAAATGGTGAAGGAAATTAATTAATAGCAACACGAGTCATTTTCCTTTGCGCGCACTGTCGAAGCGCGTGTGTATTAACCATGCCTGTATATGAAGCAAGTCAAAGAAGTGCTCGTGTCTCCATATCGTGGCTCCGAGACCACGTACGAGATGGTGAAGGAGCAGATAGAGGCGCGGTGGGGCGAAGAGTGTGCCGAGGAATTCGATCCCCACACAGACGCCATGCCATTCTCGTCGTGGCTGGCGCAGGGATATGTCGTTAAGAAAGGTCAAAAGGCGCTGAAGTCCGTCACCTTCGTAGAGGTGAAGGACGAGAACGACAAGGTTGTGAAGAAGATACGCCAGACGGTGAATCTCTTCCACAAGCGCCAGGTGGAGAAAATGACATGACCGTCAGACGCCAAACCGTTGTGCGAAATCCCGGCACGATGGACAGACCCATGATCAAGATAGCGAATTCAACGCTCGAAGACATGGGATTCGAGATGGGAACACCTATCGAGGTGTCCTATCAGCGGGGCTTAATCACCATTAGAAACATCAATCAACATGAACACGACAACATTCAAACGCCGCACCCTGTCACCGATCCAACCCCATCCAATAGAGCTTGCGAGGAAGCGAGCGATGGACACGCAGGATCCGGAGCACGTGATGCGGAAGGAAATCCAGAAGCTCTGCGGGACGTACCAATTTACCGCTACGTTCTCCGAGGATACGGATACGCTGGCAACATTCCGGCACGTACCGGGACTCATAGCGGTACAGTGCCTCTTGAAGGACAAAGACGGTAAGCCGGTCGGAAAAGGCCATGGCTCGGCCATTCTTACTCGCATAAATCGCGGGATAGAGAGAACGGCCTTCATCTGCCTCAACGCAAGTTTTCTTTCCGCAGCCAATTCAGCCTGCAAGGTCATGGACTCTCTCCGCCTCGATACGCACGACCTAGCAACTCCAAAGGATCTAGGAGGAGCGTACAGAGCGAGAGAGGACGAAGGCTCGCATCTCGCCAGCGATAAGCAGAAAGCCTATTTGAGACAGCTCATTAGTCTCAACGTGGAGGACGAGGCCGAGCGCGAACGCTGGGAAGCCGGACTCGACTCGATGACCAGAGAGGATGCCTCGGAGGCCATCGGCCAGTTCGCAAGATAGCCTATGACCCTGTATCGCGTATGGCTCTCAGAATCCGAGTTGCTTCCGGTAGAGTTCGAGGCTGATAGCGCAGAGGAAGCTCGTAGGAAGATCGAGGCCCATATCTACGAGGGAACACTGTGGGAAGAGACATCAATCGAAATGAGTGAAGGATGTCTCGAAGTCCACAGCGTTGAGCGCGTCGAATAGCAAGCCTCCAACACCAGACGGCGGGTCTTGGCAGAGCCCACTCTTTCGGGTGTATAGTGGGGGTTCACTCTCCCAATAATCGGCTCGCAAGAGCGGCGACCTACAGGAGTAGCAATATTCCCATGGTCGTGGAAAGCCCAACGAAGATACTGAACTCCACGTTCAGCGACTCTTCGTTGGGTCATGTCCCGAAAGGGGCATGGGCGCAAGCCTGCTGGCGTGGAGCTCAGTGATATTCACGCCAGCATTACCAGCTGGCTTTCTACTTACATGAAAGATCAACGAGGATTCATACAGATACCTTTGCTCATCGCGATACTCATCGGAACTATAGTAATCGGTGGCAGTACATACGTCGTCACGAAAGGAATCTCCAAGACGCCACTCGTTGCGATCGGAGAGAAAAAACCTGCAACGACATCGGCGATTGTCGCAACAAATTCGGCAGATACGGAGACGGTTTCGCCAGCTGAGACGAGGCAAATTAAACAGACAACAACCCATCCATCAACCCAACCCATACAGCAGCAACAATCTTCGGGAAGCGGTGCCTCAGCTAGTGCAAGTAGCGAAGCTGCTTCGACTGTCACGGCGATCCCGACGGCGGAAGTTGCATCCGTAAAACCGCAGGCACCGTCGGATACGGAAAGGACGATTCTTACGGCGACGTGCGCACCAGATGCCGATGTCATTAAAGCTGGAATCCCTGTCACGTATACAGCGACGATCACGGGCGGAATCGAGCCATACACGTTCTCTTGGTCTGAACCATCCAACACCCATGTATATCCAACAGCATTGGATATGCAGTCGCTACGAGTGCGGTATAAGGGAAACCCTGAGACACGCACAGAAACCGAATCGCTCACTGTTGTATCTGCCGACGAACAATCAGCCACTGCGAATTGTGGCGTAACGGTCAGCGCAGTACCAGTGGAGAAATCTGCGTACTCCGATTCCGCTTGCCTCGCGCAGAAACAAAGCTATCTCCCCGAAGTAGATGCGGCTTACCTATCGTGGTTTGACCAATGGCAGGTAGCGCGAACGCAACTTGATCCCTGCTATAGCTCGAATCCCATCCCGTACTGTGACAAACAGATGGGGGCCTTGAACGTTGAGTGGCAGGAGAAAATATCGGCGACCATGAAATCCTACCAAGACAAACTCACGCAATGCGCCCCTGATCAGAGAAAGTTCGGTGGTGTTTCCAGTGTGGTTTCGTCTTCGTACTAATTTTCCAGTGAGACAATGAAGACTCTCGAAGACATGGCGGCGGAGATTAAGGAGATTAGCCGGAGGACAGGCAAAGAGATGAGCGACGAGGAAGCGAATGAAGCCGCATTTACAATGAACGGCCTCGCAGAACTCGCGGTGGAGGTCGGCATGCGCTACGCCAATATGCGAGGCCGCCTGCGAAAAGAGCCGAAAGGATTCTCGATGGAGCACGGAGCGTCCTGTACCGTTTGCCACAACGGATTCGAAGCGGGTAAAGGGTGGTTCGACAAATACGAACAGAAATGCCTCCTATGTCAGAGAGCCGTCGACGAAGGTGTGATACCGGGATACGTCTGCCTGAATAGCGACAGCTTCTACTCCATGTACGACCTCAACAGCAAGTTCAAGGTCAAGACGCAGCGCGTGAAGAAGCTCATCAAAGAGAACTGGTTCAAAGCCCGGATCGTGCTCGACGATTCCGGCAGAGCGCACCACTACATTTTTCTTAAAAGCGAGAATCCGCAGCTTGCGCAAGCGGAGCGTTTCAATCCCGTTTGGAAGTCGAAGGAACGCCACAACAAGAAGGTAAACGCTGTTTGGTCTCGAGAACAGGCGAAGAAATTGAAGGAGGACCTACGCGCCATCTGGAGGAGGTAATTTTGGCTTCGTTGCTATATAATTCTATATGCCTATAAATACGAAGCAAGGGAACGCCAGTCTGCACTTACTTTCATGGCAATAAAAAAATCACAGCTCTACAATTATCTCTGGCAGAGCTGCGACGAGCTACGTGGTGGCATGGATGCCTCGCAGTACAAGGACTACGTTCTACCGCTCCTTTTCATTCGTTATGTTACCGATAAATACGCCGGTCAGAAGAATGCACTCATCGATGTCCCAGAGGGGGGTAGTTTTGATGATTTGGTGAAGTTGAAAGGAACCAAAAACATCGGCGAGGACATGACCATGGTCTTTAGCACCCTCGCGGAGGCTAACAACCTCAGGGGTGTCATCGATGATGTCGACTTCAATGACGAGAGTAAACTCGGTCAAGGCAAAGACATGCAGGACCGGCTATCGAACCTCATAGCGATCTTTGAAAACCCTGAGCTTGATTTCAGCAAAAACCGTGCCGAGGGCGACGACCTCCTTGGTGACGCGTACGAATACCTAATGAAGCATTTTGCGGTCGAGTCGGGTAAGAGCAAGGGGCAGTTTTATACTCCCGCCGAGGTATCGCGTGTCATTGCGAAAATCGTGGGCGTCGGCGCGGCGACCGGCAAAACACAGACTGTCTATGACCCTACATGCGGTAGCGGTTCGTTGCTCCTCAAAGTCGCGGAGGAAACACCAAAAGGTATTTCTATTTACGGACAGGAGCTCGACCATTCGACCGCTAATCTCGCGGTGATGAACATGTGGCTGCATGGACAGCCGGATGCAGAGATACAAAAAGGTAAGAGCACCATCTCAACGCCACTGTTCGTCAAAAATAACGTACTCAAGACCTTTGACTACGCGGTAGCTAATCCTCCATTTTCATACAAGGCATGGCGCAACGGCTTCGACCCGGAGAACGATCAATACGAACGTTTTGTAGATGGTATCCCTCCAAAAAAGAACGGTGACTATGCATTTTTGCTACACCTCATCAAATCGCTCAAGAGTACCGGCAAGGGCGCGATCATCTTGCCGCACGGGGTTTTATTCCGTGGCAATGGCGAATCAGAGATTCGAAAGAACATCGTTAAGCGAGGCTACATCAAGGGTATCGTGGGTCTTCCAGCGAACCTCTTTTATGGCACTGGCATACCAGCGTGCATCATCGTCATAGATAAAGAGAGCTCGGATGAACGCGACGGCATTTTTATGATTGATGCTTCGCACGGCTTTGTAAAAGACGGCAACAAGAACCGCTTACGTGAGCGGGACATCAGAAAAATCGTGGACGTGTTCAATGGACAGATTGAAGTGCCAAAGTATTCTCGCTTTGTCGCGAACGACGAGATACGTCAGAACGATCACAGCCTCAACATTCCGCGCTACATCGACAGCCAAGAAACAGAAGACCCACAGGATATTGATGCGCACCTACGCGGGGGCATACCGGACACGGACGTTGACGCACTGAATGACTACTGGGAGATATGCTCATCATTGCGTGGTGTGCTTTTCAAGGCGACACGACGCAAGGGCTACTGTGAGCTAAAGGTGTCAGTCGAGGAAGTGCGAAGCATTACACTCTCGCACAAAGAATTCGAAGGCTTTCGCGACCATGTGCTTGACACCTTTGCCTCGTGGAAACGGAAGACCATAAAGACGCTTAAAGAAATCTCAAAGAAAGACCACCCGAAAGCGGTCATACAGGTTATCTCCGACACCCTGCTCGACGCTTACGCCGACGTCTATCTCGTGGACAAGTACGACATCCACCAGCTTCTCATGGGCTATTGGGGCGAGACGATGCAGGACGATGCTCACATAATCACTGTAGACGGCTGGGAAGCTGGTAAGGAAGTCATGCGCCTCAAAAAAGGAACCAACGGGCATCGCAAAGATATTCGAGGACTTGAAGGGTTGGAGGGTCGTCTTGTTCCTGTACCGCTTCTCATAAGCACCTACTTTTCAGCTGAACAAAAACAAATAGACGACTTCAACGTGGAGCTTGGAGCGATCGCCGCGAATATGGAGGAGCTTATTAGTGAGCACGGTGATGAGGAGGAGGGTTTGCTCGGCGAAGTTGTTGATAACAGCAAGGTCAAGAAAGCCGACCTCGCAAAGCGTATCCGCGAAATCAAGGACGACAAAGACTATGCCGACGAGCTCAAAGTACTCGACGAATACATGCAACTCTATGAGCGAGAAGCGAACGTGAAGGCGTCAATAAAAATGGTACAGATCGATCTTGAGCGCAAGGTAATCGCCAAGTATCCGACGCTCGCCGTGGACGACATCAGGAAGCTTGTCGTTGAGTACAAGTGGATGGGTGCATTGCAGGAGGGTGTGCGCAATGTCGTGGATGAACTCTCACAGCGTCTCACGGGGCGAATTCAAGTACTTGCGGAACGCTATAAAGAAACGCTTCCGGTGCTTTCCGGGGACGTGGGAAAGCTCGCGAAAAGGGTTGAAGGACATCTAAAAAAGATGGGGTTCGTATGGTAAGCATAAAACACAAAAGCAAAAATACAGAGAAGCTACCAAGTGGGTGGCAGGAGCTTTCTGTAGGTGAGACACTTCGCTTCAAGAATGGTTTGAATAAAGCAAAAGAATATTTTGGTTATGGTACTCCAATTGTAAACTACATGGATGTCTACCAACACTCCGGTTTACGCTCTGCTGATGTGAAGGGAAAAGTTTCAGTAACGAGAGACGAAATAAACAACTACAGCGCAAGAAAGGGAGACGTACTTTTTACACGAACATCCGAGACCGCCGAAGAAGTAGGTATGGCGTCTGTGTTGCTTGAGGATATTCCGAGTGCTGTCTTCAGTGGCTTTGTGCTCCGCGGTAGACCTCAAAATGACGTTCTGGATCGGGCATTTTGCCAATACTGCTTCGGTGCGCCCGACGTTCGAAAACAGATTGTTTCGAGAAGTTCATATACAACGCGAGCGTTGACGAGCGGGGGATCTTTGTCGAAAGTTTTCGTACGAATTCCAAAATCTTTAGGCGAACAACGAGCTATTGCGACGATACTCTCTGATACGGACGGATTGATACGTCGGATGGAGGTACTTCTTGCTAAGAAACAAGACGCTAAACGAGCGACAATGCAGCAACTTCTTACTGGCAAATCTCGCTTGCCCGGCTTCAAGAAGACTTGGGAGACGAAAAAAATAATCGAGTTTACCAACTGCACATCCGGAGGTACTCCCAATACCTCGGTTTCCGAATATTGGGGAGGTTCTATCAAATGGATGAATTCCGGGGAACTAAACGATAAGGTTATCTACGACGTTGAAGGGCGTATTACCGAAGCTGGCTTGAGAGGGTCAAGCACGAAGCTAGTCCCTGCAAATTCTGTGCTGGTCGGTCTCGCAGGGCAGGGCAAAACTCGCGGCACAGTTGCAATTAGTCGGGTGCCTCTATGTACGAATCAATCGATTGCCGCGATCCTTCCCTCCAATGATTTTGTGCCGGAGTATCTGTACTACAACCTTGATTATAGATACGAAGAATTGCGCGGACTTTCAACTGGTGGAGAAGGACGGGGCGGGCTCAACCTCTCGATTATTAAGTCATTGCCGGTGCCGTTTCCTGAAAAAAAGGAGCAAGAAGCGATCACTACAGTTCTCTACGACATGGATGCCGAAATCGCACAGTTGAACAATACACTAGAGAAGTATAAGGTCATCAAGGTCGGGATGATGCAACAACTCCTCACCGGCAAGATACGCATATATGGCAACCACAAATGACATCACTCCCAGGGTCGGGCAAATAGAGCGCCGTACCCAAAACCGCATAGTCGGCTTGTTACGCAACGAGCTCGGCTACGACTACCTCGGCAACTGGGAGGAGCGCGATGATAATAGCAATGTCGAGGAGGAGTATCTGCGGGCGTTCCTTACCCGTTCCGGACACGAAGATGCCCTCATAGACCGCGCTATCGCCGATCTGAAAAAGGCGGCAGGCAACCAAACGAAAATCCTCTACGACATCAATAAGGAGGTGTATGGGCTTCTGCGCTACGGCGTAAAGGTGCGCGTGGGTGGCAGCGAGAACCACCGAACTGTCTCGCTCGTTGACTGGGACAACCCGGAGAATAACCACTTTACTATCGCGGAGGAGGTCACTGTGCTCGGCAGGAAAACGAAACGCCCCGATATCGTTCTCTACGTGAACGGCATCGCCGTAGGCATTATCGAACTCAAGCGCAGCACAGTCACTGTATCCGAAGGTATCCGGCAAAATATAGGCAACCAGCGTGACGAATTCATACAGGACTTCTTCACCACAAACCAGATCCTCATGGCGGGCAACGACACCGAGGGATTGCGCTACGGCACGACCGAAACCACGGAGGAGCAGTACCTCACATGGAATGAGCCGACCCATGGGGACAGAGACCGACTGGATCGGCACATCTTGCAGATATGCGAGAAGTCGCGCCTTTTAGACATCATCCATAACTTCATCGCGTTCGACAGCGGCGTCAAGAAGGTCTGTCGCCACCCGCAGTATTTTGGCACGAAGGCGGCGCAAGGGTATATTAAGCGCCACGAGGGAGGCATTATTTGGCACACGCAAGGCACCGGTAAAAGTCTACTCATGGTGTGGCTCGCGAGATGGATTCGCGAGAACGTGACCGACGCTCGCGTGCTAGTCCTTACCGACCGCGACGAGCTCGATAAGCAGATTGAAGGCGACTTCAAGGGCGTCTCGGAGGATATTTACCGCACCAAAAGTGGGCGCGATCTCATCTCTCAGCTCAACGTCAAAGATAAGTGGCTTCTCTGCTCGCTCGTCCACAAGTTCGGGCGGCGCGACAGTATCGGCGAAACCGATATCGATACCTATCTCGCTGATTTGAAAAAATCGCTCCCTGCTGATTTCGAAGCAAAGGGCAATATTTTCGTATTTGTGGACGAATGCCATCGCACGCACACCGGCAAACTCCACGAAGCAATGAAAGAACTCCTCCCCAAAGCAACCTTTATCGGCTTTAGCGGTACGCCGCTACTCAAGGTCGACAAAAACAGTATCACGACATTTGGTCCCTACATCCACACCTACAAATACAACGAGGCCGTTGCCGACAAGGTGGTTCTCGATCTCCGATATGAGGCACGGCGCGTGGATCAAAACATCACGTCCCAAGAAAAGATTGACGACTGGTTCGAGGAGCGCACAGCAGGGCTTACGGACGTTGCAAAAGCGGAGCTCAAGCGTCGCTGGGGTACGATGCAGAGCCTGCTTAGCTCCAACTCACGGCTTGAGAAAGTCGTGTTCGACATCCTCGACGATTTCTACAAGAAAGAACGCATTGCGAGCGGTCGCGGCAACGCCATGCTTGTCGCTAGCAGCATCTATGAGGCGTGCCAATACTACGAGATTTTCCAAAAGCAGGGATTCACTCGATGTGCAGTTGTAACGTCCTACGAACCGGGTGGGCTCAATACGGCTGATCGCGAGTACGCTGTGTATCAAAAGATGCTTAACGGCAAAACCACAGAGGATTTTGAGCGTGATGCGCGCAAGACATTCGTGGAGACACCCGGACAGATGCAGCTACTCATTGTCGTAGACAAGCTCCTCACTGGCTTTGACGCGCCGCACGCCACCTATCTCTACATCGACAAGAATATGCAGGATCATGGGCTCTTCCAAGCGATCTGCCGCGTCAACCGACTAGATGGGGAGGACAAAGAGTACGGCTACATAATCGATTACCGCGACCTTTTTAAGAAGCTCGAAAAAGCGCTTACCGACTACACGAGTGAAGCGTTTGATGGCTACACACGCGAGGACGTTCTCGGACTCCTCAAAGACCGGCTTGAGGAAGGAAGAAAGGATCTCGAAGACGCCCTAGAAACTGTGCGTGCGCTCTGTGAGCCCGTAGAGCCCCCCAAAGGTTCTGCGGAGTACATTCGTTACTTTTGCGGCGATGTTGAAAATCCGTATGCGCTCAAAGAAAACGAGGTTAAGCGCGTGAAGCTCTATCGCACAGTCAGCCATCTTCTTCGCGCCTACGCGGACGTCGCAAACGATATGAAGCAAGCGGGCTTTACGCCGGATGAGACACGAGAAATTGAGCGGGAGGTACGCCACTACGAACAGGTGCGGCAAGAAATAAAGCTCGCAAGCGGCGATTATATTGATCTCAAGAAATATGAGCCAGCGATGCGCACGCTTATCGACCGCTACATCACTGCCGAGGAGAGCGAAAAACTATCGTCGTTCGACGACATGACGCTGGTTGATCTCATTGTGAAAAAGGGAGAGAAGGCAGTGGACGACCTCCCTACGCAGATCCGCAGAAATCAGGAAGCGGTAGCGGAGACCATCGAGAACAACGTCCGCAAGCTCATCATCGATGAGATGCCGACGAACCCGAAATACTATCTGCGCATGTCGGAGCTTTTGAACGACTTGGTGAAGCGCCGCAAACAGGAGGATTTGGAATATCGCGAGTACCTCGCGCAAATTGTCGCGCTCACGAAGCAGGTTAAAGATCCTGCGCAATCAGGACGCTACCCTGCGTCTATAGATAGTCAAGCGAAGCGGGCACTCTATGACAACTTGGGCGATAATGAGGCTAAGGCGGTTGCTGTCCACGAGGCGGTTATCGCTTCTCGATCCGATGGATTCAGAGGGCACCCAATAAAGGAACGTGCAATTAAGATCGCGATAAAGGAGGCACTGCCGGAGTTTTCGGACGATGAGGTAAAGAATCTCTTTGAGATCGTCAGCAATCAACATGAATACTAATTCTTGCTCGCTGCATGTCGGAGGCATAGAAGCGCTGGTCGTGCGCAAGCCGATCAAGAATCTCCACTTGTCGGTGTTGCCGCCCAACGGATACGTGCGTGTGTCAGCACCTGTGCGCATGAGCGATGATGCTATCCGCACGCTACTCGCTACAAAGATTTCATGGATACATAAACAGCGAGCGCGATTTAGCGGACAAGAGCGTCAGACAGTGCGTCGCTACCTGTCCGGTGAGAGCCACTACTACCTCGGCAAACGATACCGATTGGATGTCGTGTACGTTAATGGTCCCTCATACGTTGAACTCAAAGGTAAGAACGTCCTGATCCTGCAAGCCCGCCCACGCAGCGAACAGGAGAGGCGCGAGCGCGTTCTGCATGAGTGGTACCGGAACGAGCTGCGCACGCTCCTCGCTCCCATGATCGAAGAGTGGCAAGAACGATTAGGAGTAGAGCCGACCTCATGGGACATCAAACGAATGAAGACCCGCTGGGGTACGTGCAATCACAAAGCGGGGCGCATCTGGCTTAACTTGGAGCTCATAAAAAAGCCTCTTTCTTGTATCGAGTACGTGGTTGTGCATGAACTCGTACACCTCATAGAAAAGAAGCATAACGACCGATTCACCGAACTCATGAGCCGACACTTGCCTCGCTGGCGCAGCACGAAAGACAACCTCAACCGGTTTATTCTTTCGCACGAGAATTGGGAGCATTAAAATATATGGACGAAAACACGATTACAAAAGAACGACGAGCCGAGTACAACTATGTCGCGCTGCAGCTCATACGAGAGAATGGTGGACGCTATCGCTCCCGCGATTTTCCTCGCGATATACCAAAGCGCATCAAGCTCACACCATACGAGCAGAGCTTAAACAATACCGGCAGACCCCGATGGGAGACCTCGTTTCGCTTTCACTCAATAGGACTCGTGAAGGCTGGGCTGGTGACGAAGGAGAAAGGTTTTTGGACCATCACGAACAAGCCAGACGTTGATCTTGATAAGTTTACCGTCGAGTCGCTAATGAGCTATTGCGACGATGCGTACCGCCGCTGGGCAGAGGAACGCGAGGGAGAGATTGAAGACACAGATGCCGATACCCTTACGCCAGAGGATGCCTACGAGCCGCCAACCAGTACGCTCAAAATCAACCCGCAAAAGGTATCCTTCGACGAGTTATTGCGAGGAGTAGACAAGAGCACCATACAAATACCACCCTTCCAGCGTGAGTTCGTATGGTCCCCGGGGATGATTCGCTACTTGCTCGATAGTATTTATCGCGGCTATCCAATCGGAAGCTTTATTTTCTGGCGCACTTCTCGGCGGCTTCCGCACCATCGCATCATCGGGGGCATTGAGCTGTCGGAGAGCTCGCCCGGTACCCTCATTGATTACGTTCTCGACGGTCAGCAACGCATCACCTCACTGTATGCGGCTGTGCGTGGCGCAAAGATTGAAGGCGAAAAATATGCGTTCTTCTTCAACCTCAAAAAAGGAGGCTTTCAGTACGAGAAGGTAAAAGAAGATGTCGCGACGGACGAACAGCAGACACGCATCCCCCTTGAGCGGCTATTTGGCGAGAGTCGTGTGGATTATTTCAAGTACATCGCCCAGTTCCCAGAGGAGTATCAAGACCTATTGAATGACCTATACGATCGTTTCAGAACGTACGCTTTTTCGGTGATCTATGTGCAAGAAGATGAGGAGAACAATGACGAGGACCAGGCAGAGAGCGTGAAAAAAATAATAAGTATCTTCTCTCGCATCAACGAGACCGGTAGGAAGCTATCCGTCGTTGCAAAAATGGTGGCGCGATGCTGGGGGGAGGGCTTCGACATCCGAGAGAAGTTTGACGAGTTCTATGCGAAGTCCGACGAGCTTGAGGACGTGCGTGAAGAGACCGTGCTACAAGCAGCTTCCGTCATTCTTAACCAACGCCGGTGCCGCACTGCTGATATTCTCACTGGTACGGACATTCCGACATTGGATCGGGAATGGGACAAAATCATTGACGCCTTCACTGCATCGCTGCACTTTCTGCAAAACAAAATCAAAATAAAGACGCTTGCGTACGTGCCGTTTGATACCGTGCTCGTGTCGCTCACGTACTTCCACTACAAGAATCACAATCCAACAAATGCGCAGTCGGAACAACTTAAGACGTGGTTTTGGAAAGCATGCATCTCGAACAGGTACAGCTCTGCCGTTGAGAGCAAGATCGAGGAGGACTGCGAGGAGTTCGACAAGCTACTCGCCGGCGAGAAGGCAGAGTTTTCCTACCCGATCGACTGGGAGACGTTCAAATCCCGCCTTATCGCGCAGGATTACAATCTCCGCAACGCATTCTGCAAGACCGTGCTCTCGCTCTACTCCTACATGGATCCGAAAAGCTTCAAAGACGGGCGCGAGATCGATCTCAAAAATGCTTTTTCCGGCTACTACAAACACCACCTGCACCATTTCTTCCCCCGCGCATATCTTGAGAAAACCTTTGACCCGAATCGAGAGCGTCGCGACAGTGTGGTGAACATCGCCTTTGCCCTTGCGGTCGTGAACAACGAGATGAGTGATACGGCACCAAGCGATTACCTGCGGGAGTTTGAAAAGGATAATCCCGACATCGGGAGTATCCTCAAGTCGCACCTCATCGACGACCCTAAGGATTTCGGGATAATGGCCAATAGCTTCGGTGGCTTTCTTGATAAGCGAAGCGAGAGGATCGAAAACGAGTTTCGCGTACTCGTGGGGCTCAAGACCAAGACCGAACAGCAGCTCGATACCGAGCCGTCCGGTCCGGTAGATGTACTGGAGATCAAAATGCGCGAACTACTGCGCGAGAAGCTTACCGCAGCCTACGGAGGCGAATACTGGCTCAAAGCCGTACCCGCAGACGTTCGTATGACCGCCGAGAAGAAGATCGAAGATCAGGTGCGACGACATTCATACGAAGCGGAGAAGTACGAAAGCGCGGACGCCAAGCTGTCGTTCCTCGACATGATGGACTACGCGAAGATCGTCTTTGCCAATTGGTCGCTCTTCGCCGGCATCTTCAAGAGCAAGGGTGAGCTCCAAAAATACTTTCTCGACCTCAAGAATTACCGCAATGCTCTGAAGCACAACCGCGACATGAATGCGGTCGAGAAACGCAACGGCGAAGCTGCGGTGTTGTGGTTTGAAAGCATGCTTTCATACCATGGCAAATAATTGGGGTATCCCAGAATGGCTTGAAGCGGAAGTAAGAAATAGGGACAAGCTTTGTGTGTATTGCCGAATTCCCCTCAAAGAACACGCTCAAGCCAAAGGAACGCCGGGCGACAAGGCGACGTTCGAGCATATCGACAACGACGGTCTGCCGACAAAGGAGAACATCATGATGTGTTGTACTGCCTGTAATTCGAGTAAAGGTGTGAAGAAACTATCGGATTGGCTCAACACGCCATATTGCAAGCAAAAGAATATCAATGAGAAAACCGTCGCCAAGCCCGTAAAGGAATATCTCACGAGGGAATCTTGACGATGCTACGAGGTTGGGGGGTCCGAATCCTCCCGAGGGCACTAGCGTCGCTAGGCCCCGAATTTCCGCAGAGCACGCGGGTTGGTTTCCTTTGCTCGGGGATTAGTTCGCATTGCGCGTGGGTTAATGCCACGTGCCCTTAATGATTCTCTTTTCTTCCTTAACTTCGGTGCTTGAACAGATTCGAGTAGACTCACAGGCATATTCATGTGTAGCTATGCTAATTTCTGGGACGTGAATCCGAATTTCAGACGGCACACACGCCAGATCAATTACTAATAATTACCAAGTATTGGGGAACATTCTTCCCGGAGATCGAGGTGAGAATGGAAGCCGCCCCCCACCCCCTCGGCCATGGGTTTGAAGTTGTGCAGTATGCTGCCGAGTAACCCTGTCATCCGTATGTATGTGTGGATGCCAGTGTGCCGCTGTGTTGTGTCCGCTATAGCCTACGTGCAGTCCTGAATGCCCCGATTGGCTATGCTGGGTATGCCGCTGGTCGTTAACCCTCTTTCCGAGCCCTGCACTTCAACCGAGCTGTTACGGGTGTGCAGGGTGCAGCTTGCGACTGATGGTGGGCGATGGCTCGCTCCTACCAGCCCCGTTCGTTTAGCTCTTCAACAAGGGTCAGAGATCATGACTCGCATCACGGCCTCATTCCCCCCGTCGACCGAGGATCGAACGTAGCGTATCGTTCAGCATCGCTATCAAGGATCCATTAGGGAATCCATTTTGGTATCCCCGTCACCCCTCACCGTCCGTCGAAACGTGTATTGGGAACGGTTCTTCGACAGCGTTTTATAGCTGATTTACATCCTTATCGGCTGCGGTATGGAATTTCACCGTACACAATCGAACCGGTCAGGCGGATACGCTTTCAAGCCCTGCCTATAACCAGCCGACCCACTTCTCGCCCCGTCTCCGTCAGGAGATTTGGTGATCTCGTGGACCTGAGGCCCCCAAAGAACTGAATCTCAGGCAAGTTTAGTAGAGTCCTTTTTTTGATGCTGGCCCGGCTTCCGGTGGGCCGGGCGCTCGAGGCGAGAAGCAGAGGTGCCCCCTCCGCATACGGCGCTGTTCGCCATGAGCAATGGCGCGTCCCAGCGAGGTTATCCCCAGTAACCGACCGAATGCTGGCGAAAACGGCGCTGTAGAATCTCCATATAACAAGCGCGTGAAGGCTTCGGGGTGGCGTTGTTATTCCCCCTGAAGCTCAAACGTGCTCCATAACAGTCGTTCGGAGTGTCGCTGAGCGCATTATTTAATGCGCGTGGTGAACCAGTTTCTGATGAGACGGTTTTCCATTCGCCTAAAAGACATTCATCAGAGTATGAAAAGTCAGAAGCGCGGGTCTCACGATCCGCAATGCTCTCGCAAGAGCAGTGGCGTTATTAATAATGCTCCCGAGTTTGAGGACACGGCGGTTATCTACGTCCGCAATGGTTCGGATGCGGATTACACAGCGAGCCTAGAGCACCAGGAGCACATGTGCCGCGAGGCCTGCGAGGAAAATGGAATGGAAATTCTCGAGGTTTTTAGGGACGATGGAGAGTCCGCGAACGAACTATATCGTCCCGGGCTGGTCGCCGCGATGGCATATTGTCGTGAAAATCATGTCGATGGGTTCGTAGCGACAGAGATCACGCGTCTCGCGAGGAGTGTAGAAGTCTACCAGGCGTTAGAAAATGCACTATTGGACCGTGGCGTCGAGATTCTGTTCGCGAACATTGAGCACAGCACCGACTGCCCGGCGTATCACTTGCACGTTGCACTCCTCGAGTCGGAGCGTGAGCCATATCGCACCGGAAGGGGAGGGGCTGGGCTGGACAGCAAGTAAGTATGGAGTACGAATCGCTTCAGCAGTTCATTCAGGCTCAGTTGGACGGCGCGTGGTCGAAATCCGCGCCGTCCCTTGGCCTCGTGCCCGCCGTGGTCTATGAGTACATAGCTTCGGATGAGGGAAAACAACGCGTAAATAGGGCGTTTGACCGCCTATTTGCGGAACTTGTGCATAGGCGTCGAGCAGCAGGGGACGGAGATATTACCGGCGCATAGTAAAATTAAACCGATATGGAATCCGCAAGTAAGATTGGGCCAAAATTAATCGCTTATTACGGAAGGGTCTCGACCGCGCTACAAGAAGACGAGAATACGATCGAGAATCAGCGGATGGAACTGAAGAAAATGGCCGACGACCGATACGGGGCCGACGGCTATGTGGTAGTACGCGAGTACAAGGACGAGGGGTGGTCTGGTGACATACTGGCGCGTCCGCATCTCGATCAGTTGCGGCAAGACGCGAAAACGGGCATGTGGGATGCCGTGCTGATCTACGATCCAGACCGGCTGGCCCGCCGTTATTCATATCAGGAAATTGTGCTCGACGAACTCAAGGAAGCGGAGAAAGAGGTCCATTTCAAAACGAGATCCGCTCCGAAAGATCCCATGGAAAAAATTCTCTTTGGTGTGCACGGCCTCTTTGCGGAGTATGAGCGCGCCAAGATCGCGGAACGTTTTCGTCTTGGCAAATTGCGCAAGGCAAGAGACAAGCACATCATCACGAGCATCGCGCCGTACGGATATACGCTTGTTAAGCGAAGGGGGAAACCAAGCGATCCCGATTTTGTGGAGACGCATCTCATTATCAATCCCGTGGAAGCCCGCGTCGTACGCATGTTGTTCGAGTGGGTGGGCGACGGAAAATTGACGATACGCAAAGTTATTAAACGGTTGCAAGAAATGAACATCAAACCGCGTAAGAACAGTAACGGAGTGTGGGGCACGACGACGCTTTCGACGATGCTTAAACGTGAGACCTACATCGGACAGGCGTATTTTGGTGCTTCAATTGCTATTGTACCGCAGAAGCCTTGGAAAAAAGATGTGAGGTACCGCAAGGTGAAAAAGACCAGTCGAAAGATGAAGCCGAAGGGCGAGTGGTTGCCCATTCCAACGCCATCGATTCTTGAAGGAGAGGAGGGTAAGGCACTCTTTGCGCGTGTGCAAACCCAGCTCAAAGAAAATTATGAGACGTCTCAACGAAATAAAAAGAACGCGTATCTTCTCGCGGAGCGCATGCGTTGCGTTTGCGGCTGTTCTCGCACGGGGGAGGGACCGCAGCATGGCAAGTATCTCTATTATCGCTGTTCGAATCGCGTGAAAAGCTTCCCGTTGCCCGCAACATGCAAAGAAAAGGGCATTAACTCTCGTATCGCTGATAAGCACGTGTGGTCGAAGCTCGTGGAGTTGATGGGCTCGAAGGAGCATATCGAACTTCAGATTCAGCGCTGGATGAAGCAGCAGAAAGTAAAGTGCGGCGCTACCGGTGTTGGCGTTGACGCACTCAAGCACGAGATCGTAGCGCTGAAAAAGCAAGAACAGCGCTATCACGTTGCGTACGGTGGGGGAGCGATAGAGCTTGCACAGCTTACGGAACTGACAGCTCCTCTCAAGGAAAAAATCGCTGAGCTTGAGCGACAGGCCGCCAATGAACAGGCCGCGTCTCGAGTACAACACGACAGCTCCATCCTGCAGCCGGGGGAGGTAGAGTGCCTCAACACGGAGGTGGTAGAGGCTCTTCACGGCTTGAGTTTCGAGCAAAAACGCGACATAATGTTGGACGTTGTAGACGAAATCGTTGGCGTCCCGGGGCGGCTACAGGTGAGCGGCTATGTGCCGGTCTCTGTCGTTTCTCCAATTCAGCGCGACTTCCTTTTCCCGTCTTCAACAAATATTTATGTCGAGCTCAAAACTAGCGATAGGGATCGTAGGCCTACCCAACGTCGGGAAATCGACGCTTTTTAATGCATTGACAAAAAAGGGGGTGCCCGCGGAAAATTATCCTTTTTGCACGATCGACCCGTCGGTCGGGATAGTTGCCGTGCCGGATTTTCGGCTCGACAAACTGGCAGAGATGTCCAAGTCAGAAAAGAAAGTGCCGGCGGCCGTGGAATTCGTCGATATTGCAGGTTTGGTGAAAGGTGCTTCGCAAGGGGAGGGACTCGGCAACCAGTTTCTCACGCACATCCGCGAAGTGGACGCGATAGCCGAAGTCGTGCGCATGTTCGACGACGAAGATGTGCACCATGTGGCGGGGGCCGTGGATCCTCTAAGCGATATCGAGACAATAGATCTCGAGCTCGTGCTCGCCGACATGCAGACTGCAGAGAAACGGCTCGAACGAGTGGAGCGCGATTCGAAAGGAGGGGACAAAGAGCTTATCGCAGAGCGTGATGTGCTCCGCAAGATCGTGCCGGTCTTAAAGGCAGGCAAGCCAGCGCGGATTGTAGGACTGGACACTCAAGAGCAGCTCGTCGCAAAAGGTTTGCACTTACTCACCATGAAACCCGTTCTCTATATTCTCAACAGAAAAAGTGGGACCGTGAACGTGGACGCTGAAGGGGGAAGTAGATGGAAGGCCCTGAAGAATTTTCTCGACTCATCCGGAGCGGGATATGTCGTCGTTGACGCGGGTGTCGAAAAAGACCTCTCTGATGTACACGACGATGAGCGTGCCGATTTCCGTCGCGAGCTCGGCGTTGCGTCCGACGGGCTCGATGACCTCATTAAAGCGGGTTACAAGCTCCTTGACCTCATCTCCTTCCTTACTACAGGTGAGAAAGAAAGTCGTGCGTGGACGATTCCCCGAGGTTCCACGGCGCCCGAGGCCGGTGCCGCCATTCACAGCGATTTCCGCGACAAATTCATCCGTGCCGACGTTATCCACTGGGACAAGCTTTTGGAGGCCGGAAGCTGGGCAAAAGCGCGTGAGAATGGCGCGGTGCGGACAGAAGGTCGCGAATATGTTGTAAATGATGGAGATGTCATGGAGTTTAGGGTTTAGTGGTATAATGCCGGCATATGGATAAACCAAAAGTAACGCCGAAGGATTTCGTGTTTTGGATAGGTGCGATGGTCTCGCTCTATGCGGGAATATTCGCGTTTGTGACATTGGTATTCGAATACATTAATCACGCATTCCCGAATCCCGTTGTAGACCAGTATTACTACTACGACCCGTATTCCAACACCGTCAGCTACGAGATGGCGAGTCTCATCGTGCTGACTCCCGTCTTTCTCGTCCTCATGCGTTTTATCCGCCGCTCTATTGCGGCAGACCCTTCGCGCAACGACATCTGGGTTCGCCGCTGGGCGCTCTTCCTCACGCTCTTCCTCGCGGGTGCAGCGCTCGTGATAGATCTCATCGTATTGCTCAACACCTTCTTGCAGGGAGAAGAGCTCACGATAGGATTTCTTCTCAAAGTCCTGACGGTGCTGCTTGTGGCAGGTCTCGGGTTTATGCACTTCCTTGCAGATCTCTGGGGCTATTGGGATCGTGAGCCTGCTCGTGCGCGGATGGTGAATTGGGGAGTGGGAGCGCTCGTGCTCGTCACGATCATTTCCGGGTTCTTCATCATCGGTACACCGCAGCAGATACGCGCGCAAAAGCAGGACGCGATACGTGTGCAAGACCTGCAGAATATTCAGTGGCAGATCGTCAACTTCTGGCAGCAGAAGGAAAAATTGCCGGCGGCACTTGCCGAGCTCAATGATCCAATCACCAACTACATCCTTCCGGTCGATCCAAAAACCGGCGAATCCTACAAATATTCATCGACCGGAGCGCGTTCGTTCAAACTTTGCGCGACGTTCACAGAAGAAGGTGGTACCACTGGTGCGCTGAGCCGTCCCATCCCGATGCCGACTGAGCCCATGACCAATGGCAAAGAGATTCAAGATAATTGGCAGCATGGGACAGGGGAGGTGTGCTTTGATCGCACGATAGACCCAGAACGATACCCGCCCTATCCAAAGACCCGCTAAGGCCCCATCTGCATTGTTGCGGGTCCCAAGCGTCGCACTCAACGTACTTCTGTACGTCTCATGCGCCACTTTGCCCGCGCCGCGCATCTGATTGAGCACAATCACCTACTGGGTGGGCCCTATCGTGCTTTCGGACGCATTAAAGATTACCCGTACTTGTGCTAGTCTATCTCCATGAAGTCGTACGACCACAACAAGATAGAGAAAAAGTGGCAGAAAGAGTGGGAAAAGAAAGGACTCTATAAGACTCCGGATACGGTCAAGGGAAAAGATAATTTCAATCTTCTCGTTGAATTTCCGTACCCTTCCGGCAACCTCCATGTGGGGCACTGGTACGCGTTTGCGCTGCCCGATATTTTGGCGCGCGCGATGCGTATGCAGGGCAAAAATGTCCTGTATCCGATAGGCTTCGATGCCTTCGGACTTCCGGCCGAGAATGCAGCTATCAAAAACAAGCTCAATCCGCGCAAGTGGACCGAGGGCAATATCAAATACATGAAAGAGCAGATACGCTCGATGGGTACTTCATTCGACTGGTCGCGCGAAGTGCAGACGATCGATCCCGGGTATTACAAATGGACGCAGTGGATGTTTTTGCAGTTTTACAAAAACGGACTCGTGTATCGCAAAGAGACTGCCGTCAACTGGTGCCCCAAGGATAAGACGGTACTCGCCAACGAGCAGGTGGTGGATGGAAAATGCGAGCGCTGTGACAGCGAGGTCATTCAAAAGCAGATGCTCCAGTGGAACATCAAGATAACCGATTATGCAGACCGACTTATCGACGACTTAGAACCACTCGATTGGCCAAAGGAGATCAAAGAATCACAGAAAAATTGGATAGGCCGGAGCGAAGGCGCAGAGATAGACTTCCCGCTGATTTTTGCAAATGACAAGAAATACAAGTTTGTAATGCTGCATGGGTACAAGAGCAAAGGAGAAAGTCCAAGATGGAAATGGTTGAAATCTGAATTAGAGAAGTTCGGCCATGAAGTTGTCATACCTACGCTGCCGAATACAGAGCATCCAAAAGAAAACGAGCAAGTAGCAGCTGCGCTGAATGCGACAACCTACGATGAGAACACGGTGCTTGTCGGGCACAGTCTGGGTGGATTGGTTGCAATGAAAGTGGCCGAGCGGCTCAATAATAAGATTGCCCGTCTCGTTATCGTTGCCAGCGCCATGAATCCAGCGTATCCAGGATACGTAGAAAGACCATTTCGCAAAGACTTTGATTGGGATATCGATGTTGAAAAAATCAAAGCGATAGCCCCAAATCGAGTTGTGCTGTCTGATGTACAGGAAATAACACGAGCGCCATATCTGAAAGACCTTGCGAAGCAGCTGGACGCTCAGCTGGTTGAGACTAAAGCGGTCAAGGAGCATTTTATGGCAGATAAAGAGCCGGATATGTTGATGTGGTTACGGCCGACGATACGAGTATTCACCACCCGTGCAGACACGCTCTTCGGCGCCACGTATCTCGTGCTCGCCCCCGAACATCCCTGGATCATGCTCGCGCTCGACGAAAAGCATAATGTCCTTTCAAACAAAAGCGAAGTAAAAACGTACGTTGAAGCAGCAAAGAAAAAGACGGAGCTTGAGCGACAGACGAATCAGAAAGAAAAAACAGGGGTCGAGCTGAAGGGTATAAAAGCGATCAATCCGGCTACAGGCAAAGAAATCCCTGTGTACGTCGCTGATTATGTACTCGGCCATTACGGTACAGGTGCTGTCATGGGTGTCCCTGCGCATGATGAGCGCGATAATGAATTTGCAAATAAATACGGAATTGCCATTGTAGAGACTTTGGAGCCGGTTGTCGTAGTTACCAAAGGAGGTGATGCAATAAAGGCGGGACAGCCATTCACCGATAGGAATTCCATCCTCGCTATTGTTAAGCACTGGTCGGAAGAGAAATACCTCGCAGTGAAGTATCTGCCGACCGATGTGAAGGGCTTTGTTTCGGGTGGCATTGAGCAAAACGAAGATGCTGTAGCTGCCGGAAAGCGGGAGATCCGTGAAGAGACAGGGTACGTGCATGCGAAGTTCATTCGCAAGCTCGGAAGTACCATTCACTGCAAATATTTTAGCGACAACTATCAGAAAAACATGCTGGTGCACTTCGCACCGCTGTTGTTCGAACTCGAAGACGATACTCGAGGCGACGTAGAGCCGCATGAGGCGTCGCGTCACGAAGTGACGTGGATGACCGAGAAAGAGATGGATACGTTCATCAATCGAGAAGATATGCGTATCGCGTGGCAGCGAGCGAACGGCTCTTCTTTTTATGGCGGTGACGGTATTCTTGCGAATTCAGGCCCTTTTGATGGGATGACGACGGAAAAAGGGGAGAAGGCTATTGCACAGAAATTTGGGAGTGCGAAGAAGACATACAAACTTCGGGATTGGATCGTATCGCGCCAGCGTTACTGGGGTGTGCCCATTCCAATGATCCACTGTCCGAAGTGTGGCGCTGTCCCTGTCCCTGATAAAGAGCTGCCGGTGAAGCTGCCGGAGGTCAAGGATTATCTTCCAGAAGGTAGCGGCAAATCGCCGCTCGCAAAAGCAAAAAAGTGGGTGCAGGTGAAGTGTCCGCAGTGCAAGGGGAAAGCCGAACGCGAGACGGATACGCTCGATACCTTTGTGGATTCCTCGTGGTATTTCTTACGCTATACGGACCCGAAGAATAAAAAGAAATTTGCTGATGCGAAGAAAATGCAAAACTGGATGCCTGTCGACCTCTACAGCGGGGGAGCGGAACACACGACGATGCACTTGCTCTACAGCCGCTTCTGGCACAAAGCACTCTTTGACCTCGGTCTGGTCAAGGATGCAGAGCCCTATAAGCGGCGCATGAATCGCAGCATTATCCTCGGGCCCGATGGGCAAAAAATGAGCAAATCTCATGGCAATGTGATAGATCCCGATGAGGTTGTGGCGCGACTCGGGGCGGACACCGTGCGCATGTACCTCGCCTTTATCGGCCCGTACAACGAGGTGAGCAATTATCCGTGGAATCCTGATGGGGTCGTCGGGGTGCGACGCTTCTTGGAGCGTATCGTGCGAGCGACGGAATTTGTACAAGACGATGCAAGTGAATTACTGACAACAGAACTTCAACACACTATAAAAAAAGTTGGGAACGATGTGAAAGCACTCAAATTCAACACTGCTATCAGCCAGCTCATGATATTTCTAAACCTGCTCGAAAAAACCAAGCACATAGGCAGGACACAATGGGCGACTCTGCTTCTGCTCCTCGCCCCGTTCGCTCCGCATCTGGCGGAGGAACTTTGGAGCGTGGCCGGACATGACACGTCTATCCACCTTGAACCTTGGCCCAGCTACGATGAGAAACTACTCCTTGAAAAAGAGATGCCCATCGCGATCCAGATAAACGGCAAGACTCGAGGAGAAGTTTTCGTGGCCTCGGATGCTACGAAAGAGACTGTGGAGGCAGCCGCGCGCGAGGCTGTCGCTGCGCGTTTGGAAGGCAAAAAAATCCTCCGCACGATCGTGGTGCCGGGAAGACTCGTGAATTTTGTCGTCGAAGAATAACGTTACTGTTTAAAAATTCGTGAGGAATTGCCGGCAGTGTCTTCGAGCTCATATCCCGCAGCCTCTATCTGCAGGCGCAGTTCGTCGGCACGTTGCCAATCCTTATCTTGCCGCGCCTTGTTGCGCTCGTTGACAAGCGCTTGAATATTTTCAGGAATATCTCCAGCACCGACCTCTTCCTGCATATAGTTTGCTGCGAGCGCACGCGCGGCAGAGTCAGGGTCTTCGAGTTGAAGACCCAGCACTTTGTCCACGTCAAAAAGCGTTGCGAGTAAGACAGCGGGGGAGAGCGAGGCATCGCGTACCATGTCCCAAAGCATAGCGAGAGCACCGGCGGTATCGAGGTCGTCGTTGATGCGCTCCATACATTTCATACTCCAACGTCGGGAAACAGCGCCAGGCTCGGCATCTTTGTAAGACAAACGAAAGGCCAAAAGTCTGCCATAGGCGGTTTGGGCGGCGCTCAAAGCTTCCCACGTGAAATTCGAATTGGTGCGATAGTGTGCACCGAGAAGGAGATAGCGGAGCGCAAGGGGATGAAACCCGCGCTCAAGGATGTCCGACAAATAGACGACATGGCCTTCTGACTTTGCGATTTTTGCCCCTTCGAGCTGTAGATGTGCGCGATGCAGCCAAAAACGCGCGAGTGGCTTTTTGCCGGTCGCGGATTCGGATTGCGCGATCTCGTTGTTGTGATGTACGGGGATGTGCTCGATTCCGCCTGTATGGATATCGATCTGGGTGCCGAGGGTCGCGCGTATCATTGCGGAGCATTCGATGTGCCAGCCGGGGAAGCCTTTACCCCACGGGCTGTCCCAACCGATCTTTCGTGAGCTCTTCCATAGCAAAAAATCGGTTGGATTGCGTTTATCTGCAGCCGCTTTCACCCGTGCTCCTTCTTGCAACCCCGCGAGATTGATGGTGCCAAGCTTGCCGTAATCGGGGAAACGCGCCGTATCAAAATACACACCGCCTTTTGCGCGGTAGGCGTATCCCTTTTCTTCGAGCGTCTTGATCATGGCGATCTGTGCCGGCACATGATCGCTCGCGCGGGGAAAGATAGTTTTGTCGGTTTCAATATTCAGCGCACGGATATCTTTGAGAAACAGGTTTGCATATTTCTCACCAAGGGCGCGCATGTTTTCGAGCGAAAGTGCAAGGCCTTCGCGTTTGAGGCCTTTCGTCATTTTGTCGTCACCTTCGTCGGCATCAGAGGTGAGGTGTCCAAAATCGGTGAAGTTGATGGCTTGCTTTACCGCGTAACCGTTGTACTCAAGCGTCCGCCGGAGGATATCGGTAAAGACGAACATCGAAAGGTTGCCGATGTGCTGGCGGCCGTAGACGGTGGGGCCGCAGTTGTACATGCGGACTTCTTTTGCGTGAGGAGCCGAGGTGAACTCTTGCTTTTCATTTCCCAGCGTATTGTGAAAGTACAGCGGTAGTCCCAGTTGTGCACTTTTCCGTTTACGGCTAAAGAGATCCAAGAGTCGTCGCATACATTACAGCCATTTCTTGTGTCTAAAGTACCAGAGCATACCGGACCCTATCACAACGACTGCACTGACAATGATCCAAAAATCATACGGCAGGCCGATGATAGGGTTCGAAGTAGCGTTGATGTCGAAGATGGCGACGAAAAGAGCGAGCGGGAAGGTGAGGAGCGCCATAATGGTGAGCACCCGCATCGTCTCATTTTGTTTTGTCGTAAGAAGTGAATTGTTGGTCTCGCGAAGTTCGTGGAGGAATTCGGTCGCCCGCATGATGTGATTGTGGACGCGATAGTATTCGTCTGATGTTGCTCTCAAATATGGCACGAAATCCGGTCCAAAGAACTGCGCTGCGCCAGATTCAAAATCTTTCAAGACCTCGCGGTGTGGCTCTATACGCAGGCGCAGATTGAGGAGATCCCGTGCAGTGCGCGAGATGTTTGAGACCATAGCCACTTCGTGTCCCGAAAAGATGTGATCTTCGATCGTATCCAGGTCACGGCGGGTGTACTCGACTTCGTGCTCGACAGCCTGGTAGAGTTTTTTGAGCATATAGAAAAGCATGAATCCCGCATGATCACCCACGTTGCTTTTGTCCAAGAGCGAGTTGACCTCAAAGACTTTGGAGAATTTATGCAGAGGATCGATCACATCATAGTGGGTTGTGATGAGAAATTTGTGTCCTACGATGAAGTCGATCTCCTGTTCGCGGGTCTTGTGGCTGTGGCGGAGGGCGGGGAAGTGAAGCACTAAATACGCGTATGAAGAGTAGAATTCGACACGGGGTTTTGTGGAGGGAAGAAGGAGCTCTTCGGCGATCAGGGGGGCGATGCTGAACTCATCCATCACATTCTGGACCTCATCCCGACTCGGAGATTCAAGATCGATCCAGATCAAACCGTTGTGTTCGTAGCGGGTATGCACGCGATTATTATACATCCGATTTTGCAGCTCCTCACTCCCGTGAGATACTTGCCCCTATGTATGAAGTGAGCGGCAAACGCAACATATCGCTGAGAGGGGCGATCATTGGAGCCGTCTGCCTCGTCGTTGCGTCTTTTATCGGCGGCTACCTCTTCGCGGGCAGTCCTCTGACTTCGCGTACCAGTATCCCGCTCTCGCAAAGCGCCGGACCGCCACCGGATGTTGATTTTTCACCCGTATGGAAAGCGTGGGCGGTTATAGACGAGAAATTTGTACCGGCGTCGGTTGCAAGTTCAACGCCGATTGCGACCTCCACCGCAGAAAGGAATCAGAAGCGCGTCTGGGGGATGATCGAAGGGTTGGCGGCTTCGCTCGATGATCCGTACACATTTTTCCTGCCGCCATCCGAGGCCGAGCAGTTCAATTCAGACATGAGCGGGAGCTTCGAAGGGGTAGGCATGGAAATCGCGGTACGAGACAAAATCCTCACGGTCGTATCGCCTCTGAAGGGGACTCCGGCCGAGCGCGCGGGCATCAAAAGCGGTGATCTCATACTAAAAATTGATGGAGTTTCTACAGAGGGAATGGACGTGGGGAAGGCGGTGCAGCGGATCCGCGGCCCCCGAGGCAGTGTGGTCACTCTCGTGATATTGCGTGAAGGTTGGAATGCAGAGCGGGAGATCAAGGTCACGCGTGAAGTTATCAACGTTCCTATCATCACGACGACCGCCCGACCCGATGGCGTGTATGTCATCGCGGTCGCTACCTTTACTTCGACCGCGCCGGACCTCTTTAGGAATGCACTCCGGCAGTTTGTCGAGTCGGGATACACGTCGCTTGTCCTCGATCTGCGGGGAAATCCCGGAGGCTACCTTGGAGCAGCCGTAGACATGGCGAGTTGGTTTTTGCCTCTCGGCAAGGTGGTCGTCACGGAAGACTATGCCGGCCACGCTACCAATGTCGTCCATCGCTCGCTCGGATATGATGTCTTCAACAAAAACCTCAAGATGGTGATCCTCGTGGATCGTGGCTCGGCATCAGCTTCTGAAATTCTCGCAGACGCGCTCCATGCGCATGGGATCGCAAAGCTGGTCGGCACGAATACGTTTGGCAAAGGCTCTGTGCAAGAGCTTGTCGAGATCACGCCCGATACCGCGCTCAAGATCACCGTCGCGCGGTGGGTCGGCCCCGATGGCGTCCACATACCGCAAGAGGGGATAAAGCCCGATGTAGAGGTACAGATCACGGAAGAAGAGGCAAAGGCGGACAAAGATCCGCAGATGGACAAGGCGGTGGAGATTCTGAGGGCGATGTAAGGCAGTGCGTAGAGCGCAACTTCGTTTGACATCTGCGCATTTTAATGTACAGTGTTTCGAGAGAGACAACAGCAGGAGGACAACGAAGATGTCTAACCGCCCACTTCGACCCGTCAAGCGTTATCAGGAAGACCCAAATCACACGATTAAGTCCGTGTGGCTCGATGACCCGACGTATGCCGCTGCGATGACTGCGTTCGTGCTCGTATGCACTGATGCGGTGATTGTGGACCGGCGCCGTCGTACTATCTGGCTTGCCACCAGAGCGATACTGCCGATGCGTGGTCTATGGGTCATCGGCGGTCGACGCCTTGCTGGCGAGACAATCGCAGCGTCGATTCAGCGATGCTTCGCCCGCGAGACGTCGCTGACAATCCCGCGAGAGCGGTTCAAGTATCTGCGACAAAACGAATACCTGTGGAGCACAAGGCAACAGCTACCGCAGGATGTCGGTTCACACAACCTCGTAGACGTCTTCGCGATCCAACTGAAAAAGGAAGAACGCGAGGCCGCATCGCGCTCACTCGTGGGCGCAGAGTACGAACCGGTAGGACTCCAAGAATTCAGCCGGCGAGCGCTCCTCGACGCAAATGTGCACGAGGCATTGGTCGATCTCTATGACTCCGTTTTCTGACCTCGAGCACGGTCTCATTGCTCACCGCCGCGTCCCGAAGGGACGCGGCGAACTTTTTATGTACTCGCGGCCTATTTTCGTATAGGATATGTGCATGAAAGTCATTTTTCTCAAAGACGTGGCGAAGGTGGGGCAGCATGGGACGATGAAAGATGTGGCGGATGGGTACGCTTTGAATTTTTTGATACCGCGCGGATTTGCGTTGCAGGCGACGCCAGATAAAATCGCTTCTCACCTTGCTGCGCAAAAAAGGGAAGGGGAGGCGCGAGAGAAGGAACATAAGCTTATTACCGAAGCGGTTTTGAATCTGAAAGGCGCGCGCATCGAAGTAGCGGCACGGGCGACGGAAAAAGGCGGCCTCTTTAAATCCATCACTGCCGCGGATGTCTTAAAAGCGATTCACGAGCAAAAAAAGATGAGTATCCCCGTCGAGACGATAGTCTTGCCGAAGCCCATCAAAGAGGTAGGGGAGTACACAGTGCGCATCGCTTTCGGAGAGGCGAAGGTCGAGATCGCGCTTGCGATAGTCGCAAGCGCTTAAGTTACGTCAACGATGCGGCGACGGACAGAGCGGCCGTCGAAATTGGTCTTGCGCTTTGAGCGAAAATGTACGGTCCCTGCGACGCGTGCGAAGAGCGTGTGGTCCACGCCCACACCGATGTTTTTGCCTGCCATGATAGCGGTCCCGCGCTGACGCACGATGATCTCGCCGATGCCGACTTTTTGGCCGTCCGAGCGTTTAACGCCGAGGTACTTCGGATTTGAATCGGTCAGGTTATGCGCTGATCCGCCCGCTTTGGTATGTGCCATATAGGTTTAAAATGAAGCGCAAGTATCAGGTATCAAGAGGAGATACGGTAAAATACGTGCATGGAGAATATACAGGATATCTGGCTGAAAATCAAGGGTTGGGGAGAGGACTTCGTACACGAATGGGGGCTTATACTCATCGTCTTTCTCGTCGCCCTTGGCTCATTTGGGCTTGGCCGGCTCTCGAGCATCGAAGAGGCCCGGCCGCCGGTTGTTGTGAAGGAGGCCCCTATCCAAGCCCAAGCGCGGTCTATGGTGCTGGGTGGGCTTCTGGTAGCGGCAAAGACTGGCAGCGTCTACTACTACCCGTGGTGCACGGGGGTGAGCAGGATCAGCGCGGCGAACAAAATATGGTTTGAAAGCGAATCTACCGCCCGCAGGGCAGGCTATATGCCGGCTAAGAATTGCAAAGGTTTGGCGCCGCAGTGATCCGCGTTACAATGGCCTCATGATCGTCTTGGACGTCGAAGCAACAGGTGTCGAGCCAAAAAAACATTCTATCGTCTCGATCGGGGCGCTCGATCTTGCAAACCCATCCAATCGCTTTTATATGGAATGCCGCATTTGGGATGGCGCACATGTGATGGACGAAGCGCTCGGGGTAAACGGCTTTACTAAAGAGCAGATCATCGATCCCAAGAAGCCGACCGAAGCCGATCTCACGCACGCATTCCTCGCATGGAGCGAGAGTGTGGAGGAGCGGACGTTTGCGGGTCAGAACGTATCTTTTGATAGAGATTTTTTGAAAGAAGCGGCTGAACGCGCCGGCCACACCGAGTGGCCCTTTGCGCATCGCACGCTCGATACGCACACCATGGCCTTTATGCACATGGTACACAAGGGTCTGCAGCCGCCGGTAGCACACCGGCGCTCCGCACTCAATCTCGATGCCGTACTCAACTACTGCGGCATTCCCGAAGAACCTTCGCCGCACAACGCGCTCACAGGAGCCCTGTCACATGCGGAGGTCATCGCACGTCTACTCTATGGGCGCAAGCTGTTGCCCGAATTCGCGCAGTTTGAAATTCCTTGGAAATAATAGTATGAACGAGCGTTTTCCTCATGACAGATACGATCGACCCCGAGGAAAGCCGCCCTTCCTTCGCGACGAACCTCCCGCGGCCTTAGAGAGAAATAAAGGAGACGATAGCTCTACGGCTGAATCCTTTCCTGAGAGAACGATTTTTAATGGTCAGAAGCTTCCTCCCGCGGATGTCTTGCGAGAGCGTGCGAGGCGAGGAGAGTGGGATGTGGACATTTGGCGGCAGCAACTCTTGGACGCGGGATTTGTCAGGAGTGATCAAGATATCCGTAGGGATGCTCATGCTCAAATGACACGACGCACTTTTTTACGGGGTGCGGCAGCGACAGCTGCGGTGGGCATTGCCGGCGCAACTGGCCTCGCAGGTATGACAGCAATCGGTCAATTGAAGATGGAGCAGCTCGCGCGATTTCTAGACGACGCCTCTGGAGAGCCGCAGTATGACTACGACACAGCCATCAGTGAAGCTAAGACCTTCCTCAAAACAGCATACGATATCGATCTCAAAGTAGGCGTCGGCAAAGATCACGAGAATATTGTGGGCGATCACGCAAGCATGGAGCGTACGCGCGACACGCTCCGTCATCTTGTGCAGGAGCTGAAACGGTACCCGCCCGATATGATCCAGAAACTGGGCGAGGGCAGAGGTTTTCAGATCCACATTGTCGAATCGCGTCTCATCGTCAAGGATAAGGCGCCGACGGGGGAGATCGTGATGGAGCGTTCCGTAGCGGGTGTAGCACCTTTTTTGAAAGAGGGTAGGCCCGCAACGATGATATTGAAATCTGATGGTGAAGATGAATGGCAGCGCACGCTTATTCATCACGAGCTAAACCACCGCTTTGCGGAAAAATGGCAAGTTTGGCGCGAGCGCGATGAAAAATGGATAGCAATGCACGCACCGATGACGGAGCGTCCGTATTGGGGGTATTACAAAGTGAACGATCGTAAGGACAAAACTCCGACACCTGCCTACGTTTTCCGGAGGTATGGACTCGCGGCGCCGGTAGAAGATCAGGCGATATGCGCCGAGGCGGCTTTGATACCGCGTCTGCATGCCTACATGGAAGATGCGATACGCACTACAGCTGACCCGCATGCCAAGAAGGTACTGCGAGCAAAACTGCAAGCGACCAAGGCTGACTACCTTGTGTGGAGTGGCGGGAAAATGGACGCGAAATATTGGGAGCGGCTTTGTAAGGAACATAAGGACGACTATGTCGCTGACGTTTCTCCAGACGAATACACTGACGCGAGTTTCGGTGATGAGTGGCGTGAGCATGTACCGTTGCCGCGTCCACGACCACGCATCGGTAAAAGTAGAAGAAAATAGTGTAATCTCATCAACACGCGTATGCATCTCGTCCGGAAATTCGGAATGTACCTCTCGCTCACGATTATTTCGGTGGTTCACACCGTGCGCTATTGGACTTCGCTGTCAACGAACACCATTCAGGGTGTGCGGGTCATTCTCGTAGAAGGGCGCCGGGTCCTTTTGGTCTCTCATTGGTATGCACCGTGGACGTGGACCCTGCCCGGCGGCGGCGTGGATAAAAATGAGTCACCGGAAGAAGCAGCGATACGTGAGGTGCGCGAAGAAACAGGTTTCGTCGTCAAGTTGATCGCGGGCGAGATCGGCAGATACGCAGGTACGTGGGGAAGGGGCGACATGGTGGCCGTCTTCTATACAGGAGATTTTGAGGGCTCGCTTGCACTCAAACCGAATTTGGAGATTATGGCACGTTGCTGGTTTGATATCGATAATCTTCCTGAAGAAATTTCTCCGGCGAATCGTCGGCGCATTGAAGCGTATCGCGATGGTGTACGAAATGAAGTTGGAAAATGGTGATACCCCGTAAGAGGGGAGGAGAGAGGCGGGCATAGAGATACATTCGAGACACTTCTCCTGCGGGCGTTTGTATGTTTGCGAAAAAATATTTCCGACCGAAGGATTTTTGGATGCAAAACTTTACCGGTCGTAGTAATGGGAGGTCCTCAACCTAGGGTAGCCGAGTTGACAGGGTAGTGGTCTAATGTGGTCTGTGGCTTAATATCGGCATGTCGCACAATGTTTGTTTTGCGACGTATGGTTAGGAACAAACTGGACGCGTGCTTGGACCAGCCCTCCCACTTAGATCAGACCGCGGGCTCAGCCTGTGCGCTCTCTCCTAGCCTCGTATAGAGGCTCAAAAATGCCTCAGGGGCGATTTTAAGACCTCGGGCTCCCCTCAAGCCGCATCTCGGTCTTTTTCCTAATCCAGCTAGGCTTTCTGTCGATCAGACTCCCCTTCGGTAAAAAAGGACAAAAATCGGGGGGAGTCGGAGCTCTCTGCTAATTATAGGGCAGGCTACAATGAGGCATGAGCCGATCGTATGCAAATACATTGATGGCAGCACTGTCCCCCGCCGAACGGAAAATTTTTGCCAAACTTTCCACAGCAGAAAAGATTCAGGATTATTTAGACAGACTTCCGATCAATTTTGAGATGCAGGGCGAGACGTACATGTCGCCGCGGCGGCTTTTGCGGGAGAGGACCGCTCATTGCTTCGAAGGTGCGCTTCTTGCCGCGGCGGCGTTTGCGTACCACGGGCACAGACCACTCTTGTTGGATCTTCAGACGCGACCAGAGGAGGAAGATCACGTCGTCGCACTTTTCCGTGAACACGGACTTTGGGGTGCGATAAGCAAGACCAACCATGGGATCTTGCGCTACCGCGACCCAATCTACCGCTCCGTCCGCGAACTCGCGATGTCATATGCGCACGAATACATCATGGACGATGGTCGGAAATCTCTGCGTGCCTTTTCATCTCCTTTCGATCTTTCACGATTTGCTCCCGAGCGGTGGGTTACGGCCGAAGAAGATCTCGAGTGGCTCGTCGAGACCCTCGATTCTTCGCGCCACTTCCCTATCGCTCCAAAAAAAGTAATCCGACGACTCCGCAGGGCATCAAAGACGGAAATACGCACACTCGATATCGAAGAGTGGAAGACGCCACATGCGTTTAGGCGCTATGCGTGATGCTTAGAGATACCCGAGAGGATTCAGGAACCCTGCCGGAGGCGTGATGGGTATGGTCGCTTTGGCACAGGCGGATACGCGATTGGTCGCCTCACCAAAAGTCATGATCTTTGTCACTGCGGTCACGTAGACACTTAGGTGCAGGTGGGGCCCTGTCGCGTAGCCTGTCGCCCCCACGTTGCCGATTATTTGGCCGGTAGCGACCGCCTGCCCTTGCGATACGCTTATCTGCGAAAGGTGTCCGTACATCGTCGAGAGACCGTTGTTGTGCTTGATCATGATCCACTTGCCGGCCGAATAGCAGCCTTTGTAGAGATCTGTATTCCCCGTCGCGAGAACAGTGCCCGAGAGAGCCGCTTTGACAGGGGTACCGATCGGCGAACCCATATCGATGCCGTTGTGACCTTTGCCGTTGTATGCGCCGCTTTTTGCAAAATCTGATTGTCCGAACGTCTGCGTTATCCGGACCTTATCGAGCGGCCATCGGAGGACGCCTTTTTTCGGAGTCAAGATAATTGATGGATCAACCGCCTGCAGATACTGCGATTTCAGGTCCGAAAGTGCGGCTTCGAAGCTCGCCTTTCCCGCTACTTTTTGCGCCAAGAGGGACTGATAGGTTGATTCTTGCGATTTGGTCTGTGCCAAGAGCTCATTTTGCGCTTTTTTCTGCGCATTCAACGAGCCTTGCTGGGCGAGGAGTGTGTTCTGCTGGACAACAAGCTCAGCACGCTTTTCCTCGGTCTTTTTCTTGATCTCGGAAAGCGATCGTTTTTCCTCCGAAAGTTGCGTCATCTGGTCAGTCACCGCCGTCTGGAGCGACTCGTGCGAATCTACATCACGCCAGATCTCCGCGATATCCTCTGAAGCGAGTATCTGCATCGCGAGCGACGATTGGTCGAGCTCGTGTATCTGGCGGAACGATTCGGCGAGGCCGGCTGCGCCAGTATCGATAGAATCCTGCTTCACGGCTATCCCCTGCGCCAGCTGTTTGATCTGCAGTTGGGTCGAACTGATCTTGCTTTTTGTTGAGCTTATAGAGGCGGCACTTTTTTTGAGGAGCAGGTTGAGTTCCGAAAGGACGTTTTGGAGCGTCGTTTTTTTCGAACTCACCGCGTCGAGTTGCACTTGGAACTGCGCGATCTCTTTGTCGAGTTGCGTGATTTGGGTGTTGTATGAATCAATCTGTTGCTGGATCTCTGTCGGCGTTTGCGGAGTTTCAGTTGTTGTCTGCGCAAAAGACCCGAGAGGATAGAGCGTGACAGCATACAAGGTCAAGAAACCAAAAACTGCGCTCGCCACTTTCATACCAACCCTCATACCTTTACCTTCGAAAGTTGCGACAGTGCGAAGTCGACACGTCGTAGCGTCGCCTCTTTGCCGATTATATGCGCGACTTCAAAGGGATCAGGGCTGCGTTCCCTGCCGGTGAGCGCGTAGCGTAGTGGCCAGAGCACGGCGGCTCGGCCTTCGGCACCTGCGTACTCCCAAACGGCCGATTTTATCTGCTCTGGATCACTGTAGGCATCAGCGGGGATTTCTGAAAGAAGAGTCTTCACGCTTTTTAGATGACGTACGGTGTCTTCGGCACTTACGCCTTTTTGCGCGATTCGCGATGGCTCCGACGCAGGATCGGCAAAGAAAAAATCATATTCCCCTTCTTGTGCGTGGATGCGCAGATCTTCCCACACCGCTATGCGCTCGCGAACTACGGGCACGAGCGATGCTGCGATAGACGGGTCGAATGGAATATTCCGACCCTTGAGAGATTCTTTGAGTATTTTCCCCGCCTCGGCCTCAAACAAATCGGCAGGCATGGCCTGCAAATAGTGACGGTTGTACCAGCGCAATTTTTCAATATCGAATACTGCGCCGCTTTTGTGGAGGTCTTTCAAGTCGAATTCCTCTATCATCTCTTCCCGTCCCATCACTTCCTGTTCGCTCGGCGGGGTCCATCCCAAAATAGCGATGTAGTTGAGCAGTGCTTCCGGTAGAAATCCCTGTTCACGATAGCTTTTGACCGCTACATCACCAGTGCGTTTTGAGAGCTTGGACCTATCGGTTCCAAGGAATAATGGGTAGTGCGCGTATATGGGGCGCGGATAACCCAATGCTTCTTGTATCAGTATTTGCCGTGGTGTATTCGATATGTGGTCTTCGCCGCGTATAACATGAGTGATATTCATGGTTCCATCGTTGACGACAACTGAAAAATTGTAGAGCGGCTCGTCGATTGATCGGGCAATAACAAAATCGCCAAGCTCCGTCGTATCAAATGAAATATCTCCTCGTATCACATCGTTGAACGTGACCTCGCGGCCGGGATTGCGAAATCGCACAACTCGTACGACGGTCCCCGCCTCCTTTTTTCCCTCTTCCTCTGAGACGTACGCCTTATCATCCGCGATGAGTCGTGTGAGCGCCTCCTTGTGCCGGTCAATCAATTCAGTATCACGGTAGAACTCGTCCCATTCGAGTCCGAGCCAATGCAGCTGCTCAACGATGTCCTCCTCGAATTCTTTTGTGCTGCGTTCTTTGTCGGTATCTTCGCTGCGGAAAATAATGACACCCCCGTGCTTTCGTGCGAAGAGATAGTTGAGAATGGCCATGCGGGCAGTGCCGACATGACAAAGGCCTGTGGGACTTGGCGGAAATCTGACACGGATACTTTCCATAGGCTATGAGGGTTCGTGTGAGATCGATGTCTCGAGAAGGGTCATGGCAATTTTCTTCGCTGCGTCAGGTCGCGCGTAAGCGCGAGCAGTATCCGACATCTTTGCGCGAAGAGCTGCGTCCCCCGCGATGCGCCCGATCTCTGCGGTGAGGAGATGGGGCGTAAGGTTGCGTTGCTCTATGACGACTGCTGCACCGGAGCGGGCAAAAGAGAATGCATTCTCCGTCTGGTCGTGCGAGACGTCTTTGGGTATGGGTACGATGATCGAAGGCAGGCCCCAGCTCGCGATCTCAAAAATAGTTCCTGAACCGGCTCGTGCGACGACCACCGTCGTGATACCTGCGGCCATGCGCAGGGCGAGTGTGTTGAGGAGGCCAAACACTTTGTATCGCTGTGCAAATCGGGAATCTTTGAGGACGACGGATGCGATGTTGGTCGTCTCCTTGACGTTGGCTTTCCCCGCTTGGTGCACGACATTGTATTGCGGCACGAGCTCTTTCAGCGCGTCGAGGACGACTTCGTTGATAGCGCGCGCACCCTGCGAGCCACCCATCACAAAGACGGTGGGTACCGACGGGTCTAGTTTCAAGAATTCGTGTCCGCCTTCTTTCGTAGCCAGAATTATCTCTTTGCGTATCGGGTGACCAACCGCGGCTATCCTGTCGCGCACGCGCGCAGGGTACCTCCCTGCGGCGGCGGGTTGGGCGATGGCGATCCATTTTGCGAATTTCGAAGACCAAAGTGAGACACGTCCCGGTGTCACGTCGGCATCGTAGATAACGATGGGGATCCGCAAGAGACGCGCAGCAAAGAGTGTGGGAAATGCCGCAAATCCGCCCGTGGAGAAGATAACATCGGGATACAAGTGAAAAAGCTGCATCATCGAGCGGATAACTCCTATCGTAGTCGGGAAAATACTGATGACATTAAGAATGCTCCGATAGCGGCGGATCTTGCCTGCCGGGCTCGGCAGGTAGACGATGTCATGCTCGAGAAGAGCTTCAGAGTCAAATGGCGGCGGGCCGATGTAGAAAAGCTCGGGCTCAATGAGTGTGCGCTCAAGACACACATCCTCAATGGCCTCGGCAACCGCAATAAGCGGGTAAAAATGTCCGCCACTCCCCCCTCCGACCAACACGATACGCATCCTCCTATTCTATCGTTCTCTCGCGCAATCACAAACGCGTTATGTGCGACGAGATCGTGAAATATTAAGAAGTATGCCGGCGCTGGCGAGCGAGATGAGCATGGCACTTCCCCCTTGGCTCATGAAGGTCAGCGGGACGCCGGTGAGTGGTGCGAGCCCTAGCATCGCGGCGATGTTGATGAAGGCTTCTCCGGCAAGGTAAGTAGAAATGCCGACGGCGAGTAATCCGCCAAACATATCAGCTGTGCGGGCCGCGACAACGTATCCACGGAGCGCAAGGCCCAAGAAGAGGATAATGATGACGCTTGAGCCGATAAAGCCGAGTTCTTCACTCGCAACCGCGAATATTGAATCCCCCATCGGTTCAGGTAAATAGGTGAACTTTTGTACGCTTTGCCCGAAGCCGCGGCCGAAGATCTGTCCGGAGCCGACCGCAATGAGCGATTGTGTGATCTGGTACCCTTCAGCCTGTTGGTTTTGCGCGGGATTGAAGAAGGTGAAAATGCGATCCTGCACGTGCGGCTTGAAGTACGCGAGCATCGCGAGCGAGACAAGAGCAATACAGGCAAGGATGGCGACGTCGCGCATGCGCGCACCCGCCGCGAAAAATACCGCCGCGACGCTCATGCAGATAATGCCGAGCGTGCCGATGTCGGGCTGGAGCACAAGCAGGATGATTGGGGCGGCGAGTATTGCAAGAAGCCCTCCTATCCCCCACGTGAAGCTTTCTGTTTTTGCGCGAATGGCCGAGTAGTACGCTGCGGCAACGAAAATGGAAGCAATTTTCAAAAATTCCGATGGCTGGAACGAGACGCCGAAGATCACGATCCATCTCTGCCCTCCACCGTGCGCGAACCCGAGATTGGGTACGAAGACGAGGAGCATCCCCACGAGCGCAAGACCGTAGATATACGGAGCAAAACGCTGCCAGTGCTGATATTTTATATTGAGTGCGATGAGGAGAAGTACCAAGCCACCACCAACGCCCAAGACGAGGTGGCTAAAAGCGACCGAGGTGATGGCGGAGAATCCACGACCAAGAATTCCAAACGCGGCCGAGACGAATATCATGCAGCCTCCCAAGACAAGGAGGGCGATGAGAATAGCCAGAGGCTTGTCGACGCGTGCGTGCTTCATTGTTACAAAATAGGCAATGCGGCGAGGGCGATGATAACGCCGGCGAACGCAAATACGACCGAGAGCACCCAGTAGCGCATGACAACCTTGTACCCCGGCCACCCGATCGCCTCGAAGTGATGGTGGAGGGGTGCGATACGCAGGAGCTTACGCCCGAAAAATCGTTTCCATAGAATTTGTGCCACATCAGAGACGACCGTGGCGACCAAGAGCGCGCCGATAATGGGCAAGACCGCGACGCCGACTCCTCCTGCCAAATGGTCGGTCATAAAGGCGATGGTGCCGATCGCGAGCGTCAGTCCCATAGTGCCGGTGTCACTCATATAGAATCGCGCGGGCGGGATGTTGAACCACAAAAATGCGAGTAATCCGCCGACGACACAAGCGGTGAACGCAGCGAGGTCTATTTGATTTTGGGAGAACGCGATGATGGTGTATGAGGCAAAAATGCTGGCGAAGACGCCGCCGGAGAGACCGTCGATGCCGTCGATGACGCCCGAAGCGTACAGGCAGAGAGAGACAAGAACAAAAAACGGAATGATGAACCAGCCGATCTCGAGCGGTATCCCAAAGGGGATGTTGACGGCCGTCATGTCGAGCTTGTCCCAAAACCACCAGCCGATGCACGATGAGAGGAGAATGACGATGATGATACGGTAGCGCAGGCGCAGGCCCTCACCGTTTTTCCGAATGACCAGAAGGTCGTCGATGAGCCCCACAAAGGCGCCCGCGAGCAGCGTCGCAAACGGGAGCCACGTCTGGTTGCGACTCAGGAAATTGAGGTCTCCGAGCGTCGAAGGGAATGCTTTTGCGAGTGCGGCGATCCCCAAAATCGTCAGAAGCACGCTTCCCCACACGACGATGCCGCCCATGCGGGGCGCACGGACTTCATTGTGCGTGTGTAGCCGGTTGAATTCGTGTGCGGTCTCACCGTCGAATCCAAGCTTACCTGGGCGTTTCTTCCACGCTTTGAATTTGTACAGGTAGTGCGTCAAAATCGGGCTCAAACCAATGCCCAACGTAAAAGCAAGGGCGGCAGGGACGAGTACACGGACAAGGTCTGGTAGCATATCCGACAATTGTACCCCTTTTTACTGCCCCGCTGCGACGGCGTCCTGTGTTGCGGCGACGAGCTTTTTCATGTCCTCGAAACGGCCATTGCGCGTCGAATGAAGTACTACCGCAACGACGGGATGCGTCGGGCCGACCTCAAAAAGAATAGCGAGGTTGCCTCCTGCGAGCTCGGTAAAGCCTGTTTTCCCCATAATGAGTCCCGGTATTGCCGGCAGTGCCTCATCAGTATTCACGCCACTCACCGTCTCACCGCTCGTAGCCCGGATCTCGATCCTATCGCGCGATGTGTGACCGAATACATCGGAAGCGGTCGAGGCCGCATGGCCAAAGAGGAGTGCCACGTCATGAGCGGACCCGTATGCGCCAGCTTGGGTCGGACTTAGGTCGAGACCGCTTGTGTTGAGGAAAAATGTGTTGCGGAGCCCCAAATTTTTTGCAATGTCGTTCATCCGCCACAGCGCAGATGCACCGGCAACTGCCTCCGGATATGTGGCGCGAAGCGCGTCTTCTGCAGCATCCGCGAGGATGCTCGCGCCTTCGTTTGAAGACGCAACAAGGGTGAAGTCGATAAGATCACGTACTTCGAAACGAAGTCCCGCGGGGAGACGGATCGGGGCTCCATCGGGCGTCGTGTGCTCCGGTATCGTTACGTCCATTTCAGGCTTCAGTACTCCCGAGACGGCGAGTGCAAGCGCCACTTTGGTGAGTGACGCCAGTGGTAATTGGATATCAGGGTTTTTTGAGTATAGGACGCGGTTTGTCGTGAGGTCGATGACGTACGCTCCTTGCGCCTCGATCATTACCCCCGAAAACGGATCGTTGGCAGCGGCAGCGGCGGCTTGTCCGGCGGCGGCCGGCTGCGAACCGGATAGGTAGGCGACGGTGAGGCTTGCGCTTGCAAAAAAGATAAGGACGAGCGCCGCGACACCCGAAAGATATTGCAGAGAACGACGTGGCGCCTCGGTGTGTTCAGGCAAAAGAATCGGTGGCTGGGAAGTCTGTGTTTCCACTTGCGCCGCAGCCTCCGGCTGCGGCGCGCTTTCCTGTATCGGTGCCGAAGTTCCGGTCATCATAGAGTCGTTGCATTCCCCTCTCCTCCTGATGATTCTGTTCGTTGTGTCTCAAACGCTTTGAGCTCACCGGTGATCTCTGTGTAATTGGGAAGTTCTGCACGGTCGCGCACACCGAGATGCGAAAAAAGCTCGACGGTCGGCCGATAGAGATATTCACGCCCGTCTTCCGGATTCCCCGTCCGCTCGACCAATCCGCGTGCAAGCAGGTTCCTGATAGTCGAGCTGGTGTTTACCCCGCGGATGTAGTCGATCTGCGCGCGCGTCGAAGGCCCGCGATACAGCACGATAGCCAAAACTTCGAGCCCTGCATCCCCTATCTCTTTCCCCAACTCGCGCTCGAACGCTTTTTGGATAGCAGGAGAGGTGTCTTTGTCTATCGCGAGCGAGACTTCAGTATCGGTCTGGATAAGCGCCAATCCAGTACCTTGCAATCGCTCTGCGAGTGTCGATAGGGGCTCGCGGAGCTCGGACTCTTTCACTTCCAATAGTTGCGCAAGTTTGCGCAGCGTGAGTGCCCCCCCTTCACTAAAAAGAAATGCCTGTGCGCGCGATACGAGATCGTTACTCATACTATGTTCCGTATCGAGGAGCCGTCGCATTCTCCAATTCAATGGTGATATCTTCAAAAAGCTTTTCCTGTGTCACACTCGCGGAGCCAGAGCGCACTAGTTCAAGCATCGCGAGGAAGTAAACGATGGTCTCGTGGCGATCACGGGATTTCGTGAGCTCACGGAAACTCGTGCGGATCGCGCTTATGAGACGGGTGCGTACAGTCGCAATCACGTCTTCGAGTGCCAAGATCGGAGCGACGGCCGCCTGTGCCAAGGCCTCGGGCTTGGGCAATATGCTCACGAGTCGCAGGGCCGCGCTCGCGATCGTCGAGAGGGCGGCGTCGGCAGGGCTAAAGACTGGTGGACGCAAAGGGGCGCGGTGAGCTAAAGAGAGCGGGCTTTTCCCCCAGACACTCCGTAGAGTCTTTGCCGTCTTTCGTATAAGCGCGTAGCGCGCAAGACGACGCTCAAGCTCTTCGACCGACTCCCGCTCGTCTGCGGAGAGTTCGAGTGAGGGCAAGAGGGTGCGGGATTTGATGAGAAGAAGCGTGGAGGCGACCAAGATGAATTGAGCGGTCTCAGCAAGCGGAAGCTCGGGCAATTTCTCCACGTATGCAAGGTAGCCGTCTGTTACTTCGGCAAGCGAGACATCGGTGATCGACATCTTGCGGTCCTCGATCATGTTGAGCAGCGTCTCGAGCGGGCCCGCGAAGGCGGGCGTCATTATCGTAAATCGTTCACTCATGTTTCTTTGGTGGTTTTATCTGGATACCAAGTTCGTCGAGCTGCTCGTGCGTAAGCGGCTTCGGCGCTTTCATGACCGACGTCTGGCCGCCGCGCGTCATCGGAAAAGCTTGTACTTCCCGCAGGTGCGATTCTCCCGTGAGGTTCATGACGAGGCGCTCCACCCCAAGCGCGATACCACCGTGCGGCGGCGCGCCAAACCCAAAAGCAGTCAACATGTGCCCGATGCGCTCCTGCGTCCCCTCTTCGCTGTAGCCCATAATCTCGTAGACAGCCTTTAGAATTTCCGGTTTGTGTGCGCGGATGCTTCCACCGCCCGCCTCGTATCCATTGCACACGAGGTCGTATTGGGTCGTCAGGATCTCGCCGACATCTTTCTTGGCGAGGAGCTGCTCGATGTGTTCGGGGATAGGCATCGAGAACGGGTTGTGGGTAAAGGTCCACGCGCCGTCGGAGGTTTTCTCAAAAAATGGGAATCGATGCACCCATGCATAGGCGAGGATGCCTTTTTCCTTGTCTTCGGGAGTCCGCAGATCGAATTTGTCGGCGCCGAATTTTTCCATTGCCTCAGCGTAGGTGAAGCGCGGGAAAGGTTTTTCCTTGATAGTAAAGCCCATCGCCTCGACAGCGGTCGTGACCATCTCCTCCACCGTGTGCATGATGTCTTCCTGTGTGACGAACGACATCTCGATGTCTACTTGCGTGTGCTCAAAGCCGCGGTCCGCCCGCAAGTCTTCATCGCGCACCGCGCGGGCGATCTGGAAGTACCGCTCGAACCCGCCGACCATGAGGAGTTGCTTGTACTGCTGGGGCGACTGTGGGAGTGCATAAAATTTGCCGGGATGCAGGCGCGAGGGCACGACGAAGTCGCGCGAGCCTTCGGGGGTTGATTCGGTAAGGAGCGGCGTCTCGATTTCTGTAAAGTGTTGCGCAAAAAGATATTCACGGCACTTTTGGACGAGCTGGCTACGAAGGCGGATATTGCGCTGCATTCGTTCGCTTCGGAGGTCGAGGTAGCGGTATGCGAGCCGCACTTCTTCATTGATGCCGGAGGTGTCTTCGCTAATTTCGAAGGGCAGTACTCCCGAGGGGCTTACTATCTCTATCGCTTCGATGAGGAGCTCGATGCCGCCGTTCATCTTGTCTGCCTGCGCATTTTTCTCGGGTCGAGCTTGCACCGTCGCGGTAACCGCAACTGCGCTCTCGCGATCTGTCTGTTTCGCGACTTCCATCGCCGCACTTTTCGGGGTCACCAGACCCTGCACCTCTCCGGTCATGTCGCGGAAATCAAAAAAGACCATCTTGCCCTGATCGCGTCGCACCGATACCCATCCTTTGATGAGGACTGACTCCCCTACGTGCTCCGCCAGATCTTTAATAAATGTTCTGTTCATAATTTTTTCTATTGCAGTCTTTTGCAAAACACTAGAATAGACTGACACCTACTTTATTACGCACGTCAATCATTTTCTTTTCCGCCTGTTCGCGCGCTCTCTCGCCGCCGTCTTTCAGTATCTGCTTCACATCCGCATCGGTAAGGCTCGCGCGCTTCTCGCGCATCGGCCCTATGACCGCTTCAATATCCTCGACGAGCGCGTCCTTGAGAGCCTTGTACTTGCCTTTGTTCTCTTTGTAGAGCGTTGCGAGGCTCTCGCCCCCCCTGAAAAGCCGATGAATATTATAAACGTTTTCAGGGCTCTCCCCTGCCGAATCGGTGACGATGCTCATCACCGCCTTTTGTATCTCATTTTTACTCCCAAAGAGCGGGATCGTGTTGCCGTAGCTCTTGCTCATTTTCTTGCCGTCGGTGCCGGGGACAACAGCAACGGAATCGAGTATCTTCTCCTGCGGCAACTTGAAAGTCTCGCCATACGCGGCGTTGAATTTCGCAGCGGCTTCGCGCGCGTATTCCACGTGCTGGCGCTGGTCTGCGCCGACAGGGACGATATCAGTGTCGTAGAGCAAAATATCGGCCGCCATGAGCATCGGATAGGTAAAAAGGCCGGCGTTGGCTTCGAGTCCTTTTGCGACTTTGTCTTTGTACGCATGCGCCTGCTGCAAGAAAGGTACCGTGACGAGGCAATCAAATATCCACGCGAGCTCTGTGTGCGCCGGATTCGAGGACTGTTGAAAGATGACAGTCTTCTTTGGGTCGACGCCGACGGCGACGAAATCACGCACGACATCGGGGATGTTTTTTCGCAATCCTTCAGTGTCTTTGAGGGTCGTGAGTGCATGGTAATCGGCAATCATGACCAAACCATCTGCATCTTTGAGCAATTCCACCGTCTGCTTCAAGGCACCCAAATAGTTCCCAATATGGAGTGAGCCGGAAGGCTGAAGACCTGTAAATAGGCGCTGCATTGGCCTATTCTATCAGAAAAAAGACCCGTTCCTAAGGCCTCTGGGGAGTCTTGAAGGAGGTAGCGCGCCTAGGCAAGAAACTCGACGATGAATCGGGCGCCATGGCCCGCGCCCTTTGATTCAGCCCATATCTTGCCGCCGGAGGCTTCGACGACCTGCTTGGCTATGAAAAGGCCGTAGCCGGTTGAGTGGACGTTGATCTTTATTGAATCCTTTCCGTGCCCACCCTCGGTGAAAAGGTTTGCCATATCCTCGGGCGTAATGCCGACGCCGCTGTCTTTGACAGAAAAGTGTATCTTGCCGTCGCCGTCGGAGAGTTCGATGTGGACCGTGCCCGTGGGAGTGTACCGAATCGCGTTGTCGATGAGATTGCGTATCACGTGCTCGCGGATCTTTTCTTCGTCACCCTCCAGTCGGTATTTCCCATCTGCCATCTTCACGTCGAGCTGGAGCCCCTTTGCATGCGCTGCCACTTGCTGCTCGGCGATTATTGTCTGGACCACGGAGCGGAAATCAAAGGCGAGTTTTTTGAACGACACCGTCCCCTTCTTGAGATTAGAGGCCTGAAGGATATCCATAACGGTAGCCACTCCCTTGCGCACGTCGGCGAGCGCGGCTTTGGACATTGTCTTCAGTTGCTCTGGTATCGAGCCATAATCCCCTTCTGCGATAGCGGCAAAGCCTGCTTCGCTCTTTGTAAGGTAGCCCTTGATCTCGTGGCTAATGAAGTGGAGGAGGTTTTCCTGCTGCTTGTTCACGACCTCAAGCTCCTGTTTCAGTCGTGCAAGTTCAAGTGAGTGCTTATAGACTATTTCATTCGCCTTCTTGAGCTCCGCCTCATAGTCAGAAGTACTCTTCGCCTGTTGAGGCGTGTTCGCGTCCATAGCACTCATTGTACATTAGGTGAGCAGACTTGCGGGAATGTCAGCACGGGACATCGTTGCAGTGATGCCTGCCGCAGCTTCTTTGCAAACCTCCTGCGATGCGCGGCCGAAAAGACGCTCGTACTG
>Ga0154994_152_pt1 | contig 111082 bp, 126 predicted proteins | sample RifCSPhighO2_01_FD_105962 | JGI IMG/M metagenome (GOLD analysis project Ga0154994, IMG submission 105962) | Candidatus Kaiserbacteria bacterium RIFCSPHIGHO2_01_FULL_54_36b | reverse complement strand
CTGCCGACGAACAATCAGCCACTGCGAATTGTGGCGTAACGGTAAGCGCAGTGGCGGTGGAGAAATCTGCGTATTCCGATTCCGCTTGCTTGGTACAGAAACAGAGCTACCTTCCCGAAGTAGATGCGGCTTACCTATCGTGGTTTGACCAATGGCAGGCAGCGCGAACGCAACTTGATCCCTGCTATAGCTCGAATCCCATCCCGTACTGTGACAAACAGATGGGAGACTTGAACGTTGAGTGGCAGGAGAAAATATCGGCGACCATGAAATCGTATCAGAACAAACTAACGCAATGCGCCCCTGATCAGAGAAAATTCGGTGATGTTTCTGATATGGTTCCCTCTTCGTACTAACGGTTGAGGCTAATATCCAGAAAGAAAAAACGGTCGGTTCGGGGAGTTTTTCTTTTCCCAAAGTTCGGTATACTAATTCCGATGTACGCCTATAGCTATAGACCATCCAAGGTTCTGGTCGCCATTGCTATCGCAGCTTTCTTAATGGTGGGAATATTCGGGATTTTCCATAGCATGGACATGAATTCCAAGGGAGAGATATCAAACTGCCCATTTATGGGGATAGTGGCTATTTGCAACATGTCGCCCTTTGAACACATAGCAGCGTGGCAGAACATGTTTGCGTCTATACCTAATCAAACTATCGTACTGACGCTGTTACTCCTCGCGCTTTCGTTCGCGTTTTCGCGACTCCTTTTGTTTGCATTCCCCAGAGATGGGGACCGGGAACCACAGCGCCTCTTTTCCCGTGCACGAGAACCGAGAGTCACCGATCCCTTACGACTTGCACTCGCACGCGGCATAATTCATCCGAAGATTTTCTAGCGACTGCGGAACTGGCGCGTGCCATAAGCACGTGTCTTTACTATTTCAGCAGTCACTATGGAACCACAATTGAAACAAAATAATCTTGCCATCCCACTTGCGATTGTTATCGCGGGCGCTTTGATCGCCGCTGCCGTCTACTTCGGCAACGCTGGCGCGGGTGGAGCGAGTGCTCTACAGCCCCAAGGTGCGGAACAGTTTACGGGCGATCTTGAACAGATGCAGCCAATTACTGCAGGCGATCACATCCGCGGCAATCCTGACGCGCCAGTGAAGATAGTTGAGTACTCGGATACTGAGTGTCCGTTCTGCAAGGCGTTCCATGCCACACTCCAAGAAGCATCAGAAGAGTATAGAGATGATGTCGCGTGGGTGTATCGGCACTTTCCCCTCGACCAACTCCACACGAAAGCGCGAAAAGAAGCCGTCGCCCTAGAGTGTGCAGCAGAGCTCGGTGGGAACGATGCTTTCTGGAAGTACGCAGACCGATGGTTTGAACTCACTCCTTCGAACGATCAGACGAACATAGAAACCGTTCTCCCGCAGATCGCGAAGGAAATCGGTCTCGATGAATCCAAATTCGCAACGTGTCTCGACAGTAAGAAATTCGACGCTCACATTGAAGATAACGTGCAAAATGCGACCGCGACCGGCGGCAACGGCACGCCGTGGAGTATCGTCATCGCTCCAAGCGGAAAGAAATATCCGCTCTCGGGAGCGCAGCCGTATGAGTCGGTAAAGCAGCTCATCGATCTTGCACTGAAGGATAAGTAAGAGCGTATGCGAGGCGTTCTTACATCGCTTGCAAATACACGATCGGCAGTCGTAGCACTGACGGTGGCAGCTACGGTGTTTGCTATTGCAGTATGGCTTCCGAATCTGCGCCTGCTGTTCGCGATATGGACGGATGCTTCGGTATCGCTGGGGGATAAGCTCGCGCTTCCGATTAGTTTGCTATCTTCAATCGCGACTAACTTCACACTTCTGTCCGCTTCGTACACTATCGCGATAGCTGTTCTTGCTGGTGTTAATGCGGCTCTCATTGTTCGCTTGATTCAAATGAGAGGAGTGTTCGGAAGTGGGGCCGCAGTTGGTGCATCGGGAATCTTCACCGGCGCAATCGGCTTAGGCTGTGCGGCTTGTGGCTCTCTTATTCTCACGTCGCTTATCGGCACTGTCGGTGGAATAAGTATCCTTGCCTTGCTGCCCCTGCGGGGAGGTGAATTCGGAATTCTCGGCGTCGTACTCTTGGGAGTTTCCACGTATCTGTTAGCAAAACAAATTACTAAACCGTTCGTTTGCGAACCGGCGAACATCAAAGTATGAAAAACATCTCATTACCCGTCGCTCTCGTAGTGGCCGCACTTCTCATCGGAGGCGCGTACTACGTCAGCACCACGTCAAAAAATCCGTCGGCACTCTTCGCAGACAAAGCCTTGGCGGCAAGGTTCGACACCTTGAGCAAAAGCGGCAATTCGACATGCTCGGCGTCGTTCGCTGATTCCATCGAGACGATGCCGGATACTGGCCGGATTCAGGGCTCTTGCTGTTCTCCCATGGATCCACATCGATACGAAGAACAAGTTACCGGCCTCATTAAATTCAAGGACATTCCTGAGATACCGTCGGATCCGTACGACATTGATACAGCCCTCGCAAAACAGCTCAAAGCATACTACGACGTAGAGCTGACATCCGAGCAGCAACAATCCTACAATTATGCCATGCAGAATTCGAACGAAAAAGGCCCTTGCTGCTGCAGGTGCTGGCGTTGGTATGTGTATGGCGGATTAGGAAAATTACTCATTCAAAAATACGGCTTCACCGGCGAAAAAGTGACAGAAGTCTGGAATCTTTCCGATGGCTGTGGCGGCCCCGGTGATCACGTTACTCACTAAAATATGAAAATATTCTTCATTGGAATCGGTGCACTAGTTCTGTTAGCAATCGCGGCCATCTTCGTACTTCCGTCGCCGAGTGGTACCAGCTCGAATGATCCCAGTGTCGTTGCAACAACCGGTCTTCATTGGCATCCGCAGCTGGAAATCTTCGTGAAAGGCGAAAAAATCGAGATCCCCCAAAACATCGGTATCGGTGCCGCACACCAGCCCATGCACACGCATGACGATCTCCCCATCATTCACCTAGAGTTTCCCGCGCTCGTGCGCAAGGCAGACATCACCCTCAAGAGGTTCTTCGACATCTGGGGCAAGGATATGAGTTCATTCGGAATAAATATGTCGATGACGGTCAACGGTAAGCCAAACACAGAATTCGGAAGATATGTTTTCAAGGATGGGGACAAAGTAGAGCTACGTTACGAATAGCCCGCTTGCCCAGTATACCCTGTAGGGGTATACTGGGTCTATGAAAGCAGATATTAAACGGAAAGCGTTAAGACGTTTAAGTCTTATTCGTGGTCAGGTTGAGGGGTTGCGTAAGATGGTCGATGAAGAACGATATTGCGTCGACATTATTACCCAATCAAGTGCGATAAAGGAGGCGCTTTCTGGAGCGGAAGACTTGATACTTCAAAATCACCTCGCGACTCATGTCATTCATCAGATCAAGAGCGGGAAGAGCCAAAAAGCAACTTCCGAGATCCTCAAGATTTATAAGCTAGCGCAAAAGAAAAAGTAATATGCAACAGCTCATCGCACACTCCAGCGTTTGGATTCTCGCAGTTATCTTTATCGTAATCGCTTCGTGGATCTTCTACCGGTATTTCGCGCCGAAGACTTGGCACGAGTGGGCGGGAGCCGGACTCGTGCAGGCCTTCATCATTGCGCTTTATGCCGAAATGTATGGTTTTCCGCTCACTATTTACCTGCTCGTCCGGTTCTTCGGCCTTGATCGAACTGTGCTCAACGCGAATCTCTGGTCGACGCTCCTCGGGATGGGAGAAACGGGAATGTTGATATCTATGGTCTTCGGCTACACGCTGTTGTTTGGCGGCATCGGGTTGTTTGCGGAAGGGTGGCGCGAACTATACCAGGCTCGTAAAGAAAATAGGCTCGCAACCGACGGGTTGTACGGACTCGTCAGGCATCCACAGTACACAGGCCTCTTCGTTGGTCTCTTTGGCGAGGGTGTGGTGCACTGGCCCACCGTCTTTTCGGTTGTGCTGTTTCCGATAATCGCGATCGCTTATGTCCTATTGGCGTATCGAGAAGAGCGACGCATGCTTCAAGAGTTCGGAGAAAGCTATCGGGTGTACAAAGAGCGCACGCCGATGTTCTTTCCCGGCAGACGGGAGTGGCGCAAATTTATTAGGCTTTCACAAAAAACAACTATATGAACTATCAAACCGTACGTTGGGTGCTCATAGGTCTTTTAGTGATTACTGGCGTGTATTTGGTTATTGATCACGGCCAACATCTTGCACCCTACTTGCCGTTTGCATTTCTTTTGGGCTGTCTTTTCATGCACCTGTTCGGACACGGCAGTCATGATGCGCACGATCACCGGGACCATGGTGAACATCCCAAGAAGGACTCTTAAAAGCAATGAACTCCATTAAAACAAACTGGTGCGTGATCACAGGGGGCCCCAGTTCCGGTAAAACTACAACCGTTAATCTCCTTGCTGGTCGTGGATACAAAACAACCATCGAACATGCGCGGCACTACATCGATACGCAGAAAGTCGATGGCAGGAGCGTAGAGGAAATCAGAGCGAATCAACTCACGTTTCAGCGCGGTGTCCTCGATATGCAAATTGAGCAGGAACAGGCGCTTTCTCCAGGCGATGTCATATTTCTTGATAGGGCGATACCAGATGCGCTCGCGTATTATCGTTTTCTCGGGCTTTCCCCTGATGGAGAACTAGAGGAAACGATTCGCAAGCATTCCTATAAAAAAGTATTCATCCTTGACCCTCTTCCTCTCGTCTCGGATTATGCTCGCACTGAAGACGGGGCCGCACAGAAAAAGATTCACACATTGCTTACGGAAGTGTACGAGTCGCTTCCATATCCCGTGATCCATGTGCCGGTCCTTCCGCCAGAGAAGCGTGTCGATTTCATTTTGAAAAATATCTAAAACATTATGGCGAACCAAACTCAGTCAAAACAAATACGAATCGTGAAGGCCTCCGGGGAGACCGAACTGTTCGCCGAGTCAAAGTTGCGCGCCTCGCTCAAAAGAGCAGGCGCTTCAGAGGGAAGTATCAATTCCGTGGTACACGATGTCACCGACAGACTCCATGAGGGCATGACGACGAAGGATATCTATTCTCGCGCCTTTTCTCATCTTCGCCGCAAGGATCGTCCTACTGCGGGCCGGTACCACCTACGGATGGCGCTCATGGAGTTTGGCCCTTCCGGACATCCGTTTGAGAAATTTGTCGGCGAGCTTTTGAAAGCGGAAGGATTCGACGTGGAGGTAGCGCGCATAGTCCAAGGCGTGTGTGTCAAACACGAAGTTGATGTTGTGGCTACTCGCGGCGATCGACATGTCATGGTGGAGTGTAAGTTCCACAATCAGCCGGGTTTGCGCTCGGATGTGAAAATCTCGCTCTACGTGCAAGCGCGGTTCGAAGATGTCGAACGTCAGTGGAAGAAACAGCCCAATCACGGAGAGAAATTCCACGAGGTGTGGCTCGTAACGAATACCAAACTCACGACCGACGCGACACGCTACGCCGAATGCGTCGGCATGCATGCACTTGGCTGGAGCTATCCGTCCACCGGCAGTCTCGAACAACTTGTCGAGCGATACGGACTTCATCCCGTGACATGCCTTACATTACTAAACCGCATGCAAAAACAGGAGATGATGCGACAGGGATTCATATTGTGTAAAGACGTTTTGGAACATCCGGACGCTTTGCGGAGAGTATTCAGAAATCCTGCACGTGCCGAGGATGTATTGCAGGAGGCACGCGAGTTAATAAAAGCTATATGAAAGAACTAGAACGACGGTCTTTGAATAATCTTATGCAAGTCGGGCTCATTGGATTTACGATGCTCGGCTTTTTGCTCACTTCGCTCAAACTTCCTCAATACGGCGTGGTCGCAAACTTGATTTCGGAGATCTTCTGGGTCTACAGCACTTATAAGGCATGGAAAGAAGCGAACCAGGTCGGCATGTTTATAAACACCTTGATCGTGACCGCCATCCTCATTTTCGGAGTTATCAATTATTGGCTTTAACACTGGCGCTCTATGAACCACAACCACCACAACTCAAAAGAAGCCCTGTACACCTGCCCGATGCATCCGGAAGTGGTAAAGAACGCGCCTGGTAAGTGTCCGGGCTGTGGCATGGAACTTATCCTGCAAAGCAAATCATCTGATGCTCACGCCGGGCACGACATGCAAAAAATGAGCCACATGGATCATGAGTCTGCGATGACTAATCCACAGATGGCGAAGTTGATGGAAGCGGACATGCGCCGCCGGTTTTGGATCTCACTCGTTCTCTCGATACCGATATTTCTCTATTCGCCAGTCGGCATAAACTTTTTTGGTCTCAATCTTCCAACGCCGATTCCGGTAAGTTGGATTCTTTTAATTCTTACAACGCCAATCGTTTTTTGGACCGGCTCAATCTTCATAACCGGCACGTACTATTCACTCAAGGCCCGCGTCTTGAACATGTCGGTCCTTATAGCGACCGGCGTCCTCGCGGCATATCTCTTTAGCGTACTCCTCACCTTCATACAGCCTGAAAGCGAGACGTTCTACGAAGCGGCAGCGCTCCTCGTCACGTTCGTGCTCTTCGGTCACTGGATGGAGATGAAATCGCGTCGTGGGACATCGGATTCACTACGCGCCCTTTTTGATCTCGTACCTCCGAAGGCGACCGTGATACGTGGTGGAAAAGAAATGTCCATCCCGAGCGCGGAGATAGCACGGGGCGATATTGTCCTGCTGCGTCCCGGCGACAAGGTGCCGGTGGATGGCGAGGTAGCACAAGGTGAAAGCTCCATCGATGAGTCGCTGGTCACAGGTGAATCGATTCCTGTTAATAAGAAAACTGGCGATAAGGTCGTCGGTGGCTCGGTCAATCTCACGGGCGCTCTGCAATTCAAGGCGACGAAGGTTGGTTCTGACACCGTACTCGCGCAGATCATCAAAATGGTTGAGACGGCCCAAAACTCCAAAGCGCCCGGTCAGCGGATAGCCGACCTCTGGGCCGGGCGGCTTGTCATCGTTGCAGTCGGCTCCGGCGTCGCGGCATTTATTGGTTGGTACTTTTTTGGCGATGCTGGTCTTCTTGGAGCGCTCACCTTTGCCGTTTCCACGGTCGTTATTGCATGCCCCGATGCGTTAGGGCTTGCAACACCAACCGCTGTTGCCGTCGGCACTGGCCTCGGCGCAAAGCACAATATCTTGATCAAAGACGCGGCAACGCTTGAGAACACCTCCAAATTAAATGCGATCGTGCTTGATAAAACAGGTACGCTCACGGAAGGAAAACCGAAAGTCACCGAAGTCGTCTCGATAGCTCCATACACGAAAGAAGACGTGCTTGCTCATGCCTCCGCGGTAGAGCGAAGTTCGAATCACCCCATCAGTCTCGCTATCATTGAGGAAGCAAAGAAGCGAAGGGTGGTGATTGAGAAAAAGGTGGAGAAATTTGAATCACTTGGCGGCCTTGGTGTCCGTGCTCGTGCCGACGACAAAGACGTCATTGCAGGGACAGAGCGACTTATGCAGCAGAACAAGATCGACCTCTCGCCGCTAAAAAATGAGATTGACCGACTACTCAATACAGGAAACACCATAAGCATTGTGGCCATCGACGGAAAAGTCGCCGGAGCCATAGGCGTAGCCGATACCGTGCGCGACTCCGCAAAAAGGACGGTGCAGAAACTTAAAGAAATGGGCTTGGAAGTGGTTATGATCACCGGCGATCACGAACAGGTCGCCAAAGCAGTCGCGGGTCAACTTGGTATCGAGCGCTACTTCGCGCAAGTACTGCCAGAAGAAAAGGCGAAGTACGTGAAGAAACTTCAGGATGAAGGCAAGAATGTGGCCATGGTCGGCGATGGTATTAATGATGCCCCTGCTTTGGCGCAATCCGACATTGGTATCGCAATCGGTGCAGGCACCGATGTGGCGATAGAGACTGGCAATATTGTGCTCATGAAATCTGATCCGTACGACATAGTTGCCGCCATCCGTCTGTCCAAAGCCACCGTCACCAAAATGAAGCAAAATCTCTTTTGGGCAGCGATCTACAATGTGTTGGCAATTCCCGTCGCAGCCGGAGTGTTTTATACGTCCCTCGGCTGGTCACTGCGTCCTGAAATCGCCGCACTCCTCATGTCTGCCTCTTCAATCATCGTCGCTACAAATGCAGTATTATTGAAGAGAGTTGAGTCTCAGTTGAAAATATGATTACAACGCGCCTCAAAATGATTTTTGGACTCTCAATACCGCTCTTTATTCTCCACGGTATAGAAGAATTTGCGACGCACTTCTACGACATAGATGCCCATGACCAAGCAATATTTGGTCTCCTTTCGGGCCTATCGAATCATGGAGCAACATTCGTCACATTTCAGGTGATGTTTTGGTTGCTCCTGATCATTTCCTTCCTTCTCCTGTCGGGACCTAAGTGGCAGTTCAATGTTCTTGCCCTCGCTGGCTTTATCTACTTATACGAGCTCCATCATATTTACAAAGCGATTATGGTCGGCGGATACTATCCTGGGTTAGTGACAGCACTCCTCTTCCCAATAGTCACTTTCTTTTTTTGGAGAGAATGGTTACCAGCATTTTGGCGAGCCACAGCTAAATAATATGTGCTTTTCAGCAGCAGCAAGTTTTGCAGCAGCAGGAGTGCTCGGCGTATCGGGTGGTTTGACACTGGCGCAAGTCAAGAAGAAGTCAGAACTGCCTTTTGCCAGTATCCCGCTTCTCTTTGGAATTCAGCAAGCGATCGAGGGAGCGGTCTGGGTTTCTTTCGGTGCCCCTGTTGTGAACACTGTGGCGACTTATGCATATTCGATGTTCTCCCACGTACTATGGCCGGTTTTCGTTCCGTTCTCGGTTTTGATGATAGAGACAGACCCGACTCGGAAAAGGATTCTGCGGTTATTTTCATTCATCGGCCTCTTTGTTGGGCTGTACCTTTTGTACTTCATCATTGCAGATCCGGTCACGGCGCACATTGCCAACAACAGCATTGCCTATCATTCGCCTCACCTGTATGCGTATCCCATAATGGCCCTCTACCTCATCGCGACATGCGGAAGCTGTCTCGTGTCGAGCCACAAAATCATCAAGATATTTGGAGTCGTCCTGTTCATTTCCTTTGCCATTGCATCGTGGTTCTTTACCGAAACGTTTTTCTCGGTCTGGTGCTTCTTCGCGGCGGTATTGAGCGTGCTGGTTTATTGGCACTTCAAAACGAAAACTGTTGCCGCAAGGCGGGTCGAAACAGTCACTTGATTACTAACAGTATTGATTAACTAACAAAACGTATGAACACATTTCGCGCAGTAAAGATTGGATTGGCATGGATAACTTCGACGTACGTCCTGTGCTATGTCATTTTGGGCCTGATACCGGCTTCACGGCCTTCGCTCTTGCCGTATATTCTACACTTGAACGTTGGTCCAGTGGAAAACATATTCACCCTCGGCAACTTCATCGTCGGCCTGATCCTCTGGAACGTCATTGTGGGAGCTGGAATCTGGTGGATCGGATTTCTTTCTAGTTACATTAAGGATTAATTCTAAAAATATGAAACCATCAAAATTAATGCATGTTGCGAGTGTAATCACCGGCCTTATTGGAGTCGTGGTTTTCCTCATTGCCGTGTTTGGTAGCGCTGATGCAACCTTCGGTATCACCAAAATGGATGCGCTCGCTTGTAGCGCCATTCTCATCTTGATTGCGACTTGGACCCAGGTAGCGACGATCCATCACATGATGCTTGAGAAGACTGGAGAAATTATTTAACAGATTAATCTAAATACCTATGTCGTGTAAAAAATGTGGCGGTGCGACGGAAGACTTTAAGTGCGATATGTGCGGTGCGGAGGCGAAAGAGCATGATGCTGCACACAAATGCGGCGGTGATCATTGCATGCCGAAATGCAAAGCGTGTTCTGAAGCAGAGACGAAGTGCACGTGCTAGACGTGCCAACTTGAGAAATTATCAGCGCGTAGTCGTCGTTACCGTTAATGCACAGCAACATGGCGACATCAACAATATGAGAACCAATATCAAAACGGACGGTGTGGAAGTCACCAAACAGATGAAGGAACGGCTCGACTGGATTTGCTCGAAGCTCGAAAAGATGGCGGATGCCAAGGACCCCGATGCACTTCATTGCGAGATCGTAGTATCGCAGGTTGCAGGTGTCACGGATGAACCCGAATTTCAAGCTGAGATCCGATTCTTCGATAGCTCCGGCGAGGTCCATACGGCAAAAGCGACAGCCGGAAATCCGCTCGTGGCACTTGATATCGCGCACGATGAGATAGAGCGCAAATACTTCCAGGAGCAGCGCGGGAAGCACGAGAAGCAAAAAGTCAGAGATCTCAATAGTCGTCGTGCGGAACTTGCGAAAAAGGTTGCAGAAGAGCCGCCTAGGAGGAAGGCGGGGAGAAGGTTTGGAGATGAAGAGTAAGATATACGTATGACCAAAAAATCTCTACTCATCACTCTCGTTGCGGCAGTCGTTATCGGCGGTATCTTTCTCTATCAAAAATCAGCCGGTGCGTATGTCAGCACGGATGTTGCTGGATTGTCGGAGGCAAAAGTGTCTGAAACGGTCGAACTAAAGAACGGCGACACGTACACCCTGACGTCAAGCTATGTCTCAAAAAACATCAAGGGTACTGACTACCGAATGCTTGCATACAACGACTCAATACCCGGCCCTCTCATCAAAGTCCCGCAAGGAGCACAGGTTACCCTCAATTTCAAGAACGACACGGACATGCCAACCTTGCTGCATTCTCACGGCGTGCGGATGGACAATCAGTTCGATGGCTCGCAAACATCGCAAGACCCCATTCCTCCTGGAGGTTCATTCGCATACATATTGAAATTCCCCGATGCCGGCATGTACTGGTACCATCCGCATGTTCGCGAAGACTTCGAGCAGGAGCTTGGTCTCTACGGCAACTTCCTTGTTGTCCCGACAGACACCAACTATTGGGACCCTGTAAATCAAGAAGTACCACTTACACTCGATGACATCCTGATCCAAAATGGGAAGATAGAGTTGAGCAAGCAAACGGCCGACCATACGCTCATGGGTCGCTATGGCAATGTCACTCTTGTGAACGGTCAGACAGATTACTCGCTTTCGGTAAAGACGGGTGAAGTGGTTCGCTTTTACCTTACCAATGTGGCAAATGCTCGGCCGTTTAAATTCGCCATTGAAAGCGCGAGACTCAAGCTTGTAGGGTCTGATGGCGGAGCATACGAACAGGATCAGTGGAAAGACTCGGTAGTCATTGGTCCTTCAGAGCGCGCTGTTGTGGAGGCGTTGTTTAACACGAGCGGCACATTCGACATCCAAAACAAAACACCAGATCAAACCTATACACTTGGTTCAGTAGTAGTCTCCAATGAATTTACCACCGTCTCGTATGCAAAAGAGTTTGCTGTGCTCAAGACACACACTGCAACGGTATCCAGTATCGACCCTCTGCGCTCTTACTTCGACAATACGCCAGATAAGAAGATATCGCTCTCAGTCTCTATGAGTGGTGCACCGATGCAAATGCAGATGAATATGGGGGGCGGCCATATGATGCCGGACGGCACCATGATGGGCGGCTCGATGATGAGTACGAGCCCCGATGGTATCGAATGGAACGATACCAACATGATGTCGGGCGGCATGTCTACCACCGATAACGTGAAGTGGACGATCACTGACGGAGCGACGGGTAAGGTAAACAGCGACATCATGTGGATATTCACAAAAGACCAGCCGGTGAAAATCCAGGTCGAGAACCTCGCAAGCTCGATGCACCCAATGCAGCACCCCATTCACTTCCACGGACAACAATTCTTAGTGTTGTCGATAAACGGAGTCAAACAGACGGACTTGGTGTGGAAGGACACTGTGCTCGTGCCCGCAGGCCAAATAGTCGATATTCTTCTATACCCGACAAACCCCGGGACATGGATGGCGCACTGCCACATCGCCGAACATTTGGAGGACGGCATGATGTTCAGTTTTAAGGTCGAATAGTTCGTTCCCTAACAGCGTCTATGCCTCCCGAAATGAAAAAGAGGGCCGTCCTGGAACGTCTGAAAGAAAAGTATATTCGGGCTGCTCGAACGCCAATGCTGAGAAATCAGAGTGAGTTAACGATAGAGCTCTCGCCAGATGATTTTCCGCGCAATAGCGATATTAATTACGAGCAGCTTGGACAGGCACTGCTGTCGATCGAAGATGATTACAGCCGCATGATAACAATAGAGCCGCCCAGCCGTCGAAGCAGGCGTGAGTACTACCGTGTCAAAGTTAGTGCCAATGCCTTTCCCGAGGAGCTCATTAGCAAAGTGAAATTTACGGTTGTAAGACACGATGGATATTGGTGTTTAGTATTGCCGGGAGAAGGCGTCATGCATCGCATCGGCAGAGTCGGATCATTGAAGGGAGAGTTATTCGCGGCACTCGGCCGACGCATTGGTACGACTATAAATCCGGAGGCACTCCCTGAAATCGTTCGCGCTAGCGTCACAGATCCGCGCACCGACGACGCTGACATGACAGAAATACGAAATGCGCTTCGAGAAATCAATCGCACGATGCACGCAGAGATTAGACGGCGACTCCATCTAGCCCCACGCGGTCCCCACGTAGAAGTTGTATTGCGAAAGATGGAAAACTTAATATGGAACGCTGATATACGCTTCACTCGCGGACAGTGGCGCGTGGGTATTGTTAAGGACTAAAACCCACCGAGGATACAAGAAACAGCCTAATTGAGGCATTCGCGAGAGAGAAAACCCACCGACCAAGAATGGATTCGGTGGGTTTCCGCATACTTAGTATGTATATGAATAATCAAAAATTGAGTCAATCTGATTTTCTTGCGCTGTTCCCTGACACGCGATTTCGCTACATTCACGATTACAAAGTGAACGAGGAAGGTAAGAAGATAACGAGACAGGGCACAAATGTCCTCGACCTGTCATTGAATAAGGAGGGCTTCGGCACGTTCTTCACCGTCAATGGCTTCCCGTCAACCGGCAAAGCGGAAGAAGCGAATCTCGTGTCATTAAACGCGAGCTATGTGGACTTCGACATTGATCCCAAGAAGTACCCGACGCAGGAAGATCGGGACAGCATCATCCAAGAGGCGATCATGCGGGGCGTTGAAGCTGGCATCCCGACGCCGACCGTTATTAACCGCACATGGAAAGGCGTCCACCTCATCTGGCTGTACCCAGAAAAATTGTCACCGACGCCGGAGAACGTCGCATGGTGGCGCAACGTGCAGAAGCGTCTCGTGCATTTCTACAACGGCGATCGAAACTGTACCGACCCGACACGCGTCTTGCGGGTCCCATACACGCTGCACTTGAAAAATCCGAAAGAGCCGTTTGAAGTGTACGTGCAATCGTACAAGCCGGAATGCCGTCCGACGCTCGACGCGCTCGACAAGAGCGTTCCGCAGTATTCAGAAAAAGAAATAAGCGCGTCAGGGCTCTCGATGAAAGAGGTCCTTGCTGGTTTGCGTCCGGGAAAAGGATTGCGGCACAAAGGGATCATGATGATGGCGTCTCTTCTTCTCAAAGACGCAGAGACACTTGAGGATGTCGAGGATGCACGGAGAAAGGTGTACGCATGGGACAAGCAGAAGAATGGTTCAACAGAGCCTGATCGAGAGCGACACGACGAGATCGACAATGTTATCGCGTGGGTCGTGCGGAAGAAGCACGAATCTCAGTCGGAGAAAACACAGCGGCACGAGGCGCTCTTGAATGGCATTTCGAAAGACATCCCGAAGGAATCCGTACTCGATGCTCTCAAACCGCTTCTTGAGGAACTCGCGCTAGATGTGGAGCCTGCGGAAGCGGAGATGTATATCCGCCACAAGGTGAAAGATACGCTATCGCTCACCGTAGAAGACATAAAAACCATCGTTGGCTACTTCAAGCCGATGCGGAAGCGAATGTTGGAAGAGGCAGAAGCTGAGCGAAAGAGTGCGATGCAGGTACAGCCAGAAGAATCTTTGAGCGACGAGGAAATCGCGGAAGCGGAGAAAATCTTGAAATCGCCCACGCTCCTCTATGACATTCTGCAAATGGCGAAGAAGCTCGGCGTTGTCGGCGAGGAGAAGAACGTCCTTCTGCATTACGTCGTTGTTACATCGCGTAAACTTGATCGTCCGCTTTCAGTGACCGTTAAGGGTGACAGTGCGGCAGGAAAATCATTCACGCTAACGATAGTTCTGAAACTGTTCCCAGAGTCCGCCTACATTGACCTCACAGAAGCGACGCCGCAAAGCTTCTTCTATACGCCCGAAGATCATTTCAAGCATCGAGTCATCGTCATCTTCGAGAAGCATGGGAGCGAACGCGCTGATTACGCGATCCGCACGCTGCAATCGGAAGGCAAGCTCAAGATTCAGGTCACAGTCAAAAATCCGGTGACGGGCGCTTTCGAGGCGCAGACCATTGAGAGAGAGGGACCGACGGGATTCATTACCACAACCACCGCCTCTGTGATCCACAACGAAAATGACACACGCAACATCTCAATGTTTCCGGATCAAAGCCAAGCGCAGACGGAGCGCGTGTACGAGGCGATCGAGGGTCGGTACACTGGCGTAAAGAAGCCGGGCGACGACGAACTGAAACCGTGGCGCGACGCCCAGACGCTTTTGAAGCCGCTCAAAGTGCGTATCCCGTTTGTCGAAGGGTTCCGGAAGCACTTCCCCCGCAACATCATCCGGACTCGGCGCGATTATGGACACTTCCTCGCGATCATTGAAACGTCCGCGCTCCTGCACCAAATGCAACGTCAGAAGATTGAGATTGACGGTGAGACATATATCCTCGCTACTCTCGCAGACGCGCACATCGCAATGGTGATTGTTGAGGAGTCGTTGTCGAAGTCCATCTACGAATTACCGGAGAAGTCTATTGAGGTGATTAAGGGCGCGCGCGAACTCTCCACCGAGTTAAGCGACGATCCAGAGGCAACCGATCCACCGACGTTCAACATCACCGCGCTCGCAAAAAAGCTCGGATGGGACCGCGACACCGTATCGAAATGGACGAAGCCTGCGACCAAGAAGGGCTACCTGACCATCGTGACGGAGAGCAAAGGGTCGAAGGGCGCGGAGTACAAGCTCGAAGAAAAGGAGCTTCCCACTGATGCATTCCTACCGTCTATTGCGGTCCTTCTTGCGGACTATCCGAACGAGAGCATCGAGGGCATCTACGACCCTCTCACGGGATGTTTAGGCTTTCCACAGGAGAGCACCGATGCACCGACGCAGGCGGATCCCACCCCCAAAACGACGCCCAGAGGTGAGGGTAATGGCTCAGTAGGGGGTGTTAACGGTGTCGGCGCATCGGTACAAGCCGACGCAAGCAGAGAGACGTCACCAGACCCCTCTTCGTTCGATTTCTAGGTATGGATACACGCTTTCTCCCAAAGGTCGCCGTGCTAGACTTGCACTCCCAACCGGCGAAGATCGTCGGTCCTGTACTGCTCCTTGAAAAATATGTCGACTGATTCCTCTAAGACAGCCGAGCTTCTTACTATTCCCGAGACGGCGGAGTTTCTGAAAGTCTCCAACTCCACGGTGAGACGCTTGCAGCAACAACGGCAACTTCCGTTCATTCCTGTTGGCAGGTCTGTGCGCTTTGCGAAGGACGACATTTTGTCGTACTTGCAGAAGCGCCGCGTGGAATCGATCGACGCAATATAGCTATGGCAGTACGAATGATAAAAAAATCGTGGTGGATCGATTTCAGGGCGAACCACCTGCGATACAGAAGACGAAGCCCTGAAAACTCACGCGCTGGAGCGCTCGCATACGAAGCTCTGTTACGGCGGAAACTGGCACGAGGAGAGACGATAGACAAGCCTGACCGTGCAGCCGAAGCTGACCAGACTTTCGGACAGTTCGCACAGAAGTGGTTCGACGAATACGTCGTGCCCAACAACAAACAGCAAGAACAGCGGATGAAGCACTACATTCTTCGCAGTTCATTGATTCCTTTCTTCGGGAAAATTCCTCTTGCGGGGATCACTACGCACCATGTCGAACAGTTCAAAGCGCGGACGCTGAAAGGCGGCGTGTCTCGGAAGACCATCAACAACCGACTGGCTGTACTTGGTAAGTGCATGAGGACAGCGTACGAATGGTACGGACTGCCGGGCACGCCTCCCAAGATCAAGTTGCTGAAGTGTCCTCCGCCATCCACGGACCACCTCTCACCGGACGAGTGCGAATTGCTGCTCTCCAACGCTAGCGACGTCATTGGCGAGATAATCCTGATGGCATTGCGAACGGGCATGAGGCAGGGGGAGATCAGAGGGCTTCAATGGTCCTCTATCGACTGGGAGAACCGATCGATAACAGTACGGCATTCACTGAACGATAGGGCAAAAAAGCTGGAATCTCCGAAAAGCAATCGTGAACGCGTTATCCCGCTGGATATCGACGTCTACGAGATGCTTTTCAGACGAAGGAAACAGACGGGGTTCGTGTTCCTCAGCGAAGACGGTACGCCGTTCGACAGTCAACGTGCACTGCGCCTCCTGAAGAAAGCACGCGAGAAAGCAGGATTGAGGCACTTCACCCTGCACACCCTAAGACACACGTTTGCAACCCATCTGGCGACGAAAGGAGTGCCACTGAACATCGTAAAAGATCTTCTCGGTCATTCAACGATAACGATGACCATGAGGTACGCACACACGGACGCCTCGGCAATGCGTTCAGCGATAGACATGATGAACCCAAGAACGGCAGTACACGCCGATTTTGGGCAACCGGTGGGCAACCAGTGGGTCGCGGCGATTCGGCACGAAATAAAAAACGCTTGATATGCGAGACGAAATCGACAAAAACAATTGCGGAGAGGGAGGGATTCGAACCCTCGGAGCCCTTTTGAGGCTCAGCACATTAGCAGTGTGCTGCATTCGACCGCTCTGCCACCTCTCCAGAGCGTTCAAAATACCACGTGGCGGCGACTTTGCGAACTGGTACAATAAACTCGTATGGAAAAGATAAAGATTGAACATCATACGGTTTCGGGAGGGATGTGGATCGCGGCGTGGCTTTTTACCATCGGTTACCTGCAGCTTACGTTTTGGAAAGGGGTGCTCGCCATCCTTATCTGGCCGTACTATCTCGGTGCCGCACTAAGCGCGCTCCAATAACCATCACGCCCGCGCGAGCGCAATGAGGGTGACCTCTGCACCAGCACGGCGCAGGGGAGTCGCCGCATTTGCCAGTGTGGCGCCGGTCGTCGTTACATCATCGACAAGGAATACGTGTGTTTTTTGTACGAACGCAGCGTTGGTAACCGCAAACGCTCCCGCGACGTTCGAGAGCCGCTCGGAGCGGGGGAGACGGGTCTGCGGCGCAGTCTCGCGGATGCGCGTGAGTGCATACAAGGCCAATGTGGAGAGTGTGCCATCGCGGAACTCTTTTGGAAGCTTCTGTAACACCAGCTCTATCTGGTTGAATCCGCGCTCGCGCGCGCGACTTTTGTGGAGTGGCACGGGGACGATGAGAATTTTGCGTTGGCTAAAGGTACGTTGTGATGCTATTTCCTCCCGCAAGAAATCTCCCAGAAGCTCTGCCGCGAGCTGGGCGCCGTGTCCCGAGCCGTCGTATTTGAGACTTCGTACGAGATCTTGCACGGCGCTCTGCCGGTAGTCCATCAGCGTCGTAATCTGCACTCCGAGGAGCTCATGCACGGTAGGTATAAGCGGAATGTCTTCGGCAGTGCGTGCTTTTGTCCGCGCATGTCGCTCGCGCAAGGGGAGAATGGTGTCGAATATAACCTCAAGGACGGCTCCAATCCTGAGAAGCAGCGGCTTCATGGAAGCAATTGTATCGCGTGATAGAGTTGGGGCATGGATTTGGCCCAGAAAAAGTGCGTTGCCTGCGAAGGCGGTGCGCAGCCGCTCTTGCGGCCACTTGCTGAAGAGTTGCTCAAGAAAATAGACGGCTGGGCGATGGACAAAGAGGGCAAAAAGATATCAAAAAAATTCACGTTCCGTAATTTTGTTGAAGCCATGAAATTTGCCAACAAGATTACGCCGATCGCGGAAGAGGAAGGGCACCATCCGGACCTGGTCTTAGGATGGGGAAGGGTCGAAGTGGTGCTTTCGACGCATTCAATCGGCGGACTTTCTGAAAATGACTTCATTTTAGCGGCAAAGATCGACAAAATCTCCTGATAGACATGGTATAATTTCGCGATGGCGTTCTCTCTGGGAAACGTTCTCAAAAATCTTGCATCATTCGGTAAATCAGCCGAGACGAGCGTTTTGGGGATCGATATCGGCGCGTCGAGTGCAAAAATCGTGCAGCTGCGCACCTCGCGTGGTGCGGCTATTCTCGAGACCTATGGTGAAATAGCGCTTGGCCCGTACGGGCAGCAAGCGATAGGAAAAGCGGTCAAGCTTACGCCAGAGAAGATCGCGGAGGCGCTGACCGACGTAATGCGCGAGGCCAACGTGACCGCGCGCACCGGCGGGCTCTCCATCCCGTTTTCCTCGAGCCTTGTTTCGGTGATCGACGTGCCGCATGCAGAGCCCGAGCAGATGAAGCGCATGATACCGATCGAAGCCCGAAAGTATATTCCAATACCGGTCTCCGAGGTGACGCTCGATTGGTTCCCTATCCCGCACGACGAAGGGGAGAGCAGCGCCTTCGACCGCGTTGAGGAAAAAACGCCGATGCAGGCAAAAGGGCAGGAAGTACTTCTCGTCGCGATACACAATGAGGTTCTCAAGAATTATCAGACCATCGCTTCGACGGCAGCCCTCAACATTAATTTCTACGAAATCGAGATATTCAGTGCCGTGCGCTCTTCGGTTGCCCACGGTATTGCGCCAGTTTTGGTGGTCGATCTCGGAGCCGCGACTTCGAAGATCTACGTTGTGGAGCGTGGCATCGTGCGTTCTTCGCACCTCATTTCGGTCGGGGGACAGCACATGACAGAGAACCTCGCGCGCTCGCTTGGCTGGGAATTTGAGAAAGCGGAACGAACAAAACGAGAGCGCGGACTCGTGGATTCCAACGCGTACAGCGCCGATGAGAACGACAAGATCAAGACCGCGCTGTTATCAACACTCACACGTGTGTTTTCCGAAGTGAATCGGGTACTATTGAGCTACGGGCAGCGGTACAACAAAAATGTATCGCGCGTAGTCCTCGCAGGCGGCGGGGCGTCGCTTCCGGGTATTGCGGATGTTGCGCACGCAAACCTGTCTGCGGAAGTCGAGATCGCCGATCCCTTTTCGCATACTGAAGCGCCGGCATTTCTTGAGGCTGTGCTACGCGAAATAGGTCCGGGATTTGCGGTCGCGGTGGGGGTCGCATTGCGAAAGCTCAAAAGCAGCTAACGTATGGTTGATACAGGGATACCAGCATCATTTATTCCGCACGATACGTCGGCGCCCCCGAGGGCGCGGCGCGGTGGTGGAGGCGGGCTCAACGACCTTCTTTTGCTTTGCGCAATCGTGCTTTTCATTGCGTCGGCCGCGCTCGCTGTTGGCGTCTTTCTGTATGGACAATATCTCGCGACCGAGAATACCGCGAAGCTAGCACAGCTTGACCGTGCAAAGGCCGCCTTCCAGCCGGCTCTCATCCAACAGCTCACGCGCCTCGATGACCGGATGCATTCGGCCGATCGGGTCTTAAGCGCGCACATAGGGCCCTCACTCTTCTTTCTTGCACTGGAGCAAGCCACACTACAGACGGTCTCGTTTCAAACGCTGGATTTTCAGGCTACCGACCCACAGAATCTGGCCATCAAAATGGCTGGTATTGCCCAGAGTGTAAATTCGATAGCACTGCAGGCGGATCTTTTTAGCAAGAACGGAGTTATCGCGAACCCAATATTCTCCAATATCGCGCGCCAACCGGACGGCGTCCATTTTGATCTCTCTGCGGTCGTGAACCCCGCCGCCATCAACTACGCAGCACAGCTCGCTCGCGCCTCGGGAGGGGATGCGCAGAGTCCTGCAGCACCCCCGCAAGGCACGCCTTCGTCTCCGGCGTCACCATTTGGGGGTGAAGAGCGGGCCACGTCCACACCGCAGACACCGAGCCCGACCACAACACCCCCACGATAATATGCGGCTCATTATTGCCATCATTGGAGTCATGCTTGCGGGAGGTGCATTCTTCTGGTACACGAAGCCTGCGTACGACAACGCGCAAGTACTCCGTGCGAATATTGCCCAGTACGATGCAGCGCTCGATAAGGCAGCAGAACTTCAAAGCCTGAAACAGTCGTTGCTCTCGCGCTTCAATACATTCAATGAAAGCGATATCCAACGTCTCCAAAAATTACTTCCTGATCACGTCGACAATGTCCGTCTCATCCTTGATCTCGACAACCTCGCTGCGGACTACGGGATCGCCCTCCAAAATGTCGATGTCTCCAGTTCGCAGAAGGACACGGTGAAAGGTCAGACAGCACTTGGCGCCATCGGCGCATCGAATCAAAAGTATGATTCGCTCACGTTTACCTTCAGCACGACCGCTACCTATACCGAATTCGTCCAGTTCCTAACCGAGCTCGAATCGAGCCTGCGCATCGTCGATCTCGTCTCGCTCTCTATTGCTTCGGGGGCAAGTATCCAATCGACCGCCTCTAGTGCGACGAATCCATTTCCGCAAGGTGCAAACCCAACCGCCGGTGCACGATCGACCGAGCCCTTGTATACCTACAACATCACGTTGCGTACGTACTGGCTCAAATAACTAGTGTATGGAATCCCTCTTTCGAAATAAAATCTTCCTCGTCGTAATCGCGCTTGTCGTCGCGGGCGCGGTATGGTTTGGCCTGTCGTCCTCTCCTGTCGAGAATGACCTCGTCTCGACGCCAACTTCAGTCTCCGGTCCGTCCGTCGATCAGGGAATTGTCTCCACGCTCTTGGCACTACGAGCAGTCAAGCTCGATGGGACGATCTTCAAAGATCCGGCGTTCATCCTTTTGAAGGACTTCTCGACCGAGATCATACCGGAGCCGGTAGGTCGTACGAATCCATTTGCGCCGCTCTCGGCTCAGTCACGGCTCCCACCGAGGAGCACCACAAGTCCCCAAACCGTCACGCCGCCGCGCCGGTAACATATCGTATGCCGGGAGCGGGAACCACAACGGCAGGTGCGACGAGCGCTCAGCCCGTCGGCGATGTGCCGGTGCGCACTATAGGTGACGCAAAGATCGCATACGATACGCTCCGCTTTATCCCCGAGGAATCGGCGACACACTACGGATTAGTGCCCTTGGGAGTTGTCGAAGGTGTTCTCGAGGTCGGCATGTTGGATCCCGACAACATCGAAGGGATCGACGCCTTGAATTTTATCGCGCGGACGACCGGGATGCCCTTCAAGATCTATAAGATCGGCAGAGAGGATTTCGATAAGGTGTTGGGGATGTATCGTGGATTGAGCGGAGAGGTCGAGCGGGCCGTTTCTGACCTCGCGGCAGAGCACGTACAAGAAAAAGGGAAAACAGGTTTGCCTGCGCAGGGAGGCGAGCACGAAAATTCTTCGCTCGACCTCGAAAACCCCTCGATCGGGAAGGGTGCGACAATGGAGAAGATCACCGAAGACGCTCCGACGATCAAGATCGTCTCGACAATATTGCGATACGCGGTCGACGGCAAAGCCTCCGATGTCCACATCGAGCCACAGCCCTCGGGTGTGCGGGTACGCTACCGTGTCGACGGTGAGCTGCATACAAACGTGATCTTGCCGCTCTCCACGCACCGTGCGCTCGTCGCGCGCGTAAAGGTCCTTGCTTCGATCAGGCTCGACGAAATGCGCAAGCCGCAGGACGGTCGCTTCTCGGCTTCGATCGATACGCGTCAGATCGACTTCCGCGTTTCCACCTTTCCCTCCTACAACGGGGAGAAAGTGGTCATCCGCATCCTCGACCGCGAGCAGGGGTTCATTCCCCTCGATCAAATCGGCCTCACCCCACGGAATCTAGATTTGATACGAAAAGCCGTCTCGGCCCCGCACGGACTGGTCTTGATCTCAGGGCCGACGGGCTCCGGAAAATCCACGACGCTCTACTCGATGTTGACCGAGGTCGACCGTGAGCACAAAAATGTCCTTTCCCTCGAAGACCCCATTGAATACTACGTTGAGGGTGTCATCCAGTCACAGGTGCGTCCTGAGATCGGGTATACGTTTGCCAACGGTTTGCGGACGACCTTGCGCCAAGACCCCGATGTCATCATGGTGGGTGAGATCCGCGATGGCGAGACCGCAAAACTTGCCATTCAGGCAGCTCTCACCGGTCACCTCGTCTTGTCGACCATACACACCAACGATGCGGTCGGGACGATCCCGCGCCTTATCGACATGGGGGTCGATCCGTACCTCATCCCGCCGGTCTTGATACTCTCGATTGCGCAGCGTCTCGTGCGCACATTTTGTCCGGACGCAGCGAGCGAGGTTGCGCTCGGCACGTCGCAGCGCAAGAGCATCGAAAAGCAGCTCAAATCACTTCCCGAGAAGTACCGCTTCAAAATACCTGAAGCCGTCTATGAGCCGGTGCGCACCCCCACCTGTCCTACGGGCTTGCGCGGGCGTATGGCGGTATTCGAAGTGTTGGAAATGTCCTCCGATATCGAGCGGATCGTCCTCGACAACCCCGTCGACTCGCGTATTTGGGCAGCTGCGCGTGCGCAAGGCATGCTCACCATGCAGGAGGATGCTATGATTAAAGCGTTCGATAAGCACGTTCCGTTTTCCGAAGTAAATACCTTGAGCACGCTTCTGCTTGCGGGTGATGAGGGCGAGCCGCCCCGTCCCGCAGACCCGAAGCTTGCTCCGGAGACGGAAGCGCCCGAGACCACCAACGTATGACCCAACAAGATACACCGGCAACAAAAGGCAGCATTCTTCTCATCGACGATGACAAGTTCCTTCTGGATATGTATGGGATGAAATTTTCCCAGGCCGGACACACGGTCGAGGCATGTCTCTCGGCCAATGAGGCACTTACGACACTCCGCGGGGGATTTCAGCCCGACGTGATCCTATTTGACCTCACGATGCCCGAACTCGATGGATTTTCTTTTTTGAAGGCACTCTCTGATGAACATCTTGCGGGCAATTCGATCAAAATCGCACTCACGAACCAAAGCGACGAATCCGAGAAAGAAAAAGCAGCAGAGCTTGGCGCCGCACGCTACATCGTGAAGGCAAGCATGATCCCGTCGGAAGTTGTCAACACGGTGCACGAAGAGCTGGCAAAGCACCGAGCCTAGTACTGGTATCATTTCTCTATACTATTCAATATATGAATGATTATCCCGCGCTCCTGAAAAAATATATCAATGTGGTCGTCCACGAAGGCGGCTCGGATCTGCACTTCTCGACTGGTGCGCACCCCACGATCCGCGTCGCGGGCGCTCTTTCTCCGATGCTTAAAGAGCCGGTATTGACCGGAGAAGACACGCAAGGCTTCCTCAAAGCCCTGATCTCTCCGGAGCTTGAACAACGCTTCAGGGAGCATCAGGAGATAGATTTTGCATACGAGAGCCCCGAAAAGTACCGTTTTCGCGGCAACGCGTATTTCCAACGGGGAGCTATCTCGATCGCGCTCCGTCTCATCCCGAAGCAGATCCTGACCGTCAAAGATCTCAATCTCCCCGATGTACTGACGTCATTCGCGCGAAAAGAGCAGGGGTTCTTCTTGGTCGTCGGGCCGGTGGGGCAGGGGAAAACAACGACACTCGCATCTCTGATCGAACTCATCAATTCTGAGCGAATGGAGCACATCATCACGATCGAGGATCCGGTCGAGTATCTTTTCGAACCGAAACAATCACTCATCGATCAACGCGAAGTCGGTATCGACACCAAGGATTTTGCATCAGCACTCCTCTCGGCCTTCCGCGAGGATGTCGACGTCATTTTGGTCGGAGAGATGCGCGGGCCGGAGACTATGGCGGCGGCGGTGACCGCTGCCGAGACCGGCCACCTCGTCTTCTCCACCTTGCACACCAACAACGCCGCGCAGACCATAGATCGCATTATCGACACCTTCCCCGGCGGGCAGCAGGATCAAATACGCCTGCAGCTCGCCGCGTCTTTGGCCGGCATTTTCTCCCAGCGCCTCGTTCCGCGCATTTCCGGCGGACGTATTCCGAGCTACGAGCTCCTCATCAACAACAAAGCAGTCGCAAACCTTATTCGTGAAAAGCGTACGCACGAGATCAACACGGTGATCGAGACCGGAATGACCGAAGGTATGATCGACATGAACCGCTCGCTCGCCGAGCTTGTCGCACGCGGCGAGATCACCCCTGAAAGTGCCTATCAACACTCCCTCAATCCAAACGTCCTGCAAAAACTTCTCTAAGATATGGCCGTATTCAAATACACTGCCCTTGATGCGGAAGGCAACGAGCGGCAAGGCACGATCGACGCGGTTAACATGGACGTCGCGATCGCTGCCCTCCAGAGGAGAGGCTTGGTAATCTCCGGTATCGACCCTGCAGAGAAATCGACACTTCTGTCTCACCGTCTCTCACTTTTCGATCGTGTGACCAATGCGGATGTCGTCATGCTCTCCCGCCAGATCACGACCCTTTTCGAAGCGCAGGTCTCGGCTTTGCGTGCATTCCGGTTGTTGGCGGCAGAAGCCCGTACTGCTGCATTGGGCGAGAAGTTGACAGCGATCGGCAACGATCTGCAGAGCGGGAGTTCGATCTCGGCCTCTCTTGCGCGGCATCCCGATACATTCTCCCCGTTTTACGTAAACATGGTGCGCGCCGGCGAGGAGTCCGGAAAGCTCGACGAGACCTTCGCCTTTCTCGCAGACTACCTGGATCGCAACTACGAACTTACCCAGAAAGCCCGCAATGCGCTCGTCTATCCGGCATTCATCATGCTCACCTTCGTCGTGGTCATGGTCCTCATGATGACGCTGGTCATCCCGAATCTTGCGAGTATGCTCGACGAGGTCGGGCAAGACGTCCCGCTGTATACCAAGATCGTGATCGGACTCTCGGGATTCATCTCGCGCTACATCGTCCTCATTCTCATCCTCCTCGTTATCGGGGCAGTCTTTCTCTACCGATTCTCACGTACGACACACGGCAGAGAAGTACTCTCACGCGCGCGCCTTGAGACGCCAGCTATCGGTAATATCTACCGCAAGATCTTCCTCTCGCGTATCGCGGATAACCTCGCGACGATGCTTCAGAGCGGTATTCAGGTGTTGCGTGGTCTCGAGATCACCGGATCGGTCGTGGGAGATGCCGTCTATGAAAAAGTGCTCGCCGACGCCGCGGTTGATGTCAAAGGCGGCATGCCCCTCTCCGAAGCGTTTCGCAAGCATCCGGAAGTCCCCGGAATCATCGTGGCTATGGTCAAAATCGGCGAAGAGACGGGAAATATGGGAAAGATCCTCGAGACCATGGCGCGGTTTTACCGCCGCGAGGTGAATAACGCTGTCGATACCCTAGTCGGGCTTATCGAGCCTCTCATGATCGTGATTCTTGCCGTCGGCGTTGCCATACTCCTCGCCTCTGTCTTGTTGCCTATCTACAACATAGCTTCCTCCTTCTAGAGTTTTGTTATCCCCACGCCCATCTTGAGAGGGTAGAGGAGGGGTATACAATGGGCGTACTCGTTATTAAGCTAATTTAGCAAGTATTCACTATATTATGAAGACATTTTACAAGAGGGGCCTCGCCCTGAGTCAATCGAAGGGTTTTACGTTGATCGAGCTTTTGGTCGTCATTGCGATCATCGGCATCCTTTCTTCGATCGTCCTTGCCTCACTCAATAGCGCACGCACCAAAGGCCGCGACGCACGTCGTGTTTCGGACATCAAGCAGCTCCAGCTCGCTCTTGAGCTTTACTACGATGCAAACAGTGCGTATCCAGCTGAATTGACAACCGCTGCTTTGGTGGATGCTGGTTATATTGCTACGATGCCAACGGACCCTTCTGATTCCCCTGGAACAGCTTGCACTACCGGCGCGGAAGCGAGCTGTTACGATTACGATCAGACTTCAAGCGGTGCTTCCTATGAACTCGGTGCCAATCTTGAGACTAGCGGTCATACCGCTCTAAATTCGGACGCCGGAGACACCGTCGTTGCAGGAGGTGACATTACTGCGGGGGCCGACACGACAAGTTGCACCGGAGGGGCAAATCGCTACTGCTACAACGTCGCCCCGTAAGGACCGCATCTCTTCTCTACTCTACACGCCCAAAACCCCGCCTCGAACGCGGGGTTTTGTGCTATATACTTCGACGATGAGTGCAATTGTTTTCGGACTCTTTGGCCTCATTGTCGGGAGTTTTCTCAACGTCGTCGTCCTTCGCCACGGCGTACGCTCGATCGGCGGGCGAAGTGGTTGTATGAGCTGTGGCGCACAGCTTCGATGGTACGACATGCTGCCGGTTGTCTCATGGCTGGCGCTCGGAGGTAGGTGTCGGGCGTGTCGAGCTCGGATATCGCCCCAATACCCGTTTGTTGAGGCTACAACCGCGATTTTATTTGGCTTCATCGGTGCGTCATCGCTCTCCATCCTTCCCCAAGTGATCAGTTGTCTCATTCTGGCGCTCCTTGTTGCGATAAGCGTCTATGACCTCCGACACACCATCATTCCCGATGAGTGGGCATACGCATTTGCGGGCCTCGCGTTCGTCTCCCAATTCCTTCTACCTCTCTCGGGAGAGTTCAACCCATGGTGGTTTGTCTTTGCGGGACCCGTTGTTGCCGCGCCCCTCTTTGCGCTCTGGCTTTTCTCGGGCGGACGGTGGATGGGACTGGGGGATGCAAAACTGGCGCTTGGTATCGGATGGCTCCTCGGACCTGTACTCGGCATCTTTGCGGTTTTCGGTGCGTTCGTCGTCGGCGCTATCGTGTCGGTGGGCATACTCCTTCCTCTGCCACGCATCGTCCGTGCGCTGTACACACTCGGGATAACTTCGGCCGATATAGGCGCTGGAGGGTTTACAATGAAAAGCGAGATTCCGTTTGGGCCGTTTCTCATATTCAGCTGCATCATCATATGGTTCGCAACACTGTACGGCATAGATCCACTCGAAGTCTTCGGGCTTTTACCCCTTACCACTTTTTAAAAAGTGATAAGGGGTTTACCCTTATCGAACTCTTGGCAGTAACCGCCATTATCGTGGTTGTGACCGGCGTCGTGCTTGCCAACAACGGCCGCTTCGGAGGTGTCGTACAACTCCAGAATCTTGCATACGATGTAGCGCTCTCTATCCGGCAAGCGCAGGTATACAGCATCTCGGTGCAGCGATATGGGACGGGGACGGATGACTTCAGCACCGCGTATGGCGTGCATTTCGAAACGGCCCTTTCTCAGAATTACATGCTGTTTGGAGATGTCGACGAGGATGGCTTTTTCGACCGGGAGCCTCTACCTAACGGTGAGAATGTATCTCCCTCACCGTATACGATCCGCAACGGATTCCAGATAATCGGTCTCTGCGCGCCGGCAGGAAGTGATGCGACGACTTGTATGAACGCCTATCCCTCTACCCAACTCGACATTGTCTTTAAGAGGCCGGAGGCGGATGCGTATATACGGAAAAATGGCCAGTCGGGTTTGCATTCGAGTGCGCGCATCATCCTCCGCTCTCCGCGCAACGATGTCATGAGTGTCGTGGTCGAGAACAACGGTCAGATCTCGGTCAAGAGGGAAGCTTCTCAATAGTATGGATGGGATCAAACACAAGTTCGCAAGATTTTTTTCGTCGGAACGTGCTCGTTCCGACGTGAACCTTCTCCCATCGGCCGCAGGCCGACAGTCGAACCGCCTGGGGCGGCGCCTCACGGCGGATTCAGGCTTTACCCTCATCGAAATGATAGTCGCTGTCGGGCTTTTCGCGGTCGTGATGCTCGTTTGCGTCGGGGCACTTCTCTCTCTCATACACGCCAATCGCAAGGCGCAGGCGCTGCAATCAGTAATGAACAACCTCAACATCGCGCTCGACGGCATGGTGCGCTCTGTGCGCACAGGGAGCGACTACCAATGTGATTCTGGCACCGATTGCCCGAACGGAGGAACTGCTCTTTCATTCAAACCTAACGACCCGCAGGAGCCGCGCTGGTTCTACCGCTTCAACGGTACCCGATTAGAGCGTTCAACGAGCAATCCGGTCGCGTACGACGCCATCACCGCGCCGGAGGTATCTATCGAGGAGATGCGTTTCTTTGTCGTGGGCACTGACTCGGGCGATACAACGCAGCCGAAGGTTGTCATCGTCATCAAAGGGAGCGCAGGGGCTGAGGGCACGACCGCGCGCACCACATTCCACATCCAAGCAACTGCGGTCCAACGAGTACTTGATCTATGACCCCTTACCACTTTTGCTATGTATATGTACTCAACAGCATGCGGTTTTCGCACGAACTTTATATCGGCTTTACGCATAATCTTAGAAAACGCTTGGTCGAACATAATCAGGGCAGTGTTATTTCTACGAAGCGATATACCCCCTGGAAACTTTTATATTACGAGGCGTTTTCTAATGAATCTTTTGCAAGGGCACGAGAGCTTCATCTCAAAAACAACGGCAATCCTATGAGGGAGTTGAAAAAAAGAATTGGTTTCGTGGTCGCTAGCAAAAGTGGTAAGGGGTTCACTCTCATCGAGACCCTGGTCGCGGTGTCGCTTCTTACCATTGCGGTCGTGGCTCCGATGACGCTTGCATCGAGGAGCCTCGGGTCGGCTTACTACGCGCGCGACCAGATTACCGCCTTTTATCTCGCGCAGGAAGCGATCGAGGCGGTACGCTCTCTCCGCGATGCGCAGGTCCTGAGGATTGCGCAGAGTTCAGACGGTTCCTTAATTGATATTTTTGACCCCACGATCATTCCCATAAGCAGTAGCGGTCAGGATAAACCTTTCGTGATCGATGTACGGAAGAGTGATTACTCCGAAGAAGGTGTGATCGTCCCTTGTCCCACTTCCGCACCATGTCCGGCGCTTCAAACCAATGGCGTGTTGTATGGATATGACCCCGATTCTTCTTGGAGGGACACGAATTTTACGCGGGTAGTGCACGTGTACCCAGTGGGGGAAGATGAATTTCGCGTGACGGTTACGGTCTCGTGGCAGACGGGCGCTGTCCAAAGACGCACCTTCACCATTTCGGAGAATATGTATCGGTGGGTCAACGACGGCTCGAGCCAACTATGACTATGAAGAACTTCCGCAAAAACACCCAAAGGGGATTTACGCTGCTTCTTGCCGCACTCGTTTCTTCTGTCGTGCTTGCAGTCGGCGCTGCGATCTTTAGCATCGCGCAAAAACAAGTCACACTCTCCGCTTTGGGGAGGGATTCGCAGTTTGCCTTCTATGCAGCCGACACGATCGCGGAATGCGCGCTGTACTGGGATTTCCGGTTCGAGTATTTTGCTTCGACCACCCCGACTTCTATCACACCCAAATGCGACGCCGTTGCTCTAAATTTTGTGAATCAAGTCGGGAGTTCGTACCCGTATGTCATGACGTCGGAGCAGATCGGTCTTTTCAGTACCGAGGTCTCGGGCGAGCTCTGTGCGCAGGTGTCTGTCACAAAGTGTCAGGGGACGTTCGAGGACGGTGATTGTCAGTCTAGTCCGACTGCTCCTATAAGGACCATCATTCACGCCGACGGCTATAGCACCAGCTGTGCCTCAATTCTCTCGAGTACGCGGGCGCTGCAGAGGTCGGTGGAGTTGCGGTACTGACCTTGTTATGATGCGTGCGTATGGCTGTACCGGCTGATGTGCGCGCGCGTTACGAAAAGCTCAAAACGACGATAAACCGTTACCGGCGACTCTATCATGTATACGACAAAGAAGAGATCTCTGCCGAAGCGCTCGACTCACTCAAGCACGAGCTTGCGGAGATAGAGGCGGCCCATCCATCGCTTATAGGGCCTGATTCGCCATCGCAACGCGTGGCTGGGGCACCACTCCCGGGTTTTAAGAAAGTACGGCACAAAGTAGCGCAGTGGTCGTTCAACGACGCTTTTACGCCCGAGGAAATGCAGGAGTTTGATGCACGCGTGAAGCGATTCCTCCGCCCGACGCAAGGCGATGTTGAGCCAACGTATACCTGTGAGCTCAAGATCGATGGCCTCAAAGTCATTTTGGAGTATAAGGACGGTCTTCTCAAAAATGCCGCAACGCGCGGCGATGGTACGGTCGGCGAAGGCGTCACGCACAACATCAGGACCATCGAATCGGTCCCGCTCTCGCTCGAGCGGCCGGTCGACATCATCGTCGAGGGGGAAGTGTGGATGAGCTCGAAGAATTTGGAGGCGCTCAATCGAAAGAGACAGAAAGAGGGCGAGCCGCCATTCGCAAATCCCCGTAACGTCGCGGCGGGCTCTATCCGTCAGCTTGACCCGAGTATTGCGGCTTCACGCAAGCTCGATATGTTTGTCTATGATGTCGCAGAGACGAGCGAGAACATGCCGTCTACCCAAGCAGAGGAGCTCGAATATTTGCGCGAACTCGGGTTCAAGGTGAACCCGCATCACTCTCTGGCAAAAAATATCGAGGAGTGCATCGATTTTTGGGAGACGTGGAAAAAGAAAGGGCGGCATCAGGAATACTGGACCGACGGAGTCGTCATCAAAGTCAACGAGAAAAAATATCAGGACGCCTTGGGCTATACCGGCAAAGCCCCTCGTTTTGCTATCGCGCTCAAATTTCCCGCAGAGCAGGTGACCACCATTCTCGAAGACGTCGTCTTTCAGGTGGGGCGCACCGGTGTCATTACACCCGTCGCGCACCTCAAGCCTGTCTCGGTAGCGGGGACGACGGTGTCACGCGCGACCTTGCACAACGAAGATGAAATAAAACGCCTCGACGCACGCATCGGAGATACTGTGGTGCTCCAGAAAGCGGGTGATGTCATTCCAGAAATTGTTGAAGTGGTCAAAGACTTGCGGCCCAAAGGTGCCAAAAAATTTAAGTGGCCAAGTCACATTCCGGAATGCGGTGGCGACGGCAAGATAGAGCGCGTACCGGGGGAAGTGGCGTGGCGATGCGTCGACAAAAGCTCGTTTGCCGTGTCGCGGCGCGTCTTCCACAACTTCGCGGGGAAGCATGCGCTCGACATCGAAGGTTTGGGTAAGAAGACAGTCGACCTCCTGCTCGAAGAGGGTCTCGTCCAGCACTTCGACGACATCTTCACGCTCGAAGAGGGCGACGTGCTTCCGCTCGAAGGATTTGCCGAAGTGTCGGCGAAAAAACTCATCGAGTCCATCCAAAGATCGCGCGAAGTCGAACTTGCGCGGCTTTTGGTCGGGCTCTCCATCCCGCATATCGGTGAAGAGACCGCGATTCTCCTCGCGCAGGAATTCCGCTCGCTCGACGCGCTCGCGCAAGCGAGCGAGGAGAAGCTTAATGCGATAGAGGGAATGGGGGATATCATGGCGAAAGCCGTGCATGATTGGTTCCACGACAGAGAAAACCTCAAGCTGCTCGCGCGACTCAAAAAGGTCCTGACAATAAAATCACCGCCTCGCAAAGCAGCCCGCTCGCTCCCGCTCGCGGGCAAGACCTACGTCTTGACCGGCTCTCTCAAATCCATGTCGCGCGACGAGGCCAAAGCAAAAATCCGTGCCCTCGGTGGGGATGTTTCGTCCTCCGTATCAAAGAAGACCACGGCGGTGATAGCGGGCATTGAGGCGGGCTCAAAACTCGACAAAGCTAAAGAATTAGGCGTTTCGGTCCTGACGGAGGACGGTTTTTTGAAGTTGTTGAACAAGTGATACTATCTCGACATGGTTGAAGGCATTGGAAATCTAGGGGGGGGTCCGAACCGTCCCGAATCGAATGAAAAGATAAAACCGACGGAAGTAAATTTTTTCAAGCTCGGTGGTACTTGGGACATGATTTTTCGGGATGGACAGAAGATTGGGACTGGAAATCTCGACGATGACGCCTTAAAAGAAATGCAGACCAAGGTGGGCTATTTTAGTGATAATCCACAAGAGCTAATTGCGGCTGATAGAAAACTAGCCATACAGCTATACTCGCAGTTCCAGCGCACCGAACCCGCAATAAGTGATGTTGGGGAACATCTTTCTTCTTGGGCTCATACAGATGATTTATTAAATGAGCAAGTAAAGGATTTTGTTCGGGGACCCTTTATTCCCTTGTTCAGTGGCGATAGCTCCCACCTTGAAAGTCAGATTACGGCTCCTCTTATTACTACACTGATTAAGCGTGCAATACAAGAGCCGCATAAACCACTTTTAGGTGGACAGGGCACAGATACTGCAGATATGGCACTTTTGCAGCTGTACGACGCTTTTACGTTCGACACGGAATTACCGCCGCTAATTCTTGCTGGCGCGAATCGGTCGCACGTAGAAGCCGGATCAGATGCACCACAAAACTTTCTAGACGCGGCACGACTAGCAAATCGGGATTTACCCCCAGGCGCCTATTGGGTATTCCAAGGTAATTTGTACAAAGGTTCGGATGTTATAAAGGTCGATCCGACAGAAAGTCGACTCATCGAGCAACAATCCACCTTCCATTCACCACATCAACACAATATTCCTATAGCTTCTGTCTCAAAGGAATATGGACCAGCGCGTTGGGAAGCTCGCAAGTCACCATCCGAATCACACATCGTACACAAAATAACAGTCGAGAATCTTTACGATACCTTAGAGAGTATCTACAACCCTGATCTTGGAAAGAAAGACTCGATTCCAAGAATCGTGATACCCGGTATTCGCGATTCTAAGAATAGGGCCGTTGTGATCGCAGCGCATAGTTTAGGAAATACAGGTAACGGCATTAGGAATGCGTGTATTAAAGAGGCCCTCAAAGGGAAGCCAATTGTGGGTATAAGTCGGACTTTGATAAGTGCCACTAACGAAGAATATGCCGCCTCACTTTTTGGGGCCAATCGCAATCCAGAAGAATTAGGCGGAACAAAGAGGATAATAATTTACGGTCACAAGCTTAACTCTTCCGTTGCAAATGCATTGATGGCACGTGCTTTGCTCGAGAATTTCAATCAAGCCCAAACTCAAGAACTATTTACAAAATATGCGCAGTCGAGAGAACTAGCCTAAACTCACCGCCTCGCGGGAAACCAGCTTTTCTTGTATCATTCCGCCATGACTGTAGATATTGCTGCGCTCGCTAGATTGGCGCGGTTGGAGATTTCAGGAGATGAGTTGGCGAAGCTGGAAAAGGAAATTCCGGAGATTTTGCATTTTGTCGAGACGATACAAAAAGCTGATGCGGGGAAAGAGGCAAAGTCGCCTGAGCATCGCAATATCATGCGCGCGGACGAGAATCCTATTGAAAGCGGCAAGCATACCAAGGCACTTCTAGATGCCGCGCCTGCGCGGGAAGGGGACCGCATTGCGGTGAAGCAGGTCATTTCGCGCAAGAAAAAATAACATGGACCTTTCCACGCTCACCATCGCCGAAGCCCGTCGCGCGCTCGATGCCAAGGAGTATTCCGCGCTTGAGCTTACGGAGGCGTATCTCGATGCAATCGCAAAAAAAGACGGCGAGATACACGCGTACCTCGAAGTATGGGCGGATTCGGCACGCGAAGAAGCTAAAGCGGCCGATGCGATGATCGCGGCGGGGAAATCGCAGCCGCTCACGGGCATTCCTATCGCGGTCAAAGACAATATTTTAATAGAGGGACGTGTCGCTAGCGCCGCATCAAAAATGCTAGAAAATTATGTCGCCTCGTATGATGCGACCGTCATCTCCAAACTCAGAGCACAGGGCGCAGTATTCTTGGGTCGCACCAACATGGATGAATTCGCGCTTGGAAGCTCTACAGAGAATTCCGCATATGGCCCGACCAAAAATCCCCACGATATCTCGCGCGTCCCCGGCGGCACCTCGGGCGGTTCTGCCGCTGCCGTTGCCGCAGGGATGGCACTCGCGGCACTCGGCAGCGACACCGGCGGCTCCATCCGCCAACCCGCGGCTTTTTGCGGCATCGTCGGGCTGAAGCCGACGTACGGGGCTGTTTCCCGCTCCGGCCTTATTGCCGCCGCTTCTTCGCTCGATCAGATAGGCACGCTGGGCAAGAACGTTGGCGACGCACGAATTCTTTTTGATGCGATCCGCGGGCACGACCCAATGGACAGCACTTCTCTGCCTGATATCGCATCCGCGAAGACTGAGCGAAAGGTGATAGGTGTGCCGCGTGAGTCTTTGAAAGATCTTGATGCGGAAATGCGGGCGCAGTTTGAAGTCACACTGCAAACGTTGGAGGACAAAGGGTACTCGATTGTCGACGTCGCGCTCCCGTCCTTGCAATACGCGCTCGCGGTCTACTACATCATCAATCCAGCAGAAGTTTCCACGAATCTCGCACGACTCGACGGCATCCGATACGGACTATCTGTCCCTGCGGATGTAATAGGGGAAGTCTATTCAAAGACGCGAGCAGCAGGGTTTGGACCCGAGACTCGCCGGAGGATACTCGTCGGTACCTTTGTGCTCTCTTCGGGTTACGCCGATGCCTATTATCGGAAAGCGCGTTCGGTGCGCGAGCTCATACGCGCGGATTTTGCAAAAGCATTCCAGACAGTTGATGCGATCGTCATGCCGACGACCCCTTCGCCCGCGTTCAAGCTCGGTGAGAAAAATAACGACCCCGTATCCCTGTATCTGGAAGATATTTTCACCGTGCCCGTGAATCTTGCAGGAGTGCCGGCGATTTCCGTCCCCGGAGGTACCGTCGAGAGAGAGGGGAAAAAGTTGCCAGTCGGATTTCAGATAATCGGTCCGTGGGGGAGCGAAGAGATTCTCTTCGCGGTGGGCGAAACCGCCACGAGGCGCGCGTAGCGGCCGAGTGTCTGCCGAAGGCAGATACGAGGAGTTTCGGGCACGCGCGAGCACGCGCGGGCCACTAACGCAGGAGGAACCACGGCAAGCTCTCAACAGCAGGTTATAATCTTCGTTATGTACACCGATCCATCGGCCGGTAGTTCTATAGGGTCGGCGCTGTGGTTTTTGAGCGAGATTGCGTTTAAGTGGATACCCGGTGCGGTGATGACCGTCGCAGGGACCGGCGTGCCGGCTCCCGCCGGCGAGGTATCGCCACTCGCCACCCCTCTCACACATCCTGTCTCCGCTCCGGAAGTCGTTCAGTACTTGCAGGTAGCCTCGGCGCCGGGAGCGTACGACCGGCTCTTCGAGCAGTGGAGTACGTTTGTCGCGTTCTCACTCCTCATCACCTTGTGTCTCGCCGCCCTCGTGATCTATTGCACCATACGCGTATTTCAAATACGCCAGTTGGAGAGGCGTAAATTTGCCTCGGCGCAGCGCACGGTCGTTGCGCACGATGTGCCGAAGAGCCAATTGCGCTGGAACAGGATCCTCGAACAGGCCACAAGCGATTCCGAGCAATCCTGGCGTCTCGCGATCCTCGAAGCGGACATCATGTTGAACGAACTCCTCGACACGATGGGCTACAAAGGCGAGACCATGGCGGATAAGATGCGCGGCGTCGATCGCGCGAATTTCAATACCATAGATCTCGCGTGGGAGGCGCACAAGATCCGCAACAGGATCGCACACGACGGTAGCGCGCACCATCTCACCGCGCGCGAGACGCGGCGCGTCATCGCGCTGTATGAAAAAGTGCTCAAAGAATCGCGCTTTATTGAGTAAGTGTTTTCAAGAATTCATTGCGCCGACCTCTCATTTGTAGTAGACTTGCGATAGCGGGGTGGAGCAGTAGTAGCTCGCAAGGCTCAATTGGGCTCGCTCACGAGTAATTGTGAACGGAACACCTGTCAAATTCGGTGAAACCTCTCTCGCGGTGCGACGTGGCAATACCGAGCCAAGTCCAGCCCCAGTTTTGGAAAATGAATTTCGTTTCTCAAAACTGGAGCTGGGAAGGTGTAGAGACTAGATGGCAGGCCCCTGGTGAGATGTAAAATTTCCCAGGGTGAAGGTATAGTCCAGACTACAAACTCACTCGCCATTTGGTGAGTGGGGCGGCAAAAGCCGTAGCGGTACGCATAACCTTGAGGTCGCGGGTGCAAGTCCCGCCCCCGCAACAAATTTCGCAGAGATCCCCACTCGGGGATTTTTGCGTTTTAGCAAGAGAATCAAAGCTTTTTTGCGACTGCAATTTTTTCAACGATTTCTTGCTTTTGTTTCTGAATCCATTGGTTGCCCACGGGTTGCCCAAAACTCTCGTTCAGCACATGTCTTGGGTTCAGCGTATCTATCGCTTCTCGCAGGTCAGTCGGTGCAAGGTGCGCGTAACGCATCGTTGTCAGAATGCTCGAATGTCCGAGAAGAGCTTGTACGCGATTCAATTGAACTCCCTTTGTAACGAGTCGCGAGGCAAACGTATGTCGGAACGTGTGCCATCCGATTTTTTCTTTGTCTAATCCAACGCTCTTTCGAATCTTCGTCAGTCGGCGACCGGCTCGTTTATGATCGAATGGTTTGCCGTCGGCGTCGAGGAATACGTACCCGGTACTCTTCTTACGTTCGTACAGCGCTTCATAGACGTCGGAGTCGAGCGGAATGTATCTCTCGCGATTGCTTTTAGGGGGGACCAACGCTTTTGCGATGTCGCACAGCGAGTGTCGGACCGTGAGTTCGCGTCTTTCCCAATCAATCGATGACCACTGAAGACCTCGGATTTCGCCCTGACGCATTCCTGTTCGCAATGCCGTGAGGATCATCTCGTGAATCACACCCTCCGTGTGAGAGAGAAACAATTCGCACTCATCAGGCGAGAGGTATCTCATGTGAGGAGGAGCACACTTGGGCCATTTGATTTTCGGCGGTGTCCCTTCGAGCTGTAACCACTCGTACGCAGTAATGAGGCATTTGTTGAGTATCGTCAGGCGATTTTTGATTGTTTTGTTCGCGATTCCTTCTTTGACGAGTTGCGCTTTGTACTGATCAACATGATACGAGGTGATTTGTCCGACCAGCATCTTCCCGAAGAACGGAACGAGAGACGCGGACAATACGTATTTCTTGTGTTTTTGCTCCGAAGGTTTGTTATTCGGGATCACGTAGTCCTCGAACCACTTCGCTGCGAACTTCTCGAAGACGGGATCCTTCCTCTCCGCTCGATCCATCGATTCTCCGCGTGCCAATTTTTGTCGCAACATCGCTTCGTATGCGAGTGCCCCGGTGCGAGAGTTTTCAGGGCTTCGTTTTCTATGCCGTGTGTGGTTTGCCCTGAAATCAATCCACCACGATTTTTTTATCATTCGTACTGACATAACTATATTGAGTCGATTGATTCCACTCTTTGTTTCTCCAAGTAACTCGAGATATCTCGCGTGAAGAAACGGACGCCGCCCCCTACCTTGATGAAAGGGATGGATCGTTTTTCTTGCAGACGTCTCACGGTCGTTTCGGAAACTTTCAGATACTCCGCCACATCGGGAATAGTAAGCAGTTCGTCTGTCCGGTAGGAATCAGCCGACATATTTTTCAAGGAGCAGTACATGGTCGGTGGTAATCACCGACGAGGAGTACAACTCTACCACCAACGCAATCTTTGAACTAAGCATAATAGGTTTGCCGGCGCTATAGATTTCGATCCTCCGGCTCCGTATAAGGCAGCCCTATTAATTTGAAAAGATCTTTTTCCTCGCGAATCTCATGCCTCTCCCCATCGCGAACGAGATAGCCATCCTCACCCTTAAACCCTCGCTGGACCCACCTCACGCCCAAAACGTGACGACTATAGTCGGCCGATCCAGTTCTTATCGCAAATATATTTCCCCAGTTTCCTTCCTCCGCAAAAAAGAGATCGAGCTTGATTCCTTCCGGCAGGATCCTCTGGGTATACTTCGTCTTCCTATACTCGAGAGGACCTTTTACCACTTCCCATCGATCGACAACGGTCGCGAGCCCACTTTCGAATAGCCCGACCGAGTACGGCTTGGGGATGGCGACTATCTCAATATCTTTTACCGTCGGCTTCTTTCGTCGGATGCTTCCGGCGATTTCGATTCGGACGCAGTGCGGCCTCAATCTCTCGAGAATGTCCGAGGCAATCTTAAAGGCCTCGGCGTAGGGATATTTTTTCTCGTCGGTTTCAGTTTTACTTTTCATGATTCTATTCAAACAAAAACCACCCGCGTTTTGAGCAGGTGGGAGACGGGCGATGAATCTCTTTAATCGAGGGCTTACTTTATTGCAATTCTGAACTCCATCCTTTTTACCCACCACGGTGGTCCCACCGTGGGTCTATTGGTGGGTGTATCTAAAAACTAACTGCCACGTAGTGCCGTTGGTTATCAACTGTACAGGCGGGTACTTTATTGCTTTCAATCGCCGGTTGAATTCCTTCTCTGCCTTTTTGATTTGTAAACCCGTTGGTGTCTCATTGTTATCCATCCCCTTGGTAACCTGCTCGATTACCACCTCCTGAGAATACGCATAACCCCACTCTCTTCCCAAGAAGCCCATCGTCTCGCCGTACAGAGTGCCAGCCTTGAAAAGTCTAGACTCCGGAAGATTTTTGGTTGAGATATGCCACCACCCATCCTTCTTGAAGACCTTGGCGACGTTATTTGTATAAAACGCCTTCTCCTTGATTTGGTCCGCATGAATAGTCTTCCACACTTTTTCTACCATTTTTTCGATTTCTGGCATCGGGGTCGAGAACGTCGCATCAATGCGCTCGACCTCGTTTTTGATCTTCCCGTATACCTCGTTGACTCTCATGATCACGTCGTTGGTGGTCAGTCCCTGCCTATGAAAGTCGCTCTGTGCCGTATTAAGGTCTCCAAACGGAAGATAGTACGAGGGCAATTTGATTTTTAGCCCGCCGGCAAGATTCTTTATCGCAGGCACGACTTCTCGAATGTAGATAATATTCAGGTCTTTACGGGGATGCAAAACGTCTTGGCAATAAACATACAAAATCTCTCGCAGGGCGTCGTATGCTTGTAAGAGACCGTATAATCGCTGTTTCTCGGTATATTCATCACGAACGACAGGCCTGTAGGGGCGTTTTGGCATACTCCACCATCGTAGCAAAAGAATGAATTTATGGCGCGGCCGTGTGCGACTTCTGCAAACAATCCCTTACTACAGAACTACGTCACGTTCTGCCGGGCGTTGAAGTACCGCCGCATCTTCTCCTGCGGATAAAATTTGAGTACATCCCGGGGACCCATATAAACACGATTTTTTCCGCTCCAGCCCAGTCTTGGCGCTTGCGTAACGAGAGCGAGATCTCCCAAATATGGCAGTCTGGCAATCTTATTCGTCCGTAGCTCTCGCGAGACTACCTTCACCACACTCGCATAAAAGAGGGACACGGCATCTTGATCCATAAAATTGCACTGCTCTGAAAGCAATGCGAAAAAGCGTTTCTCGTTCAACAGCGCCTTATTCTTTCGGCGTGCTATCGGCGGTGTGTACGGCATGTCTCAATTATATGAAAGTCTGAAAAGTTGCGCGGGACTGTGCGGATTCCTCTAGATGGGTCCTGATGCCAGAACGGGACTCCAAAAGGAAAACACTCCCCCCATACCCCCCATTCAAATACCACTTAGTTCTTGAGGACCTAATTATTACCAACACGAGTACCTTACGCACTCCTCGTCAGAGTGCGTGTTGTTCATACATATATAAAAGTATGAAGTCACTAAAAGAGATCATGTCCGGTCCGTCAATTTCGGGGTACACCGGCTCTGCAACGACACGGGACATGGTTGCGTCAGAGATCGAGCGTCGCTGGGGGAAAGCGGAGGTAAAGAAGTACGATGCCGAACGCAACTGTCTCACGTTCAGCAGGTGGCTCTCGCTCGGTTATGCCCCGCGCAAGGGCGAGAAAGCCATTCGCTCCGTAACCTTTCTCGAGCAGAAGGATGCGCAAGGCAACGTGATCAAGACGATCCCTCGGTCGGTCTTCTTGTTCTACGTGAAGCAAATAGAGCCTCGCAAAGAGAAGGTATGAGCGGCGTGAAATTAATCATGTATCTGGATTATGGCTCCCTGAAACGCGTGATGACAGTCGCGTATGCGCCGGGAGGCAAGACCTGCTACTCCGACCGCACCCGCACCATCGAGCCGGTACCGATGTTGAGAGTAGCCAATCGGATGCTACTCGAAGCGGGTTTCAACGTTGGCGCAAAAGTCAGCGTCGAATACGGACACGACATTATTACAGTTCGTAAATTACAGAATCATGGACACAACAACATATCGGAGACCAATCCCGTCACCGATCCAACCACGAATGCATCCAGCGCAGTTGATGCGACAACAGGCGATGGATACACAGGACCCAGAGCATCCGATTCGCAGAGAAATCAGGAGGCTATGCGAAACATACAACCTCTCCGCTACGTTCTCCGAGGACACTGGCACACTGTCAGCGCTCAAGACGCCCGGATTAATCGCCGTTAAATGCGTATTGAGTAAGGACGGTAAGCCTTTGGGCGTAGGCCACGGAACCGCAATCCTCACCCGCATCAATAAGGGTATCGAACGAACGGCCTTTATCTGCCTCAATGCTGCGTTCCTAAGCGCGGCCAATAGCGCTTGCAAGGTCATGGACTCTCTTCGTCTGGATGCGTACGACCAAGCCCCTCCAAAAGGGCTAGGAGACGCGTACAGAGTGAAGCCGGAGGAACGCTCGGATCTTGCCAGTGATAAGCAGAAGGCCTACCTGCGGCAGCTCATCAGCGTCAATTGCGAGGAGTCTGATCGGGAACAATGGGAGAGCCAGATTGACGACCTCACGAAGGAAGAGGCTTCGGAAGCTATACAGAGGTTCGCAAAGTAGCGTATGGCTCTATATCGCGTCTGGCTTTCAGAATCCGAGTTGCTTCCGGTAGAGTTCGAAGCTGATAGCGCCGAAGAAGCTCGTAGGAAGATCGAGGCTCATATCTACGAGGGCACGCTTTGGGAGGAAACATCGATCCAGATGTCCGAAGGATGTCTCGAAGTCCACAGCGTCGAGCGGGTCGAGTAGAAAATCTTCCAACATTAAACGGCGGTTCCTGTACGGGGGGGACCGCCTTTTTTGTTGCCTGTTGCGTAATATTTGTCGGTGCTACAATAGGCAGGTTCCGGCAACGGGACAATAAAATTGAATAGGCGTTGAAATAGACGCTAGGACCTAAATCAGTGGCATGGGCTACTGACACGGTTTCAAATCATGAGACATAGAAAACCCGTCATTCAGGGCATGTCTCATGTTGTAGGGGGAAACTCCTATAGGGGCCGCAAGGCCTTCCTGGTGGCGGGCTTTATGTTTGAAAAAATCAAAACAAAAACACTCTCGACTCTCACGAATGTGATGTGGCTCCGACGATATATTCGTAAGGTTGCCCTTGCCCTCGCCTCATTCGCTCTTGCAATCCTCTCGTACAACTTTCTTGCTGATTTTCTGTTTCAAATCGGCCTCATCTCGTTCCGTGAGCAAGTCGATAGCATTCCGACGATGTGGATGTGCGAAACAGAAGTCGTGAACGCTGCGGTTGCATTTTCTGGCGTATTCGACTACGTAGGCTTGGTCGTCGCGGCCCTTTTCCTATTGGTCGCGTTCTTATTTGGGTGGCGCGCCCTTACAGCTCAGACGTATGAATAATAAAAATTACTACGAAATCTTGGGCGTAAAAGAGGATGCTACAACCGAGGAGATCCAACAAGAATTCGAACAGCGTTTTCTGAACGCGAAAATCATGACTGACGAGCCCGATCAGTTACTGGAGGCTTGCAACATTCTTTCGAGTCCGGACGAAAGAGCTGTGTATGACGAGACTCGACTGCTTGAAAGAAAAGCGCGACTGGAAGCTCATCTCCAAAGTATAAAGACCAAAGAGCCACGGCTGCCGGCATGGGTCGGTTATGTGACCCTAGCTTTGTTCGTGGGAATCCCGGTGTTTTACTTCTGGTCTGCCTACCGTGCCGAGACCCCTTTACATTCCTCATCACCCTGCAAGGATACTCAGAAAATTGTGACTATACACAATAGAGAAGTGACCTCTGTCGAGGAATATGATAACTGTAGTGAGCAATATTTTCTGCAATAAGGATGATGGACTACTTCGTATGCAGGAAGTCGCGTCTCTTGCGAATCGCAGTCTCTGGGGAACGTGCGCAGGACTCAATATAAAATCATGAGACTCACGAAGAATCACGCGTGGATTGTTCTTGTGGTCATTGTCTTAGTCGGAATCGCTATCCTATTTCGGATTCCTCAATCAGACGTTTCGACAGAAAATGAAAATCAGCTACCGGATTCTGAAGTCATGGAGGCGACGGTCAGAAGCACCTTTGCAGAGGCGCATATAACTGCGGTCATTAATACGGGCGATCCGACATTCTCTGCATACGTACAGGGACCACTCCAGGAGCTCTGCCCTTTTTATATTCCGGATGGCATCACGTATCGCGAGTGCCTGAACCAGCTTGTCACCCGCGAGAAGGAAGCATATATCGGCAATAAAGACGATATAGATAGTTTCGAGAATTTCTGCCAGTCGATTAGCGATCCGTACACCGGAGTCGAGACCTTAAATCTGTATCTTTCGTGCATGGCTTACAAACTTAGAGCTGTGTAATTAAAGCTACCAATAAACGATTCGTATGAAAACTCTCGAAGATATGGCAGCGGAGATCAAAGAGATTAGTCGCAAGTCGGGCAAAGAGATGAGCGACGAGGAGGCAAATGAAGCAGCGTTCACGATGAATGGTCTCGCAGAACTCGCAGTGGAGGTCGGCATGAGTCGAAGGTAAACGCCGCATGGTCCCGCGAACAGGCGAACAGGTTAAGGGAGGAGTTATGACAGACGTGGCGTGGCTTCTCGGTTTATTCGGCATATAATCCTGCAATGAAGAGTCCGATCATCAATTCTCCATACTGTAAAGAACCCTGCGCTCTTGGCGCAGGGTTCTTTACTATGGTTTTAATATGGGCGTAAGGTCTCAAATTCTCTAATCCACAGCTTGATATAGTAATTCTGATTTTGTCTGACTTTCTCAAAAAAGTTCTGATTAATGATAGCGATCTGGGAAACACATATCGCAGATCAAGAACTAGTCGATAAATAATTATTTATCCACACTGCTATATGGACACGAGCCTTACGTGTGTCAGGCTTGCTTCATGAAGGTAAATTTTCTATGAAATCTAAATATTTTATATGAAGTCCTGGAGTCGTAGCCGGAGCAACATACTTGCTTTACTAGGCACGGCTCTTGTATTAATGATAATTCTTGGTTCACAATCCATCTTTGCACAAGTTGATGTGGACAGAGAAAGAAGGGAGCAAGACCCCGAAAGAGTAAATGGCGAAATCGCGACGAGTTCAGAAATAACTCTTGAGAACGCAACGATCCTGGACACGGTCACTGCCACTTCAACAGAAGAAGACGCAACCGACATTTCAGATACCGAAAGCACAGAAACCTCACAACCTACTGAAAATTCACCGTCCATCGAAGAGAAGGTTATCGAGGAGAAAGCTTTACGGGAAGAACCTCGTAGACTTCCCAAGGCAAAGCTTTTAGATAGGCTCGCTGTTGAGAAAAGTTTTGCTAAAGAATTTGATAAGAGCCATTCACCCGTTCTCAGTTATATAGATGTCGGTTTTTCTGAAGACGAAAGCGAAGGATCGGATTTAGCATCTGAAGAAATATTCGATATCAAAATATACTTTCATGTATTTAACCCCTCTCAACAGAAGGCACGCCTAACTCTTAATACAGGTATTAAAAGGGGAATACTCCACGACATAAAAATTGAGGGGGCTACTGGCTATCGATGGGAAAACGATGAATTGGTAATAGCATATATCCCACTTCTCTCAAAAGGTTCTGCAATTGTTTCGCTAACTGCGCTACCCCTCCACTCCACTGAGTCTCTAGATGTAACGGTAACCCCCGTTCTAAAGGACAAAAGTGGTTCCGTACTAAGCTCAGCACCCTCTGAAAAAGCTTCAATTAAGCCAAAATCTACTGAGGCGTTGAGTAAACTTAGTAGGGGCGCTATTAAGAAAATAATCACTGAAGAGAAGGAAGAGTCTCAGACCGAACAAGCTACTTCAACTATTCAGATAACTCCTCCGGACACAGCCTCTTCAAGTAGTACGAGCACGCCAGAAGCGCCTCCAGGTAATTAATATATGACGATATTTAAATTATCCGAGCAGCTAAGAAGAAGACTCTCTCTACTAATCGGTATTACTTTTCTTGGTCAGCTTTTCTCTCCCTTTACAATATTGTTTACGAATCCATACATAGCATACGCAGATGATCAAAATTCATGCGGAATAACTCCCGGATCATCTCCCGCGACAACTCCCGACTACGGGGGAGTTTCACTTGATAAGGCGGCGATATTTCTCGCTGACATGGATGACATTACCGGTGCTTATTTTGACGAAGAGGAAAATAAGATAGTTTTCATCGGTTCCAGTACTTCAACACTGCCGGAATTTGATAAGGACGATTTGGCAGTAGCCATACGAGCCGTCATTTTTAACAATACAAACCCCGCCGTCAGCATTGATTTCAAAGATCCAGGCAATCCGGAAGCACACGCAAATATGGACGTTACCTATTATGGGGGTATTGAAAATACAAATTTTGGGCAAGTTCTTTTTGACGCAGATTTAGCCCTTAAAATTTTCATGCAAGGGTATGATGCGGAAGACGATCCTGTTTCAACTTCTGTTCCTGGCTACCAATCTGTTCTCACGCGATGGGTTGCAAATGGTCCAGATACTAATAAGAACGCTATTTCCCGATATTGGATCTCTCCTCAAACAATCACTCTAAAAGAAGCGACCTCGAGTGACGCCTTCGTATTCGACCAAGTAGTAATGCAAGTTGAGACCGAACCTCTTGCAGAGAATATGGATCCAGCATGGGTTGATGCTTCTGATGATTTCGTCGCTCATCAGACACAGTATTATGATGCATTTGCCCAGGAAGTTCCTTCGTATCTAAAAGCCAAACAACTTGCGAAGATTGTGGGAGTGGTTAAGTGGATAAAAGATAACCAAATAGGTGTCGATTTCGAATGGGCTAAAAATTACGAACCTGTATCGACCTCCACGCCCGCGGAAACTCCGCTTCTCGTTACACCGACGGAAAGTGGGTACTACGCATTTGGAGGCGTTGAGTATTCGACTGCCAATTCATACGGGACAGATACGCAGGGCACTTCGACTGCACTTATGACAGCCTCAATGGCGGCTGCGACTTCCTCTGCTGACGGTATTCATTGGGATTTCAATTCAGGCGGTCAAGCTTATGAGTCCGTTGCAGTCTCTGCGGAACTCTTTAAAACGATCGGGGCCTATACGTATAGCACTGTGGATACTTTTGCCCCGACACCAAGTACTTTGCCATTGGAATTGAGAAGAACATATTCATCTTTTGCGGCAGGAAAAGATATTGGATTTGGCCCGGGCTGGAGTATCTTACCGGCCTCCTTATCCAACACTCTTCCGGGCTTTTCCAATATGTGCACGGTGCCTGGAGGATATTCAGGTTCTTTCCCATATAAATTAGCGGCAGTAACTCCAGGAGGACGAGAATCCTTTACCTTTAGTTGTCCGGGAGGGTATGAAGCCGACGATGCTCGCTTTCACTCGACATTAACCCGTGATCCAGACGGCACCTTTAGAGTTCTTACAAAAGATCGAACGACCTCTCTCTTTTACACTGGTGTTTCCACTACAACCGAGTACAAATTAATTCAGAGCTACGATATTCATAGTGGTGACCCGAGTAGCTTTGTTCGTAAATATCATTGGGGCAATGGCACAACTACCTTATTAACCATTCAGGACCTGCATCCAAACGATTCTGTACCTACTTCTTCAAATGGTCACAATATCGCTTTTGGATATAACGGAAACGGTCAAATTACATCCGTAACTGGCCCGTCAGGCACTATTCAGTACGGATACGATGGAAATGGAGATTTAATAACGGCTGTTGATGCAAGGAATAGCACTACTACATATACATACGAGACAGGGCACCTACTTGAATCCATTACTGATCGAATGGGGACGCAAGTAATAAATAATACATATGATCCTCTGCATCGCGTGCTCACACAGCTAGATGTAAACGGAGTTTCAAAAACAGTCACCTACGACGAGGAAGAACTTGAAATGTCTTGGGCCGATAGTAATGGAAGGATCGGCATAAATACATATGACGAGGAAGCACGATTGGCCCGTGCCATTAATGCGATCGGGGCCACAACAACGTTTGGGTATGGCACAACTACTAATGCAGCAACCTCTATTGTTGACGCACGTAATGGCACATCGACTTTTGCCTACGATTCCGATGGCAATTTGACTTCCTATACTGCTCCAAATGGAGGACAAGTATCTTTTAGTTGGGATGCATCAAACAATCTCACAGAAACCAGTGATAGTCGCTACACGGGCCTCTTTGGCTCTGCTCGAAAAAGCATCTTTACTTACGATGGAGACGGGAATGTGACGCAATCAACAATAGGAGGTCAGGCAACGACAACTTACACCTACACCCCGCGTGGCCAACTCGCAACAAGTACCGACAGCACCTCAAATACGACACAATTTTTCTATAATTCATATGGCCTGCCCACGCAAATTCAAGATAAATTGGGGCAAACAACGACTTATACTTATGACAACGCCGGAAGAGTGACACAACTGACTCATCCTGGAGGAATGGTTCTCGGCTATAGCTATGATGCGAACAGTAATAAATTAACAGCTAGTACGTCCGCCTCAGTAATACAGTATGCGTACGATGCAAATGATAGATTAACTTCCACTTTTGATCCGGTTTTCGCTACGACTACGTTTTCCTATACTCGTTCAGGAAATCTGGCAACGACCACAAATCCGCTCAGCATCTCAACCCATTATTTTTATGACACGTATAACAATCTGACAACGGTCAGAGACGGACTGTCCCGAGACACAATGCTTTCGTATGACGCATTCAATAGAGAAACTTCCTATCAACTACCTAGCAATAAAACTCACACTACCCAATATGACATCTTGAGTAATCCAATTGTGGTATCTCAACCCAATGGAACAGTTGCAACATCAACATACGATTCTTTAAATCGTGTAATCTCGACGCAGGCAGGAGCAACGACCACGACCTATTCATTTGACGCGGCAGGAAGGTTGACCTCTGTCGCTCATAACGGAATAAGTACAAGCACGTATAGCTATGATGTGCGAGATCGGGTCACGCAAGTCACAAATCCGTTCGGGGCGACTGTACAGTATTTATATAACGCTCTAGACGATCTCACGAAAATTACATACCCGGACAGCAAAACAGTTCAGAATCAATTTAATGCTGCAGGGCAGGTAACACAGCAAACTGATTGGACAGGTGGTGCAACTGCTTACACGTATACTGCCTTTAGCGCCTTGAGTACTACTACATTACCCAATGGTGTAACGATTAAGCGGGAGTACGATACGACAAACCGACTAGCCACGACAACATACAAGAATTCATCGCAAGTTGTCCTGTTTAGACAAGCATATGTTCGTGATGCACGGGGCTTCGTCACTCAAATGACCGAAGATGGTACGGCTGCATCTACGACAGTAACAACCTATCAATATGATCTTGCTGGCAGGCTCACTAACACTGCGTCAACTGCAATAAATAAAACATATGGTTATGATGCCGTTGGGAATTTAACGACACTTGGCAGCGGAACTGCAACCACCACGTACAACTATTCGATAGATGATGAGCTTGCCACTTCGACTACGAGTGGCACTGGTGACGACCCGGTCAGTTTATTAGATTGGGCGTATTATGCGATCGCTCCAAGTATACGCACTCTTGCGAAAGCGCTTCCGCAGCGTCTTGCCGTCGCCGTTTTAGACATCATTGGAATATCTAAAGCCTCAGAAGAAAACAAATATAAAGAAACCGCAGAGAGCTATGCTATTGATCTCACTTCGAAAACAGGAAAAGAAGTAGCAAACATAGAATTACGAAAAGAGAACCCGGAAGTTCGCCTAAAGAAGTGGAACGGTGAAATCGATTTAGGTGTTTCTTACGAAAGAGTAAAAGCTGCGGGGATGCTAGCACCTTCAACAGATAGGGTTGAGTGGAAAGGTCCTTCAGAAGAGGTGCATGCATATCCGCTCGAAGCAACACAGGGGATGGAGGAAGGCGGGTTTGAGGTTGAGGTATATTTAAAACAGAAACCGATGTCGAATGTCTTTGAATTCAAGTTGGATGGAGTAGACAACCTAGATTTCTTGTACCAACCCGCGCTTACTGCTGAAGAAATAGAACAAGGGGGGACCCGTCCCGAGAACGTAATCGGTTCGTACGCTGTATATCATAAAGAGAAGCACGGACACGAAGTCGGGAAGACAGATTATGCAACGGGCAAAGCATTCCACATTTATCGTCCTAAAGCGATAGACGCACGAGGAAATGAAACATGGGCTGTCCTTTCGTATAGTGATAACGCATTATCAGTAACTGTACCGCAATCTTTCCTAGATACAGCGATATATCCTGTAAGAGTTGATCCTACATTCGGATACACGAGTTCTGGCGCTTCTTATCAGGATATTGCCGTGGATAATAATGATGTTTCGCATCGAGTAGGCAACGCAGCGGCACTTACGGAAGGGGGCACCCTTACTTCATTGCACGCGAGTCTGGATATGGACGGCGGAAGCGCTGATACCATCGATGTAACAATGTTTTTGAGCGTGGAAGACACTTCTTCCGATTCGCACTCTCAGAGCGCAAAAATTGAACGCACCGATATTTCTTGGACTACTACAGATACGTTCTATACGTTTACTGCCTCTGACGAGTCATTGACAGCAGACGACTACATTCTGAACATTATTGCCGATGGAGCAGATGTTGCTGGAGTTCTGCGAGAGGGTCGCGTAGCGTACGATTCTTCAGGTTCAAGAAATATATACGCAGAACAATATAATTTTGGTACATACACGACCGGTCGTGACGAATCTCCATGGACGGAAACAGATGCAGGAAGTTCCAGGATATACTCTATGTATGCAACCTATAGTGCTGGCAGCAATCAGGCTCCGATAGCACCCACCGCTCTGCAGGCAGAAGGACAGACCGACCCTACAAATATTAGCGATTCCACTCCCGAATTCTCAGCAATCTACAACGATCCAGATGCCAGTGACGAGGCTAATAAATACCGAATCCAAGTAGCAACATCATCAGCATTCACAAGCGCATTCTGGGATTCAGGCACGACGACGATGGCGACTACGACCCAGGGAAATAGAAGTCCTGAAATTCCATATGGTGGTACAGATCTTGCATCATCGACCACCTACTACTGGCGAGTCGCATTTACAGATGACGATAGTGCCCACGGTATCTGGAGTACAACAACGGCCACCTTTACACTTGCAGCTTCCGGTGGTGGAGGGGGTGCAACTACGGCAACTTCAACATATACATACGATGGAAGCGGGAATCTTTTAACAACCGCATCTACTGCCACCTCCACACGCTACTATTCTTGGAATTCGTTAGGACTACTCGCCTCAACTACCATAAACGGAATTTCCACAATATTTAATTATGATGCTGAGAGAAATCGTATTGCAAAAGTCGTAGGCAACGGTGGCGGCGGAGGTGCGACGACTACTGATTTTATAGCGCCGTCTGCAAATGGGCTCGTTATAAACGAATGGGGTGACCCCACGAATGTTTATACAAGTAATGATCTTGATGCGACAGCACAAATGCCCGCTTCCGGCCCTAACTACCAAGAACAGGACTATTACAACTTCGGCTTCGACATTCCAGCGGGAGCTACTGTTCAAGGAATTGAGGTAGCCATAGAGGGCCAAGGAGTACAACAAAGTGACCAGATTATGTCGGTTAAACTTTCGTACGATGGCGGAAGTAATTTCAGTAGCACTAAAACAACAGGAACATTCCAAACGGCTGGTGGCGATGAAATCGAAACCCTTGGAGGTTCTACAGACACTTGGGGTAGGAGTTGGAGTGATACAGAGTTCGCGAGTGGAACATTTGTCTTGTGGGCATGGAATTCAAGCGTTCTGGGAAATCGTTCGATAGCCGTAGATCAAATAAGAGTAAAGGTCTATTACACGCCTGCAGGCGGAGGTACTACCCGGTACGTAAATGACGTATTGGCACCAAACGCTTTAGTGCTCGCGGAAACCGACGGGAGTGATAACCCTACCCGCCTCAACGTATGGGGCCCAAATGGCCTCATCTCCACTGGCGGAGCAGCCACGACGACCAGATACTATCCACTCACTGACTCACAGGGCTCCGTCCGTTTCCTCACGGACTCTACCGGTACTGTCGTCCGTTCGTACACGTACACCCCATACGGAACAGCGACAACCACCACTTCAAGTGCGTCCACGACGCCCTACCAGTACACAAGCGAGAATCTCGACTCTGAGACCGGCTTAACATTCCTCCGCGCTCGCTACTACGATTCAACTACCGGACGATTTATTTCACGTGATCCAGTACGAGGTATCTTGAGTAATCCGATCACACAGAATCCATATATTTATGCACTCGATAACCCAACAACATACAGCGATCCGAGTGGGGAGTTTATTCCACTCCTGCTACTCGGCTGGGCCGCTATAGAACTTGGTCTCACAATCTGGGATGGATACGACGCCGTCCGTACCGTTACGGACGATTGTGCTACAGGAGAGGACAAGGCCCTCGCTCTGAGTTTGTTTGCTGTTGGTCTCGTGGCTCCTGGTGGAGGCTACGGAAAGGCGGATGATGTTGCGAAGTTCTTGAATAAACATATTCGTGACGGGCTTGCTGAACGTGGATGGACAGAGCAGTTGGTGAATGAGACCTTAAATAGTTCGATCACCCGAAAATCCACTAACAAGTTCACAGGCAATCCGGCGACTGCATATTATACCAAGGAGGGTGCATATGTGGTGCGAGACAATGTGACAGGCGGAATTGTTCAGATAAGCGATAACATTGATCCCGCCGGCTGGAGACCGGATTCCAGAATCATTGATCCGTATATGCCGTGGAAGTTATGATGTACTCAAAGAATTGGAGTGAAGTGGAGCTCAAGTTCCATGACAGGGCTTTTGAGATGGGAAACCCGAACATGCTTCTTCTAGCGAAAGAGCATGCTCTTGAATTTATCGAGGAGTGTAGAGAACGCAAAATTCCTATTTCAGGCATAGATGGTTTTTTAACAGGTAAAGACGTCGAGCCCTTAAAGGGTTTTACAATCACAGAGAAAAGCGTTCAACCGATCCAAGATTACAGCATCAATTTCTCGTTGCCACCATTTAAGTACCACACTTACAGCGAGGATGAGATTTACGATCAATCCACTGCACTTATCAAAAAAAGTCCTGATCATATATACTTTGAGATCGGTTGCGACAACACTGATGAGTAATGGAGTAAATGTCAGCAGAGGGGACAGGTACAGGCCCAATAAAATCATGAAAAATGTTGTGTAATATGTCCCCAACCCTTGTCACGTTTCTTGTACTATCGCTGACATTCTCACCATTTACTGTACTCGCTACCAGCGCAGATGCGTCAGTATCTGATTGTAATCTGGCACCAAACGCCTTAGTGCTTGCGGAAACAGATGAAAACAACGTAGCTACTCGTATAAACGTATGGGGCCCTACTGGACTTGTCTCCACCGGCGGAGCAGCCACAACGACCAGATACTATCCAATCACCGACGCCCAAGGCTCTGTGCGCTTCTTAACAGACTCCGCAGGTGCAGTTACTCGCTCTATGCCTACACCCCCTATGGAACTGCTTCCACAACCCCAAATAGCAGCGATGGGGGGGTAAATGTCCTAGCTGTTGCGTATTGCTACCGTTTTGTCAATATGTAGGGCCTTATGTCCCTCAAATTGCATAAACTTGATCTCCACGTCCACTCCCCGGCGTCTCATGATTTCGCAGATAAGACCGTAACGGCAGAACAGATTGTCGAGCAGGCACAAAAAATAGGTTTACACGCCATTGCGATCACCGATCACAACACGGTCGATTTTGTTGACGCTGCAAGGAATGCCGCAAAGAAAAAAGGGTTCACAGTATTCCCAGGCGTAGAAATATCCTGTGGCGGCTCATTGAATGGCTCTATCCATGTCATCGCGTTATTTGATCCGGCAAAGACAAAAGACGATCTACAAAAAGTCTTGGGGAAGCTCGAAATAAAAGGTGTCGGTCAGGATGCGCTCACTCCTAAAAGTGTGTCCGACGTTATTGACATCGTTCGCAATGCAGGCGGGCTGCCCGTACTTGCCCACGCAAACTCTACACACGGCGCTCTTTCCGACATAAAAGGTAATCCGCGGACCGATATTGTGAAGAATGAGAATCTTTGTGCTGTAGAGGCGACAGAAGCAGATTTCAAAAAACCAGAGGGCAAACGGCTGATTGATTATTTGAACGGAAAGGATGCAGTGTATGAACGAAAGGTTGCGGTGTACAAGGCGTCGGACAACAGAAGCCCTGACGACAGCGGACACTGCCTACAGGCGATTGGCAGCAGCTTCACTTACTTCAAGATGGGAGAGCTGACCATAGAGTCATTGCGGCAATGCTTTGAAGATCGCGATAGTCGCATCGTGCAGGACTACGAATCAACGAAAATAAATCCGGGGCACGCGAAAATTGAGAGCATGACGATAACGGGTGGCTTCCTTGGCGGACAGACACTCACGTTCAACCCTAGTATGAACAGCATAATTGGAGGCACAGGGACGGGAAAATCACTCATCGTTGAATTTCTGCGATTTGCATTCGACCGCAAGCCGCAACAGACTCTTTTCTCTGATCACCGTGAGAAGTTGGAAAAACAACTGCGCATCAACGGTGACGTACATGTTGCGTTCAAGGATGCAAGCGGAGACCAATACGAGCTCGTGCGAAAGTACGACAATCCGAGAAATCCCTATGCTTCGGCGATTGTTTGCACCAATAAGACAACAGGCGACGACTTCAAGGGTGACGTGTCATCGATTTTCCCCCTACTCATTTACAGTCAGAACGAAATTCTGGAGATCACTCGCGATCCAAAAGCACAACTCACGTTGCTCGACAACTTCCGCGATTTTGAGAGTCATCGGAATAACGTAGTGAAAATTGCCCAAGATCTCGGCAATCTCGACCGCAAGCTCTATCAAGCTGCGCAGGACTCAGCCAACTTGGAATCGCTCGTTAAACAACAAGCAACTATTGATGAGAAACTGAAAAAGTTGAAACGAAAGCTAGGTAGCGGCACAAAAAAGGGAACAGCGGACCAGTATCTGAAACTGGCCGATGAGAAAACCGCCATCGAGATGCAGATCGAGTCATACGACACACTCCTCGAAAAAGTCGATGAGACCATCGCAGATTTTGAAAGCGCGACCCCCACAGCGAAGAAAGCTCCCAAAGAGCTACAAGACGTAATCGAGGCCAATGTGTCTGGTAATTACGTCGACATCGTCGCTTCGTTGAAGGATCACCGACAAAAGATCGTCGCGGCCAAAAGAAAGTCTACGGTGAGTCTTGCGACGTGGGGGAAGACGAACAAATTTTCGCAACTTGAACGAAAATACAACGGTGAAATTAAACAGCAGGAGAAAAAAGAAACGTTCGAAACCGGACGAAAGAAGCTCGTCGCGGACAAAAAAGAGCTGGACATGCAAGTCGAGAATGCGAAAAGCGCAGCGACTCAATACACCGAACTCCGTGCCCAGAGATCGGCCCTCCTGGGGCAACTTTCGACTGCCAAGAGCACGTACTTCACTGAACGTTCGGCCCAAGCGAAGCTCATTACGGATAAATCCGCGGGCAGGTTGCGGCTCACCGTTCAGCAGGGTGACAATAAGGCGGTATACATCCAGTCCCTCAAAAAGCTGAAGATTGGTTCACAGGCGGATAAAAAAGAGATCGAAGATATAGTGAGCCTTATCTCTCCCGTGGATCTCGTTGAGATGGTGCTGGATAAAGATGCAAAAAAACTGGCGAAGATCGCGAATCTCACCGACCAGAAGGCGGAAAGAATCATCAACGAACTCTATGATTCGGAGAACTTGCAGGAAACACTCGCATTGCAATACGAAGGCTATCCCGAAGATCGCGTCGACATTGCGTACCAGAAAAAAGACGGACAGTACTATCCGCTTTCGGAATTATCGATGGGCCAAAAGGCTGATGCCCTTGTTATGATTGCCCTCGGAGACGGGGGCATGCCGGTAATCATTGACCAGCCGGAGGATGCCCTTGACGTGCCATCTATTTGGTTGGATATATGCTCGAAATTGCGAGTAGATAAGCACAGTCGACAATTCATATTCACGACGCATAATTCTAGTATCTCCGTTTCCTCCGACTCCGATCAGTACATAGTGCTCGAAGCTGACGGCATCAAAGGAAAGGTGGCTCGATCGGGTTCAATCGATCAGCAGAAAATCAAAGATGATGTCGTCGACCATTTGGAGGGTGGATACGGTTCTTACGGCTTGAAGCGCAAGAAATATGGTCTCTAGGTCCGCGTGGAAGGCCATACGGGCCTGGCAAGACTGGGGCACGGCGGGGAGACAGCACGCAGCAAGGGACTTTAGTAATCTTAGAGATAGAAAGTTCTTTCAGCGCCCTAGCCTCTGCTCTACACAAGCAAGCCAAGGGCCAGATCTCTGAAAACATGGCAATGTGTAGGCCTGTCGTTCCAAGGTAAGGGAAGGCGACAGACAAACCAAAAAGAGCGCACAAGGTTAATCGCGAAAACGAATGTGACTCCGCGATTACTGGCCAATAAACGAATGAGACCGGATAAACCACTCATTCCCTTGGGCGCAAGTGACCAGTCAGAAGCGACCGCAAGGTTGCTGGGCCACCTCGAATCCAGGCAGCACGGATTCGTTGGATAACCGAAAAATCTTTTTCGCCGATTTCGCAGAAAAAATCGGTAACGCCATGTTAGCAGCTCGCAGTTTCGTTGACTCATTGAAAATGGTTCTTATAACCATTTTCTCGATTCGGCCCGCAAGGGCCGTCGGAGGGTCCGCGAAGGCGGGCTTCCCCGAGTGTGCCTTCGGCACACGATAGAGAGCAGAAAACAATTTTCATAATAGGAAGCAGTCTGCAATATGCATGGCTGCAATAGCAACATTGAGATTTCTCAGTGCGATGTGCATTTTAACTCGCGTGGTGGGTCAGGCGATTTCGTCTCGCCAGCATTCCTCGCGGGACTCTGCAAGAATAGATAAATGGTGCATACAAGTAATAAGGAGTTGTTGTGGCAGTGCCGCCCGAGGCAGCTCAGCGAATGCTTGTATGCACCAACATCAAGCTCCGTCGCTCAGCTGCCTCGGGCTTTTCTGATGGAAAACAAAACAAATGAAAAACGTTATCTATTATTCGCTAACCATAAAAACAAGTATGGAAAGCTCGAAAGTGAGTAAGGGCGCGGTGGTGTACGCACGTACCGCCCCAGAGGGTAAGGTGGTCGATGAATTAAAAAAGCAGGAGCGTGTGTGCAATATATTTGCAAACACGCTGAACATGAAGGTGTTGAAATCGTTTCGTGACGTCAGTAGCGGAACGAGTCTTCAGCGTCCGGGCTTCCAGGATCTTCTGAGTTTCTGCGAAGACAATGCAGAGAAGGTCGGCGCGATCATTATTACGGACCGCGAGTGCCTGATGATCGATGTCTCAGATTATTTCGAACTCGGCGAAATGCTCGGTGAGTACGGTGTCGAGATTATCTGTCTCGACAAGAGTTTCTCCGAGGAGGTGGTATGAGAACGATCGAGACGCGCTTCGCGGATATGCAGCGAAGACGCCCGATGGTGAGTACGCTCCTAAACTTCGGGGCGGCGGTCAAAGGCGGCAAGTTCAAGCCGAGGATGGTGTCGTATTGGTTCAATCGTCTGGTCGAGAAAGACGATTTCGAAGGGACACCCCGGCGTGAGATTCTAAAACATGTAAATGCGCTCAGTGGTTCGAGGCCTGTAGGAAGGGATGTCAAATTTCGCGTTAGGCGAGCGAAGGTTATAAAGGCGACCGAGGGGGCGGGTGTAGGATAGAATCTTTCCAGGAGCCGCAGACGGTTCTGGAAATAAATTCACATTACAACACAAAATTTCCTTGCCTTTAAGCTTGGTTGGGAGTACTATCGTGGAACTTAGGCCTCTCCATGAGGGAAGAACTCGGCGACCTAAGGCTGCTGCAGAGTAATGGCTGCACCAGCCTTGGTTCGCTGATAGAGAAAGCCGTTAGAATAATCTTCTGACGGCTTTTTCGTTTCAAATTGAACAGGCACGCACACGAAAATCACCGCTCGGGGCGGGATATCGCTGCACGTTTGTATCACTTTTCCCCGTACTGCTCCTTGCTGATAATGTCCGCGGTTGCCCACGGGTTGCCCAAAAAGTGATGAAACGCGCTTATTTTCGATTGTTGGTGAGTACGATTGAGGATTTCTTTTTTTTCATTGGTTTCCTTGTTTTGGCTTTGGTTAGGCGTATAATCCTTTATTAGCGGGGTGGAGCAGTAGTAGCTCGTTGGGGCTCATAACCCAAAGGTCGCAGGTGCAAGTCCCGCCCCCGCAACATGAAAAGATTTTCTTCACAATCCTGCTATAAGGGCGGGACTTGGGAGGGGGTCGGGGAACGGGAGTTCCCCGTGGAGGAAGGAATGGGAAAACCGTGGGTTTCCCAGATTGTCTAGCCCCCGCAACAAAATGGAGAAGACAGAAGCTGCCGGTGGAATCGTCGTAAACTCGCGTGGGGAAGTGGCGCTCGTTGCGAGCGGCACCGGAGAATTTTGGGGATTTCCCAAAGGTCATATTGATGAAGGTGAAGACGCATTCTCGGCAGCGAAACGTGAGATCAAAGAGGAGACGGGATTAGAAGGTCTGACGCTCATAAGAGAGCTTGGTTCCTATGGTCGTCACAGAGGGACTCCAGACGGGGGAGACGATGTGCGTGAATACAAAACGATACACATGTTTCTTTTCCGGACGACGGAAGAAAAGCTCATGCCGACCGATCCGTGGAATCCGGAAGCACGATGGGTGCCTCCCGTCGAAGTCGAAAAGATACTCACGCATTCGAAAGACAAGGAGTTTTGGAACGGCGTCGCGCAGGAACTAGGGCTCCTGCAAGGCGGCAAAGACGATCTCGGTCACCGAGAAGAAAACAAATAGCAACAGGGCGAGGAGGAATTGTTTCCACGACCACGAGAATATCGCGGCGCCCGTGGCGTAGATAAGAAATACGCCCGACAGTGCCCAGAGTACGGAATTGACCTGCAGAATGTGTCCCCACATGCACGCAAGTATAGCGTGAAATGAAAATCTGCGATATTCTCATTTTGCACACTAGGTCGGGGTAGCTCAGCCGGTTAGAGCGAGCGTTTCATAAGCGCTAGGTCGAGAGTTCGAGTCTCTCCCCCGACACACGACGCACGGTCATGTTTCTGCTAGAATGACGCGTCGAATAATGCGGGTGTAGCTCAATTGGTTAGAGCACTCCCCTGTCACGGGAGAGGCTGCGGGTTCGAGTCCCGTCACTCGCGCTAGCGAAGAAAAAGACCGGCCTTGTGCTGGTCTTTTTCTATGCTTGTTCCGAACATGGGGCTCGAACCGCGGGCCGCAGGCCTCGAAGAGAGGCCGAAGGTTTCGAGCGTAGCAACGCGAGAGGCGAGTCCCGTCACTCGCGCAAAGTTTGGTGTGGTAGGATAGCCGTATATGTTCATGCCAACAGCAGGAGGAAGTCATGACAAAATGAGACAGATGCCGGTGCCGGATTTTGAAGGGATGAAGCTGGAACCGCTCAGTGTGAACGAATATTCGCAGAGCATGGGGGATGTCGCCGCTCTTCAGTGGGACGCCCTCAATTCGAGCGAGTTCAAAGTTTCGAAAGGGGAGCGGATAGACGATTTGAAAAAACTTTTCCCGCAAAGCCTCAATGTCGACAACCATCTCAAGCTTTTTGTTTTGCGTGGCGAGCACGGCATTGATGGATTCGTCGCGATGAAGGTGGATACGGGACAGCGGCTTGGTACGCTTACACATGTGTGGCTTTCGGAGAAGAGACATCAGGCGGGAGAACTTGCCGAAATACTTCATACGTCGGAAAGGCATCTGCGCTCGCTCGGTTGCGACAGTGGGATAATCAACGCACCGCATGCGATGTCGACCCTTGAGCGCGTCGGCTCGCGCACAGAACCAAGCAACTTTTGGACATTCCAATCGGGAGAAGAAGAGAGTCCTGAGATCGTCGGCGAGAGCAGGGGGAAATGATCGACATGAAAACTCCGCGTGAGATCTATGCGGCATACACCATCATGCCGAGCCTGCAGATGCACCAGCTGCGGGTCGCAGCGGTAGGGAAACTCATCTGTGAACATTTCAACAAGCCGGTGAACAAGAAAGACGTCGTCCTTGCGTGTCTCTTTCACGATATGGGCAACATCTTGAAATTCGAACTCTCGCTGTTTCCAGAATTCACAGAGCCCGAGGGAGTTGAGTATTGGGAATCGATCAAAGCTGACTATCGCGAGAAATACGGGGAGGACGAGCATACGGCAACACAGACAATCATGAGCGAGGTCGGGCTTCCGGAGGATGTTATCAACCTTATGGAGGGCGTTGGTTTCTCAAAAGTTGACCATGTCTCCGCGGGTGATTCGTTTGAACAAAAGGTCGTTCAGTATAGCGATTTGAGAGTCGGGCCACACCACATTCTTTCCCTAAATGAGCGCATAGATGAAGGCCGCAAGCGTTACCTCGGGAGCGGTCGAAGCGTGGGCGCGCCGGACAGTAGTCGTTTTGAAGTTCTCGTAAAAGCGGCACGGGAAATCGAAAAACAGATTTTTGCTAACACATCCATCAAACCAGAAGATATCAATGACGCGGCGGTCGCGCCGCTTATCGAAGAGTTGCGAGACTATCCGGCCTAGAGTTTTTGGATCTCTTTCAGGTCGCGGTCGGGAAGGTAGAGTATGAGGAGGCCGATTATAACTCCAGCGATCGCCGAGAGCCCGTGATGTCCGCCGAAAAAGAAGATATCGATTCCGTCGAGGATATACCATATACCCCGCCAAATGAGGACCAAGCCGATGACAATCGTGAGGTTGTCTCTGAAATAGCGGATGAGGTGCCGCCGCGGTTGGGTTTGGTGAGGGCTGTCATGACGCTCGTCCATACCGAGTAGTGTACCATCCGGATTTTTATTACAAGTGGACGCGTGATAGTATCGTTTGGCAACCACGCCGATGTAGCTCAGTTGGTAGAGCACGTTCTTGGTAAGAACGAGGTCTCCGGTTCAATCCCGGACATCGGCTCCACTTTGACGACGCCGGATGCTACTATGCTGGCCGTTGGAGTGTTTGCCACCTTAGCTCAGTTGGTAGAGCACCGCTTTCGTAAAGCGGGGGTCCCGAGTTCAAATCTCGGAGGTGGCTCCAAGGTACTCATTGACGAAATTACGCCAGCCAGCACAATGAGCTCGGTGACACATTCGTGCACCTCATCCATTTACAGAATCGGGGAAAGGCTATGGCTGATGCTCTTGTCTTCCACCTGACGAGATGGGATGGCGGCTATCTTCGTTCAGATACGGTACTGCGATATGCCCATGATTCCCGATGCACCGTAGATCGGGGAGATACGTGGACGAGGACCGCATCGGATGGCGGAGTTACCCACCATCAGGTGACGAAGGTGCGAAGGTTCTTGGGAGTGCGCGGGGAAGAGATTCACGCGTTCATGATCCCAAAGCCCGAACCTGCTCTTGTGGTCTAGGCGAAGCGAGGGGGGCGCCGCGATGCCCCTCTCTCCATTTGTTATACTCGTCTTGTGAGCACCAAAGAGTCTATTCAAACCCAAATTGCCGAGATCGAGGCCCGCATGCTTGCTTCTGACTTTTGGGCCGACAAGGACAAGGCGCAAGCGGTGCTCAAGGAATATCAAGAACTAAAGGCAAAGCTCGCGGGCGGTGGCGGTTACGACAAAAGCGACGCGATCCTCTCCGTCATTTCGGGCGCGGGCGGCGATGATGCCGAGGATTTTTCCCGCATTCTCTTTGAAATGTACAAAAAGTACGCTGCTGGCAAGGGCTGGAATACGGGCCTGCTCTCATCCAACGAAAATTCGATGGGCGGATTCCGGAGCATCTCGTTCGAGATCGATGGCAAGGGAGCGTATGGTGCCTTGAAACACGAAGCCGGAGTGCATCGCCTCGTGCGCATGTCGCCCTTCAATTCCGCAGGGAAGCGGCAGACAAGCTTTTCACTCGTTGAGGTGTTGCCCAAGCTGCCGGACGTGCCCGAGACCCACATTCCTGAAAAAGACCTTGAGATATCGGTGGCGCGCTCGGGCGGCCCCGGTGGGCAAAACGTAAATAAGCGCGACACTGCCGTGCGCATGACGCATATCCCGACCGGCATCAATGTGCAGGTCACTTCCGAGCGCTCTCAAGCGCAGAATAAAGAAAAGGCCCTCGAAATGATCCGCGGTAAGCTCTACCAACTGCGCGAAGCGGCACAAATGCAGGAATCACGGGGACTTTCGGCGGGCGCCTCGACCAAAATAGAGTGGGGAAGCCAGATCCGCTCGTATGTCCTGCATCCGTACCAAATGGTCAAAGACCATCGCACCGAACACGAGCGTCGCGACGTCGAGCGCGTGCTCGATGGCGACATTCAGTCTTTCATAGATGAAGAAAAGAGTTTGGATAGTCTCGGGGAGAAGGTATAATAAAAAATTGTTACTATGATATTTTTCGACAAAGTCACCAAGATCTATTTCGAAGGTTTTCCGCCTGCCGTAGTCGACATCACGCTCGGCGTCGACCCCGGCGAATTTGTCTCCATCGTGGGGCATTCGGGCGCCGGCAAGACGACACTCCTCAAAATGCTCTTCGCCGAGGTCATCCCGACCGAAGGCGCGGTCTTTTTCGGTTCTCGGGAGGTGGGTAAACTCTCCAATCAGGACCTTCTCAAGCTCCGCCGCAATATCGGCACGATTTTTCAGGACTACCGATTGCTCCCGACGAAAAATGTCTATGAAAATATCGCCTTTGCCCTCGAGGTCGCGGGCCGAAGCGACGAAGACATCGCAGGGGATGTCCCGCATGTGCTCGATCTGGTCGGCCTCTCCGACAAGATCTGGAGCTTCCCGCATGAGCTCTCCGGCGGCGAGCAGCAGCGCGTCGCGATCGCGCGAGCGATCGTCAACCAGCCCGATGTCCTGATCGCGGATGAGCCGACCGGCAACCTCGATCCGATCAACGCGCACGACATCGTCGAGATCCTCAAAAAGATCAACGATCTGGGGACAACCATTCTCCTTACAACACACAACAAATCGGTCGTTGATTCCGTGGGCCGGCGCGTCGTCACGATGGATCAAGGTCGCATCGTCCGCGACGACAAAGAAGGGAAGTACTCTCTGTAGCGTAGTACACTTATCACTATGTCTCTCTGGACAACGGTCAAGCGAATAGCGCGGTACGGGCTTGTGGGCTTTGTCCGCAACGGATTTGTCTCGCTCTCCGCGATCCTCATGATGACCATCATGCTTTTTATGCTCGTCAACATCATGATCTCCAATGCGGCGATGCGCGCGACTCTGCAGGATCTCACCAACAAAGTCGATGTATCCGTCTACTTCCGGACAAACGCGACCGAGGATCAGATAGAGCAGGTCCAAAGATCCCTCGAAGCGCTGCCCGAGGTCGCGTCGGTCGCATACGTCAGCCGCGACCAAGCGCTCGCCGATTTCCGCGAACGTCATAAAAATGATCAGCTCATTATCGGCTCGCTCGATGAACTCGGCGGAAACCCGCTCGGCGCCTCGCTCGAGGTGCGTGCGAAACAAACGAGCCAGTATGAAGGCATCGCAAAATACCTGCAGGCGCAGCAGGACGCCCAGTCAGATGCGGGAGCCGCGATCGATAAGGTGAATTTCTACCAGAACAAGACCGCCATCGATCGGCTGACCTCGATCATTGACACGTCGCAGAGGAACGGCATTGCGAAAACGATCTTTCTTGCCATTTCCGCCTTGCTTATCGTCCTCAATACGATCAGGCTCGCGATCTACACGGCCCGCGACGAGATCGGTGTCATGAATCTAGTCGGCGCCGGACAATGGTATGTGCGCGGCCCCTTCATGGTCGCGGGAGTGCTCTACGGTATCGTATCGAGCATTGCCGTCTTGGCGCTGCTTTTCCCGATCCTTTTGTACTATCCAGTCTTGATCGGTCTTGATCCGACGACCGAGCTCCTCTTCGGGTCCTTCAACTCGTTCGATTATTATACGGCTCACTTCCTCCTTTTCTTCCTCGTTCTTGTTGGGACCGGTATCGCGCTCGGCGCTTTGTCCAGCTATTTGGCTGTCCGAAGGTACTTACGGACATGATATCCTTATAAATATGAAGCGCGTGCGCGCAGGCCATAAATATATTTTTGTCGTGGGCGGCGTTATGTCGGCGGTCGGCAAGGGAATCGCTGTTGCTTCCATCGGCAAGCTTCTTACCGCGCGCGGACTCTCCGTCAATCTCGTCAAGATCGATCCGTATCTCAATGTGGATGCGGGTACGATGAATCCTATCGAGCACGGCGAAGTCTTTGTCCTCGATTCAGGTCTCGAGACCGATCAAGACATGGGCAACTACGAGCGCTTCTTGGGCCGCGACTTGGGTGCAGATGATTACATGACAAGCGGCATGGTCTACCAATCCGTCATCGCGCGCGAGCGCAATTTGGGCTACGGCGGCAAGTGCGTCGAGACCATCCCACATGTGCGCGATGAAGTCATCGAGCGCCTCAAACACGCGGCAAAGACCTCGGGCTCCGACGTCTCGGTCGTCGAGATCGGCGGCACGGTAGGGGATTTCCAGAACGCACTTTTCATCGAGGCGGCGCGCGTCATGCACTTAGAGCGCCCGTCCGACGTGCTCTTCGTGATGGTCTCGTACCTGCCGGTGCCAAGCACGGTCGGCGAAATGAAGACGAAGCCCACGCAAAATGCCGTCCGCATGCTGAATTCCTACGGCGTCCAGCCCGACATCATCATCGCGCGTTCGACGCATATGCTCGACAAAAAACGCAAAGAAAAATTGGCGATCTGGTGCAATGTACAGGCAGACCGTATCATCTCGGCGCCCGATGTCGATTCCATCTACGATGTGCCGCTCAATTTCGAGCGCGACAAACTCTCCGACATCCTCATGAGTCTTTTGGGAAAGCGTGCGAAGCAGACCCCCGATTTTTCCGAATGGAAATCTTTTGCCGAACATGCGCACAACGGCAACGGTGTCGTAAAAATCGGCATCGTGGGCAAATATTTTGATACCGGCGACTTCGTCCTCTCCGATGCGTATCTCTCCGTCATCGAGGCGATAAAATTCTCTGCCTATCACCTCGGTGTCAAGCCGGAGATCCATTGGCTGAATGCAAAGACGTATCAGGAGAAGCCGGAGACTATCAATGAATTGAAAGAGTATGACGGCATCATCGTCCCCGGTGGCTTCGGTGAGACAGGTGTCGAAGGAAAAATACGCGCGGCGCAGTTTGCACGTGAGAACAAGATCCCATACTTCGGACTCTGCTACGGGCTCCATATGCTCGTTATTGAATACGCACGCAACGTTCTTGGTTTCAAAGATGCAAATACCACAGAGATAGATCCGAAAACCGCACATCCGGTCATCGACATCCTGCCGGAGCAGAGGCAAAAACTCGCGCGCAAAAATTACGGTGGCTCGATGCGCCTCGGCGCCTACCCATGCGATCTTGTGGAGGGGACAGTAGTCCGCGAAGCGTATGGAGTCGGCAAGGTATCCGAGAGGCACCGGCACCGCTACGAGATCAATCCGAAATATGTCGATAAATTCGAAGGCGGGGGCCTCGTCTTTTCGGGCCGGTGGTCCGATGGGAAATTGATGGAGATCGCGGAATTGCCGAAAAGTGCGCATCCTTTCTACCTCGGTACCCAATTTCATCCGGAGCTGCGCGCCCGCCCGCTCTCTCCGCACCCGCTTTTTACCGCGTTCATCAAAGCCGCGATTCAGAAACAGAAAACATGAAAGACGGAGATCTTTTACGGGGTTTAACGGGAACCCGAGAAGACGTGAAGACGGTTGTTGAGACAATTGCTCAGCGGGTAGACCCCAAATCTCAGCCGCGGGATTATGCTGACGCCATATATGGCGCAGTCAAAAGATTTGTCGGCCAGAACGATCTTTCAACCGCGCTTGCCATCGTAGAGGTGTCCGGGAGTAATGACGTTTCTCCCGCGCTTCACATGATCGGGCAGAAGTATGCCTCCAAGAAAGATTTCGTCAGCGTGAGAAAGATCCTTGAAAACGAAAAACTCACTTCGATTCAAGCAAAGGGGCTCTTATCCGGGCTCATTTTTTCCTTCTATGATCTTAAACGGGACAGTCCCGAGCACAAACATATCCTTGATCTCATGTCTCTTGAAAGATTCGACAGCGATGACCGACTTACTCTCGAAGTAGATCTGAATGACGTTTTGAATCGTTCGGCTGCTTCGGAGAGTTGACTTTTTGTCGCGAGAGAGTATAATAGGCCATGGTTCGACGTAGCTCACCACAAGTGGCTAAAATTCTCCAAGAAGGCTTTACCTTCGACGATGTTTTGATACGGCCGGGGGCTTCACAGATGGAGCCGGCAGAAGCATCGCTCAAAACAAACATAGCGGGACTCGAACTCTCGGTCCCATTTCTCTCTGCCGCGATGGATCGCGTGACGGAAAGCAAGATGGCCATCACGCTGGGAAAACTCGGCGGCCTTGGCGTCTTGCACCGCAATTGCTCCATCGAGGCACAGGTCGCGATGGTGCGTGAAGTGAAAAAGGCGGGAGTGCCTATCGCCGCCGCCTGCGGGCCGTTTGCCGCCGACAGGGCAAATGCACTCGACGAAGCTGGCTGCGATGTCATCGTCATCGATTGCGCGCACGGACACAATTTGAATGTTGTAGAAAGTGCCCGAAAAATAAAGAAAAGTCTCAAGAATGCCAAAATGATATTTGGCAACATCGCGACCGCCGAGGCCGCAAAGGCCGCGTGCCAATTCGCCGACGCCGTCAAAGTCGGCGTCGGCCCCGGCTCTATCTGCACCACCCGCCTCATCTCGGGCGTGGGTGTGCCGCAGCTCTCGGCTGTGCTCGATGTCGTCTCAGTCGCCCGCAAATACAAAGTACCCGTCATCGCCGACGGCGGCATCCGCACCTCGGGCGATATCGCAAAAGCACTCGCAGCAGGCGCCTCCGCTGTCATGCTCGGCAACCTCTTTGCAGGCACCGATGAATCGCCGGGCAATATCGTCGAGAAAGACGGCAAGAAATTTAAAGAGTACCGCGGCATGGGCTCGGAAGCCGTCATCAAAAGTGCATCCGGCTCGGAGCGCTACTTCACTCATGGGCGCAAGGCGGTGCCGGAAGGTGTCGAAGCGCTCGTACCGTACAAGGGGCCGGTAGGGGAGATAATCGCGACACTCGCCTCCGGCGTGCAGGTCGGCATGGGCTATGTCGGTGCCAAGACCATTCCAGAATTCGAGAAAAAAGCGCAATTCATCCGCATCACCCACGCCGCTATCGCGGAGGGCAAGCCCCACTCGCTTTCGGGCATCACGGGATAAGTTCACGGCCGCATTGAGTGAGCCTCGTTTTTGGGCTATTGTGTGCGAATTGCGGAATCGTCCGCATGATTTTGCCGGATCGTCTAATGGTAGGACTTCTCCCTCTGGAGGAGAGTATCTTGGTTCGAGTCCAAGTCCGGCAGTAATGAGCAAAGAACGCTGGCATTTGCCAGCGTTTTTGCGCATACTGCAATGGTTGATTTGGACTCGAACCGCGGGCTCCCGATTTTCTTATATCCGAAGGATTTAGAAAAGCGCAGTCCTTTAGGGCCGCAGCTCCCGAAGAGGGAGCGAAGGTTTCGAGTTGCAGCAGCAACGAGAGGCGAATCCAAGTCCCGCAGCAGAGTTGAGCGGCTATTGCGTGAGACACGGTCGTAATAGAGCCGGGACAGCGAACCGTAGTATAATTGGAACGCATCGGGTTATTTATTAAATTTATAATCAAATTTGTATGGGACTTGATCGATGGTTCGGGAGAAGGAAAAATTCAGAACCTGCGGATAAACAACCGGATGAGCAGTTGGTTCCAGAGAGGAATGAGATGGCAGAACGGGAGAGAGGGAGCATACAGGCTGAGATGCATTTCAGGTTCTTTAACCGACCGCAGAACGTCAAAGTTGGGGGAGACTCGCTGGGCGAGATTGCAGACAAGGTCGCTAAGTACGTCGTTGAATTGGAGATGGGACCTTCCGACTCAGTGGTAAGCGGATTTTCCATTGACATCCCAGGTCATCCCGAAATCAAAGATTTTCCATCGCTGATGCGGCACACTACGAAAATCGAGTAAGGCTAAAAGTAAGTAACCCAAACGCGGCTTTCCTGACAATGCCCGAGGATTCTATCGGTTGAGGTTCCAACATCGTTCCAAACTCCCAGCCAGCGTATGCTAAGTCAGGTGACTGAGGCGCATAGGTTCCCATTCCGATCATCGCATACCCGGTGAGCCCAGTATCCAGAACGAAAGTTCGTCGATACAAATCGGCGATTTTTTGTTACAATTGGGACAAATGCAAAAAGATGATGAGCAGTTTATTTCCGCGTATTTAGAGGGAGACGAAAGCGCTCTAGCTTTCCTCGTGGATAAATATCTAAAGAATGTATATAACTTCGCTTTTCAATTAACAAAAGATCGTCAAGCGGCTGACGATATAACCCAAGAATCTTTCATAAAAGCATGGAAGTATATCCGGAGGTATCGCCATGGAAGCAGTTTTAAGACATGGCTTTTTGCTATTACGCGTAATACGGCAATCGACTGGCTCAGAACAAAAAAAGAACTGGCGTTTTCTTCGTTTGAAAACGAGCAAGGCGTCAACGCACTGGTTGAGACGCTTGCAGACAAAGCGCCGTTTCCCGATGAGCTGATTGCACGCGCCAAGGACGCAGCGTTTGTGAATGCACTCTTGGAGCAACTTGATCCGAGCTACAAGGAGGTCCTTACCCTCAGATACACCAGCAATCTTACCTTCAAAGAAATCGGCGAGATTATGCAAAGGCCGCTTCATACAGTGAAAAGTCAGCACCGCCGCGCGCTTGCGGCACTCCGCAGGTCCCTGCAAACCCAATCGGTCTGACGTGCCGGTAACAAAAAGGGTGCACCAAAATGCATTCTCTTTCCGTATAGTGGATATGCGAGAGCATCCAGCACCCATCCCTTCTGAAAGGTTGCGTCAGCACATTCTTACCCGCATCAGTCGGGAAGAGCGCCGGCGCGCGCGAATATACGTTTTCGCGAGCGCAGCCACCATCCTCCTCTCGATTGTGGGTATAGTTGTCTCGGTTCAATACATGCTGCAGGCGATGCGACTATCGAGTTCCTCCGAGTATCTCTCACTCATCCTTTCGGATGCCGATATCGTATTCGCAAACTGGCAAGTATTCGCATTGTCGCTTCTCGAATCAATCCCACTCCTTCCGATACTCATGTCTCTCATCGCCTCTTTCACACTTCTTGTCGCGATCCGGACGTTCGCAAACAACCTCCGAACTGGACTCGTGCCGTCTTTCGGTAACTAACTATTCAATATGTACAAAGAAGCAAAAGAATTTGTCCGCTCGCCGTGGTTTCAGGGAATTATGACGGGGGTGGGCATGGCGATCATCGCCCTTGTTATTTTCCAGGCTGGCGTGTTTGTCGGATACCGCAAAGCTGCTTTCGCTTTCAAATTCGGCGACAACTATTACCGCACGTTCGGCGATCACGGGCCGAGGCCGTTCCAAGTCCCCGTGGGCGAGAAGTTCATGGACGCGCATGGTGCCGCAGGGAAGATCATTGGTGTAAGTTTTCCGACATTCGTCGTCGAAGGACCGGATTCGGTTGAGAAAGTGATTCGGATCGGGGAGGATACTGAAATCAGGCGCTTTCGAGATGTTGCAACCTCGTCTGATCTCGTGGCTGGCGATTTTGTCGTGATTCTCGGCAAGCCGAATGAAAACGCAGAAGTGGATGCAAAACTTATTAGAATAATGCCGCCGCCTCCGGATATCGTGAAAATTAATAGCAAAAAACCATGAGGAATCTTTTTTCACTGACAGCGGTTAAAAAAGCCTTTGCTTTTGCAGGAGCGCATAAAATTATGAGCGCTATCATCGTATTTGCGGTGCTTGGCGGCGGATATTGGACTTACAACACCTTCGCGTCTTCTGACGGTGAGACTCGCTATGTTCTGGGGACGGTTGAGAGAGGCACAGTCATTGCCGCCGTATCAGCAAGCGGTCAAGTCTCGGCTTCCAATCAGCTGGATATACAAGCAAAAGCATCCGGGGAGATCACCTCCATCAATGTTTCCCCAGGCCAAAAAGTCGTTGCCGGTGCGCTTATCGCAGCTCTCGACCCAACCGATGCCCAAAAAACGGTACGGGACGCGCAAGCGAATCTCGAAAGCGCACAACTTTCCCTAGAGAAATTACAAAAACCAGCGGATTCACTCTCGCTCACACAAGCACAGAACACGCTCTCGAAAGCGCAGGAGTCAAAACAGAATGCGGAGGATGACCTAGAACAGTCTTACGATGACGGCTTCAATGATATCTCGAACGCATTTCTCGATCTGCCGGCGGTCATGACCGGCCTTGAGGATGTTCTATACGGAGATGATACGAGCCAAAATCAGGACAATCTGAATTTTTATACCGATGCGATTAAGGCGACCAACAATGCGACACTTCGCTTCAAGGCGGATGTCGAAGCAAAATACACAGCGGCCCGAACAGCGTATGATAGAAATTTCAACGACTATAAAGCAGCGAGCCGCTTCTCGGATGTTGCGGTTATTGAGGGGCTCATCAATCAAACATACGACACGACGAAAAAAATCGCCGACGCGGTCAAAAGCGCGAACGACCTCATTCAGCTGTACCAAGACGAATTTACGAAGCGAAATCTGACGCCGTCTCCGCTCTCCACGACGCACATCGCAGCCCTTGGTGCATACACGGGTACGACGAATTCCCACTTATCCTCCCTGCTGTCGGCAAAAAATACGATCAAGACAAGCAAAGACACCATCGTCAATTCTGACAGGACCATAACGGAAAATACGGGATCTCTGGAGAAATTAAAGGCGGGCGCTGATGATATCGATTTACGTAGTTCACAACTCTCCGTAACGAAAGCTCAAAATGCTCTCCGTGACGCGCAGAACAATTTGGATGACTACTATGTCCGTGCCCCCTTTGCAGGCACTATCGCGGCAGTGAACATAAAGAAATTCGATTCTGCAGGAAGCGGAACGGCAATTGCAACCCTCGTTACAAGTCAAAAGATAGCTGAACTTTCACTCAACGAAGTGGATGCGGCAAAAGTTAGTATCGGCGACAAGGCGACACTCACCTTTGATGCGATCGAAGGCCTCACCCTCACCGGAGCCGTAGCGGAAGTGAGTACGATAGGAGCGGTCACGCAGGGTGTTGTGTCGTATACCGTAAAAATCGGATTCGATAGCCAAGATGAAAGAATTAAATCCGGCATGACTGCCAATGCCTCCATTCAAACTGATGTGCGCCAAGACGTGCTCGCTGTCCCTTCAAGCGCAGTGAAGACGCAAAATGGCGTGAGTTATGTTCAGGTGTTTAACCCACCGCTATCTGAAACGGGTGGGGCGCAAGGAGTCGTTTCAAATAGTGCGCCTCGACAAGTCGAAGTAACGGTCGGTATATCAGATGATACAAAGGTTGAAATACTCTCCGGCATTGAAGAGGGCCAGCAAATCGTTACGCGTACGATTTCCGGAACGGCGACAAGCAACGTTACGACAAATGGAGGCGCAACCAATCGCGGCGGTGGCCTCGGCGGTCCGGGGGTCATCCGTTTCTAACGCGCATGATCGAGATTAAAGACATAACAAAAACATACGGTTCCGGTGAGGCCGCTTTCCAAGCTCTCAAGGGCGTCTCGTTCACAATCGAAGATGGAGAGTTCGTCGCTATCATGGGTCCCTCCGGATCCGGGAAGTCGACCCTGATGCACATGCTAGGGTGTCTCGATACACCGACCTCGGGCTCGTACTTTCTCGACGGGAAAGACATATCCACCCTCACCGATGAAGAGCTCGCCGATATACGCCGCCTCCATGTCGGCTTTGTCTTTCAGGCGTTCAATCTGCTCCCGCGCACGAGCGTGTTGCGCAACGTGATGTTACCCCTTGTCTACGCCGGGGTGAACGAAGAGGAGCGGGTAGCGAGGTCGGAGAAAGCGCTCATCGCGGCGGGAATGACGGCGTCGCATTTCGCCCACCTGAGCAACCAGCTCTCAGGCGGACAAATCCAACGGGTCGCAATCGCGCGAGCGCTCGTGAACGATCCGTCGCTCATTCTTGCCGACGAACCGACGGGGAACCTTGATACGAAAACGGGAGAGATCGTTCTCGGGACATTTCAGAAACTGAACAGGGATCATGGCCGTACCATTATTTTGATCACGCACGAACACGATGTTGCCGCACATGCGGAGCGCATCATCACTCTGCGCGACGGTGTCATCATTTCTGATTCAAAATCGCATCCGCGCAAGTACGCCAAACACCATGAAGCTTAACGACATCGCGCACGAAACATACGCAGCACTCTCTGCGAATAAAGTCCGCTCGGGGCTCACGATTCTCGGTATCGTGATCGGCATATCGTCTGTTATCGCGATGGTCTCGATTGGCACGGGGGCATCGAATACCATTTCATCAAGCATCGAGTCGCTCGGATCGAATCTCATTCAGATAACGCCGGGCGCGCAACGCACGCAAGGTTTCGGGGCGAGCGCGGGTCGCGGGGGCGCAAAGACGCTTACCAACGATGACGCTGACGCCATTGCGACGCAAGTTGAAGGCGTCGAGGCAGTAGACTCACAAGTATCAGGCCGTTATCAGATCACCGCAAAGGGCACAAATACGAATACAACCGTGAACGGCGTTACAAGCAATTACCCGCAGATCCGCAATCTCGAAGTTGAAGAGGGTGTGTTTCTTTCCGATACGCAGAACAACTCGGCGGCAAAAGTAGCAGTGATCGGACCGACGACGCGCGATGACCTCTTTGGCGAAGGCGCAAGTGCAGTGGGCCAGTCCATTCGCATCAATAAACTTGAATTCAAAGTAATTGGCGTCACAAAAGCGAAAGGTGGTAGCGGTTTCCAAAACCAAGACGACATTATTTTTATCCCCGCGCGAAGCGCACAGCGCTATCTTTCAGGCGACGAGTATCTGACGACGATCGCTGTGCAGGCTACGAATCCCGAGGGAATGACCCAAGTGCAGGCGGACATCACGAATCTGCTTCTCGAACGACATAAAATCTCTGATGCGACTCAAGCGGATTTCAGCGTTCTCAACCAAAGCGACATCCTTTCGTCGGCATCGGACATTACCTCAACGCTGACGTACCTTCTCGCCGCAATCGGCGGCATCTCGCTTCTTGTCGGAGGCATTGGCATCATGAACATGATGCTCACGACGGTTACGGAACGCACAAAGGAAATCGGCTTACGTAAAGCAATTGGAGCAAAAAAGGCCGACATCAAGGCGCAATTTTTGGCAGAGGCAGTCGCTCTGACGGTTATCGGAGGCGTCATCGGCATCGCACTCGGCTGGCTCATTTCTTTTGCAGTGAACCTCACCGGTCTTGTTTCAACAAGTGTCTCGCTCTCATCAGTCTTTCTCGCATTCGGAGTCTCAGCGGCGACGGGGATCGTCTTCGGATATTATCCCGCTCGAAAAGCCGCACAAATGAACCCCATCGATGCCCTAAGGTATGAATAACGTGCACCAAAACCAAAGGGAGCTACGTATAAGTCATATATGAATACAAAAATATTCGGGGTTATTGCACTTATCGCCATAGTCGGTGGCGGGGCCTTTTATGGCGGTATGACTTACGCAAAGTCTCAAGTGCCCGCGCGAGGCCAATTCACGGGCAACGGTCAATTCCCCGGAGGGCCGGGCGGAGGTGCGCGTGCAGGTGCGAATGGCGGAATAACTTTCGGTGAGATTATCGCCAAAGACGAATCAAGTATCACTATCAAAATGCCGGATAACAGCACGAAGATTGTGCTTGTCGGTTCGAACGCGCAAGTTATGAAATCGACGACCGGTTCCCTCGACGACCTTGCGATCGGCACTCAAGTCACGATCACTGGTCCGGCAAATAGCGACGGGAGTGTGACTGCCGAAAGCGTGCAAATTCGCCCGGAAGGATCCGTTCCGTTTGGTAACGGCACAAGAACCAATCCCAACTGAGACGTCTCAATCCGGTACACCGGAAACACTCAGAGGAGGGTCTCATTATGATCCTCGGCGGTGTACTTCTTTTTCTTGTGGTGGCGGTCGGCCTCGCCATCGTCGCATGGCGAGAGGGAAGAGATGAGAAATAATCATATTCCCGAATCTTGGTGTGGCGATGTAGCAGGCGTATACTGCCGGCATGCAACGAAGCAACAAGGTATTTTTGGGGCTTACCCTTGTCGCGCTTGCGCTCATTGCGGCTATTTTCTACCTATATCCTATCGACACTACGCCATCGTCTCCCGCCAGCAGTCCGGCCGCGGCGGGAAGCGCGCAGTTTCCTCCCGCAGGGGAGCTACTCATCGGGGGCGACCGCGACGAGCACGGCTGTATCGGTTCGGCGGGATACCAATGGTGCGAAGCGCGGAAAGAATGCATCCGCGCGTGGGAGACCTACTGCACCGCCACGCCGCCAAAGACAGTGACCTTTACCTGCGAGAATTCGAAATCCATCAAGGCGTCGTTCTACATCGGTGATGATAGATTCGTTGACCTCGAGTTGAGCGATGGGCGCAAGATGTCGATCCCGCACGCGCTCTCCGCATCCGGCGCGCGCTATGCAAAAGCGGATGAGAGCTTCATTTTCTGGAACAAGGGCGACACCGCCTTCATCACCGAAGGCGATTTCGACGACGTGACATACAGCGGGTGTGTGGAGGAGGGGGAATAGCGATAGCGAGCGAAAGGTGCGGCACACCGACGATGTTGGTATACTGAATGCATGAAAATAGAACACTCGATGCGCGCATAGGGATGTGTTTTTCACACCGCTCCCTCGACATCTTTTGCTCTATGGCCGATTAACCCGTATAGTGGATACACGGTAGTGAGGTCGTGTGCTTTGGCACACGCGTGTCGAGGCTACGCACCGTCCATTGTTAGCTAATCAGAAGATTTTGTAACTGCTATGATGAACGACGAAAACCCAACTCCGACTCCTCCACCGGCTCCCGAGCCGATGCCGGAAACTCCTCAACAGCAATAGCTGTTTGAAGTCGACGAGTGTATCCACGCACAAACCCCGCCCTACGGCGGGGTTTGTGAGTGTCGACCAAAATGTCCGGACTCATCCGTCTGTAAACCCATCCTGCTATACTGGGTTGATGAATGTCGTTCGTGAGGCGCGGAAACTTTTTGAGGAAAACCGGCGCACGACGGGCGGCTACCAATACACGCTTCCTTCCCGGGAGCACTATCCCTACCAGTGGCTCTGGGACTCGTGCTTCCACGCTATCATTCTGGCAGGCTTCGATCCCGAATCCGCGCGAGCTGAATTGCGCTCCCTCCTTTCCAAGCAATTCAAGGACGGTATGGTGCCGCACATCATTTATTGGACGCCGGGGATCCTCCACCTCTTTCGCTGGGGCGTCGAGGGCACAAGCTCGCTCACGCAACCCCCGATGATCGCATACGCAGCGTGGGAAGTGCACCGCCTCGATCCGGACCAAACCTTTCTCGAGTCTATCTATCCAGCACTTCTCGCATACTATCGCTTCCTCATCGAGAAGCGCGATCCACGCGATCACCATCTCGTCGGCATTATCAATCCCGATGAATCCGGCGAGGACAATTCTCCGCGCTTCGATGCACCGCTCTTTGCCGCGCCGGATATCTCCGAGAAAGATCACCTCGCGCTCCGCGAGAAGCTCGTTGATAAGAACACCGCCTGTAACTTTGACGCGGAGACCTGCATGCGCGACCACTTTTGGGTCAAAGACGTTCTCTTTAACACAGCGCTGGTAGAAAATTTGCGCGCGCTCGGGCATATTGCTTCATTCCTCAAACATGCCGATGGCGAGCATTTTGCCAATCTGCACGCCGAGCTTGTCGCAAACGCCATGCGCGAATTTCTTTTTGCCGACGGCGTGTACTGGTCGGCTACGGGAAGAGACTACACGCTGCTTCGTGCCGCGACATGGGGACACTTCGCCCCTCTCTTTGCCGGCCTGTACACATCAGAGGAGGCAGAAAAAGTGGTGCGCACACACTTGCTTGACCCCGAGACTTTTTATGCGCCATTCGGGATACGCACGGTTTCCAAGCGGGAGAGAGCGTATCGTGCAGAAGGCTACGGCGACGGATTTTCGTGGCGGGGGCCTGTGTGGATGGCACCGCATTGGTTCATCCACCATGGCCTTTTGCGATACGGCTACAAGAAAGAGGCGGCGGACATTCGTGCCAAAAGCGTGGCGCTTCTCGAGCGCTCAGGTTTTCGTGAGTGCTTCAACCCCGAGACGGGGGAAGGGCAGGGCGCGCACGGATTCACGTGGGGTGCCTTGGTACTCGATATGGCCGATGCGTGAACGGTGATTCTCCGCCACAACGTACATGCTAGGATGAAATAATCGTATGCCGATCACCATTCATAACCATTGGATCGACAAATTGGCTGTTGTGACGGGGATCGTGTCGGGGTTTGCACTATACCCCCAAATTTTTACGATCATCGCGAATGGGTCGACAGAGGCCATGTCCCTAACGACATACGTCATCATTTTAGGGAACAGCGTTGTCTGGCTTTTGTATTCTATGCACCGCGGCTTATTTTCGCTGGCAATACCATCGATCCTCAATATGTGCGCGTGCGCTGCCGCAATCGTCTGGTTTTTCACGGTTTGAATCCGAAGCCCGATGGGGGTATTATGGGCTGAATGCGGCAGGTTCTTCTCATTACCGGCGGGGTTATTCTTGCCGTAAGCCTCGTGGTGGGGCTATTCGCCCTGAATCAGGCAAATCAGGAGCAGATCGAGCTCACCTCGCGGCTGCAATCCCGCAGCCAGGTCCTCTCCGACAGTCTTGCGGAGAGCATCGAACCTTCATACAACACGCGTGCGACAAGTACGACACAGAGGATCATAGAGCGATTCGTAAGCAGTGAGCGACTTGCAGGCATCGGCGTGTTCGATAATCTCGGCGTAGTTGCCGCTGCGTCAAAAGATCTGCCACTCCCCAGTGACGGAATGTTGGTAACGACCGTCATGGATAGCGATGAAGCAGAAGGGGAATTCGTGCGTCGTGGCGGGAACACATACTACGTGCATGCAGTGCCGCTTCACGAAGACGATAGGGTCGTCGGCGCGCTCGTTGTCGTGCAGGACGCCACCTATATTGATGAAAGCATTCGCGACATATGGCGGGACAATCTGATCCGGTTGCTTTTACAGGTCCTGCTTTTTGCCGCTGCGATCTTTGCCCTTGTCCGATGGGTCTTCTTTCGCGCCATCACGAAGTTGGTCGGAGCGGTACAGGCGGCCCGCAAAGGGGAGGGGGGAAGTGACGCGGTACGCGGCTCGAGTTTCCTTGAGCCGCTCGCAGGCGAGATCTCAAAGGTGACCCAAAGCCTGTGGCAGGCACGGCGCTCCGCAAGCGAAGAGGCCCGTATGCGTCTCGAAAAGCTCGATTCGCCGTGGACCGCGGAGCGGCTCAAGGAATTTGTAAAAGCGCACTTGAAGGACCGTCCGATCTTCGTGGTTTCCAACGGCGAGCCGTACATCAACACCAAAGTAAAAAATAAGATCGAGTGGATCGTCCCTGCGGGCGGTGTCGTCACAGCGATCGACCCTGTCATGGAAGCATGCGGCGGCATGTGGATCGCGCACGGCTCGGGTCCGGCTGATAGAGAAGTTGCCGATGTAGAGGGGAAGGTACGCGTGCCGCACGACGAGCCGAAATACACTTTGAAGCGGATCTGGTTGTCTGCAAAAGAGATCAAAGGGTACTACAACGGTTTTTCAAATGAAGCACTCTGGCCGCTGTGCCATATGGCGCACGTGCGTCCCGAATTCCGCAAAGAAGACTGGACAGAATACCGAAAGGTAAATGGGCTATTCGCGAAGACCCTTCTCGATGAAATACGCCACATCGAGCGGCCGATCGTCCTGGTGCAGGATTACCACCTCGCGCTCGTGCCTGCGATGATAAAGAAAAGCCGGCCCGATGCGCAGATCGCAATGTTCTGGCATATTCCATGGCCTTCGGCAGCCCAATTCAGCATCTGTCCGTGGCGCAAAGAGATACTCGAGGGCATGCTCGGAGCAGATCTCCTCGGCTTCCATACGCAACAGTATGGCAACAACTTCATGGATACCGTGGGCAACGAGGTCGAATCACGCATTGATTACGAACACTTCTCCATTTTCCGGGACGACCATCGTACATTCGTCAAACCGCTTCCCATCTCAATAGCGTTCCCCGGAAGTGCCGAGCGACTGGAGCAGCCCGACCGAAGCATACTTTTGCATCTGAATATCCATACCCCTCACTTGATACTCGGGGTCGATCGCCTCGACTACATCAAGGGAATTCCGGAGCGTTTCCGCGGCTTCGAATTCCTTTTGGATGCGCATCCCGAATATCGCGAAAAACTCACCATGTTGCAGATCGCATCTCCTACCCGCGAATCGGTCGAGAAATACACGGAGTATCGGGAATTGGTGCGAAAAGAAGCCGAGCGTATCAATGAAAAATTCGGGACACGAGACTGGAAACCGATCACTCTGGAAGAAAGAAGCTATTCGCATGCGGAACTCCGGCAGCTCTACCAGCTGGCGAACGTATGCACGGTCACGTCGTTGCATGACGGCATGAATTTGGTCGCCAAAGAGTTTGCTGCGGCGCGCAACGATGAAAGCGGCGTCCTCATCCTGAGCCAATTTACGGGCGCTTCACACGACATGAAGGGTGCGCTCATCATCAACCCATACAGTGCAGAGGAGACCTCGTCTGCGCTCAATACGGCGCTTTCCATGCCAAAGGCCGAGCAACATCGCCGCATGAAGACGATGCGCGCTTCTGTCCGCGATTACAATATCTACCGATGGTCAGCCGAACTCATCAAGGCGCTCTCACAACTTGACTAGCTATGAGGGATGCCGATCGGCACGTTGAGGCGATTCTTTCGCGCATTCGGACAGAAGGTTGCGTTCTGATGCTTGACTTCGACGGCACGCTCGCGCCCCTTGTATCTGATCCGCGACGAGCTCGCATGGGGGCACAGACCCATCACGCACTCGCATCAGTCGTGCAATGCTATCCCACTGCCGTTATTACGGGCCGCACGCTTGCGGATGTACGGACCCGCGTCCCTATTCGCGGGATCTCATTTGCCGGGAATCACGGACTGGAGTGGTCTGTGCGGGGAAAGACACATCGCGTGCGCATACCGCGAGTCCTCCGTCGCGCGCTCGGCGCCATCCGTACCCGCCTGCGCTCTTTGGGACGACGATATCAAGGTATCTATATCGAAGATAAAACACACACACTCTCGCTCCACTATCGTCATGTCCCGCGTTCGAAACACGTCGCACTACGCGCGGAAATTAAAAAAGCGGTGAAAGAGGTCGGGGATCTTCGCATCGTGGATGGTATCTACGTTTGTAATGTTTTACCGGCGGTACGACACGATAAAGGGACGGTGGCGCGGAAGATACTCGCTTCTCTCTCAGGCAGAGGCAAACCTGCGCCCGTGTTTATCGGAGATGATGTGACCGATGAAGATGCGTTCCGTGTTTTTACAAAGGGTATCACGATCAAGGTCGGCAAGTCCCCGAGCGCTGCGCGGTACTACTTCACGTCCCGCGCCGGAGTCGACAGGTTTCTGCGCGCTGTTGCGAAAATGTAAGACGGGCGTGAGGGTATACACTTGGTACATGGATCATTCTGCGCACGACCATCAAAACCACGATAAACCCTCCTTCGCTGAAGCTTCGGAGGGCAGGCATGCAGGGCACCATACAGAGGATTTTCTAAGGAAATTTTGGGTAACGCTCGCGCTCACCGTCCCGATATTTTTCTACTCGGAAATGGCGCACATGCTCTTCGGCCTGCGCGGGCCGGAATTTACGGGCTGGCGCTACATGCTGCTTGTGCTCGGCACGTTCGTCTTTTTCTATTGCGGCTGGGTATTCATCGCGGGTGCGTACCGGGAACTCCGTGCACGACTGCCCGGCATGATGACTCTGATCGCGATCGCGATCGCGACAGCCTATGCCTACAGTGCCGTTTCTATCCTTGCAGGCACAGGACACGATCTTCTCTTCGAGCTTGCCTCGCTCATCGCGGTGATGCTACTCGGTCATTGGATCGAGATGCGGGCGGTGCAGGGAGCGCAGGGCGCACTCAAAGAGCTGGCGAAATTACTTCCTGATACGGCGGAGGTTATTCGTGATGGAAAAACCGCACTCATCCCACTTTCCGGACTTCGCAGCGGGGATATCGTTTTGATAAAACCCGGTGCCAAGGTGCCCGCCGATGGAGTGATCGTAGAGGGAAGATCTGATCTCAACGAAGCTATCATCACGGGAGAATCGAAATTGGTCTCAAAAACGATAGACAGTGAGGTGATCGCCGGATCGATGAACGGCGATGGAAGCTTGAAAGTCAAGGTGACAAAAATAGGCGAACACACTTTTCTTGCCGGTGTCATGCGCCTCGTTGCCGATGCACAAGCGTCAAAATCACGCTTGCAAATACTCTCCGACAGAGCCGCCTTCTACCTCACCATCATTGCTATATCAACTGGTGGTATCACGTTCGTGCTGTGGCTTCTTGCAGATGCGGGAATGGTCTTTGCGACAGAGCGTATGGTCGCGGTCTTGGTCATCGCCTGCCCGCACGCGCTCGGGCTTGCGGTACCGCTCGTTGCTTCGATCTCTACGACGATGGCGGCGCGCAATGGTCTCCTCATCCGGCAGCGTTTGGCGCTCGAGGCGGCACGCACCGTCAGCGTCGTGCTTTTCGACAAGACGGGGACGCTCACGAAAGGTGAATTTGGTGTCGATACGATTGTCTCGGCAGAAGGATATACGGAGTCAAATGTCTTGAAATTCGCCGCGTCCATAAACAGCCAATCCGAGCATTCGCTTGCGAAGGCAATAGTTGCTGAAGCGAATCAACGCGGGATAGAGCTTCTGCCTATCTCCAATTTTGAGCGGATCGCAGGGAAGGGGGCGAAAGCGCGGGTCGAAGGCGCAGATGTCTTCGTCGGCAGCGAGGCCCTGTTTGATACCGATGTAAGGACGGCTGACATTCTTGCCTTGGAGAAGCAAGGCAAAACAGTCGTGCATATTGGTCGTGAGAGCCAACACATCGGCTCCATCGCGCTTGTTGACATCATTCGCCCCGAATCCCGCGAAGCCATCACTGCACTCAAAAAACTCGGTGTGAAGGTCGCGATGATAACGGGGGACTCGGAAGACGTCGCTGCGTGGGTGGCGCAAGATCTTGGCGTGGACCAGTATTTCGCACGGGTGTTGCCGCATGAAAAGGCGGAAAAGGTGAGACTCCTGCAATCACAGGGTCAGAAGGTGGCGATGGTGGGGGATGGTGTGAACGATGCGCCCGCGCTCACGCAGGCGGATCTCGGGATCGCCATCGGGGCGGGGACGAACGTGGCAATCGAATCAGCGGGCATCATCCTCGTGCGGAGCGACCCGCGCGACATCCCGAAAATAATCCGGCTCTCGAAACTAACGTATGCGAAGATGATACAGAATCTCTTTTGGGCAACGGGCTACAACGTGGTTGCGCTCCCACTTGCCGCCGGAGTACTCTATGCGCAGGGCATCATCCTGCAACCAGCTCTTGCCGCGATTTTTATGTCTCTCTCGACCGTCATTGTGGCGATAAATGCGGTTTTTCTGCGCCGTAAAACCCTTTAAATAGACACCAGACTTATCCGCGTTCTTGCGTTTGAGGTACACGAGTATACAGTAGTCGTATGGGTTTTCATGCATACACTCCTCTATTTCTGGTTATTCTTGTCATCGTGGCAGTGTTTGGTATGCCGCTTATGCTCGCGAGCCCAATGCACCACGACACGGGTTGTCCTTTTATGTCGGGTCAAGCGGCCATCTGTGTCGCGAGCATCCTAGAGCACATACAGCACTGGCAGATAGCGTTCGCAACTATTCTTGGAGAAATACTTCTGATTGCGGCGCTCGCGCTCGTCGCCGCGTGGCAATGGAAGACGCACGATCCGCCGCAGCGGAGTTTTGCACGCATATGGATGCGGAGTCGCGCGCCGGATAGGCCGACGCTCTTGCAAGAGCTTTTTTCGCAGGGAATACTTAATCGGAGAGAATCATATAGTTTCTAGATCTTGCGATTAGCAATTATCTGGAACTATATGAAAACAGGACTTGTTATCGGGGGAGTCGTTGTCGTGCTCCTCACCGGCGGCACGTGGTGGTCGCAGTCGCTTCAGAATAGCGATCCCGAAATACTCTCCCGAAGCGGCTTGCACTGGCATCCGATGCTCGAAATATACGTTCGCGGCGAAAAGGTAGAGATACCGCAGAATGTCGGCGTCGGACCGCAGTATGTTGCGAAGCCAACGTACGACGCGAGCATGCAAATGACGGCGATGCACACGCACGAGGATATCCCCGTCATTCATCTCGAGTTTCCGGGGCTCGTGCGGGAGAAGGATATCGTGCTCGGCAATTTCTTCCGCATCTGGGGCAAGGATATGCGTTCGTTTGGAGATACTATGCGCATGACGGTCAACGGCGAAGAAAATACGGAGTACGAGAACTACGTCATGCACGACGGTGACAAGATAGAATTGAGATATGAGTAGAGGGGAGGCGCCAGTTAATTAGTAATTATCAAACAAAAATATCAAACCTATGCAAAAGAACACAATCATTATCGGACTCCTTCTGCTCGTCGTCGGGCTGGGAGTTGGCTATACTCTCGGCGGCGACAGGACTTCAATCGTAGGCAATCACATGATGCCCGACGGTTCGATGATGGGGCAGAATATCGACCAGCACTTTATCGTACAAATGATCCCGCATCATGAAGGCGCGATCGAGATGGCGAGAGTCGCACTCGAACGCTCGAAGCGTCCGGAAATTCTTTCTCTTGCCAACGGCATCATCGAGTCGCAGCAGAAAGAGATCGATGATATGCGCGGATGGTACCAGAGTTGGTACGGCTCTACGCCACCCGCAGGCGGGATGGGCATGATGCATATGGGCAGCATGGAGGGGGACATCGATGTGCTCAAAACGATTTCCGCTTCGGATTTCGACCGCGCATTTATGGAGCAGATGATCCCGCATCACGAAATGGCGATCATGATGGTGCAGATGCTTGCGGCGGGGACCGAACGCGCCGAAATGAAACAGCTTGCCGAAAATATCCGGACCTCTCAGAGTCGGGAAATCGACATGATGCGAAGTTGGCTTGCCACGTGGTATGCTCGGTAAGCATGAAAAAGGTGAATTACAGAGCGACGAAAGGCGATAAGCGGGAGGTTCGGCAGGAAACGCACCTAACGCGGCCGCCGCGGCTTGAGGGTAGGGCGAAGAACGCCATGATGAAACTTGTTCGGAAGAAGAGGGCAACTAAGAAGGGGAAAATAGGCCCAAAGAAGCCGTTTGGTTTGAGCCGTGTCCAGACGAAAGCCTATCAGCTGCCCAGTCGCAGACGGAAAAAATAATTCCAGGGAGATGTAACCCCGCGGGTTGTCCCTCGTTGAGAGGGTGCTACTATTTGGTTATGGATGCAGAAATGGAACGTGCCCGCGCCGATGCGCTCGCCTTTCTCAAACGTCACAAGACGGGTGTGCTTGCCACGGTCTCGGCCGAGGGCGAGGCGCATGCGAGCATGATCTACTACACCGCCGACGATGCATTCAACGTCTTTTTCCTCACACTCATGAATTCCCGCAAGTACGCAGGCATCACGGCGCACCCGCAGGTCGCCTTTACCATCTCGACGCCGGAAACCCCGCAGACGCTGCAGATTGAAGGAATGGCGACAGACATCTCTCTCGATAGAGAAGTAGGGAAGAGAAAAGACGCGATACTCGAAGTCTTGCACTCAAATGATTTTTTCTCTCCACCCATCTTCAAGCTCGACCCCGCGATGTCGGTCGTGGTGTGGATTAAGCCGAAGTGGATCCGCTGGGCGGACTATGCGTTCGCCAAGGAAGGCACCGATCATGTATTCAAACAGATCCCCATCGAATAAATAAGGGGACTCTGTATACTACAAAATATGAAAGGATACGTAGCAAACATTGAGAAAGCGGCACTCGAAAACGAGAATTTCAGGCGAGTGCTCTATACTGCAAAGAACAGCCAGCTCGTCTTGATGTCTCTCATGCCCGGCGAGGACATTGGCGAGGAGGTCCACCAGCTCGACCAATTCATCCGATGCGAAGCCGGCGAGGGAAAGGCTATTTTAGACGGCGTCGAGCACATGATAGGGAATGGTTTTGCGATCGTTGTCCCCGCGGGCGCCATGCACAATATCGTCAACACGGGGAAAACGGCGATGAAACTCTACACAGTCTACTCGCCGCCAAATCATCGCGATGGCGTCTTGCACGCGACCAAATCCGAAGCAGAAGCCGACGGAGAGTCGTTTGACGGAAACACTACTGAATGAAGCTCCATGCGCCAAACATTGCGCATATGTGATTTTCATGGTATCGTTGCAGCTTAATCCAAGCAACTCAGGTATATTCCAATGACCCCCACATCCGCTCTGCGTACGCCGGAGCACACCCCGTCACTAGAAGATGGCATGGCATCGCGTGGCTTCGTTCGAGAAAACAAGTAAAATTATGTCTAGCAGCAAAAGTACCTCTACTCCCCATGGCGCCGGCGATGCAAAAGCCGCAATGCCATCTTTCAGTGCGGGGCACACATTCAACGGTCTCGGCATCGCGCCGAGGATTTTGGATATACTCGCGACGCTTAAATTTACAACTCCGACCCCTATCCAGTACCGTGCTATTCCCGAGGGTGTCGCAGGGAAAGACGTCGTCGGTGTCGCACAGACGGGGACGGGCAAGACGCTTGCATTCGGCATCCCGCTTCTGCAGCGCTTGGCCGGAGGCGAAGGTCGCGGACTCATTCTTGTGCCTACACGCGAGCTTGCGCTGCAGGTAGATGAGACACTCTCGAGGATCGCCCGCCCTTTGGGTCTGCGCACAACCGTATTCATCGGAGGTGCTTCGATGGGAGTGCAGATCTCCTCACTCCGCCGCGACCCGCACGTCATCATCGCGACCCCCGGCCGCTTGCTTGACCACCTCGCCCAAAAGACGCTCAAGCTCGATCACGTCGAGATCCTTATTTTGGATGAAGCAGATCGCATGCTCGATATGGGTTTTTGGCCGCAAGTAAAAAAGATCATCGCCGCCGCGCCCAAAGAGCGCCAGACGATGCTTTTCTCCGCGACGCTCTCGAAAGACATCATGCAGCTCGCGACACAGCACATGAAAATCCCGTTGCGCATCGAAGTGGCACCCGCAGGTACGACGGTGGAGAAGGTGAGTCAGGAATTTTTCATCGTGCGCAAAGAAGATAAGGCACGACTGCTTGAGAAAATCCTTGGCGACTACAACGGTTCAACCTTGGTTTTTTCCCGCACCAAACATGGCGCGAAGCGCATCATGCGCACGGTCGCCTCGATGGGTCACTCTGCGGCGGAAATTCACGGCAACCGCTCGCTCTCGCAGCGCAAGGAAGCATTGGAAGGATTCAAGAACGGTCGCTATCGGGTCCTTGTGGCGACCGATATCGCATCGCGCGGTATCGATGTGAAGGGGATAGAGCTCGTACTGAATTACGACCTACCGATGGATACTTCGGATTACGTCCATCGCATCGGACGCACCGCGCGCGCCGGCGCCGAAGGTCACGCGATCTCGTTTGCCGAGCCGCATCAGAAGCGTGAGATTCGTGATATCGAGCATCTCATCAGAAAGACCGTCCCCATTACCGCACTTCCTGCCTTGCCGCCTGCGCGCGCGGCACAACCCTACGTCAACGACGATCGTCCTCGCAGATTCAGCCGCCCGCAGCCAGGAGGCTATACTCCGAGAGGAGGTTCTTCTTTCGGCAGTCGCCCGCGCAGGTCTTCTCCCTCGCGCACGCCGTCTCGTGGTCCTCGCCGCTTCTCGCGCTAGCCCGTTGCTATAATCATCCGATGGCGCTGTCGGAGAAAAAGAAAGGCGAATGGTCGGTGCTTTCTGCGATGGCTATCGGAGCTTTTTTCCCGATAGTGACCGTGCTTTCGTATGCAGCCGTACCGAGCCTTATTTCTTTAGGATGGAGTACGCTGGTAGCCGCACTATTTTTTGGGGCTGTCATTACATACAGAAAAAGGTGGAAAGAACTCGCACAGCCGCTTTTGTGGAAGTACGTCGCTCTCGTTACGCTTTTTATCAGCATTCTCTATTATGGTCTCTACTACATCGGTCTCACCTACACGCTTCCGGGCAACGCCGCGATCATCGCGCTGTTTGAGGTGTTCACATCTTTTTTGTTTTTCAACGTGTTTCGGCACGAGCGCATATCATTTGATTACAAGGTAGGAGCACTCCTCATGGTGATTGGCGCGCTCATCGTGCTAGGCAAAGATTTCTCGAGGATCAACATAGGGGACTTGCTCATTCTCGCTGCAACGGCATCAGCGCCTATTGGCAATTTTTTCCAACAAAAGGCGCGGAACATCGCCTCAAGCGAGACGATTCTTTTTTTGCGAGGAATGCTTGCCGTCCCCGCCATATTTCTCTTCGCGTACATTTTCGGCCAGCATGCGTTGATGTTCAATGTAAAAGAAGCAGCACTATTCCTTGTCATCAATGGCGTCATCATTCTTGGAATATCGAAGGTTCTCTGGATTGAAGCGATCCATCGCATCTCTGTTACCAAAGCGATGGCGCTCCAGAGTTTCGGGCCGCTCCTAACACTATTTCTTGCATGGCACTTGCTCCACCAGGCGCCCAACGTGTGGCAGCTCGCATCACTCATCCCACTCATCCTCGGCACACTTCTTCTCACCGACCATTTGAGGTTTTCACGTAGATAAAGTGGAGAAAAGGTCCGGACTTGCATAAAAAACTGCTTGGGTGCATAAAGAGGGGGCTAGCCCTTACTAATATTAGTACGTCAAGGCTTTAAGCCATAATTTAGAAACTTTTATGAACAAAATACTCGTTTCCTCACTCGTAGCCGTCGTCGCACTTGGGGCAAACATTGCCTCGGCCCAAAGCTACTACCCCTCGTATCCTACCTACGGCACGACCTATCCGACATACCAGACGTATCAGCAGCCTTATACTGGCGCATGCGTCAATCTCACCAGCGACCTTTCGTATGGTTCACGGGGAAGCCAAGTCTTGCAACTCCAGACCTTCCTCGTCAGCCGCAATTATCCCGGAGGCGGCAATTGGATGATCACAGGCTACTTCGGTCCGGCGACGCGGGCCGCCGTGCGAAATTTCCAGATGGAGCAAGGGATCTCCATGGTAGGGGTCGTTGGTCCGGTGACACGTGCGGCAATCGCACGCGTAACGTGCGGTGGTTACAACTACAACACCGTGACGCTGAGCTCGCTCTCGCCCTTCTCCGGAGCTGTCGGCACGTCCGTCACTATCTACGGATCAAACTTCGATTACTCCAACAACACGGTCTATTTCGGTACTCAGCCGGTCACCAACATCCCGTCGTACAATGGCACATCGCTTACCGTCACGGTTCCGTGGTCACTTAACCAAAGTAGCGTCGGGGTGTACGTCACCAATTCACGTGGCACGAGCAACACGCTCACATTCAGCATTACCGGAAACACGTGTCAGTATCCGTACACCAACTGCAACACCAACGTAAATCTTCAGTATCTCTCACCGGTCTCCGGAGCTGCCGGCACGTCCGTCACCATCTACGGCACCGGATTCGATTATTCAAGCAATACCGTTTACGTCGGTAACCAGGCGGTCACCAACGTTTCCTCGTACAACGGAACATCGCTTACCGCCACCATTCCATCGTATCTCACCGGCGTCGTCCAGATATACGTGACGAATTCGCGCGGCACGAGTAATTCGCTTCCGTTCACCATTACGGGCACTACGTGCGTATATCCGTACACGAATTGCTACGGCACTCCGAACATCCAGTATCTCTCGCCGGTCTCCGGCGCGGTCGGTTCCACCGTCACAATCTACGGCTCCGGCTTTAGCCAAACGGGGAACACGGTGCGATTCGGCACCAGCATCGTCTCGACGAACGTGAGCTCGTACGACGGCCGCACGCTCACCTTTATCGTCCCTTCGTACCTCTCCGGCTATCCTTCGCAGGTCGTTACTCCGGGCTCTTACAATGTCTCGATCTCCAATTCGATGGGCCAGACAAGTAATAGCGTGCCGTTTACTGTGACGTCGGGGACTTCAGGGGGTGCCCTGCAGATCACGAACGTCTCGGGCCCTAACACGCTTGCCATCGGCTCGGTGGGCACATGGAGCGTGACCGTGTCGGCGCCATCGTACACATACACAACGCTTTCTGTTCGCTGGGGTGATGAGGTGTACTACTACACTGCCGCAGCGCCGCAGAGCCAGTACATACAGGGAACACAGACTTTCACCTTCACACACACGTACAATCAGGCGGGCACGTACACAGTTACCTTTACGGCAAGCAACGCGCAAGGCCAACAGAATACCGCGACGGCATCTGTTGTTGTCTCGGGCGGAACCACGGGCACAGTGACGCTCTCTTCGCTTTCACCGATGTGGGGTCGCGTGGGCAATCAAATCGTCTTGCAGGGAAGCGGCTTTAGCTCGTACGACAACGTGGTGCATTTCGGCATCGGAGGCCAGCGCAACGTTCCCTCGTACAACGGCACGACGATCTACTACACCATTCCGTACTCTGTTTCTGTGTGTGACATCGTTGGTCCGGGTTGCTTGGGAGGATTCACGCAGCCGGTCACTCCGGGTTCGTATCCGATCTACGTGACCAACAGCCAAGGCACCAGCCAGACCTTGCAGTTCCAGGTCATCCAATAGTTGACCCCGCCCGAAGAGGGCGCCCGCAGGGGCCGAGTGTCTGCCGGAGGCAGATACGAGGCGGGTCAGGCACGCACAAGCTTGTGCGGGCCAATAATCCAAGAGATTCGTCTCTGGCCAGCGTTCAAGGCATAATACCCATCTATGCGCTACATCCGTGCCTACTACCGACTCGCATTAGTAATTGCGCTTGGGCTCCTCGCGCTTTCGATGATGGTGCCTATCGTGATGCGCATCGCGGTCGATCCTTTCATCACCTCATCGATCGAAGAAGTGCCACGCGCTGAAGCCGCACTCGTCTTGGGTGCATCGGTCTATCGCGGTGCTCCTTCACCCATCCTCGCAGAACGGGCAGATACGGCGATCGCGCTCTATACGAGCGGCAAGGTCTCAAAAATCCTCGTCACGGGCGACGGTGGCTCGCTTTCTTACGATGAAGTAACACCCGTGCGCAAATACCTCCTTGACGCAGGTGTCGAGCCGCAGGATATCTTCCTCGACCATGCCGGTTTTGATACCTACAGTAGTATGTATCGTGCGCGCGAGGTGTTCCTCGCGCACTCGCTCACCATCGTGACGCAAGATTTCCACTTGCCGCGTGCGCTCTGGATAGCACGTCGTCTGGGGCTCGATGCGCACGGCGTTGTTGCGGCGGGAGGGAAGAGCTCTCCCTACGAGTATGTGCGCGAGATCCCGGCCTCCATCAAAGCGATCTTCGACGTTATCGCCAACCGTCAGCCAAAATATCTCGGACCCGCCTTTCCGCTTTCAGGTAATGGCGAAGCGACGTGGTATTAGGTGCTAAAATAGCAGCATGCGGACGGTGTACATTTTGCTCGTGCCGGCTATGTTACTCGGTGGGTTTCTGTATATTGCCTTTAAGCTTGCGGCTCTCGTTTCGTAACTACCCGCAGTGCGTGCAAGAATTGCTATACTAACGCGTCTATATGAATGTGAATCACCTCAGGCTTTTTTTGTGTGCGATTTTCGTCGCGGTTGTGATGCCGACACTTACGTTCGCACAGACAACAAATTGCACTGCCATATCCCACGATCTTGCCTTTGGCGCGACAGGCAGCGAGGTAACAAAACTTCAGACATTCCTCAAGAGCAACGGATATTTTGCGGCAAGCATAACGCCTCGTTTTGGCCCGGCGACACAGACTGCGGTCAGGAACTTCCAGAAGGCGAAAGGCATTTCAGCGACGGGCACCGTCGGTCCTCTCACGCGCGCCGCGATCAACACGGTGGGTTGCGGTGTGTCAGGCGGGACGACCACGACCAGTTTTGAAGTCACCGGCTGGATACCATACTGGCGTGTTGCGACCGGCACGAGAGACACCTTGCCGCATTTGGACAAGCTAACCGAAGTTAATCCGTTCGTGTTTTCACTCCGAGGAGATGGCACCCTTTTTGACAACGGCACGGCCACCGATACGCCTACCTGGCTCGTGTTCAATGCGCAGGCAAAAGCCAAAGGCGTGCGGGTGATACCGACGCTCATGTCGGGAGACCGCGAAACGATGCACAAAGTCTTGAGCGACCAAGCGCTACGAACAAGGCTCGTAAGCGAGATCGTCACGCTCGTAAACGCACGAGGCTATGACGGCATCGACATCGACTTCGAATTCAAATACGCCAAGACGAAGGACTTTTTCTCGTCTTTTCTCAAAGAGCTTAAACAAGGTCTCGATACGAAGTGGTTGATGTGTACGATCGAAACACGTTTACCAAATGAGGATCGATACTACGGTACGACGGTACCTCCCGATGCGGGTATTTTCTCGAACGATCTTCCTGTCATCAACGAGTACTGCGATCGCGTGCGCCTGATGGCATACGATCAGCAGCGGATCGACCGCAAGCTCGCGGCGGAAGTCGAGGCGACAGGCGAGCTCCACGCACCGGTCGCAGATATACGCTGGGTGGAGAAAGTCATCAATTACATGTCGAAAGACATCGACAAGAAAAAGATACTGATTGGAGTACCCACCTATGGCTACGAATATGCGGTTACGACCTACGCAAATAATGAGCATGTGTACGACATTCTCTGGACCTTCAATCCGGGGTATGCACTGCCGATAGCGCAGGAGCGTGGCATTACGCCGGTACGCAACTCCTCAGGTGAGTTGTACTTCACCTACTTCTCGAACCTGCCGACCTCGACGACGCCGGTCTCGCAGAGCGTGCTCGGAAATCTCGCTGTACTCGCGGCGACCGCTTATGCCGATCAAAAGAACTCCAACTTGACATACCGGCTTCTTGACTGGCCGGATGCGCAATCGATGCAACAAAAGATCGATCTGGCAAAGCGTCTCGGCGTCCGCGGCATTTCGATATTCAAGCTCGACGGTGGACAGGATCCCAATATTTGGAATGTGCTCGCCGGAGTCGCGATCAAGGATCCTTTAGACAAACCAAAAGCTGCGACGCCGAAAGTGAGTGGAGCGCCCATCGCCCGTACACTTGCCCTCGGCTCGGTCGGTGAAGACGTCCGCACGCTCCAAAGACTTCTCAATTCAGACAGCGCAACGCGCATCGCCGCAAGCGGTGCAGGCTCTCCCGGTGCCGAGACCAGTCGCTTCGGCGCGCTCACGGTGAGTGCGGTGCAGCGGTTCCAGATGAAATATGGCATTGCAAGTCAAGGCGTCGCCGGCTATGGCCTCGTCGGACCGAAGACGCTGGCAAAACTAAATGGGATGCTCGCGGGCCTCTGAAAGTAATCTACGGGGAGCGTTTTGGAAACCCTCCCCGCGAATCCACTGATTCCATTGGATGCAATCAGTGGATTCGCACTTGCATTTTCAGAGAATAGTGTAGAATAGTCAGACTATGCCCGAGCAGTCAGCAGCAAAAAATTACAACGGTCTCTACACGCCGCTTGCCATCGTCCTTGCGGGTGCTCTTATCGGCGGCGGACTTTTCTTCGGTCTCTCAAAAAGCGGCGACTCTATTGGAGGTGGTCCGCAGCCGACAGCGAACGTTGATATAAAAGACGTAAAAATCGACGGCGATCCGTATATCGGTAACAAGAATGCAAAGGTCGTGCTCGCATACTGGTCTGATTTCCAGTGTCCGTATTGCAAAGCAGTCGAAATGGGGGGTATTCCGCAGATCCCGCTCGAACCCGCGATACCGACACTAATAAAGGATTACGTGGACACCGGCAAACTCAAGATTGTCTTTAAAGACTATGCGTTCTTGAGCGACGATTCCACGACGGCCGCACTCTATGGACGTGCGGTCTGGAGTCTCTATCCGGACAAATATTGGGAATGGCGGGAGGGGATGTACGAGAAGCAAGACGAAGAGCATGGCGGCTTTGGTGACGAAGCGAGTATCGTAGCTCTGATGAAGACAATTTCGGGCGTGGATGCCGACAAGGTAAAGGCTGATGTCGCGGCAAATCGTGCCAAGTACCAAGGTGCGATCGATGCCGATCGTGCGGAAGGCACAAGCTTTGGCATCAACGGGACTCCCGGTTTCATCACAGGAAAGACCCTGATCCCGGGTGCTGCCGAACTCGCGACGTTTACAGCGGCCATCGACGCGCAGTTGTGACGAATTTTTCCTTGACGGAAGGCATGAAATAGGGCACAATGGAGCCACGGTGCCTCGGCAACGAGGCATTTTCGCTTGGACATCGTCCAAGCGTCCTACGAAGCCTTGGCGAAGTAGGAGACACCAATAACTTTATTATGGAAATACGAAATATAGCTATCATCGCCCACGTCGACCACGGCAAGACCACCTTGACCGATGCACTTTTGCGGCAGATGGGTGTGGCCGAAGAGGGGGTTTCGATGGACTCCAACGCGCTCGAGCTCGAGCGCGGCATCACTATTTATTCCAAGAATGCAGCGGTCTATTACAAAGATACAAAGATAAACATCGTTGATACGCCGGGCCACGCCGATTTCGGGAGCGAAGTCGAGCGTGTTTTGCGTAGCATCGACTCGGTCCTGCTCGTCGTTGACGCACAAGAGGGTCCCATGCCACAGACGCGTTTTGTCTTGAAGAAATCACTCGAGCTGGGACTCAAGCCCATCGTTGTCGTCAATAAGATAGAAAAACCGGCGGCCGATCCGGCGCGCACCGAAGAGCAGGTGCTTGAACTTTTTCTGGAGCTCGGTGCCTCTGACGAGCAGGCAAATTTTCCGGTCGTGTATGCGATAGGCAAGCAAGGCATTGCAAAGCTCAAACTCACGGACGAATCCACAGACCTCACACCGCTTTTGGACACCATTCTCTCGCATGTCCCATCCTCGTCGTTTTCAGGCGAAGGTGTCCCCGCGCGGCTTCAACCTTTCAACCTCGGCTACGATAATTTCTTGGGTCGCCTTGCCATCGCGCGCGTGTACGAAGGTGCACTCAAAATGGGCGAGCCTGTTTTCGTGAAGAAGCCGACGGGCGAGACGCGCAGCGGGAAAATAACGAAGATGTTTACCTTCAAGGGGCTGCAGAAGACAGAGGCGCAGGAAGTAACCGCAGGGGATATCGTCATGATCGCGGGTCTGCCTGACATCTTCATCGGCGAGACTATTACGACAAATTCCGAGGCGGTCCCGCTTCCTGCGATCGCTATCGACGAGCCCACCATTACGCTCAATTTCCTCGTCAACAGCTCTCCCTTTGCCGGACGGGAAGGAAAATTCGTCACGTCGCGCCAGATCCGCGACCGGCTCGAGCGCGAGCTCGAGGTCAACGTCGGCCTCAAGGTAGATTTTGATTCTGGAGATGTTTCCCATGTCTCCGGCCGTGGCGAACTACACATCGCGATTTTGCTCGAGAACATGCGACGTGAGGGTTATGAGATGCAGGTCTCACAACCGCAGGTTATTTTCCACGAGGAGGGAGGCAAAAAGTTCGAACCATTCGAAGAAGTCATCATCGATACGCCAAGTGTGTATCAGGGCGCCATCATTGAGCGCTTGGGGACGCGCAAGTTCGTCATGTCGGATCTTAAAGTACATGAAAATCAGGTCCGGCTCATATTCGAAGGTCCTACGCGCGGACTTCTCGGTTATCGATCCCAATTCGTGCTCGACACAAAAGGCGAGGGCATTCTCTCGTCGCGCGTCGTCGGCTTCAAGCCGCACGCGGGTGAGATCAAGCGCAAGCAGGTAGGCTCCATGATATCAATGGCTTCGGGCAAAGCGCTTGGATTCTCGCTCTGGAATCTGCAGGAGCGCGGTGTCTTGTACATCGGCCCCGCCGTCGAGGTTTACGAGGGGATGGTGATCGGCAATACCTCGAAAGGCGAGGAGATGATGGTAAATCCTACAAAAGGCAAACAGCTGAGCAACATGCGCTCGCGTGGCGCCGATGAGGCCATCAATCTCATTCCGCCATTTGAGCTCTCGATCGAACGTGGGCTCGAAGTGATGGCAGAAGATGAATACCTCGAGATTACGCCAACCTCCGTGCGTCTTCGAAAGCAGGCGCTTACAGAAATAGAAAGATCGCGCCAGCGTCGGCAGGGATAATTTTGGTATAATGGGCTACGCCTCAGGCCGCGTAAAAGTTGACGGTACGCGGCATGATTTCGCAAAATCAAATGACAAAGCGCCCGATGCCCGAAGGTGAAGAGGAGTTTAAGAAAATGCTCACGCCCGAGGAGTACGCGGTCTTGCGCGAGAAGGGGACCGAAGCGCCGTTCTCCGGCGAGTACGTGCACGAGAAAGCAGACGGGACGTACGAGTGCAAGGCGTGCGGCAATCCGCTTTTCTCTTCTGGAGCGAAGTTTGACTCGGGCACCGGATGGCCTTCTTTTGATAGCGCATTATCAGGAGCAGTTGAATACCACACGGAATCGTTACACGGAATGCCTGCCCTTCGTAGCCTTGGCGAAGGAGGGGAGAGGACCGAAATCACCTGCGCCCGCTGCGGCTCGCATTTGGGCCATATTTTCGACGATGGTCCGACCTCGACAGGAAAAAGATATTGTGTAAACTCAGTGTGTTTGGATTTAGAAGAAAAATAATAAGTATTATATGAGTACAAAAGGATTGTTGAGCGTCGTCATCGTTCTCCTCGTTGCCGGCGGAGTGTATTGGTTCGTTACTGATCAGAAGGGAAGTGCCCCGATGGACGAGAGCGCATCCTCGAATAATGAAGCGTCTTCCGCGATGAAAATGTCGCCGGAGGCGGGGCGCGCGGTCGGCAAGTGGCAGAGCGCCGACGATGCGAAATTTACCCGCGAGTTCCGCGAAGACAGCACGGTGACCGACATGTATGAAGGCGACGCAGCGGCGACAATGACGGGTACGTGGAGTCAGGTCGTCGATATATCAGCCGAGCCGTTCGAATTTCCGGCGGTCGGTGGCGCGACGTTCTTGAAGCTCGTCTTGGGCGGCGACACGCTCTACTTCGCAGTCTCGACTGACACGACAGTTGATAAGCTTGTCCTCATCAACTTGAGCGGCCGGGGCAACATCCTCACGTTCAACAGAATGCAATAGTCGGTATTGCTGTACACAAAAATCCCCTGACCGATCCGGCAGGGGATTTTTGTATGCTACGATTCCAATATGGCAGACGAGCAATCAGGCACTTTCCCGCACATCTCGCGCCCACGACGCATCTCGTGGCTCACGATTGTATTAGCACTTCTTGCGGTTGGTACGTTTATCGCCATTTCCAACTCCGACGGGAGATACTATCCGGTACCCATGATGGGCAGCATAGAGGATGACTTCCGGGTCTCTCCCGCAATGATGGAAGGAGACGGCGGGTCGTACGACAGGGCGGTTTCGGTCCAGAGTGGCATGATGGCTCCCGATTACTACTATTCTCCCAACGTCCCCGCGAACGACACCCGAGAGCTTCTAAAGACGAGCTATGGCGCCGAGATGCGCACTCGCGATGTGCAGGGGCTCACGCGCCGCGTCGAGACGACCGTGCGCGGGCACAGCGGCCGCATCGACCAGATGTCGAGCGCCGAGAAATACGGGTATGTGAGTTTTGTCGTGCCCGTGAGCAAATATGAGACCTTCCGCACGGAGCTTGAGAGTTTAGTTGGCAGCAGATTTCTCACGGTGGACATCCAATCGCAAAATATGTTGCCGCAAAAGCAGAGTATAGAAGAACAGCAGAAACAGGCGGACGAAACACTCGCGGAATATAAAGCGGACCGGCAGCGCCTTGTCAGCGCGCATGCAACTACCGTGAGATCTATCCAGACACGAATAGACGCGGATACCCAAGAGCTCGCGAATCTACGTGCGCTGCCACCGACGTACGACATACAGGTCCAAATACAGCAGGTGTCGGATAATCTCGCGCTGCTGAAACGCCAACTCGCCAACGAAAATGCATCGTATTCGGCGCAATTGAGTAACGCCGATTCCAACATCGAGTACGCGGAGGAGTGGCAGGAGGCAGTTAAAAAGCAAGATACAGCGCTCATGGACGACGTCGCAACCGTCAACGGCAGCGTCTCCATCTCGTGGATAAGCCTCTGGGAAATGGCGCAGGTCTACCTACCGGGCTACTGGATACCGGCTATATTCGCGATGCTCACCATCCTCTCGTTCCTATGGGACCGCCGAAGGTTCGGCACCGCCTAGAGCTTGATTTCGCAAGAAGAGGATCTGTGTCATGATAGAGGCATGGACCTCTCGAAGCTGCCCAAACAATTTTGTGAGAATATCGCATGCGCTTTCTCGCAAGAGTTTTTCATCATGAGCATGTTGAGCGGCGAAGAAGCAAAAGCGTATGCACTCACACCGCAGCACATGAAGCGTCTCGCGCAGTATTTAGCGCATCAGATAGCCGAATATGAGAAGCAGTTCGGTGAAATAAAAGCCGAGTGGACTCCCGGCATCCAGAGCCCTATTCAGACCAAAGACATTATGGGAGGGAAAATGGATCAGGACGGGAAGGCCTAAAAGATGCATGGTAAAATACCGATATGGACTCAGTATCAACAATCCTTAGTGCGCTGCTTTCGTTCCTCTTGCAGCTCGTCACCCTTATCGTCTCTTTTTTCATCTCCGCGCTCACGCTTTTCCTCGATTTTTTCCGCAATCTCGTCGGTCTCGCTAGCTAAGATTTACCCGCAATATATTGAAGACAATGGCTTCGGAAGACCAACACGAACAGATCATCCAGCATCTCGACTTGCTCAATCGGCAAGTGGCGCGGCAAAATTCTATTCCACGCATGTTCTTCGTCGGCATTGTCTACGGCATCGGCTTTTTTGTCGGCTCCGCTATTATCGCCACGATCGCACTTGGCATATTCGGTCCATGGTTTGCCGAGATCCCGTGGATACGCGCTGCATTCGAGACGGGGGCATCGCTCTTGCGCTGAAGTGTCGATGAGCATCGAGTATACACTCAAGCCGAGCGCGCGGGCGCGCACGATGCGACTTACGGTTTTTCCGGATGCTCGTGTGGTTGTGACCACGCCGCGCGTTTTCGCACACGACGCCGTACAACGATTCATTGCAAAGCATGCAGCATGGATCGGGAAACATCTTAAAAAAGCCCGGGGTCGGGAGATTGTCTACATATCGAGACGCGAGATCGCGGGGCAGAAACAACGCGCGCTCGCATACGCTCGCGCGCGCTGCTCGCATTTCTGCGCTACCTATGGATTTACCTACAACAAGATCAGTATCCGCGCGCAAAAGTCGCGCTGGGGGAGTTGTTCGCAAAAGGGAAACCTCAGTTTCAACTACAAGATCGCGGCACTATCCCCGCACATGAGGGATTACATTATCGTCCACGAGCTCTGTCACCTCGCCGAGATGAATCACTCAAAGAGATTTTGGGATCTCGTTGCGCGGGCGATTCCGCACCACAAAGAGATCCGAAGGGAGTTGCGGAAGATCGCTGTCGTGTGCCAATGACCGCGTGGGCTAAAGGCTGAAATTCTTCGCAAGCGAGCCGATGAGCGGGAGTTCTTTTTGATTACCCTGTATCACGTTGACGATCCCGATGATGGCAAATATGAGGACCGCGAGATTGACCAGATTCAGGAGCGTCCACATCTGCCACATGGAGTTTCCGAGGATGAATACGGCGATTTCCACGATGACGAGCAGCAAGCCCTGCTTGATGTGGAATTTCACGAACGGGTCGTCCTTTGCCATAAGGAAGGGAATAACGATGAGAATACCGAGGTAGGCCAAAATGCCCATGAGCATCTTGTGCTCAGGCTTTGGTTGATGCACTTGCGGCTGATTCTGCCGTTGTTCGTCCATAGCGATAAAGTTACTGGTAACGTCTTGTCGTCAGTATAGCGCTTTTGATGTCAATGGGAAGTAGTTTGCAACATAGGGTACACTTAGGACATGATGAAGGAACTTCGTCCATATGCACTGTTTGCACTGCCCCTCATTTCTGTTCAGGCCATTGTTCTATACTTGTTCGGCCAACCGCTGATCGCGGCAAGCGGCGAGATCCATCTGTGGTGGGGGACTGTATTGAGTTCCGGCAATTCGCAACACCTCACCGATTGGTACACCTTTTCACACGTCATCCACGGCTTCCTCTTTTACCTCGGCCTTTGGTATTTTTTCCCGCACATGTCGGTCTGGATGCGGCTCGTCCTAGCGCTCGGTATCGAGATCGCATGGGAAATACTCGAGAACACTCCGATGGTGATAGACCACTACCGGCAGCAGGCACTCGCCCAAGGGTACATAGGAGACAGCATCATTAATTCCATATCGGACACGCTTGCGATGGCACTCGGATTTTTCATGGCGTGGCGCTTGCCGGTTTGGTCGGTGGTTTTGATCGGTATCGGGCTCGAGTTATTCGTGGCGTATTCGATACGAGACAACTTGATACTCAATATCATTGGTTTCGTCCACCAGTTCCCGATTATTTCGGAATGGCAGAGTGGTGGATAACTTTGTTGCGTCCACAATACAGAAGTTCAAAATGGAGCCATGGCTAAGAATGCAAAAAAGGGGCACGGGCGTAAAGGGGAAGTGAGTAAGCGCTCGCAGGTCTTAAGCGGGCGCAACAGGCGCTGGACAAAAGTGGATACAAAAACAGGCCGTTTTATGGACCAAATGAAGAGAAAGGGCAAAGCCTTCAAAGGCGTGCGGATGAAATAATTTGCGGGTATACCCCATGAGATAAGAAACTCCGATAACTCAGCGCAATTGTTATAACTATCTCACGGGGTATACTGCGGCTCATGAAAAGTCGAGATTTGGAATTCCTTTTTGAGGTAGGGTCACTCCGCAATATCCCGCGTGCGTGGATACAGCATCTTGGAGTATCAGTCGCGAGCAATCTCGAGCACACGATGCGTGTAGTTTTTCTGGCACTCCTCATCGCGCGGCGCGAGAAAAAGGGCGATGAGAATACCATCATCAAAATGGCGCTTGTGCACGATCTCGCCGAGACGCGCGCTGCGGATATGGCATATGTCCACAAGGTCTACACAAAAAGCGACGAGGCTCGCGCCGCGCGCGATCTCTTTGCCAGCACCTCGTTTGCGGATCTCGAGAAAACTCTGGAGAAATACGAAAAGCGCGATTCCATCGAGGCAAAAATAGTGAAAGATGCCGACAACCTCGACATAGACATTGAGCTCAAGGAATATGAGGAGCAAGGACACAAGCTTCCGGCCAAATGGGCCCCCATGCGCAAATTCGTTCGCGATAAAAAGCTGTACACCAAGACAGCGAAGAAACTGTGGGATGAAGTACAAAAATCCAACGTGGCACAGTGGCACATGGATGCGAATAAGTGGAAGAAGATGCCGAATGCGGGGAAGTAGATATGATATTCTGAACGTATGTTACAGACCCCCTTCTACGATCCCACAAAGTCATACGACGAGAATTACGCGAAGGGGCCGTTCGGCGCTTTTGCTGACGCGCAGAAGTGGCAGATGCAGGGGGAGCCAAAGGCCGATTTTTTAGGAAAGAAAGTGTATCTGCCGCTCGGAATCCCGGCTGGTCCGCTTTTGAACAGCGCATTTTGTAAAGCTGCTTTCGAGAAAGGTTTCGACATTTGTGTTTACAAAACAGTCCGTAGCGGCATCTTCCCATGCCATCCCTTTCCCAACGTTCTTGCCATCCACCCCGACGGAGACCTCACGTTCGAAAAGTTGAAAAGCCCCCTTATTGCCGATACGACATATTCCGATCCACTTTCGATCACTAATTCGTTCGGAGTGCCATCGAAAGATGCCCCAATATGGCAGGAGGATGTGAAGAAAGCGATTGTGTCCGCAGGTAAGGGCCAGGTCCTCGTCTTGAGTTTCATGGGTACGGTGAGAGAAGAACAGAGCCAGCAGGAATTTATTAACGATTACGTGCTCGCGGGGCGGCTCGCACACGAAACGGGCGCGTCTGTACTAGAGGCGAATCTTTCCTGCCCCAACATCGGGAACGAAGGCCTTGTCTGCTACAACCTCGATGTTACCGAACAGATAGCAAAAGGCGTGCGCGCCGTTATCGGGGTGACTCCATTTATACTGAAAGTCGGATACTATCAACATGACGCAGATCTAGAGCGTCTTGCAGAAATAGCGAACGAGTACGCCGACAGCGTCTCGGGCATCAATACGTTACAAGGAGAGATCAGGAACGGGCAGGGGGAACAGGCACTTCCCGGATCTCCGGCTCGCTTGCGAAGCGGGGTGTGTGGTGCAGGCATCAAATGGGCGGGACTTGATTTCGTGCGCCGCCTTAACGCTATCCGCGAAAAGCGCGGCTTCAAATTCTCCATCGAAGGCGTCGGCGGCGTTTTGACCGCAGAGGACTACAAGGAATATCGCACTGCCGGAGCCGATTCGGTGATGACCGCCACCGGTGCCATGTGGAATCCCTACCTCGCCAAAGAGATCAAAGAAGCCTACCCCGATGCCTGATGAGATCAAGGTGCGCGTTGAGCGGGCGATAGCGGAAAAGGTGTTTCCGGGATGTGTCGTTGGAACCATTCGCGCGAATAGTTCCAGAGAAATACGTCCGTTCGGAGCTTTTACGTATGAACCAAACTCGCAGAAGGTAGAAGAGAATACTATCTACGACCTTGCCTCGATAACAAAATCAATCCCCACTGCTTCCCTCGCGCTTAGGCTTGTCGCAGAAGGGAAGCTGCGACTCTCGGACAGGGTGGCGGAGTACCTACCCGAATTGAAGAATGATCATGGGGCGACCGTCGAAGACCTCTTGGCGTATCGCGTCAAGGGTCCGAGGCTCTCGATCTTGAAAGATAAAACAGTCGACGGAATACTCGAGCACGTCTTCGAGGCGGGTTTCGACGGGCTTCCGGGCGCTTCGTACTACACAAATTTTCCCGCACTCATCCTCGGACTCGTTATTGAGCGAGCCACGAAGGTATCTCTCGAGCGCCTCGCACAAGAGTACTTTTTCCTTCCGCTCAATATGTCTCACACGACATGTTTCCCATCTCGTGATCTTGCTGATAAAAAAGACGAGATAGCGCCGACGGAGATCGACGAGTGGCGCGGTGAGGTACGCGGATTTCCGCATGATGAAAGCGCGTATATCTTTGCAAAGAGCGAGCGTGCTGTCGGGCACGCGGGGCTTTTCAGCACAGCACCTGATATTCTTAATTTTCTTGAAGCATTGCTGTGCGGCGCACTTCCGGCCGTTTTCTCCGGCGCTCAAAAAGGGTGGGGTTGGCAGAAGGCAGAGCCGTGGTTCATGGGCTCGCACTTTGGGCGCGGAGCCTTTGGGAAGACGGGCTTTACCGGTACGTCTGTCGCTATCGATCCAGAGCGCGGGGTCGCGTTTGTCATCCTCTCGAATCGCACCTACCCGAAGCGCCCGCCCGACGCGACCTCCATGCACTCTGCCATCAACACATTTCGCGCAGACATTGCCGATATCGTGCTGCGTTAGAAAAAGATAGGAATTATGCTACATTACGCCAATGTGCGGGATTTTTGCGTATACCGGTAATAAAGGAAAAGATGCCGGCGGGATACTTTTGGACGGGCTTCTCTCGCTCGAATATCGTGGCTATGATTCTGCGGGTATCTTCACCCCTGAGAGCGGCAGCATAAAGACCCCGGGTGCGGTCGCTGAATTGCGCAAGAAAGTACCAAAGGAGTTTGCCGGCAAAAGCGGCATCGCGCACTTGCGTTGGGCGACGCACGGTGAGCCGACCGAGAAAAACGCGCACCCGCATTCGAGCGGGGATGGCGAGATCTGGGTCGTGCACAACGGCATCATCGAGAATTTCAAAGAGCTGAAGCATGGGCTCGAGAAAAAAGGCCATGTGTTTCTTTCCGATTCGGATACGGAAATTCTCCCGCATCTTGTCGAGGAGCATTTGAAACACACAAAAGACTTCGAGAAGGCCGCGCTCGCCGCACTCAACGAGCTGCGGGGGACGTATGGAATTGCGATGCAATACAAAGGGGAACCGGATAAACTCATCGCCGCGCGCATGGGCTCTCCCATCGTGTTGGGATTGGGGAATGGCGAGCATTTCATCGCTTCCGACCCTTCGCCCATTTTGCCGCACACCAAGCAGGTCGTGTTTTTGGAAGATGGTGACGTTGCCGTCATCACCCCCGAAGGGCACGGCATAAAAAAGCTGGATTCATCGAACGTCAGCCGCGCGACGACCGAGATAGATTGGAATGCGGAAGAGGCACAAAAAGGTGGGCACGAGCATTTTATGTTGAAAGAAATGATGGAGATGCCGGAAGTAGTAGAAAACACATTGCGCGGTCGCTTGATCGCTGACAAAGGTCTTGCAAAGCTCGGTGGGCTCGAAGAAGTCGCAAAGCAGCTGGAGGGTATAGAGCGCATCATCATCGTCGCGTGCGGCACCGCGTACTACGCTGGATTAGTCGGCGAGTACATGCTCGAAGAACATGCGGGGATCCCCGTGGAGGTGGAACTCGGAAGTGAATTCCGCTACCGAAGCCCGGTTCTAAATCAGCGGACGGCAGTCTTGGCCATCTCACAATCCGGCGAGACGATCGACACCTTGGAAGCAGTGCGTGAGGGAAAACGAAAGGGTGCGCTTACGCTTGGTATCGTCAACACCGTCGGCTCGACGATCGCACGCGAGACCGACGCAGGTGTCTACAATCATGCTGGACCGGAGATCGGGGTCGCTTCCACCAAAGCATTTGTCTCCCAGCTTGTCGTGCTCGCGCTCCTCGCCATCTTTTTGGGAAGACAGCGCGGCATGAGCGAGAAGCAGGGCAAAGAAATAGCAAAAGAACTCAAAGCTCTGCCGAAAAAGATCCAGAGTATCCTCGACAAACACACCAGCGTCGAGGCGTTGGCGAAAAAATACGTGGGCTCGCGCGACTTCCTCTTTATCGGTCGCAAATACAACATGCCCATCGCGTATGAGGGCGCTCTGAAACTCAAGGAGCTTTCGTACATCCACGCAGAAGGGTGCGGTGCAGGCGAGATGAAACACGGCCCAATCGCGATGATAGATGAGGTGTTCCCAACATTCGCGATCGCGAGCGCAGACGCAGTGTATGAGAAAATGCTCTCCAACATCCACGAGATCCGCGCGCGCAAGGGCCCAGTCGTAGCGCTTGCAACCGAGGGGGCAGACACACGTGTCGAGGAGCTTGTACAGGATGTCATCTATGTGCCAAAGACGATAGAGATGCTCGCGCCCATCCTCAACGCCGTGCCGCTCCACCTCTTTGCATACTATTTCTCGCGCGAGAAAGGCTACAACCCCGACCGCCCGCGCAATCTCGCAAAATCGGTCACCGTCGAATAGGTATATATGGAATCTAGAGAACAAGTAAGCGATAAGAACTTGAAGTTACTCAGGCTCAAAACTCCGGAGTGGGCGGAGAAGTACAAAGTCGGGGAGGATGCGTTTTGGCTACATGATGTGTGGTATCAATATGCGATACTTTCAAGCGAAAAGCTACGAGCTGATGACCCTACGATACCGGAGATTTTCGCAATGAATCTTGATGGTTTCCTCGCCGTGTCTGATACCTACCCGAAACAGTACAGGAATTTAGGTATTCTCCACGAGGCAAAAGAGTTCTCCGGCCCCTTGGACGAAGGCTCTTGTGCGAGGACGCTCGAGTATGAGTTGGGGCAGGCTTCTTTGCTTCAGGTCTACAGTATGTCCGAATATTTGAGATTCCGTCTGGGTTTTTTTGAGAAGATTATTGCGTACTATGAAAACAAGGAGCGAAACGAGAAAGAGGAGGCCCTGCTTTCCCGACTATATAAAAGCAGAGAGTACCTAGAAAAGTCTATCCAAACTATCGAAGTTCCTCCGAGCGAGCCTCGATTAATCGGATAACCTCGTCCATTGTGTCGGCGTAGGCATCTGCGCCCGTTTGTTCGTAGCCTTTCACAAGATTCCCACGGAAGCCGATAGTGTAAATATGCGCAGCTTTTGCAGCTTGTATCCCGAGATTTGAATCCTCGAGAATAATCGAGTGCTCCGGTTTTGTGTTGAGCAGTCGTAATGCCTCAATAAACCCATCAGGTTCAGGCTTTCGTTTTAATTCGGGATGATCGTGTAACGATACAATGACATTTAAACGTTTGTTGAATGGGAGTCTCGGTACGACCTGATCGATCCAATTGTGTGGAGACTGTGAGACAAGGCCGAGCTTGAATCCAGTCTCGGTCAGCTGGTCGGCCAAATGTTCGACGCCCACCGTTATCGCCGACTGTGCATACACGAGCTTTGCGATTTTATCGGCTTTCTCTAAATACTCCTTCCTATCAAAAACGGCTCCCAAGGCGAGTGCACGGTCCATCAGATCGTTGACCCCCAAACCAACAAGGTTGCCCATCTTCTCGGCGACCTCCTTCCCAAAAAACTGCGGCAAATATTCTCGTTCGTATTTTTCCCACACCGGCTCGCTATCGATGAGCACACCATCCATGTCGAAAATAAACGCCTTATTCATGGCCGTTCTTTCCAGCCCATACTTTCTTAAAGAATGGCATCGTGAGGGTGGAAAGGGTGAAGCCGAGGGCGGGGACAATAGCGGAAAGCCACGGGCGCATGACGTCGATGAACGACAAAAAGACGCCCATGGTTACATAGGTAAACGCGGCGACGAGCCCCGTCCTCGTCCAGCTCGTTTCCCACGCTTTATCCAACTCAACGGATGCATTTCGCTCCTCGATTTTCGCGACGCGTTGCTCGAGAGACTCCATGGAGGCATTATATCTTGATTATTTTCTCCCACGGGCGGCCGGAGACGCCGAAGTGACCGTAGGCGGCGGTTTCTCGGAAGATGGGGCGGCGGAGCCCGAGGCGTTCGATGATAGCGCGGGGGCGGAAGTCGAAGTTCTCCGTCACGATTTTGGTGAGATTCTTGCCTTTCTCGTCGAACGCTTCGATCATGACAGGCTCAATACGGCCGATAGCGTAGGCAACCGATACAAGCGCTTTTTTGGCGTACCCATTCGCGACCAGATTCTTCGCAACGAATCGGCACATGTAGGCTGCGGAGCGGTCTACTTTGGTCGAATCTTTGCCGGAGAACGCGCCACCCCCGTGCGGCATGACACCACCGTAGGTATCCACCATTATCTTGCGCCCCGTGAGACCCGCGTCGGCCGTGAATCCGCCGAGGATAAATTGGCCGGTAGGATTTACCAGTATCTCGATGTCCTTCAGGTTACCTAAGACCGGCTTGAACAGGTGCTTGATGAGCTGCTTCCGTATCTCTTCCTGCGAGACGTTCTTGTCGTGTTGCGTGGAGCAGAGGGCAGTGATGACCTTGCCGTTGGCGATTGTCACTTGCGTCTTGCCGTCGGGCCGGAGCCATTTGAGCGTCTTGTCGCGGCGGAGTTTTTCGAGGCGTCGTGCGAGCGCGTGCGAGAGGACGACGCCCAAGGGGAGCATCTCTTTCGTCTCGTTGGTCGCGTAGCCGTACATGATTCCCTGATCGCCGGCGCCGCCGGTGTCTACCCCCATTGCAATGTCGGGGGATTGCTTGGCGATTGTGTTGAGCACCTTTAATGTATCGGTGTATCCGATATCGCGATAGACCTTGCGCGCGATCTTTTCAAAATTCACTTTTGCGCTCGTCTTCACCTCGCCGCCGAGCATGAGGGTGCCGTGGCTCCCGAAAGATTCTACCGCGACGCGACTATTCGGGTCCTGCGCGAGACATGCATCAAGAATAGCGTCTGATATTTGGTCGCACACTTTGTCCGGGTGTCCCGAAGTAACGCTCTCTGTTGTGTATCGCTCGAGTGAATGAAACATAGTGTTATATAAAATGATTAATCTCCCTTGTAGGGAGATGCTTTGCATAAAGTATCTCCCGCGTGGGATTGGTTTGGCACTTTACCCTGAGCTTGTCGAAGGACTTCTTCAACATCTCGGGCAAGTTGCCGGCGGGTCGCTGAGCCAAAACTCTTGCCGCACTCTTGATACGTATGGGGGATGTGCCGACATAGTACCAACAAGGCGAAAAGAACGCAATACCATGATAGGGGTATACTTCCACGATGCAGGAAATTATTCTCGCCTCATCGTCAAAGCAGCGGCACGACATTTTGAAGTGCGCGGGGATCCCATTCGTCGTCGAAGATAGTGGCTACGAAGAAGATCTCACACTGCCGCTTCCGCCTCGCGAACTCGTTGTGCATCTCGCAGGTGCAAAGGCGGCAGCAGTAGCTACAAGACATCCCAATGCGCTTGTTATCGGGGTCGACACGGTTGTTGTATGCACTGGAGAGGTATTTGGAAAGCCCGACAGTTTTGAGCATGCGCGGGAGATACTCCAAACGTTGAGCGGAAAGGCGCACAGCATTTTTACGGGATTCGTCATCATCGATGGGAAGACGGGCCAGAAAGTCACGCGCACGGTCGAGACCAAGGTGCACTTCAAGCAATTATCGGAAGCGGATATCGATGCCTACGTGAAGACGGGGGAGCCACTCGGCAAGGCCGGTGGCTACGCGATACAGGGCGCGGGTGTGCGCTTTGTAGAGCGGATCGAAGGGGATATGGACAACGTGGTCGGGCTCCCGCTTGGGGCAGTGCTCGAAGAGTTGGCAAAATTCGGTGTGTTGTAGCACGCGCGAACGTCACTTTTTTATTCCAAGAACACGGAGGATAACAGTTGCAAGGCGCGATGGCTCGTGGCGCACAAGCGACCGGTTCCATATGTCACCTTTTTGTCGCGGCGAAAGACGGTGACTGATGAGATTTGCACCGACGAGCTTGCGACCCTCCGGAAGAATGTCCCACCGAGTCGGCGTCTCTCCTTCGCGTGCATACTTTTTAAGCAACGCTTTTTCCGGCAGCTTGTTGTTGTATATGACCGCATCAATCTTACTCCCCAAATATTTCTCAATTTCCGCTGCGTAATCTGCAACCGTGAAATCATGCGTATGTTCGGCCTTTGTCATTAGGTTGCATATAAATATTTTCTTTGCGCGGCTCTTGTGAACTGCTTTTGAGATCCCGCGTACCAAAAGGTCCGGCACTAAACTCGCATACAAATTCCCCGGACCAATGATGATCGCATCGGCGGATCGGAGCGCTGCGAGCGCTTTCGGGTTCGCGTGTCCTCCCGGCTTGAGCCATATCCGTTTGAGTGATCCGTTCAGATTTGTTTGCTGGATGTTGTTTTCCCCGCGGATAATGCGCTTTCCGACTTGCGCCATGAGTGTAACTTTGTCGAGCGTGACTGGTATAACACGTCCACGGATGCGGAGAATCTCTGCAGTTTTCTCGACTGCGCTATCGAAGCTGCCTGTGATTTTTTCAAGTGCCGATAAAAGCAAGTTCCCAAAACTATGACCCTTGAGAGCACCTTTCTCGAAGCGGTAGCTCATCAACTGACGCATGAGCATATCTGAAGAGGAGAGTGCCACGAGGCATTGCCGCACATCGCCCGGCGGGAGCACACCAAGTTCATCGCGCAGTATCCCCGTTGAGAAGCCGTCATCTGCCATGGAGACGATCGCCGTCAGATTGAGAGGGTATTTCTTGAGAGCGGAAAGCACCGTAAAGGTGCCGGTGCCGCCGCCGATAACAACTACGTTTTTCCAGCCTTTTTTGCCCATAGTATTGTTCGGGCCATACTAACAGAAACTCCGGCCGACCGCACGCATGCTCGGACAGGCGGTAATAGACGAGGGTGTCTGTCCGTCGTATTATGTACAGGTATGAATACACGATCATGGTGGGGACTTATCAGTGCGCTGACCATCATTGTAATTGTTTTAGCGTGGGTACTTTTCTCAACTCCCGCTCCGGTCGAAGCCCCTACGGCGACTTCAACCCCTCCTATTGCGACAACTACTCTGCCGCTCGCTAAACGAGTGGTCGTCACCTCGCCAAAGGCAAACGCGACGGTGGGGAAGATCTTTGTCGTCTCGGGCGCGGCACCCGGGCCGTGGTTTTTTGAAGCGTCGTTTCCCATCAAGATCGTTGATGCGGACAACAACTTCATAGGAAGCGGAATTGCCCAAGCCCAGGGCGAATGGATGACGACCGATCAGGTCACTTTTACTTCCACCATCACGCTAACTGGCAGCTATACGGGTCCTGCGACTGTCGTCCTCTTGCGCGACAATCCGTCGGGACTGCCGGAGAATGATGATTCGGTCTCCGTACCCATCGTGATACAGTAGTCCTCCATGAAAGGAGGCAAAGAAAAAGCGCGTCGCGTTCGAGCGCGAAGGATCGTTGCGTATCTGAAGCGTGCATACCCGGTACCCAAGAGTGAATTGAAATACAAGACGCCCTTCCAATTTGTCGTTGCCGTGATGCTAAGCGCCCAGTGCACCGACAAGGTCGTCAATCGGGTGACAGAGCCGCTGTTCAAAAAATACAAAAAGCCATCTTGTTTTGCGGATGCAAAGCCGCAGGTATTTGAGAAGGAAATATCCTCCATCCCGTTCTTCCGTAACAAAGCGAAACACGTCATAGCGGCAGCAAGGATCGTCTCCCGTGATTTTCAGGGTCGCGTACCGCAGGGAGCGAAAGAGCTGCAAACACTTCCCGGCGTGGGATACAAGACTGCACATGTGATACTTGGCGAGCTCCATGATTCTTGGGAGGGTATACCGACCGATACCCATGTGCGACGTTTCGCACTGCGCTTCGATCTAACCGACAACACCGACCTTACCAAGATCTCAAAAGATCTCGAGCACCTCATCCCCAAAAAAGACTGGAAGTACGTCAACAACGGCCTCGTCCTCTACGGTCGCTACGTATGTAAAGCGAATCCACACGACTGTGCCACTCACCCGTTGACCAAGCTCTGGCCTCCAGCAGCTAACAGATGGCCGAAGGCTCGTGCTTAGAGGTGCCGTCGGATACGACGCACGGTCTCGATGCCGTAGTTGACAGCGTACTTGGGAGAGAGCGGCTTATCCTGGGCGTGCAGATATGCCTCCGCGAAGCCGCCGAAGCCCTTTTTGAAAAGTGAGAGGCCTCTCCACGCATGTTTCGGCTTATCATCGGGCGCGATGCCCCAAAAATTGTAGAGTGTCGCGCCGCGTCGCTTTGCTTCCTGTATCACGCGCCATTGCAGGAGGTACGAAGCGTTGATGTCTTCGAATTTTTGTATCGAACCACTGTGGTGGTAAAAAGCCTGTCCATTGTAGAAAATGATGATCGCCGCGGCGATAAGTTCGCCCTTGTATGAGCCGAAGAAAAATACCGCCTCGCCGTCTTTGCTGAATAATTCAAATTCCGTTTGCAGGTAACTTTTGCTAAAAGGGGTGAATTGCTGCCGCTCCACCGTGGCCGCGTAGATCGATGCGAATTTTCCCATGTCAGCAGAGTCGCTGCTCTGCGTTATCTCCACTCCCTCCTTCTCCATTTTCTTTATAAGGTAGCGGGTTGTCTTGCGCATTTCTCTCAAAAGTTCGTCTTCGGGCTTTGTAATATCGAGCATCCACGATAATTCCGGATGCATGTGTATCGGCGCATCGCGGAAGCCCAAGCGCCGGTACATCGCGCGACTCTCGTCGCTTGCGGGCGAAAGGGGACAGAAGCGGATGAAATCACATTCCTCGTCCCGTCCGATATCGCTGCAGTAACCGACCAGTGCGGCGAGCGCGCCTTTTTCATCACCAAAATCGGCTACGATCGGGCCATGAGGGCATACGAGGAAGGTGCCTCGTCGCGCACCTATTTTGATAAAAAGTGCGATCCCGACCAATACGCGCGCATCATATACGCCGACGCGGAAGATCTTTGAACCCGTCTGTTCATAATGATGTCCCCATTTCCACGATTGCAGAAACGTGTGCGGCTTCTGCCCGCGCAAAAATCCCTCCCACTCCGCCTCGTCCCAAATTGGTTTTACGTGGTACGTCTTGCTGCCCTCGGATTTCAGCCACTCGTTCACGTGTGTCGCGATGAGGCGAGCATGTGCCGGTGACACGTTAAGATGCGTCGGTAAGTTCAATATCATTCGCGATACCTCTTCAGCTTGCGGACACTGCCCCCGGTAATCGGTGCGGTGTAAAAAACGTTTCGGTCCGATCGGGGCGTCGTACCAAATGTCACTGACGTACACACGCCGCGCTTTTAGGTATTCGATCAGGCGGTCCCGCTCGTAGTGGATGATAGGGAAGCGCAAATTTGCAGAACGGGAAAGAAGCCCCATATCTCCGGAGATCTGCAGACGCTTGTCTATGGTCTCTGCATATATCTGCGCGATCTTTTTCCTATGCTCCGTGGTGTCGGGGAGCGTGGCGCATGTGCGCAGTATTCCGGCACAGTACCAGTCGGGGAGTTCATGCATTTCGCTTACCGCGCCCTCTATGAATGGACGCGAAAGGAGGTGCAGCGATTTGAGAGCCCGGTGAACGATCGATCCTAGTCGGAGTGTATGTGTCCACCTGATGATATACGTGAGGAAAGGGTAGAAACGATCTTTGAGTTGCTGGGAGCGTGCCACCTTCTTCAGAGCAGGTGCTTGAAGTCCTTGGTAGCTCTTGTTGCGTACGATGAGTGCGCCGCCTGCAACTGCGTCGACGACCTTATCCTGACTAAAAGAGAGGACGACGAAATCTCCCACGGTACCCGCCTCGTCGCCGGAGGCATAGGTGCTGCCTATCGAGTGTGCCAGATCTTCGATAAGTGCCACTCCGCGCTCTTTGCACAAGGCCGCGATCGGCTCTATATCACAGGGGACCCCGAGCGTGTTTTGGATGACTACGGCCTTTATTGAACTATGTTCCGCAAGCGCGTCTTGCAGCGTTTGCGGCGAGAAATTCAAGGACGTCGAAGAGATGTCGAGATAAAGCGGAGTATGACCGCTCTCACGCACCGCTTGGTACACGGCCCAGCACGTAAAGCCGTTGATCGCGACGGCGCCTTTTTCGGGGAGCGAGGAAAGCGCAATCTGAAGAGCATCCCTGCCTTTGTAGCAAAGAAGAGCCTTTCCGCCGTACCGTCTTTCCAAATATTCGATGAGATTTCTTCGGCTTGAATGCGTTCCCACTGCAAAAAGTGTTCGCAGGGCGGACCCGAAGGTGTGATTTGAGCCGAGAGAGTTGAATATGTTCATACAAGTCGTAGTTCTTCCGCGACGAGGTCGGCTACCTCTTGCACGTGCGTGATATGCGGCGAGTGCCTCGCATCAGGAATGATCTTCATCCGAGAGCCACGGATACCCTGATGCAGGATCTCCCCATCGCGGAGTAGCGTCGTCCTATCGTCTGCGCCCCAGATGATAAGCGTCGGGCATTGTATCTTGTGCAAGATGAGCGAGAGGTCAACGGAGAGAAGATTTGCCATTGTCTTTTTCATTTCGGGTGTTGCCGCGCGATAGTCATTTTCCCGCACTACCTTGTAGAGGAGGTTGCGCAAGGTCTCCGATCGGGTGAACACGTGTCCAATGTGTGACAATCTTTTGAACACATCGCGTTTGATGCGACGCAATCCCCGCGGCGGGATACCCGCGCTGTCTTCGAGGATGAGACGCGCGACCTTTTCCGGATGTTTGGCAGTATATGCGAGCGAAATGCGTCCGCCATTGGAATGGCCGTATAGTATGATCTTGTCGTGCGCAGCGGTCTTCTCTTCCAGCCATTTCACGTACTCATCCAGCGTCCACACGGGGTTCGTGCCGTCGGTGAGTCCCGGGATCTCCAAAAACTCCACATCAGCTCCGCGGGCGCGTAGCGCCTCTAGGAGCGGGTCCCATGTCGCAGTGCTGTATGTCCAGCCGTGTAAAATAAACATCCTACTCATACAGAATTTATGTAATCGGATACAGTTCGAGGCGCGCAAGAAAAATATCGTAAGGCGTAGTGTACTACGGTGAGCGATATTTTTCGCTGCGCAACGAAGAAATGTGCCGATTGCGAAAATTCTGTCATAGTCCCCATTTTTTTCTGCGTTGTTGCCAGACTTTCTCACGGCGGCACAGCTTTTGTGCGTCGGACTTATCTGCAAGCAAGTGTTCTATAATACCCTCCAAAAATCGTGCACCCTTGAATACCAGTATCTCATTGCCGTGCAGGGTAGATTGCAGGTGATCGAGTGCTTCTTTGGGGCCGATGAACGATTCCACCATCTTGTTACTTTCCTGCAGGATTGGTTTGACATATCTGCGCATGCGAGGACCCACCAAAACAAAGCGCTTGAAATTACGTGCGGCAAGTATATGGGCCAGCCGTTCGTGTTCCTCCTCTTCCAGGGCCCCTTGTTCTATTAGGTCACCGAGGATGAGGCATTTTTCCCCATCTAGTCCCTCTACCATATTCACGATCGCCACGACTGAATCGACATTCGCATTATAGCTACTGTCCACGATGGTCGTCCCCTTGATGCCGCGCAAGACCGAGCTCCGGCCCGGAGGCAGGGTCAATGGTGAGAGGTCGTTCGTCGGCCGGAATCCGAAATACTCGGCGAGCATAACCGACGAAGCAAGACCGTACCATGTCTCTTTCGGGAGCATGTACGGCACGCG